>Ga0136633_1001735_pt1 | contig 15721 bp, 12 predicted proteins | sample AntDrymeUQ832206_2_FD_105494 | JGI IMG/M metagenome (GOLD analysis project Ga0136633, IMG submission 105494) | Polar desert sand microbial communities from Dry Valleys, Antarctica - metaG UQ83 (22.06) | ecosystem: Environmental > Terrestrial > Soil > Desert | place: Antarctica: Dry Valley...
CAGTCGATCAACTGGGTGCTCGGCATCGGCAGCTACTTCCTGCTGCCCTCGCTCGGTCCGATCTACTTCGAGCCCGGCGCCTTCGCGGTGCTGCCGGCGTCCGACGTGACCTATCTGCAGGGCGTGCTGCTCGACCAGCGGTCCGCGTTCATGGCCGATCCCGCGTCGGCGACGCCGCAGAGCATCGCGGCGTTCGCGTCACTGCATGTCTCGATGAGCTTCACGGCCGCGCTGGCGGCGCACCTGCTGGGGCTCGGCAGACGCCTGCGGATCGCGTTGTGGGTCTGGTTCGCGGTGACCGTGGTCGGCACGATCCACCTCGGATGGCACTACGTGCTCGACGATGTCGGCGGCGTCGTCCTGGGCGTGGTCGCGCTCGCGCTGGCGCGTGCATGCACCGGCATCGACCTGCGCGCCGCGCGCGAACGGCGCCGGGCTGCGCAGCTCGATCGAAGGGCCGTGCGTCTCCTGAGAACGGGAGCTCCGTGACGCGCGGGCCGGCCTGCGTCATGGCGGGTGAGACGTTCGCGCGGCGGCGCGGACGAGAACGGCCGCGCCCGAGGCCGGGGGGCGGGGGCGGGGGCGGCTAGAATCGGCCTCGTGCGAGACGAAGCCACCTTCCGCGTCAAGGCCGGCCTGGCGGAGATGCTCAAGGGCGGCGTCATCATGGACGTCGTCGACGCCGAGCAGGCGCAGATCGCCGAGGCCGCGGGCGCCGTGGCCGTCATGGCGCTCGAGCGCGTGCCCGCCGACATCCGGCGAGACGGCGGCGTCGCGCGGATGTCCGACCCGGCGATGATCAAGTCGATCCAGACCGCGGTGACGATCCCCGTCATGGCCAAGGCGCGCATCGGCCACATCGCCGAGGCGCAGGTGCTCGAGGCGCTCGAGGTCGACTACATCGACGAGTCCGAGGTCCTGACCCCCGCCGACGAGCACAACCACATCGACAAGTGGGACTTCTCCGTGCCGTTCGTCTGCGGCGCCACGAACCTCGGCGAGGCGCTGCGGCGCATCGGCGAGGGCGCGGCGATGATCCGCTCCAAGGGCGAGGCGGGCACCGGCGACATCGTCGAGGCCGTCCGCCACATGCGCTCGATCCGCTCGGAGATGCGCCGCCTCGTCACGCTCGACGAGAGCGAGCTGACGACGGCCGCCAAGGAGCTCGGCGCGCCGCTGGACCTCGTCCGCGCGGTCGCCCACGAGGGCGGCCTGCCGGTCGTGCTGTTCTGCGCCGGGGGCATCGCCACGCCCGCCGACGCCTCGCTGATGATGCAGCTCGGCGCCGAGGGCCTGTTCGTCGGATCGGGGATCTTCAAGTCCTCCGACCCCGAGCGCCGTGCCCGCGCGATCGTCGAGGCCTGCACGCACTTCGCCGATCCGGCGCGCGTCGCGCGGGCCTCCGAGGGCCTCGGCGCCGCGATGGACTCGCTCGAGTCCCGCGGGCTCGGCGACGATCAGCTGCTCGCCCAGCGCGGCTGGTAGCACGGTGACGCTCGTCGGCGTCCTCGCCCTGCAGGGTGGCTTCGCTGCGCATGCGCGGATGCTGCGCGGCCTCAGGGCCGACGTGCGCGAGGTTCGCGTGCCGGAGGATCTGACTGATCTCGACGGGCTCGTCATCCCGGGCGGCGAGTCGACGACGATCACGCTCGGCATCGAGCGCGAGGGTCTCGGCGCGCCGCTACGGTCGTTCGAGGGACCCGTGTTCGGAACGTGCGCCGGGCTGATCATGCTCGACCGCGAGCACCTGGGAATGATGGACATCGAGGCGCGGCGCAACGCCTTCGGGCGCCAGGTGCGCTCCTTCGAGGCCGACCTCTCGTTCGCGGAGCTCGGCGGCCCCCCGCTGCGTGCGGTGTTCATCCGCGCGCCGTGGATCGCGGCGCACGGCGACGGCGTCGAGATCCTGGCGTCGGTCGAGGGCCATGCCGTGGCGGCCCGGCAGGGGCGGCTGCTGGCGGTGGCGTTCCATCCGGAGCTGGGGGCCGACACCCGGCTGCACGCGCGCTTCCTGGCGAGCTGCAACGGCGCGAGCGGCTGACGAGCGCCGTTGTGGCGCCTATAGGGCGCCCTGGGCCGCGACGGGTTGAACCGTCCGCCCGGGTTCCGGAGGGGCTCAGCCCCCCGCCGCCGCCAGCCGACGGTCGATCTCCCTGAGGACCGTGACGCGGTTGCGGTGAGCGGCCTCGTAGAGGCGCGCGACGGCCAGCGACTCCGGGCTCTCGGTCGCGAGCCGGTCGTTGACCTCCTTGGCCGTCAGCTTGCCGTAGCCGTTCCACGGCTCGGCGATGCGGATCTGCGCGCCGGCGCCGCCCTCGGCGCCGCTGTCGGCGGACTCGGCGACGAGGACCGCCTCGCGATCGACGTGGTCGGGGGCCTCCTCGGCGGCGGGCTCTGCGGCCGCGGCAGGGGTGGGCACCGGCGCGGCTTCATCGGCCGGCGGCGCAGCCGGTGCGGGCGGCGCGGGCGGCGGCGGGGCAGGACGCGACGCGGCCGACGCGCTCCCCGGCTCATCCGGGACGGGCGGCGGCGGCGCCGTGGTGGATCGCGCTCGGCCCTCCGCGCGGTGGTCGAGGGCCATCCCGGCGAGCTGGCGGGCGGTCGACAGCGCGAGCGATCCGGCGCGCTGGGCGACGGTGAGCGAGATCTCGGCGGCGCGGGTGAGACTGTCGAGTGCGGGCATGGCGAGCGGCTACCCGCCCGGGCCCACGCGAAAGCGCCGTGCTACACGACGAGCCCGTGGCGAATCGTGTTCTCGGTCACCACACGGGGCTCGACGAAGTGCAGCAGGTAGTCCGGGCCGCCGGCCTTCGTGCCGGTCCCCGACAGCCGGTTGCCGCCGAACGGCTGGCGGCCGACCATCGCGCCGGTCGTGGAGCGGTTGACGTAGAGGTTGCCGACCGGCGAGCGGGCGATGACGTGCGCGACGGTGCGCGGGTTGCGGCAGAACAGGCCGCCGGTGAGCGCGACGGGCAGCGCGTCGATCCGGTCGCAGGCCTCGTCGACGTCGCGCACCGGCTCGACCGTCAGCAGCGGCCCAAATATCTCCTCGCGCAGCAGCGGCGATTCCGGCGGCAGGCCCGTCGCCACGATCGGCGCGACGTACCAGCCCTCGTCGGGGACGTCGCTCATGCCCGTCGAGATGTCGCCGGTGCGCGCCGCGAGCTCCGTGTAGCGGCGTACGCGCTCCTGCGCGTCCTGCTCGACGACCGGCGGGACGTCGGTCCCGAAGTCGTCGGCCGGGCCGACCTGCAGGCCGGCGACGGCGCCCGTCAGCCGCTCGACGAGCGCGTCGTGCAGCGACTCGTGGACGAGCACGCGCGCGGCGGCCGAGCACTTCTGCCCGGCGTAGTTGAAGGCCGACTCGATGATCGCGGGGATCGCCTCGTCGAGGTCGGCGTCGGAGTCGACGACGATGCAGTTCTTACCGCCCATCTCGGCGACGACGCGGGTGAGCTGCCGCGCTCCGTCGCTCACCTCGGCGGCGGTGCGCAGCAGCTCGAGGCCGACCGCGCCCGAGCCGGTGAACGCGATCGTGGCCACGTCGGGATGACCGGCGAGCGCCGCCCCCGCCTCGCCGCCGCCGGGCAGCAGGGCGATCGCGCCGGCCGGCACGCCGCCCGCGCGCAACGCCTCGACAACCCTCAGCCCACATCCGGGGGCCTGCTCGGCGGGCTTGAGCACGACCGTGTTGCCGGTCGCCAGCGCCGCGGCGGTCATGCCCATCGGGATCGCCAGCGGGAAGTTCCACGGCGCGATGACGGCGCAGACGCCGCGCGGCGCGTAGCGCAGCTCGTTGCGCTCGCCGGGGACCTGCAGCAGCTGCGGGCCGTCGCCGCCCTGCAGCTCGATCGCGGCTCGCGCGTAGAACTCGAGAAAGTCGATCGCCTCGCAGACGTCGGCGTCGGCCTCGGGCCAGGGCTTCGCGCACTCGCGCACGGCGAGGGCGGCGAGCCCGGCGCGCCGCTCGCGCATCCACGCCGCGGCACGCAGCAGCGCGGCGGCGCGCTCGTGCACCGGCGTCGCGGCCCAGGCGCCGAACGCCGCGCGCGCCGCGGCGACCGCGGCACCGGCCTCCTCGGGCGTCGCGCTCGCGGCGAGCGCGACGATGCGCTCCGGCCGGCCGGGATCGGTCGAGACGAGCTCCTCGCCGTCGCGGCGCTCGTCGCCGATCCAGACCGGCACGCGCAGCGGCAGGCGCAGCTCGCCGAGGCCGACGGCGAGCGTCGCGCGCTCGGTGGCGCGGCGCAGCTCGAGCACGGGCTCGTTGCGAAACGGGGGGAGGGCGGCGGCGCTCACGACGCGGTCGCCGCCGGCGCGGCGAGCAGCTGTTCGAGCGGCACGCCGTGCGCCTGGTCGGCCAGGAAGCTGTCGTTGGCGGTGTTCTCGAGCAGGCGTCGCACGAGGTAGGCCATCCCCGCGACGAGGTCGCCGACCGGGCAGTAGGCGCGCACGCGCAGCCCGCTGTCGGCCAGCGCGTGGCCGAGATCGTCGCCGAGGCCGCGCAGCACCTGGAACTCGACGTCGCCGGCCGCGCCGCCCATCATCCGATCCCGGGCGATCGCGTGCGCGACCGAGCGCAGGTTGTGCGAGGCGATCGCGACGCGCACGAGCGGTCGCGCCTCCAGCAGCCGCGTGGTCAGCGCCTCGAAGTTCGCGTCGCAGTCGGCCTTGCGCTCGAAGACCGGCACGCTCCAGCCGTGCTGGCGCGCCTCGACCACCTCGTGGTCCCAGTAGGCGCCCTTGACCAGGCGTACGACGAGCGGCTGCGCGCGCGGCGTGCTGCGCGCGCGGTCGAGGATCGTGTCCAGGGTGTCGTGGGAGTCGCGCAGGTAGGCCTGCAGGACGACCCCCGCGCTGGGGCCGTCGGCGAACTCCGGCTCGGCGAGCAGGTCGAGCACCAGCTCGAGCACCGCCTCGCGCGAGTCCAGCGACTCCATGTCGATGTGCAGGTGGGCGCCGAGCTCGTGGGCCTGGCGCAGCAGCGCGCGCAGGCGCGGCGCGGCGTCACGCTGGCCGCGCTCCGGCGCCTCGGGGCGCAGCAATGGCGTCAGCGCCGAGACCTTCACCGACAGGTTGGCGCGCGGCAGCGGCCCGATCGCGTCGCGCTCGAGCACCGGGTCCTCCTTGAGGCGGTCGTACGCGCCGGCCAGCGTGGCGAGCGCGTCGGCGCAGCGGGCGGCGTAGCGGTCGGCCTCGGCGGCGGTGACGGTCGCCTCGCCAAGCAGGTCGACGGAGGCCGCGATCCCGTCCTTCCACAGCTTGCGCAGCGTCGGCAGCGCGGCCTTCGGGTGCTCGCCGACGATGAAGCGGTGGGCCATGTGACGCACCCCGGCCGCGCCGGCCGCGCCGAGCGCCGCGCGGCCCGCCCTCGTGTCGCCCATCCGCATGGCGGCGCGCAGCGAGGGCGGCTGGTCGCCGACCTCGTCGAGGAAGCCGGTCAGGTGCGCCGCGAGATCGTCGAGCGAGCGGCAGGCGGGGACCACGTCGACGAAGCGAAACAGCGCGGCGCGCAGCTCGTCGTCCTGCGCGGCGAGGTTCATTGCCCGGTCGTCGAGCGCCTTGAGCGGACGGCCTCGGTGCGACGGGAAGGCGTCGTGCAGCGCTCGCCCGACGCGCCCGATCTCGGCTTCGAGCGTCGCCGGCGCGTGCGCGCTGCCGTCGCTCGCGGTCACCAATGGTCCCTAGGGCGTCGCCGGCTCGGCGGGCGGTGCGAGCTCGGGGACGTCCGACGCCTCCGCGGCGGGCGGGATCTGCTCGGCGCCGGTGGCGCCGCTGCCGGCGTCGATCCGCTTCGGCGCGTCCGATGCCGGGCTCGTGTCGCGCGGCGCAGCCGGGGGCGGGGCGGGGCCGTTCGCGGTGGCCGCCGGCGGAGCGGGCGGGGCGGCGACGGGCGCCGGCGGCGGCGATGCGGCCGCCGGGGTGTTGGACCGCTCCGCGCTGCCGAACTTCGCCGCTGCCTTCTTCGTCGTCTTCTTCCTGGCCGCCGGGACGTCGCCGCGCGCGCGAGCCTTGGCCACCTCGACGGCGTCGCCGCTGGCGTTCTGGGCGCCCGGCACCGCGTCGAGCTCGGACCCTGCGGGCATCGCCGCGGGAACGGAGACGCGGGGGCTGGACTCGGGGTCGCTGCCGCCGAAGACACCCGAGACGTACAACGCCCCGAGCAGGGCCAGCAGGATGAGGACGATCGGCAGCACGACGGCGAGGCGCAGCCCGGGGCGCCGCGAGCGGTCGGGGCGCTCGCGCGCCGCGCCCGGGGCGCTGAGCACGGGCGGCGGGGGCGGGCGTTGCGGTCGCTCGCGCGGCCCGCGCTCTGATCGAGCAGGCCGCAGACGCGAGAGCACCGCGGCGGCCCCGGCCGGCCGCTTCGCGCGCCTTCGCCGCGGCGGGGCGTCCGCCTTGGCCTCGGCCTCGGCCTCCGTGGCCGTGCCGGGCTCGGCCGCGTCGGGCACGGCGGCGTGCTCGGTCGCCGGCTCGATCGCGAAGGCCTGCGTGGCGTGGGGATCGGCCACCGGCCCCTCGACCGCCTGCGGCTCGTCGCCGTTGAGCGCCGCTGCTGCCGGGGGCGGCGGGGGCGGCACGGCCGCGACGAGCGCCGCGATGATCTGTTCTGACAGTGCGGCCTCCACGGCCTTCTCGGGCGGGTCGCGGTAGGCACGCTCGGCTGCCTTGAAGCGCGCCACCGGTGCGCGGCAGGCCCAGCACTCCTCGAGGTGCTCCTCGAGGCGCTTGAGGTCGGCCTCGCCGATCGTCTTCTCGGCGCGGGCGGCGAGCAGCACAGGGACATGGGTGCAGTGACCCGGCGCGGTGATGTTCGCGCGCGCCGCGGCGGACGTGCGCGTGGCGCTGATCAGCAGCGCCTCGGGGTTCAGCGTCGTCGTGTCGCCGGCGGCGACGACGCCGATCCGAAAGCGCGCGAAGGCGTCGGCGGCGGCGGCGGCGGCCTCCGCGTCGCCCGCCACCTGGCGGCAGTAGGCCACCACGGACGGGCCGCGGACGGCGCAGAGCGCCGCCAGCGCGGCGGGGTCTCCCTCGCGCACACCGGTGGGTGTGACTGTCACGGCGGCCGACAACGTACGTGCAGGCTAGCGCCAGCGGCTGACGGCGGAGGCGATGAAATCCGTCACCCGCGGGCGTCCGCGCGGCCGCCGGCGGGCGGTTCGGCGACGACCGATCGCCCGCGGGCTCTACAGTCCGGCGATCATGCGGCTGCTGTTCGTCCTAGACCAGTGGCCGGAGCTGTCGGAGACGTTCGTCGTCAACGAGCTGCAGGCACTGCGCCGCCGAGGCCACGAGGTGCGTGTGCAGGCAGCGCAGCCCGCCGCGCACCCCAGCCCCGAGGCGCCGGGCGACGTCGACGTCCACCTGCTCGCGCGCGACGACCGGATGACCGGCCTGCGCGATCTGCTCTGGCTCGCCGGCCGTCGCCCGCTGGCGTGCGCGCGCGACCTCGCGCGGCGGCGGCGCTGGTGCCGGGAGGAGTGGGTGCGGCCGTTGCGCGCGCTGGCGCCGGCGGCACGGCGCGTCGTGCGCCACGGCGACGAGCACCTGCACGCGCACTTCGCCGCCGGCGCTGCGCTGGACGCGATGCGCCTCGCGGCGCTCACCGGGCGCACGTTCTCCATCACGGCGCACGCGTACGACATCTTCCTGACCCCGACGAACCTGCACGAGAAGCTCCGCTGCGCGGACGCCGTCTTCAGCGGCTGTGACTACAACATCGACTACCTGCGCCGGACTGTGCCGGAGGCCAACCTGCACAAGATCGTCATGGGCGTCGACGTCAGCGCCTTCGAGCGCGAGGCTCCGTTGCCGAAGGGCCGCCGGGTGCTGGCGATCGGCCGCCTCGTCGAGAAGAAGGGCTTCGACGTGCTCATCGACGCGCTCGCGCTGCTGCCCGACGTGACGCTGCGGATCGTCGGCGACGGCCCGCTGCGCGCGCAGCTCGAGGCGCAGGCGGCGCGCTGCGACGGGCGCGTCGAGCTGGTCGGCAGCCGCGCGCCGGCGCAGGTGCGGGGCGAGCTCGAGGCCGCCGACGTCCTCGCCATGCCGTGCGTCGTGGCACGCGACGGCGATCGCGACTCGATGCCGGTCGTCGTGAAGGAGGCAATGGCGATGGGGCTGCTCGTCGTGGCCAGCGACGAGGTCGGGCTGCCCGAGTGCGTCATGGCGCCGTGGGGCTCCCTCGCGCCGCCTCGGGATGTGGAGGCACTTGCCGAGGGGTTGCGCGCGGCGCTCGCGCTGGCGCCCGAGGAGCGTCGGGTCGCGGGTGCGGCGGGGCGCGCCTGGGTGCAGGCCTACACCGACGTCGACGGCGAGACCGGCCGCATGGCGGCGGTGCTCGAGGGGCTGCGCCGGCCGGCCCGCTAGTGTCGTGAGGCGGAAGTTCGTGCGTGAGAACTTCTGATTCACGACACTAGGGTTGGGGCTGGGCGGCGGCGCCCGCCGCCGGCGGCACGAGCACGCGCAGGCGGGGGCTGAGCGCGATCGTGCGCCAGCCGGCCTGCATCGCCCAGCCCTGCTCCGGGGTGCTCTGCGGCGGATAGAAGCCGCGGCCGACGACGAGCACGTCAAAGCGCCCGCGGCGCAGCGCCGCCTGGAAGCGGGGCGCGCTGCGGTAGGGGGTCATGAAGCCCTCGACGAACCGGCCGACGTACTCGACCTCGTTGCCGATCCGGGTGCCGAACGCCGGCCAGACCGGCGCCAGCCCGCCGACCGACCAGTCGCTGGCCAGCCCGACGCGCTTGCCCTCCGGCGCCACGCGCAGCAGCGTGTCGATCGCGGGATCGACGCCGCGGTAGCGCCCGTCGTTGATCGCGCCCTCGATGCGGTGCGCGGCGGCGAGCCCGACGAGCGCGGCGGCCACCGCGGCCAGGGCGAGCACGACGCGCCGCGCGCGCAGGCGCAGGAGCGCGTACGTCGCGGCCGCGGCCGCGGCGAGCACCATGGTCGCCAGCACGAGGTCGCGCAGGCCGCTGACCTCGTAGCCGCGATAGGCGCCGCTCAGCGCGGCGGCGGCGAGCGCCGCCTCGACGAGCCGGGCACCGATCCGCGGCAGACGGGACGCCAGCCAGGCGACGACGGGCACCGCGATCAGCAGCACGGGCACCGCGTAGCGCGTGTTGGCGTGGGCGAGCGACGGGTCGCCGCGCAGGCCCAGCGCGGTCGCGGGCGTAAACGTGTACAGCACCGCAAGCACCAGGGCGGCGCCGGCGAGGACGAGCACGCGCAGGTCGCGCGCGCGCCCGCCGCGCCGGGCGAGCACGACGGCGGCCACGAGCGCGACGGCGCAGAGGATCGGCGCGACCCCGAGGCCTTCGACGATCTCGCTCGCGAGCTGGCGCAGGACGTCCGCGTCGCCGAAGTAGTCGGCGATCGTGAAGCCGGCCTGGTCGCGGATGACGTCGGGCGGCGCGTCGAAGATCGTGACCCCGAACGGCGCGACCTTCAGCGGGAAGACCGGGTTGTCGGAGAGCAGCAGGTTGCGCAGCAGCCAGGGGAGGGTTCCGAGCAGCGACAGTCCGCCGACGAGCGCGATGTCGCGGATGGCGCCCGCGCCCGCGCCCGCGCCCGCGCCCGCGCCGGCCGCGCTGGCGCGGCGCCGGCGGGCCGCCACGAGCCGCGTTCCCATCCAGATCACGCCGACGACCGCGACCGAGCTCACGCCGTACCACTTCGTCCCGGCGGCGATCCCGAGCGCGACGCCCGCGAGCACGAGGTCCGAGCGCCGCCCCGAGCGCGCGTGGCGCAGGAGGAAGAGCACGCCGCAGGCGAACATCGTCCACATGAGCGCGTCGGGCAGCGCGCGGGGGATCGTCGCGATCCCCACGACCGGCAGCGAGACGACGACGGCGCCGGCCAGCACCGAGGCGGCGTGCGACGCGCGCAGCTCGCGGGCCACGGCGAAGGCCGCGACGGCGGTGGTGACGAGAAAGAACGTGATCGGCAGGCGCACGAGGAAGTCGTTGTGCCAGGGCAGCACCGTGCTGAGCAGGACGACGTCGCCGTTGTTGGGGTAGTTGCCGTGGGCCAGCAGCGGCGCGAACTGGTCGATCTGCCACATCGACCCGTGCTGGATCCAGCGCCCGACGTTCGGCAGGTGGAAGGTCAGCGGATCGACGCCGACGAGCTCGTCGCCGGCCCACCGGCCGAGGTCGGCGAGGGCGGCGACGGCGGTGAACGCCGCGGCGAGCGCGGCCAGCGCCCATGAAGCCTGCGAGCTGGGCGGCGTGGGGCGGTCGGTCCCGGCTGCGTGGGCGGCCTCGGCGTCGTCGCCGGCGTCGGCCGTCTCCCGCTCGACCGGCTTCACGAGCGCGGCGAGCCCGACGGCGAGCAGCGCCGCCGCGATGACCGTGCCGCGGGCGAGGATCCCCAGCATCAGGGGGAGGAGGTGCACCACGATGAGGATCGCCGTGCCCACGACGACGCTCGCCATGGCGAGCTCGAGCCGATCGAGGTGCGAGAGGCGCCGTCGCACGACAAGCGCGGTCGCGATCCCCACCGCCGCCAGCATGAGGGCGAACAACGCGGTGCCGGTGAGAAAGTCCTGCATGGGCATGAGGGCGCGGAGGCTAGACGACGACCGTTGCCGCCCGTCCGATGAGCCTGCGGCCGATGGGCGACCCGTGGACCAGGGGGGCCAGGGCGTGCTGGCCACCGCGGTCCTCGGCGGCCTGCTCGCCGCGCTCATGCACAACGCCGAGAGCCTGCTGCCCGCGGTGGCGCTGCACATCCTCATCGACCTGCGGTCGCTGCTGCTCACGCCCCCGGTGAAGTACCGCAGGGCGCCGGACGCGGCCCCGCCTCCGTATCGTGGCGCTGTGTCAGCGCCCGCCCTCGTGTCGATCCTCGTCGTCACCTACGACCATGCCGACGAGATCGACGCGTGCCTCGGCGGCGCGCTCGCCCAGGCCGTCGGCGACCTGGAGGTCGAGGTCGTCGTGGCCGACAACGCCTCGCACGACGACGGCGCCGATCGCGTGCGGGCCCGGGCGGCCGCCGACCCGCGCGTCACGCTGGTGCAGATGGGCGCGAACACCGGCTTCGCCGCCGCGGTCAACGCGGCCTTCGCCGCGGCGCACGGCGACCATGTCCTGATCCTCAACCCCGACTGCGTCATGGATCCCGGCTGCGCGAGGGCGCTGCGCGACCGCCTGCTCACCGATCCAGCGGTCGGCCTCGCGGCGGCCCTGCTGCGCGACCCGGACGGCACGCCGCAGCTCTTCGCCCGCCGCGACCTGCGCCTCAGGGGCGCGCTGCTGGGCTTCACGAGCATCGGCCGGCGCCTCGACAGGCGCCGCGGCGGCGCCGCGCTGGCGCTCCGCCGCTACGAGGATCTCTGGGCGAGCGGCCCGCCGCGCGAGCCCGTGACGGTCTTCTGCCCCGCGGCGGCCTGCATCATGGCCGCCCGCGAGGACCTGCGGCCGGCCCCGTTGGACGAGCGCTTTCCGCTCTTCTTCAACGATGGCGACCTCTGCCACCGGTTGGCGCGCGCCGGGCGCCGGGCCGAGGTCGTCCCGGCGGCGACGGCAACCCACGGCTACGGGACGAGCGTCGCCCGCGCGCAGTCCGCGGACCCGGCGCGGATGCGGGCGGAGTGGGTCGCCTCGATGCGCCGCTACGCCCAGCGCTGGTGGCCGCGGCCCGCCCGCGCGGCGCTCGCGGTGGCGCTGCTCGCCGACGCGGTCGCCGGCGCCGCGCTGTGCCTCGTGCGCCGCGAGGACCCGCGCGAGGTGCGCGGCACGCTCGGCGGGCTCGGCCTGCCCGGCGGGCCGGCGCCGCTGCTGACGCCGGTCGCGCGGCGGGGAGGCCGGCGATGAGCGAGACCCCGCCCGCCAACCCCGGCGAGACCGTCGACCCGCCGCCCGGCGTCACCGCCACACCCGGCGAGCCGCCGCCGCCGCCCGCAACCGGTCGCCCGCAGGCCGGCTCGGGACTGCGCATCCGCGCCGCGCGCGGCACGATCATCAACACCGCCTTCCTCGTCGGCGTCAACACGCTGAACCTCATCCGCGGCTTCCTCGTCGCGGCGTTCCTGACGACGTCGGACTACGGCGTGTGGGGGGTCATCCTCGTCGTCCTCTACACGCTGATGTTCCTGCGCCAGGTCGGCATCGGCGACAAGTTCATCCAGCAGGACGAGGCCGACCAGGAGCTCGCGTTTCGCAAGGCGATGACGTTCGAGCTGTCGGTCGCCGGGATCGTGCTCGTCGCCGGGCTGCTGCTCGTCCCCGCGATGGCCCTCGTCATGGGCAACGACGAGATCATCGCGCCCGCGCTCGTGGCGCTGCTCGTCGTCCCCGCGCAGGCGCTGCAGGCGCCGCTGTGGATCTTCTACCGCGAGATGGACTTCGCCCGCCAGCGCAAGCTGCAGATCCTCGACCCCGTGACGGGCTTCGTCATCGCCGTCGCGCTGCTCATCGCGGGCTGGAACTACTGGGCGCTCATCGTAGGCGTCGTGGCCGGCGCGTGGATTGGGGCGTTCGTCTCGCTGCGCGCCTCGCCGTACCGCTTCAAGTGGACCTTCGACCGCGAGACCGCGCGCTCCTACGCCTCGTTCTCCTGGCCGCTGTTCTTCGCCGGCATGTCGGGGATCGTCGTCGGCCAGGGACTGCTGATCGTGGGGGAGGCGAAGCTCGGCCTGGCGGGAGTCGGGATCATCGCGCTGGCCTCGACGATCTCGCAGTACTCCGACCGTGCCGACCAGGCGATCACGCAGACGATCTACCCGACGATCTGCGCGGTGAAGGACCGCGCCGAGCTGCTCTACGAGGCGTTCGTGAAGTCCAACCGCCTGGCGCTCATGTGGGGCGCGCCGTTCGGCCTGGGCCTCGCGGTGTTCGCCGAGGACATCGTGCGCTTCGGCATCGGCGAGGAGTGGCGGCCGGCGATCGGGCTCATGCAGGCGATCGGGGTGTCGGTCGCCGTGCACCAGATCGGCTTCAACTGGGACGCGTTCTATCGCGCGCGGGCCGACACGAAGCCGATCGGCATCGCCGCCGCGATCGCGATCGTGGCGTTCCTCGCCCTCGCGCTGCCGCTGCTGGCCAGCGACGGGCTGAAGGGCCTGGCGATCGCGACGCTGCTCGTCGAGGCGATCAACTTCGCCGTGCGGATGTACTACCTGCGCCGGCTGTTTCCCGACTTCCGCTTCCTGCGCCACACGGTGCGCGCCCTGCTGCCCAGCGCGCCCGCGGTGGCCCTGATCCTCGGCCTGCGCCTGGCCCTCGGTGAGGAGCAGACGCTCCCCGCGGCGCTCGGCATGTTCGCCCTCTACGGGATCACGACGCTCGGCGCGACGGCGCTCGTCGAGCGCCGCCTGCTGCGCGAGATCCTCGCCTACCTGCGCCGGCGGCCGGCGGCCGGCGCCGCGGCCTGAGCGGTCGCGTTCAACGGACGATCTCGAACTGCGACATCAGGCCGTGATCCTCGTGGTCGAGCATGTGGCAGTGCATGACGAACCTGCCGGTGTAGTCGCTCATCCGGCCGGCGATGACGACGCGCTCGCGGGGGTCGAGGAAGAACGTGTCCTTCAGGCACGCCTCCCAGGGCGCCGGCGGCCGGCCGTTGCGCGAGAGCATGTACCAGTCGGTGTGATGCAGGTGGATCAGGTGGGCCACGCCGCTCTCGTTGTGCAGCTCCCAGGTCACGGTCTCTCCGAGTCTGGCGGTCACATCGGCGTAGGCGGGATCGAACGAGCGTCCGTTGACGAGCCAGCTCGGGCGCAGGCCGCGACCCACGGTGAAGCGCCAGGCGTGCGATGGCTGCGCCGGTGCCTGAGCGACCCAGGCCGGCAGCGGGCGCAGTCGCTGCGGAACGGTGGTGCGGTCCGCTTCGCGCCGGCTTCGCACGCGAAACTCCATCAGCGGGCCGCCGTACGACACGGAACCCAGCGACTTCGGTCCATGGCGCCGCCTGCCGCTCAGCAGGCGGACGTGCTCGCCGCGCGCCGCCGCGAAGTCGACGATCAGCTCGGCTCGCTCGCCCGGACCCAGCAGGACCCGGCTGCGCCGGACCGGGCGGGGCATGAGGCCGGCGTCGGTGCCGATCTGGATCATCGGGAGGTTGCCGCTCAGGCGCAGCTCGTAGGCGCGGAAGTGCGACGCGTTGAGAACGCGCAGCCGGTAGCGCTGCGGGCGCACGTGGTGGTAGGGCAGCACCGCGCCGTTGACGAGCACGCGCTCGCCGGTCACGCCGTCCTGCGGCGGGCGCCGCTGCTCGCTGAACGGATCGCGCAGCCCGTTGCGCGCGTCAAACGAGCGGTCGGCGAGCATGATCGGGATGTCGCGCGAGCCACGTGGCAGCGGCAGCGACGCGTCGAGCTCGTCATCGACGATCCACATCCCGGCCAGTCCGCGCCAGACGTTGCGGGCGGTTCGATCGAGGCGGTGGTCGTGGTACCACTGCATGGAGGCGCGCTCGGGCGCGCCGTCCTCGACAAGCTCATACGTGTAGGTGCGTTCGCCACCGGGTCTGATCAGCAGGTCGTTGCCCGAATCGGCGCTGCTGAGCCCCGGCGAGATGTCGCAGTACAGCGACTGCGGCTGGGCCTCGGTCAGTCCGCCGGGCTGCCCGTCCTCGCTGCAGCGATTGTGGCCGCCGTGCAGATGGACGGTCAGCTCGCCCGCCTGCCGCGGCAGGCGATGCTGGAAGCGCACGCGCGTCGTTGCGCCGGCCGGGCGGCGGATCGTCGGCCCCGGAAAGCTGCCGCCGTATGTCCACATGCGGGTCCTGCGGCCGGGCAGGATCGAGAGCTCGGCCTCACGCATCGGGATCGTCAGGTCCGACCCCGTCAGGACGTCGGGGATCGGCAGCGGCGTCGAGTAGGGCCTGAGCGACCGCCGCGCGCCGGCGGCCGGCGCGCGCACCGCGGGCGGAAGCGTCAGCGCGACCGCGCCGGCCGCCGCGGCGGCCAGCAGCGATCGGCGGCTGAGCCCGTCGGCCGGCTGCGGTTGGAGCTGCTCTTGCATCAGAAGGCTCGCGGGCGGGAAGCGCCTCCCCGCCCGTCCGAGGCCTCGGTCAGCCGGTGACCCTGATCTTGCCCTGCATCTCGGGGTGCACGACGCACATGTAGCGCAGGATCGTGCCCGCCTTGGCGCTGACGATCTGCTCGAGCACCTCGCCCTTCTTCTCGCTGTACCAGCTGTCGCCGCTGCGGACCTTGCGCGAGAAGCGCTTGTCCCAGCCGGGCTTGCCCGCTTCGACGAGCGGCTTGTTGATCTCCTCGGTCTTCTCGTCGAACTCGTGCGCGATCGCGGCGGTCAGGCAGATCTTGCCCGGCGTGAAGCACTGCTCGCCGGCCTTCCGGCTCCTCGGGACGACGTTCGTCGCGACGAGCGTGAACGTGTGCGGGCCGTGCTGCTTCGGGTTGCTGAGGTTGCGCACGCGAAGCAGCTCGCCGGCCTTGACCGTGCTCGATCCTGTGAAGTACAGGCGCTTGGCGGTCGTCCTGATCGAGATCGTCTTTGCCGGAAGCGCGGGCGCGGCTGCGGGCGCGCCGTCCTCGGCCGCTGCCGGCGAGCCTGTGCCGAGCGCGGCCACCAGAGCCGCCGCGGCCCCCGCCGCGAGCACCCCGCGCGATACCGCTGAACGTCGTGTCGTCCCCATGTCTTGCGTCTCCTTGTTCCGTGACGAATCACGAGCAAGCTACCAGCATCCGGTGCATCGGAAACAGGGGGCTGACCGAACCCTGGGGTGCGGCAGACCGAACCCTGGGGTGCGG
>Ga0136633_1001736_pt1 | contig 15718 bp, 18 predicted proteins | sample AntDrymeUQ832206_2_FD_105494 | JGI IMG/M metagenome (GOLD analysis project Ga0136633, IMG submission 105494) | Polar desert sand microbial communities from Dry Valleys, Antarctica - metaG UQ83 (22.06) | ecosystem: Environmental > Terrestrial > Soil > Desert | place: Antarctica: Dry Valley...
GAGACCGACCGCGGCGGCAAGCTGACCTATCACGGCCCCGGCCAGCTCGTCGGCTACCCGATCATGCGCGTGGACGACGTGATCGCCTACGTGCGCGGCCTCGAGCGCGCGATCGTCGCGGCGCTGGCCACGGAGGGGCTCGAGGCGACCACCCGCGAGGGCAAGGACTTCACCGGCGTCTGGATCGAGGACCGCAAGATCGCCTCGATCGGCGTCCACGTGCAGCGGGGGGTCACCACCCACGGCTTTGCGGTCAACGTCGACAACGACCTGCAGCCGTTCGAGTGGGTCGTGCCGTGCGGATTGCCCGAGGTACGCATGACGTCGGTATGCAAGGAGCTCGGGGAGAGCGGCCGGCTCGCGCACTTCCGCGAGGCGATGGCGGACGCCTTCGGAACGGAGGTCCGCCCCCGCGCCGGGCGGTAGCCTGAATGCGGTGACCGATCTCCGCGTCCACGTCACGCGCTCCAGGGCCAACCCCGGGGGCATGGACGTGCGCGAGGTGCTCGGCGAGGACTTCGAGCCGTGGCGGGGCCGCAAGCCGCCGTGGTTCAAGGTCCCGCCCCCCGGCGGCGACCGCTACCGGGCGCTGTCGGACATGATCGCGACGGAGAACCTCCACACGGTCTGCCAGGAGGCCGCGTGCCCGAACGTCGGCGAGTGCTGGGAGCGCGGCACGGCCACGTTCATGATCCTCGGCGACACGTGCACCCGTCGCTGCGGGTTCTGCAACGTCAAGACGGGCAAGCCGACGTGGAACGACCCCCTCGAGCCGCTGCGCGTTGCCCGCTCCGTGGCGAAGATGGGACTGCGCCACGCCGTGGTGACGAGCGTCGACCGCGACGACCTGCCCGACTACGGCGCCTCGGTCTGGTGCGGCGTCATCCGCTCCATCCGCATGCAGGCGCCCGAGTGCAAGATCGAGTGCCTCACACCGGACTTCCGCGGCGAGGAGATGCCCCTCGCGCGCGTCATCGCCGAGCGCCCCGACGTCTTCAACCACAACGTCGAGACGGTGCCGCGCCTGTACAAGGTGGCTCGCCGTGGGTCGCGCTGGGAGCGCTCGCTGCGCGTCCTGCGCAACGCCAAGGCAATGGGCGGCGACGAGGTCGTGACGAAGTCGGGGATGATGACGGGCCTCGGCGAGACCCACGACGAGATCGTGGATGCCTTCGGCCAGCTGCGCGAGCAGGGGGTCTCCATCCTCACCGTCGGGCAGTACCTGCGCCCGACCGAGCGGCACCTCCCCGTCGTGCGCTACTGGCACCCGGACGAGTTCAAGGCGCTCGAGACGGCCGCCTACGACCTCGGCTTCGAGCACATCGCCGCCGGGCCGCTCGTGCGCTCGAGCTACCACGCCGACGAGCACGTCAAGCAAAACCGGCCCGGCGTGGGCCCGCTCGCCGCGACGGCGTAGTTCGTCGCCCCTGCTTGAGAATCGTCACGGTTCCGGCACACAATCGTCACCGCTGCGTGGTGTTCCGTGCGCTGATGCGGCGTAGGTTCGGGCCGATGGACGAAGACGACGACCTCGGCCCGTGGGTGCTTGCCGTGTCTCCTGCGGATGCGCTAGCTGCTGATAGCGATTTGCTAGCAGGTGCTAGCACTTCCATGGAGGACACACACGTACCCTCCGGCTCAGACCCTCCCGCACCCGCCTGGCAGAATCCCCAGTGGGACGGCGATCCGGCCACAGTGCCCATCCGTCCGAGGATGTTCTCCTCGGCGCCGGCCCTGCCCGACCTGACGCGGATCCCTGAGTCGCTCTGGGCACAGGTGCTGGGTTCACTCCCCGAGGGACAGCGGCTGGATGCGGCCCTCTGCCAGGGACTCGACGGAGACCAGCTCATGAGGGCGTCCGCGCTCGCCGAAAGCCTTCCGCCCGCGCCGAGCGACCACGCACGCGCCGCGCTCCGCGCCGATCCCGCGGTGCCCGCGGTGCCGAGTGCCGGTCCGAAGCATCGCCGCTCGCGACAGGTGAACGTCCGGATCTCGGCGGCCGACTACGAGATGCTCGAGGTGGCTGGCGGGCTCGTGGGCATGAAGCCGGCAGGACTGGCGCGCGCGCTGATCGTGAGCGGCGCGCGCCGGATGACGTTCGAGCTGAACCGGCAGATCGCTGCCGGCCCGGATCCGGCGGCATAGGGCACGTCTCACACCCGCACGACAACCAGTCCTGGAAGGTCGTCGAAGTCGGCGTCCTGCGTGCAGACCGCGACGTCGTGTGCGCGCGCCGTGGCGGCGATCCACGCGTCCTGCACCTTGAACCGACGGCCGATCCGCCGTGCGCCGGCCACGAGCTCGGCGAACGCTGCGGCCACGTCTTCATCGATGGGAAGTGCCACGTACGCCGAGCGCACGGCGTTGACCGTCGCCAGACGGCGCGCCCGAACGCTTTCCGTAGTGGCCAGGTGAACGCCGAGCGTCAGTTCGGCCATCGTCACCACCGAGATCGCCGCCTCGTCCGGCATGTGGTCGGTCCGCAGCGCTCGCCCGGTCTCCTGTGCGATGAAGACCGACGTGTCGAGAAGGCCCCTCACAGATCGTCGGCGAGGTCCGGAAGTGCGTCGTCGAGCTCCGCGCGCAGCCCGGCGTCTGCCTGCACGAGGCTGTCGAGCATCCGCTGGCGCGGCACCCATGTGCTCCGCGATTGGAGCGGGACGAGTTCGGCGACCGGTCGGCGATCCACGGTCACTCGAAGGCGCTCACCCGCCTCGACGCGACGGAGGACCTTGGCCGTGTGGTTTCGAAGTTCGCGTACAGAGACGTCGTCCGCCATGAGATCGACCGTAGCACATCGGCTACAGATGGTCTGGGTACCGTGCAGCCGACCGCTCCGTGTTCCCGCTCAAGGACAACATCCCCACGGACCGCTTTCCGGTCGTCACCGTCGCGCTGATCGTGGTCAACGCGCTGATGTACTTCTTCTTTCAGGACGGTGGGATCCTCGGCGGGCCGGACGACGCCAACGTGGTCGAGTACGGGGCGATCCCGTACGAGTTCACGCACTGGGGCGACCACTGCGAGCTCACAGGGGAGCAGATCGCCTGCGAGGGTCAGTCAGGGGTGGACGGAGCGGCCGACCCGCAGGCGCCGACCGCGCTGACCGCCTTCACGAGCATGTTCATGCACGGCTCGCTGCTGCACATCGGCGGCAACATGCTGTTCCTGTGGATCTTCGGCAACAACGTCGAGGACTCGATGGGGCGCGTGAAGTTCGTCCTCTTCTACCTGCTCGGCGGCCTGGCGGCGCTGGCCGCGCAGATCCTCGTGTCCACGGACGCCGCGGTGCCGACGGTGGGTGCCTCGGGAGCCGTGGCCGCCGTGCTGGGCGGCTACCTGCTGCTGTTCCCGCGCGCCCGCGTGGTGACCGTCATCTTCATCATCTTCTTCTTCACGATCATCGAGATCCCCGCGCTGATCGTGCTCGGGCTGTGGTTCGTCCAGCAGCTCGTGTTCGGCTCGCTTGACTACGTCAGCCCCGCGGGCCAGGGTGGCGGAGTGGCGTACTTCGCGCACATCGGCGGGTTCGTGTTCGGGATGCTGCTCATCCGGGCGTTCGCGAGACGCCGCAAGGCGCCGCCCGCCGCGCTGCCGGGGTGGCCGACGTGAGCGGCATGCTCGTCCGCATCGCCGCGCTCATCCTCTGGATGGCGCTCGCCTTCCTGACCCTGTTCGTGCTGTTCACGAGCGGGCTCGACATGCTCGTCGTCATCTCGTTCTTCGTGGTGGCGCTGCTCGGCGTCGGCGTCTTCGGGGCGCTGGGGGACGGCGGTAGGAAGTGAGGCACGCGCTCGCCAACGATGGCTGACCCTGGGAGACTCCATGCCGCGTGGTTGAAGTGCTCCGACCGGAGCCATCGCCCGTATACCCCACCGATGGCGACCCCGGACCCATCCACCCGAAAGGCCGACCACCTCCGCATCGCGGCCGAGGCCGGGGTCGAGCACGTGGTGAGCACCGGCCTCGAGCGCGTGCGGCTGCGCCACCGGGCGCTTCCTGAGAGCGACCTGCGCACGGTCTCGCTGCAGACGAGGCTGCTCGATCGGACGCTCGCCGCCCCGCTGATCATCTCGGCGATGACGGGCGGGACGCGCGAGGCCGGGGACATCAACCGCGAGCTCATGCGCGCGGCGGCCGAGCACGGCGTGGGCCTCGTCCTCGGCTCGGGACGCAGGCTGCTGGAGAACCCGGAGACGCTGAAGACCTACCGGCCGGCCGGCGCCGACCGGCCGCCGCTGCTGCTCGCGAACCTCGGTGCGGCCCAGATCCGGGGACGCGACGCGCTGTGGCGGGCGGCCGAGCTCGTCGAGATGCTCGACGCCGACGGCCTTTCCGTCCATCTCAACCCGCTCCAGGAGGCCGTCCAGCCCGAGGGCGAGCCGGACTTCTCCGGCGTCGTCGACGGGATCGCCGCCGTGGTCGCGCACCTGCACCCGAAGCCCGTCGTCGTCAAGGAGGTCGGGTTCGGCATGGACTTCGCCGACGCCGAGGCACTGCGGACGGCGGGCGTGGCGGCGATCGACGTCGCCGGCGCCGGCGGCACGAACTGGGCGCTCATCGAGGGTCGCCGGGACGAGCGGGCGGGCAGCGTCGCCGCCGCCTTCGACGGCTGGGGCGTCCCCACCGCGGACGCATTGATCGAGGCGCGTGTCGCCGCGCCTGGTCTGCCGCTGATCGCCTCGGGCGGACTGCGCGACGGCGTCGACGTCGCCAAGTGCATCGCCCTCGGGGCGGTGGCGGGCGGCATTGCCAGGCCCTTCCTCGTCGCCGCGCAGGCCGGCAGCGCTGCCGCCGCGGTCGGGGCCGTCGTCGAGCAGCTTCGAATCGCCACCTGGCTCACGGGCGCGGGCAGCGTTCACGAACTCGGCGCGGAGCACCTGCGGTGAGCCGCGTCGTCGTGGTCGGTGCCGGGCTCGGCGGCCTTGCCTGCGCGCTGCGCCTGCAGGGCCAAGGCCACGAGGTCACTGTGGTCGAGCAGCGCGACCGGCCCGGCGGCCGCGCCTCCCAGATCCGCGACGGCGGCTTCACCTGGGACACCGGGCCGTCGATCATCACGATGCCCTGGGTGCTCGAGGACGCGCTCGCCGCGGGCGGGCTCGACATGGCGTCCGAGCTCGAGCTGCAGCGGCTGGACCCGATGTACCGGATCCGCTGGGCCGGCGAGGAGCGCCACCTCGACTTCTCCGACGATCAGGAGCGCCTCGCCGAGGAGATCGCGAAGTTCTCCCCCCGGGACGCGGCCCGGCTGCCGGACTACATGGCCGCGCTCAAGCCGATCTACGAGGAGGCGATCCTCGCCGCGGGCCGGCGCGCGTTCCTCAGCGCTGGGGACTTCGTAAAACTGCTGCCGATGATGCTGCGGCTGCGGGCCGCCGAGCCACTGTGGCGCTTCACCACGCGGTTTTTCGACCACCCTCGCGTGCGCGAGGCGTTCTCGTTCCACTCGCTGTTCATCGGCGGCGACCCGCACCGCGTGCCCGCGGTCTACGGCGCACTCGTCTACCTGCAGATCGTCGACGGCGCCTGGTACGCCAAGGGGGGCGTCTACTCGGTGGTCGACGCGCTCGCGCGCACGCTCGACGTCCGCTGCAACGCCCCGGTGGAGCGAATCGAGACGACCCAGGGACGCGTGAACGGCGTGCGGCTCGCGGGCGGCGAGCTCATCCCGGCCGACGTCGTCGTCTCCAACGCGGACGTGCTGCACGCGCACACGCTGCTCGGCCGGCGCGCCCCGCTGCGCAAGCTGCGGCCCACGATGTCGTGCTTTCTTCTCTACCTGGGCACGGACCGCGCGTACGAGCAGGAGCTGCTGCACCACACGCTGCTCGTCGGCGGCGGCTACAGGAACTTCATCCGGACGGTGACGCGGGGCGACGCCCTCCCGGAGACGATCTCCACCTACGTGCACGCTCCTGCGCGCTCCGAGCCGGGCATGGCGATCCCCGGCGGCGACTCGATCTGCGTGCTGCTGCCCGTGCCGAACCTGCGCGCGGGGATCGACTGGAGCCGCGAGTCCGATGCGCTGAGCGAGGCCGTCGTCCGCGACATGGAGGACAACTACGGGATGACCGGCCTCTCGGGAAGCGTCCGCGTGGAGCACCGGATGACACCGCTCGACTTCGAGCGCGAGCTCGGCGCCGCGTACGGGAACGCCTTCGCGGTCGAGCCGACGCTGCACCAGTCCGCTTACTTCCGCATGCCCAACCGAGACCGCTCCGTGCGCGGCCTCTACTACGTGGGTGGCGGCACGCATCCCGGCGCGGGCATTCCCGGCGTGCTCATGGGCGCCGAGGTCACCGCAGGGCTCGTGCACTCCGATCATCCGGCGCGGCGGCGCGCTCCGCGGGTCCCGGAGGCAGTCGCGTGAACGACCCGATCCTCGCCGAGGCGCGCGACACCACGCGCCGCGTCGCCCGGACCTTTGCGCTCGCCTGCCGGCTGCTGCCGCGCGGGGTGCGCGACGACGTCTACCGGCTCTACCTCGTCTACCGCACACTCGACGACCTCGTCGACGAACGGCGGCCCGAGGCGGCCGAGCGCGTCGGCGCCGTCGAGGCGTGGTGCGACGACCCCGCCTCGGCGCCCGTAACGCCGGAGACGTCGCTGCTCTCCCAGCTCGCCGAGCGCCATCCGCTGCCGCCGCACGCTCTACGCGAGTTCTGCGCCGGGATGCGCTTCGACCTCGCGCGCGGTGAGAACCTGACGGAGGACGACCTCGACCTCTACTGCTTCCGCGTCGCGGGCACCGTCGGGCTCACGATGGCGGCGATGCTCGGCGCGGGGGGCGAGGACGCCGAGCGCCGCGCGTCGGCCCTGGGCATGGCGATGCAGCGCACGAACGTCCTGCGCGACATCGACGAGGACCTCGCGACGGGCCGCGTGTTCCTCGCCCGGGAGTCGATCGCGCGCTTCGGCGGGTCGCTCGCACCGGGCGAGCGCGCCGATCTCGTGCGCGACCAGATCGCCCGGGCGGATGCCCTCTACGACGAGGGAATGCCTGGGGTGGCGCTGCTGCCATGCGGGCGTCGTGCCGTCGCCGCCGCGGGCGTCATGTACCGCGAGATCCTGCGGCAGATCGAGCGCGAGGGCTACGGTTCGCGCGCCGGGCGCGCGGTGGTCCCGGCGCAGCGCAAGCTCGTCGTGGCCGCGCGGCGCGTAGCATTGTCGCGGTGAGGCCCGCCTCCGCACTCCTCCTCGTCTCGGCCGCACTGCTGGTGGCGTGCGGCGGCGACGACAAGAGCCGGCAGGCGCAGAAGGCGACCGCCACCCCCACGCCCGAGCCGATCGAGCTGCCCGGCGGCGGGCGCACGATCATCCCCGGCAAGCGCGTCGTCGGCTTCTACGGGCACCCCGCCGCCCGCGCGCTCGGCATCCTCGGCATCGGCAAGCCGGACCTCGCCGGCCGGAGGCTGCTGCGCCAGGCCAAGCCCTACGAGCGCAAGACGCGCCCCGTCCTCCCGGCGATGGAGCTGCTGGCGACGATCGCCACCGCCGCCCCCGGTGAAGACGGCAAGTACCGCAGCCGCACGGAGGACAAGGTCATCCGGCGCTACCTGAAGGCCGCGCGCAAGGTCAAGGCGATCCTCATCCTCGACATCCAGCCCGGCAAGGCGGACTTCTTCAGCGAGACGGTGCGGCTGAAGAAGTGGCTCAAGGAGCCCGACGTCGGCCTCGCGCTCGACCCGGAGTGGCGCATCTACGGATCCGAGATCCCCGGCAAGGTGATCGGCTCGGTGTCCTCGCGTGAGGTCAACGCGACGACGGCGTGGCTCGACCAGCTCGTCCAGCGCCGCAAGCTCCCGCAGAAGCTCGTCGTGATCCACCAGTTCACGAACGACATGGTCCGCAACAAGGCCAAGCTGCAGGACCGCAAGGGCCTCGCGATCGTGCTCAACGCCGACGGCTTCGGCGGGCGCGCGGTCAAGGAGTCCAAGTACAGCGCCTTCACGAAGGGCCCGACGAAGTTCCACGACGGCTTCAAGCTCTTCTACGAGGAGGACGTCGGCCTCATGACGCCCAAGCAGGTCCTGCGGCTCAAGCCGCCGCCCGACTTCGTCGTCTACGAATAGCCCGTGCGCCGCTCGCGCTGGCTGTTCGGGGCGCTCGTCGCCTCGCAGGTCCTCTACTCGCGCCTGCCCGAGGCGCGGCTGGTCGGCGCGACCCGCGCGATCGTCGGGCTGCTGCTCGGCGCGTCTGTCTCGGAGGCCGCCGAGGCCCGCGGCGCGCGTGGGATCGCCGGCGTCGCGGCGGCGGGAACGATCGGGATGGCCGCCGAGCAGCTCGGGGTGCGGACGGGGAAGCCCTTCGGCCATTACACGTACTCGGACAAGCTCGGCCTGAAGGTGGGCGGCGTCCCGGTCCTCGCCGCGGCGGCGTGGGCGATGATGGCGCGGCCCTCCTGGGTCGTCGCCGGGCATGTCACCCCGGCGCCCGCCGCGCGCGTCGTCGTCGCCGCCGGCGCCCTGACCGCGTGGGACGTCTTCCTCGACCCGCGGATGGCGCGCGACGGCTACTGGTCGTGGCCCGGCGGCGGGCGCTACGAGGGCGTTCCGGCGTCGAACTTCGCGGGCTGGTTCGTCACCGGCCTGCCCGTGTTCGCCATCTTCGCGCTGCTCGACCGGGCCGCGCCGGACGCGCGGGACGACGGCGCACTCGCCCTGTACGCGTGGACGTGGATCGGCGAGACCTTCGCCAACGCGGTGCTCTGGCACCGGCCCGTGACGGCCGCCGCCGGTGCCGCGGCGATGGGCGCCGTCGCCGCTCCCGCGCTGCGCCGCCGGATGAGCCTGGGTTCATGAGCCGGGTCGTCGTCGTCGGGGCGGGCGTCGGCGGCCTTGCCTGCGCCGTCCGGCTCGCCCACGCCGGCCACCGAGTGACGGTGCTCGAGCAGGCGGCCGGGCCGGGCGGCAAGTGCTCGCGCGTCGAGCGCGGCGGCTTCGCCTGGGACGCCGGGCCGTCGCTGCTGACGATGCCGTGGGTGTTCGAGGCGCTGTTCGCCGAGACGGGCGCGCCGCTGTCGGATGAGCTCGAGCTCCTGCGCGTGGAGCCCGTCACCCGTTACGGCTTCGCCGACGGGTCGACGGTCGACATCTCGGCCGACCTGCCGCAGGCGATGGAGGCGCTCGAGGCGTGGTCGCCGGGCGCCGGCGCCGACTGGACCCGCTTTCTCGGGGTGTGCGCGACGATGTGGCGGGCCAGCGTCCCCTTCCTCACGGGCCCGCCGCCGTGGCCACCGCGCCTTGATGCCCGCGGCGACCCGCGCGACCTGCTGCGGGTCAAGCCGTGGCACACCCTGCGCAGCCTCGCCGCCGCCACGGTGCGCGATGCGCGCCTGCGCCTGGTCGTGGAGCGCTTCGCAACCTACGCCGGGGCCGACCCGCGCCGCGCACCCGCCGCTCTCGCCGTCGCGGGCTACGTCGAGCATGCCTTCGGCGCCTGGCACCCCCGCGGCGGCCTCTACGAAGTCGTCCACGCGCTCGCCCGGCGGCTCGAGTCGCTCGGCGGCGAACTGCGCTGCGGAGTCCACGTGTCCTCCATCTCGGCCAGGGGCGTGGAGACCGGCGCCGGCTTCGTGGCCGCCGACACCGTCGTCGCGAACCTCGACACGCGGGGGCGCGGCGAGCGCTCCGTCTCCGGCTACGCGTTGATGCTCGGGCTGCGCGGCCGCACGCCGGGCCTGGTGCACCACACGATCGAGTTCCCCGCCGACTACGACGCGGAGTTCGACGACGTCTTCACCCATCGCCGCCCCGTGCGCGACCCGACGCTCTACCTGTCCTGTCCCGAGGCGACGGAGGGCGGCGACGACGAGAGCTGGTTCGTCCTCGTCAACGCGCCGGCGTCGCCCGGACTCGACTGGGATGCCTACGAGGCGGTGGTGCTCGAGCGCCTCGCCGCCCGCGGGCACGATCCGGGCACTCGCCTCGTCGCCAGCGCGCACCGCTCTCCCGCCGACCTGCAGCGTGAGACGGGTGCTGTCGACGGGGCGATCTACGGCGTCGCTCCCCATGGGCGCCTCGGCACGATGCGCAAGCCCGGCAACCGGCGCCGCGACGGCGTCTGGCGCGTCGGGGGGACGGTCCACCCAGGCGGCGGGCTCCCTCTGGTAGCGCTCGGCGCGGCGACGGTGGCGCGGGCTATCGGGCCGGCGTGAGCGGGTCGCGCCCGTCCCACGTGCCCGTCGCGCCGTAGGGCGTGAAGCGCGCGAAGAGCTCCTCGGAGTACCAGTCCTCGTCGCGGGTGCGCCGGACGACCTCGCGATGCTCCGTGCCCCGGTAGGCGTAGGCCTGCGCGTGCTGCACCGTCTCCCACATCGAGAAGGTGGCCTGCCGTGCGACGGGCCACTCGCCGACGCCGACGGACGCGAGCAGCCCCTCGGAAGCGACGAGCTCCCGGGCGGGCGGGAGGATGGCGCCGTAGAAGGCGCGCAGGCGGCGCGGGCGGATGCGCGCGCGGGTGAGGATCGCCACCGGCCCCTCGCTGTCGCCGCGGGGCGCGCCGGCGAGCGGATCGCTTCCGCCCCAGGCCCCGTGCCAGCGCAGCGGGCGCAACCGAACGGAGTAGCTCTCGCGCCCGAGCTCGTGCCAACGGCGCGCGACGTCCGAGCCCACGAGGAACGCGTCGAGCGCCGCCTCGTCCTCCCAGACCGCGAACATCCCCCACCGCTTGAGGTCGGCGCTCAGGGTCATCGTCCGGCCCTTGCCCGTCCCGAGCAGCCGCCAGAAGCGCAGGCCGGGGGTGCGGCCGAGCGCCGGGCGGTCGAGGCCCATCCGGGACATGCCCTCGGGCGCGTGTTCACGCGGGTAGCGCGTGAGGTGGAAGGAGGCGACGGGCGTGGTCATCGCGCAGGTCACTATGCACGGTTCGCGGCGGCGCGCGCGCCCGGGTTGACTGACTCGCCAGTCAACTCGGTAGCGTGACGCCTCCGCTCACCCGTCTGCACGATCGCCGGAGGACCCGTTGGACCTGAACGACACCCCGGAATTGGCCGAGTACCGCGTCAAGGTGCGCGGCTGGCTGGAGGCCCACAAGCACGAGGCGCCGGAGGGCGGGGCCTCGCAAACGGAGGGCGTGGCGGCCGTCGCCGCGCGCCGCGCGTGGCAGGGCCGGCTCACCGAGGGTGGCCTCAATGGCGTGACATGGCCGGCCGAGTACGGCGGACAGGGGCTCGGGCCACTGCACCAGGTCGTCCTCAACCAGGAGATCGGCCGCGCGGGCGTCCCCGGGATCCTCGACATCATCGGCGTCGGGATGCTCGGGCCGACGATCATCGCCCACGGCTCCGAGGAGCAGAAGCACCGCTACCTCGGCGCGATGCTCACCGGCGAGGAGGTGTGGTGCCAGATGTTCTCCGAGCCGGCCGCTGGCTCCGACCTCGCCGGCATCCAGACCCGCGCACGCAGCACGGACGCCGGCTGGGTGCTCAACGGTCAGAAGGTGTGGACGACGAACGCGCAGTTCTCGGCCTTCGGGCTCATCCTCGCCCGCACGAACCCGGACGTCCCCAAGCACAAGGGCCTGTCGATGTTCATCGTGCCGATGGACGCCGAAGGCGTGAGCGTCCGGCCGCTGCGGCAGATCTCGGGCGACGCGCACTTCAACGAGGTGTTCTTCGACGACGTCGTCCTCGACGAGGAGGCGATCGTCGGGCCGGTGGACGGCGGCTGGGGCGTCGCGCTCACCACGCTGCTCTACGAGCGCGTGACGATCGGCCTCGGCGGCGAGGGCTTCGGCTGGCGCTCGGACCGCTTCGCCGCCGCGCTCATGCGCGACGAGACCGCGGCGACCGACCACGAGGTGCGCCACCGCTTCGGGGAGATCGCTGCCGACTTCCTCGCCCTGCGCTTCACGGGATACCGGATGCTCTCCGCGCTGAACCGCGGGCAGATCCCTGGCCCGGAGGGCGGCCTGGCGAAGGTCACGACGATCAAGGCGGCCATCGACGCGGGCGACCTGCTCGCCGACACGCTCGGCCCTGACGCCCTGAGCGACGACGATGACGGCTTCGGCAAGCTCATCTCCGACCTGCCCGGTCTCAAGAGCGCCGGGGGGACGGAGGAGATCCTCCGCAACATGGTCGGCGAGCGGGTGCTCGGCCTGCCGCCCGAGCCTCGCCTGGACAAGGGCGTGCCGTTCTCCCAGCTCAAGGCGCTCGAGAAGGAGGCGGTCAAGTGAACTTCGCCCTGTCGGAGGAACAGGAATTTCTCAAGGAGGCCGCCCGGGGAACGCTCTCGCGGGTGCCCACGGTGGCCGCCGCGCGCGATGCACTGGAGGGCGAGCCGCTGCCGGATCTGTGGCCCGCCGCGCGCGAAGCCGGCTGGCCCGGGCTGCTCCTCGCCGAGGAACGCGGCGGGGCCGGCCTGTCGGTCATGGAGGCGATGCTCGTCTTCGAGGAGCTCGGGCGCGTGCTCGCCTCCGTCCCCCTGCTGGGCCACCTCCCGGCGACCTTCGTCCTCGACGCCGCCGAGGGCCTGGACGCAGACCTGCTGTCGGCCCTGGCCGACGGCGAGCGGCGGGCCGCCTTCGTCCCCGCTCGGCCGCCGAGCGACATCGAGCCGCGCTGGACCGTGGACGCGCTTCTGGGCTCGGCGCGGCCAGAGGCGCCGGAGATCGCCGAGGACGGCACGGTCACCGGAACCGTCGCGTGGGTTCCGGACGCGCCGGGCGCCGACGTGCTCGTCGTGGTCGGCCGCGGGCGGGCGGTGCTCGTCGAAACGAACGCGGCCGGCGTATCGATCGAGCCTGTGACCCGCTACGACGCCACCCGGTCGCTCGGCCACGTCCGGCTGGACGGCGCTGCCGGGACCCTGGTGGACGTTCCCGAGGTGAAGCTCGCCTCGGCCTTCTACCTCGCCTGGACGCTGCTGGCCGCCGAGTCGCTCGGGGCAACGGACCGCGCGCTCGAGATCTCGCTCGAGTACGCCCGGGAGCGCTTCACCTTCGGTCGCGCGATCGGCTCCTACCAGGCCGTCAAGCACATGCTGGTGGAGATCCTGCGCCTCGGCGAAAACGCGCGCTCGCTGATGTACTACGCGGGCTTCGCGGGCAAGGACGCGCCGGACGAGTTCCCGCTTGCCGCCGCGGCCTTCCGCCTGTCGGCCGGCAAGGCGCTCGAGCACGCGTCGCGGACCCAGATCTCCGTCCACGGCGGCATCGGGGCCACGTTCGAGCACGACGCGCCGCTGTACTTCCGCCGCTCGCAGCTGTCGCGGAGGCTGCTCGCGGGCACCGCGGACGCGGCCGACCGGGTGGCGGCAGAGACGTTCAGGACGGCAGCGGCGGCGGCCTGAGCGCCGCCGCGGGCCGCCGCGCCATGCGCGTCTACGCCCACGATCAACGGACTCTCGATGGCGCTCGATGCGGCGCTCCAGGCCGGGCCGTTCGACATCGCCTTCTACCTCGCCGGCGCCGATCCGTGGGAGGGCGACCGCCTCGGCCGGCTGGCGCTGACCAAGGAAGGCCTCCGGCAGCGCGACGCCCGGGTGCTGGACGCGCTGGGCGACGCCGGGATCCCGGTGTGCATCGTCCTGGCCGGCGGCTACGCCGACGACGTCGAGGACACGGTCGACATCAACATGGGCACTTTGAACGAAGTTCGGCGCAGGTTCTCCGCGGATCGTGCGTTATCGCACTCATGACTCTCCGTTTCGTGCTCGCCATGGTGCTGGCCCTCGCGGCCGCCTCGCCGGCCTCCGCCGCGACCGTTCTGCTGTCCGACGACGCCGAGGGGGCGATCGAGGACAAGTGGGTTGTTGACAAGACCACCAATCCGAAGATCCAGCCCTGGCAGAAGAGTGACTCCACGACGCCGAAGGTTCACGGCAACAAGGCCAACGGCGGCGCCACGAGCTACTGGGCCGGCATCGCAGCCACCGACAACGACCCCGTCGAGGTGATCGAGGGCGTCGCCACCCTCACGACCAAGGCGCCGATCATCGTCCCCGCAGACGGGCAGACGACGATCTCGCTGTTCTCGTTCTTCCAGAACGAGGGCGACGACCAGGGCCTGGTCGAGGTCGCCATCAACACGGGCGGCAAGCTGACCTGGAAGAAGCTCACGGAGTACAAGCTCGAGCCCAACGCCGCCGGCGACATGGGCAAGAAGGGCTACTGCAACCCGACGGATCCCGTCACCACCGTCACGCAGGAGTTCGAGGAGGTCAAGGGCAACTTCTCGGCATTCGCGGGCAAGTCGGTCTTCGTGCGCCTGAACATGAAGTACGGCGGCGAGAACCGCTCGGCCACCCAGGCCTGCGGCTGGTACGTCGACGACATCAAGATGGAGACGACGGGCACGCCCGGCAACGCGGGCGTGGCGCCCACGACACCGCCGGCCATCACCCCCGCTCCGGCGCTGGGGGCCAAGTCATCGGTCAAGCTCGCGTCGCTGAAGGGGAAGGGCAAGAAGGCCTCCGTCAAGACGACGGTCTCCGGCGGCGCCATCGGCAACGTCGTGCTGACGCTGTTCCAGGGCAAGAAGAAGGTGCATGTCTTCCGCGCAAAGGGCATCCCGGTCGGCACCCGGACGATCACCTTCAAGACGAAGAAGAAGCTCAAGAAGGGCGCCCTCACCATCAAGCTCACCGGGGTCGGGGCCGACGGCAAGCAGGTCAGCGCCAGCACGAAGGGGAAGGCCCGCTAGTTTCGTGACACGGGCGGGCGCACGAGCGCCCGCCCGCGTCGCAACCAATCGAGAGGATCGATGGCCGGGTTCCCAGAGCGGAAGCCAGGGGTGCTCTATCTGGCCGAGGGCGGTCAGGAGACGGAGCTGATGTACAAGCACGGGCACGAGCTGCCCGAGTTCGCGATGTACCCGCTGCTCGGCCTGCGGCCCAACGCCTCGGCGAAGGACAAGATGGCGCTGTGCCAGATCGGCCACCTCGAGGCGGGGAACCCCGAAGACCTCGGCGCCCGGATCGCCGCGATCGTCCGGCGTCTCCCGCAGATCGACGTCGTCGGCGGGTGCTGCGGCACGTGGGACGACCACCTGCCCGCGATCGCGGGCCGCCTGCAGCGGCCTGAGCCCGCGATCGTCACGTAGCGCAGCAACGCCGTCGATGGAGGCGGGGGGAATCGAACCCCCAACTCAGCCTTGCAAAGGCCGCGTGTTCCCGTTAGCACCACGCCCCCGGAGGAAGCAAGTCTAGAACCGCGGCTTCGGTGGTACGTGGCAGTCTGCGAGCCGCAAGCCGACCACGAGGGAGAGCCGGATGAGCGAGAGCGACGCATCACCGCGAGAGGCCAACAAGGGGCAGGGCGGGTCGGCGGGCGGCGACCTGAGCAGCTTCGAGCTGGTCAACCACTACTTCGAGCTCGCGGCGGATCGCCTCGGCCTCGAGGAGGACCTGCGGGCGGTGCTGCGCTCCTCCTACCGCGAGGTGCAGGTGCAGATCCCGATCCGCCTCGGCGACGGCAAGATCAAGGTCTTCAGCGGCTACCGCGTCCAGCACAACGGCGCGCGTGGGCCATACAAGGGCGGCATCCGCTACCACCCGGAGGTCAACCTCGACGAGGTGCGGGCGCTGGCGATGCTCATGTCCTGGAAGACCGCCATCGCCGGGATCCCGTTCGGCGGTGCGAAGGGCGGCGTCAACGTCGACGTCCGCGAGCGCACCCCGGACGAGCTGCAGAAGATCACGCGCTCGTTCATCGGCAAGATCGAGAAGGTGCTCGGGCCGACGCGGGACATCCCGGCGCCCGACATGAACACCAACGC
>Ga0136633_1001737_pt1 | contig 15692 bp, 20 predicted proteins | sample AntDrymeUQ832206_2_FD_105494 | JGI IMG/M metagenome (GOLD analysis project Ga0136633, IMG submission 105494) | Polar desert sand microbial communities from Dry Valleys, Antarctica - metaG UQ83 (22.06) | ecosystem: Environmental > Terrestrial > Soil > Desert | place: Antarctica: Dry Valley...
CCGAGAGGCCGGGCTCACGCAGCAGGCCCTCGCCACCCGGGCCGCCACCAGCCAAGCGGCGATCTCGGCCTACGAGTCCGGACGTCGCTCGCCATCGGTCGACACGCTGTGCCGCATCCTGGCTGCCGCCGGCTTCGAGGTCCGGATGCGCATGGTGACCCCTGATACCCACGATCCCACCCGACGGATCGCCGAGTCGCTCCTCCCGCCCGCCGAGGTAGCCGCCCACGACGAACGTGAACGCACCCGCGTCGCTCGTCGAACGACCCATGCCTGACCTCGACCCCGCGGCGGTCGTGCGAGCTCTGAACAGCCACGGCGTGCGGTTCGTCGTGATCGGCGGCATCGCGGCCCAGCTGCACGACCTGCCCGTCCCAGCCACCGTGGACATCGACGTCACGCCGGCCCGCGATGCCGAGAACCTCGAACGATTGGCGCAGGCGTTCGAGGAGCTCGAAGCCGGGCTGCTCACCGCAGATGAGCACGGCACCTGGTTCCCCCGAACCCCGGTTGAGCACTGGGCGCAGTACGACACACTCCATCTGATGACGGTCCACGGCCCTCTGGACATCGTCTTCACGCCGGACGGCGCGCCAGGCGGCTACGAGGACCTCGCGGCTGCGGCGTGACCCTGGTGCTGGAAGGTGTCGCCGTGCTCGTGGTCACGACCGACACCTGGGAGGCGCTCAAGCAGGCGTCGGGCCGAGCCAAGGACCTCGAACACCTCGACCAGTACTACGAGAGCCGCGGCAAGCCCTGAACTCGCGTGACGAGCGCGCCCGTCACGGTGAGCTCGTAGCTTCTCTTCGTGGATGACCTTGGGCCTGGCCTCTTCGAGAGCCTCGTCACCGAGGGGCTCCGCGCGCAGCTGGCTGAGATCGATGATCGGCTCGTCACCAACCAAAACGCTCTCCACAGCGCGGAGGTGCCGGATCGGATCGCTTGGCACCTGAGCCAGCAGATCCAGCGGGCACTGGCCGACGTCACAGAGAGCGACCGAGTCGCCGTCGGCACCCAGGTCGCTCGAGATCTCCTCGAACGCCTCGGCGAGCTCCTCACCACAGACCTACAAGAGCTTCCCGTCGACCCGGCGCAGGTCCTCCACGCCATCCTCCGCCGCCGACCCGACGGCACCCCCGAGCCGCTGAGCCAGCCGCTCATCCCGCTGCTCGACACCACTCTGCTCACCAACGCGCCCGGCGAGCCGAGCTTGTGGAGCCAGCTGCGCTCGGAGATCGAGTCGGCTGATGCCATCGATGTCGTGATGGCGTTCATCCGCCGTAGCGGGATCAGCCCGCTGCTCGACGGGCTCCGACGCCATTGCGAGCAGGGCAAGCGGCTGCGGGTGCTGACCACCACGTACACCGGCTCCACCGAGCGCCGGGCCCTCGACCAGCTCGTCGACCTGGGCGCCGAGGTCCGCATCTCCTACGACCTCGGCAGCACCCGCCTCCACGCCAAGGCCTGGGTGTTCCACCGGCGCTCGGGCTTCTCCACCGCCTACGTCGGCTCCTCCAACCTCACCCAGCAGGCGCAGGTCACCGGGTTGGAGTGGAACGTCCGGGCCTCGGCCGTCCGCAACCCTGACGTCGTCGCCAAGTTCGGCGCCGTGTTCGACAGCTACTGGGAGGCGGGCGACTTCGTCCCCTTCGACGCCGAACAGTTCGACGAGGAGCAGCGTCGCACCGGTCGGCAGGACGACGGTCCGCTCGTCATCCTCAGCCCGGTGGAGCTGCGCCCGGAGCCCTTCCAGGAGCGGCTGCTCGAGCTCATCGAGGTCGCCCGGGAGAAGGGACACCACCGCAACCTCCTCGTGGCGGCCACCGGCACCGGCAAGACGGTGATGGCCGCCGTCGACTACGCCCGCCTCCGCCCCCGGCTCCCCCGCGCCCGGCTGCTGTTCATCGCCCACCGCGAGGAGATCCTCGACCAGAGCCTCGCTACCTTCCGCTACGCCCTGCGGGACGCGTCGTTCGGCGAGAAGTGGGTCGGCGGCGCCCGCCCGCAGCGCTTCGAGCACGTCTTCGCGTCGATCCAGAGCCTCAGCGCCAGCGGGATGGCCGACCTTCCGCGGGATCACTTCGACGTGGTGATCGTCGACGAGTTCCACCACGCCGCCGCCGCCTCCTACACCCGTGTGCTCGACCACCTCGCTCCCGTCGAGCTGCTCGGCCTCACAGCCACCCCCGAGCGCAGCGACGGCCTCGACGTCCTGCGCTGGTTCGACGGCCGCATCGCCGCCGAGCTGCGCCTCTGGGACGCCATCGACCAGCAGCAGCTCGCGCCGTTCATGTACTTCGGCATCCACGACGGCCTCGACCTGCGCGCCATCCCCTGGAAACGAGGCCGGGGCTACGACGTCGACGCCCTCAGCGCCGCCTACACCAGCTCCGATGCCTGGGCTCGCCTCGTCATCCAGCAGGTGGCCGAGCACGCCGAGCCGGCCACGATGCGCGCCCTCGGGTTCTGCGTGAGCATCGACCACGCCCGCTTCATGGCCCGCCACTTCACCAGCCACGGCATCCCGTCGGTGGCGGTGTGGGGCGACAGCCCCACCAGCGAGCGCCACGCCGCCCTGCGGGACCTGGCCGCGGGCAACGTGCGAGTGGTGTTCTCCGTCGACCTGTTCAACGAGGGCGTCGACGTGCCCGCGGTCGACACCGTGCTCATGCTGCGCCCCACCGAGAGCCCCACCCTGTTCCTCCAGCAGCTCGGCCGGGGCCTGCGCCGGGCGCCGGGCAAGGGGTTCTGCACGGTGCTCGACTTCGTGGGCACCCATCGCCGCGAGTTCCGCTTCGACCGCCGCTACCGGGCGCTGCTCGGCGGCACCCGCCGGGAGCTCGAGCGCACGGTGCAGCAGCAGTTCCCGTTCCTGCCCGCCGGCTGCCACGTGCAGCTCGACCAGAAGGCCACCGAGATCGTGCTGCGCAGCCTGCGCGAGGCCATCCCGTCGCGCTGGCCGAGCAAGGTGGAGGAGCTGCGCTCCCTACGCCAGGTGCACCCCGACATCGACCTGGCCGGCTTCCTCGACGAGTCCGGCCTCGAGCTCGACGACGTCTACGACGGCTCCAAGTCCTGGTCCGACCTCCAAGCCGCCGCCGGCTCCCCCGTCCTGCCCGAGGGCCCGAACGAGACCGAGCTGCGCCGAGCCGTCGGCCGCCTCCTCCACATCGACGACGACGAGCGCATCGCCACCTACCAGCGCCTCCTCGCGGCGACGGCAGCACCGTCAGTCGACGCGATGCCCGAACGGGAGCGACGCCTCCTCCGCATGCTCGTCGCCGCCCTCACCGGACGCGCCATCACCAAGGACACCAGCCTCCAAGAGGCGCTCGACCTCCTGTGGACCCACCCGCAGGTGCGCGCTGAGCTGCAGCAGCTCCTGGCCGTGCTCGACGCCCAGGTCGACCACCTCCACGCCCCGCTCGCCACCCATCCCGACGTGCCCCTGCAGGTGCACGGTCGCTACAGCCGCATCGAGATCCTGGCCGCCTTCGGTATCGGGTCCGGCGCCAAGATCGCCGCCTGGCAGACCGGCGTGTACGAAGCCAAGGCCGCCAACGCCGAGCTGCTCGCCTTCACGCTCGATAAGAGCAGCGGCAGCTTCTCCCCCACCACCCGCTACCGCGACTACGCCATCAGCCGCAGCCTCATCCACTGGGAGAGCCAGGCGATCACCCGAGCCGACAGCGACACCGGCATCCGCTACCGCCACCACGAGCGAGACGGCCGCTCGATCATGCTCTTCACCCGCCTCCGAGCCGACGACCGAGCCTTCTGGTTCCTCGGCCCCGCCCGCTACATCCGCCACGAAGGCGAGAAGCCCATGGCCATCACCTGGCAGCTCACGCACCCGCTCCCGGGGGACTTGTACGCGTCATTCGCCGCCGCTGTTGCGTAGACCCTCAATGAAGAAGACCATGTCGACGACCTTTGCTCCTGTGTAGCGCCATTTGGTCTGGCCGCCGGTCTGAAAGTCCAGCGTCGGGGCCCGGGCTGCTTCGATCACCGAAGCATGCTCCCTGTAGAAGTCGCCGATGCGGCGCAGGGAACCATCGCTGAATGTTGTCGCACCGAATCCGGACTTGAAGTACCGATCGAACGCAGGTACACACCCAAATACCCCGAGCATGATCTTGGAGGTGAGCGTGTCGGATGCCTTGTCCTCGAGGGCTCGGCGCACGCGACCGGACGTTTCAAGAATCGTCGCACGGGCATCCGATGAGTAGTCGTCCACATCGATGCTCCATACCTCGCGCGGTGACTCGACGATCACCTGCAGGGCTGTCTCGTAGTACCTGGCACTACGCTGAAGCAGCTGAGATCGGCCGCGAAACATGCCCCAACTGGCGAGATAGAAGGCGAGTTGCAGACACGACACCTCCAAGTTCGGGGCTTGGGTGAGGGTCGGCACCGCGTCGCGCTCGAAGTGCGACCGGAAGTAGTTGAAGCAGTAGTCGAAGGAGCTGTAGCGAGCAGTGCCGCCGCGGTCGCTCATGTAGGCACTGATGTTGCCTTCGACGTCGACGCCTGCCAACCGCGCCGCGGATCGTTCGCCCGGCTTCACCGGGGGCGCATCTCTGGACGAATTCATTGACGTTGGCCCTGAGCCCGGGCGATGGGAGTCCTGGGCCACAAGCCTGTACCGCCCGCGTTCAGTCCTCAGCAGCGTTCCATCGTCGCGCAGATGCGCGACGACGTGCGTCCGGATCGACGAGTCGGCGTACGAGGTCCCAGCTGCTTTCATTTGGCTCACGATCTCGGTGGGCCCAAATTCGGAGCGCCCCGTCGTGCGACTGAGCCACTCGAACGCGGCGATCACCTCAGACCGACAGGTCATGTGCACCTTCGAGCTGCATGGCAGCAGTCCAGCACGCGCGGCTCGGCCGGGCCTCCTTCTCCCCGCACGCCACGCGAACGGGGGACGACCTCGACCTCATGCGCGTCGGCGTCCGTACGCACGCGGCGCGTCGATCGACGATGTTGCCCGACGGGTCTTCCAGGAAGGCGGTGTCACCGTCGTTGTTCCAGATGGCCGACCCGGACGTGCACCAGAAGAGGTCCGCGTCGGAGTCCGGGCCGCAACCGCTGTGGATCCTCACCGTTGCTCCTGGTCCGAGAGCGAACCCACCCGGAAAGGTGAACCGGTGCGAGGACGACTCGTCGCGGACGCGCCAGCCCGTCAGATCGACCTCCGAGCTCCCCGTGTTCGACACGTCGATCCATTCGTCGTTGAGGTTCTCGGCATCGTTGCCTTCCGCATCCAGCCGAACCGTGGTGATCCTCAAGGCGGTGGCGTCGCTCTGGGAAGGCCCGCAGGCGGACGGACTCCAGAGGCCGCGCTCCGCCTCCCGTGCATCGGCCTCCAGCTCGCGAAGCACCCGTTCTCGGGCGTCGTCGGGCTCGCTTACGCGCACCACGCTGAGCCCGTCGCTCACGAGCCGTGCCCCGATGTCCTCGCCGGCGAGCTCCACGTAGCGGAGGAGTCGGTCGTAGCGGTCGCGGTCGGTGCGGTCGGCGATGAGCTCGACGCGCTCGCCCGCGACGAGGTCCGCGAGCCCGGCGGTGGCCTGGCCGGCGTAGCACTCGTCGGACTCGGGAGCGTTGATGCCGATGATCCGCACGCGGTCGACGGTGCCATCCGACAGCTCGACGTCCAGCGTGTCGCCGTCGATCACCTCGACCACCTGTGCCGACCCAGCCGATGGGTCGTCCGGTGATGAAGGCGGCGATGTCCCCGGCTCGGTGGCGTCGTTCGTGCTGCACGCGGCAGTGGCGACGGCGGCGCCGACGAGCCATCCGCGCCAACGCCGTCGCCCGGAACCAGATCCCGGCGAGCCCATGGTCAGTGCGCGCCCTTCACGCCGAACCCGAGGAGCCGGACCCGATCGCGCACCTGTCCTCCCCTGGTGGACCATGACCGCTACTCCCTACTCGACGATGGGGCGGCCTCGACAACCCCGGGCGGCCCTCCAGACGCCCACGGCAGCCGTGTCACAGCCGCTCGCTAGCGTGCTCGTTGGGATCGCGGCCACCGGTGCGACGTCAGGCAGTATCGAGCACGAGGTCGGCGGAGGCGGCGGCGGACCGGATCGCATCGACGAGGGCGGCCGGGTCCTTGCCACAGGCCGCCAGGGTGGCCCGGTCGACCAGCACGACCTGCTCGCCAGCTCCCTCGGCCACGACGCAGGGCAGGGCGCCGTCGGTGAGGGCGGCCAGCGCCGGCGAGCGCTCGTCGCGGTGCAGCAGGTCGAAGGGCACGCCGAGGGTGGCGGCGGCCTCGTCGAACTCCGGTCGGCGCTTCACACTGCCGTGGGTGATGTCGCAGAGCGCACAGCTGCGGCGGCCGAGCAGGTGCCCGACCACGTAGGCCAGCTCACCCAGGAGCGTGCCGTCGGCGTCGTACACGCCAACGAGCCGCTCGATCCGGTGCATGCCGCAGTCTGGTCGCTGACGAGCGCGTTCGGGCGGCGGCACTGATCGCGATCGTGCCCACGTCGATGGCGAGGCGCACGCACTCGAGCAGCACCGTGGGCCACCCGACGCCACCATCCAGGGGATGCCGAAGCGGTCGGTGCACATCCCGAACGCCGCTGACCAGGACGCCTCGCCCAGGGGGACCCCCTCACGCGGCGAGGGGGACGACCTCGATGGAGGGGAAGCGGCGAAAGTCGAGGTCGTTCGTGAGCAGTCGGCTGACGCCGTGCTCCCGACAGACCGCCACGATGGCGGCGTCGAGCACCAGGTTGCCGGTGGCCGCGCCCTCGGCGATGGTGGCGGCGAGCAGCGGGCGGTGACGGGCTCCGGGCAGCAGCAGCTGCGCGGTGGGGCTGTCGAGCAACGCCTCGACCACCACCTGCGCATCCGCCATCGGACTGGGCGGGTTGAAGATCCGCGGGTGGGTGACGACCCGGAGGAACTCGGTCACCACCCAGAGCGGAACACCCCACGGCTCCCGTCCCTCGGCGAGCTCGACCAGGGCGGCGCTCGCCGCCTCGTGCTGGGCCATCTCCCGACGATGGGCGTACACGAGGATGTTCGTGTCGACGGCGATCACGGCTGTGGCCGATCGAGGATGGCGTACAGCGCCTCCCGGTCGGCCGGGTCGACCGCCGGGGGCGCCGCGCCCTCCACGACGGGGAGCCGCAGCCGATACGCGGGCGCCGAAGCCTCCGCGAGCACCGCGCGCAGCCCGTCTTCAACGACCGACGTCAACGTGCTGCCCCTCTGCTGCGCCCGCCGCTTCGCCCGGCGCAGGAGCTCGTCATCGAGGTTCAGTGTCGTCTTCATATGGCTGAACCATACCGCTACTCCCATATCTCTGGCGACCGGCGCTTGATCATCGTCGAGCAGGCGACGGGAGCCGGTCGTCGGGTCGGAGCCCAGTAGCGTCCGAACCCGTGAGCCAAGTCCGGCGGTTGGGCATCGCACTGGCGGCCCTCGCAGTTGTCGTGCTGGTGGGGACCATCGGCTACCTGCTGCTCGGGTTCGAGCCGCTCAACGCGGCGTACCAGACGGTGACCACGATCTCGACCGTGGGGTTCGGGGAGGTCGAGCCGCTCTCGCCTGCCGGTCAGGTCTTCACCATGGTGCTGATCCTTGTCGGGGTCGGCGCCACCCTCTACGCCCTCGCGACCGTCGTGGAGATCATCCTCGAAGGTCGCCTCAACGAGCTGCTCGGGAGACGACGCATGGAGCAATCGATCGCCGCCAAGCAAGACCACGTGATCATCTGCGGGTGGGGCCGAGTCGGCCGGGCCATCGCCGCCGAGGTGCACGCGGCGAAGCGCGACCTCGTCATCGTGGAGCTGGATCCCCCGCGGGTGGCCAACGAGGCCTACGACACGGTCGTGGGCGACGCCACCGATGACGACGTCCTCGAAGCCGCCGGCATCGACCGGGCGGTCGCCCTCGTGGCGGCCGTCAACAGCGACGCCGCCAACTCGTTCATCGTCCTCAGCGCCCGGGCCCTCCGAGAGGACCTGTTCATCGTCGCCCGGGCCCGCGGCCAGGACAGCGAAGGGAAGCTGCGCCGGGCGGGGGCGGATCGCATCGTGAACCCGCAGAGCATCGGCGGCGCCCGGATGGCCGCCTTCGTGCTCCAGCCGCACGTGGCCGAGTTCCTCGACGTCGTGATGCACGACCGCGCGCTGGAGTTCCGTCTCGAGGAGGTGGAGGTGCCGGCCGGGAGCCCCCTCGCCGGCGTCACCCTCGGCGAGAGCTCCCTGCGGGATCGCACTGGCGCGCTCGTGCTCGCCCTGCGCGATCCGGACGGTCGCTTCCGCACCAACCCGCGGTCCGACACCCGCATCGAGCCCGGCGAGGTGATCATCGCCATCGGCACCCAGGCCGAGCTCGAGGCCCTTGCGCAGCTCGCCCACAGCTGACGGGCCGTCGAGCGGCGGCGGCAAACACGGCGCGTCGGCGGCTCAGCCCGAGCCCTGCGCTGACCAGCTATCATGCAGATCTGCATGATATGATGCATCTATGCCCAAGACAGTGCAGATCCGCGACATCGACGACGACGTCTATGCGGCGCTTGCCCGGCGGGCCGCCGACGCGGGGCTCACCGTGCCAGAGCTGCTGCGGCGGGAGGTCGCCCGCCTCGCCAGTCGGCCGTCGGTGGCCGAGTGGTTGGAGCGCACCCGTCGTCGTCCGTCGACGATCAGCCGCGCCGAGGTCGTCCAGGCGCTCGAGGAGATCCGCGGCGAGTGGCCCGATGCTCGTCCTTGACGCCTCGACCCTCTTCGAGGTGCTCGCCGACACCCCCCAGGCCGAGTCGGTCCGAGCGCTCCTCGCCGCCGACCCCGACCACGCCGCTCCCCACCTGATCGATGCCGAGGTCCTGTCGGTCATCCAGACCCAGCACCGCTCCGGCAGGCTTGATCGCACGGCGGCCAGCCAGGCGATCGACGACCTGCGGTCGTGGCCCGGCGAGCGCTGGTCGCACGGTCCGCTGCTCGAGCGAGCATGGGACCTGCGCGACAACGTCCGGGGCTACGACGCGCTCTACGTCGCCCTGGCCGAAGGGCTCGAGGCCACGCTGCTGACGCTCGACGCTCGCCTCGCCCGTGCGCCGGGTCCGCGATGCCGTGTCATCGTGCCCGCCTGAGACGACCGACACGGCCACAGTGGCGACGAGCAACCAGCGAAGCCGTCATGTTGAGCATTATTCTGGGCATATGACTACTATTTAAGCCATGGATCTCGCTCGGCCCCTGACGGTCATCTCGCCGACGGTGGACGCTGACGTACTGGCGGCGCTGGCCTCCGCCGACAGCGCGTTCACTGGCCGACAGCTGCACCGCGTGATCCAGCGGCACAGCCAAAGCGGGGTAAACCGGGTCCTCAACCGTCTCGTCCAGGAAGGGATCGTCGCCCGCACGACCGTCGGCGCGGCGAAGTCGTACTCGCTCAATCGCGACCACCTGCAAGCGAACGCAATCGTCGAGCTGGTACGGGTGAGGTCTCGTCTGATCGAGCAGCTCGAAGCCGCGTTCGACGAGTGGGCTCGCGGGCCGTACTTCGCGGCGATGTACGGCTCGGCGGCCGGTGGCGAGCACGACAGCGAGAGCGACATCGACCTGATCGTCGTACGGCCGGATGACATCGCCGACGACGACCTGGAGTGGACGGACGATCTCGTTGAGCTCCGGACAGCCGTGACTCGGTGGACTGGCAACCGCTGTGACGTGGTGGAGTACTCGAGGGCCGAGATCGAGGAGGCATTCGACGGCGGGGATCCGTTCATCACAGGAATGGGAAGGCGGATGGTCGTGCTCGCCGGCGAGCGGTCGTACCTGCATCGTGCCGCCCCGCGACAGAGGAGAACGACGCGTGGCTAGAGGCGGGGGACGAACAGCCGACTGCACCCCGAAGGCTCGCTCCGCGCGGCTTCGCAAGGCCGAGGAGTTCCTCGAGCACGCGGACCTCGCCGGCGAGGAGGCCCCCGACACCTGCGTGTCGCTCTGCGTTCTCGCCGGCATCGCGGCAGCCGATGTCATCTGCTGTGTGCGCCTCGGCCTCCACGCGACAGGCGAATCGCACGACGAGGCGATCGCTCTGTTGGCTTCCACGGCCAAGGCTGAAGCCGGCCAGCTCAGCCGCCTCCTCGCGCAGAAGTCGCGTGCGGCCTACTCGGACCTTCAGGCGACCCCATCTCAGGCGCGACAAGCCATGCGGGCTGCACACGCGCTCCTGCAGTCGGCTGTCACGCTGGCCTGAGGCAGCCGGCATCCACGAGTACGCCGGCTCGCGTCAGATCATGCTCGGGACGGAGCGCTCATGCTCGGGACGGACCTCAGCGCCGTGATCACCTACGACGATCGTCGCGCTTGGGGTGGGTTCGCAGGTAGGACGATGTCACCTGCGCCGACTCATCGCCGATCAGGCGGCGAGGATGCCCTCGATCTGGCCGAGTGCCCCGACGATGCCCTCGTCCATGCCCATCGCCACGAGCTGCTCCATGGCCTCGAGCGAGGCGAACTGCGAGTGCAGCGTCATCGTGGTGCCCCCGCCCTCGCGCTCGGTCATCGTCATGGTCATGGCGGTTCTAGGCATGGACTCGTTCCTGGCGCCGCTGTCGTCGGCGAAGCAGTCGACCAGCTCGAGCCGGTGCGGCGCGTCCACGGCCACGATCTCCCAGATGCCGTGGTACTTGTCACCTTCTGGGCTGGTCATGAAGTAGCGGACGGTGGCGCCGGGTGCGAGCTCGTGCTCGACGACGGTGGCCGGATAGGTGGGCGGACCCCACCAGCGCTCGAGCTGACGCGGATCGGCCCACAGCTGCCACGCCCGCTCGACGGTGGCATCGAGCTCGGTGGTGACCGTCATCGTGTGGGCGGCGGTGTCCTTGTCAACGGTGGTCTGCATCACGTGGTCCTTCCTTGGTGTCCTCGGCGAGGATCTCGCCGATCTGGTCGATGCGGGCCCCCCAGATGGTGTCGAGCTGATCGAGCAGCTCGCCGGCCCGGCGGATGGTCTCGGGGTTGCTGCACACCAGCTGCTCCCGGCCGCGTCGCTCCTTCGTCACCAGCCCGGCGGCCTCGAGCACGGCGACGTGCTTCTGCACGGCGGTGACGCTCATCGGGTAGCGACGGGCCAACGCCGACACGCTGAGCTCGCCGGCGAACGCAGCGGTCACGATGTCCCGACGGGTGACGTCGGCCAGGGCGTGGAAGACGCGGTCCGCCTGTTCCGCTTCGAGTAATCCTACAACCATGTGGTTGTAGGATTACATGACGCGGTGGATGAGCGCAAGGACCAGCCCCGACCAGGCAGGGCGGCTCAGCAGCCGGCGGCCGCCGCCAGCGTTCGGCAGGCCTCGGCCAGGCGGGCCGGGGAGAGCATGGTCACCTGCCGGCGCAGGGCCTCCCTCGCGACGGTGTGGACGTTGTCGAAGTTCACCACGCAGTCCGTGGGCACACCGTCGGACTCGGCCGACAGCTCGAGCTCGGACACGAGCCCGCGCCGGGTCCTGGTGAGCGCGGCCACCACGACCGAGCCGATGCTGGCCGCCACCGGGTCCCGGGTTAGGACGAGCACGGGCCGGTCACCGCCCGGGGTGGCGGCGAACCACACCTCACCCCGCTGCATCAACCCAGTCCGACCAGTCCTCGGCCGGACCCCAGTCGGCGATGGCGGTCAGCGCCTGCTCTCCCTCGTCGAGCGGCTGATCGCGCCACGTCACGGCATCGGTCTCGCTGGCGAGGCGGAGCAGGTGGCGGCGGAGAGCGTCTCGCAGCACCTCGGAGCGATCGACGCCGAGGCGTTCGGCCCACTCCCGCACCCGCTCGGCTTCCTCCTCATCCACCCGAAAGCTGAGCATCGTCATACACGGAGGATACGTCGTATGACAGACCACCGGTACCCCCAAGTTGCCGTCTCGGCCGGCCGACTGACCTGGTCGCCTACGGGCTGGGGCGATGCACCGAGACGGCGTAGGCGCCGCCGGTGACCCAGGGGGCGCGGTCCCAGGTGGCGAAGCGCTCGGCGAGCGTGAGGCCGGCGGCGGTGGCGTGCGCGTCCCAGTCGTCGATGCCGTAGCCGCGGTCCACGCTGAACCCAGCGACGAGGTGCCCGCCCGGGGCGACGTGCCGCGCGGCTCGTCGCACCAGGTCGGCCCGAGTGCCGGGTGGCGTGAAGAGCGGGACGTTGCCGGCGAGGACCACAACCTCGAAGGTGCGGGCGAGGTCGAGCGTGGTGAGGTCGGCCTCGACCCAGGTGAGCTCCGGCGCGAGGCGGCGCGCCGTCTCCAGCATCGATGGATCGACGTCGACGCCGACCACCGCGATCCCGTGACGAGCCAGGTCGATGGCGACTCGGCCCGTGCCGCAGCCGGCGTCGAGCACGCTCGTCGGCTCGTAGGCGCGCACGAAGGTGGCCTCGCCGTGCACGTCGGCACCTGTGGCCGCGAGACGGTCGAAGCGGGCCTGGTAGTCGTCGCCCTCCCAGTCGACCGGCGTCCGCGAGTCGGTGGCGCCGAGCTGCTCGAAGGCTCGCCAGGTGGCCTCGTCGAAGGCGACGATCCGGATGTCGCCGACCGAGGTCGGGGTGTTGCGCAGCGTCTCGAGGGCCACACGGCAGCCCGCGTCGAGCGGGTAGCCGTACACCCCGGTCGAAAGCACCGGGAAGGCCAGCGACGCCGCGTCCACCTGCTCGGCCTGGTGGACGGCGCTCCGGTAGGCGCTGCGCAGGAGGTCCTCCTCACCGGATCGGCCACCGCTCCACACGGGTCCCACGGCGTGGATCACGCAGCGGGCAGGGAGGGCGAAGCCCGGCGTGGTGCGGGCCTGGCCGGTCGGGCAGCCACCGAGGGCCGCGCAGGCGTCGGCCATCTGCGCCCACCCGGCCCGCTCGAAGATCCGGCCGCAGACACCCGACCCGCCGGCGAGGTGCTCGTTGGCGGCATTGACGATGGCGTCGACGTCCTGGTCGGTGATGTCGCCGCGCACGATGGTGATGGCCACGGCCACGAGGCTGTCACACGCCGCGGATAGCCCTCCTCCACGATGACGAACCTCATCCCACCGATCGGCTGGTTCGAGGCGGCGTCGAAGGACGACGTCCGCCCCGAAGCGCGATCTCGTCGAGCCCGAGGGGCGGATCGACGTCCGCTTCGCCCAGCACGCGCGTGGCGGGCAGTGTTCGCCGAGGAGGGCATCGAGCTCCGCGTGGTTCCCTGAGCGCCGCGCCCAGCGGCGGCTCGTTGCTGCATCGACGCGCGTAGGCTCCCGCAACTCGGGAGGGGCGCACATGAGTGACGGTAGCGACGGCCTGTACAAGAACTTCGTCTGGAACAGCGAGCGCTGGGACGGCTTCGAGCTCCGCGACGACGACATCGTCATCAGCACGCCGTCGAAGTGCGGCACCACGTGGATGCAGATGCAGTGCGCCCTGCTCCTGTTCCGCACCCCGGAGCTGCCGGCTCCGCTGGCCCAGCTCTCGCCGTGGCTGGACATGAACACCCGCCCGCTGGCCGAGGTGCGGGCCGACCTCGAGGCGCAGACCCACCGCCGCTTCATCAAGACCCACACGCCCCTGGGTGGGCTGCCGTGGGACGAGCGGGTCACCTACCTGCACGTCGGCCGCGACCCGCGCGACGTGGCGCAGTCGTGGGACAACCACATGTCCAACATGAACATGGAGCGGTTCTTCGAGACCCGCGCCGCCGCGGTGGGCCTCGACGACCTCGGCGAGCTGGGCATGGACGGCCCGCCGCCCGCCCCGCCGGAGGACCCAGAGGTGCGCTTCTGGATCTGGGTCGAGGGTGACGGCGAGAGCTCGGGCCCGTCGGGACTCGGGGGCCTCGTGCAGCACAGCCGCTCCTTCTGGGACGTGCGAGACGCGCCCAACGTGCACCTCTTCCACTACGGCGACCTGCGCGCCGACCTGGCCGGTCAGATGACGCGGCTAGCCGAAGCGCTCGGCGTCGAGGCGCCGAGCGACGAGCTGGTCGACGCCGCCCGCTTTGAGAACATGAAGGCCCGTTCTGATGAGTTCGTCCCGAACTCCGACACGCCGTTCTGGCAGAGCAACCAGCAGTTCTTCGACAAGGCCCGCTCCGGCGACTGGCGGGCGCTGATCGGCGACGACGGTCTCCCCCGCTACGAGGCGGCGCTGCGCGCCACCACCGACGACGAAGAGCTCGTCGCGTGGCTCCACGCGGGCTGGCTCGGCTAGGGATGAGACCGAGCCGGATGCGCGACGTCAGGCCGCTGAGGGCCGCGAGGGTGGTGACGCCGTCGAACGCCTCGCCTGGCCCCTCGCCGTACATCGGCTGGAAGTGGGCGAAGCCCCACGCCCCGTCGAAGCCGAGCTCCTCGGCGAACCGTACGCGGCTCACCAGCTCGTCCCAAGGCATCCGCTGCTGAGCAACATCGAGCCCGAAGCGCATGCCGCCTCGTCGCCGGGGTGACCTACCGGCACCCCTCGGTGTTCGCCACCCAGATGCTCACCATCGACCACGCCTCCGGGGGGCGGCTCGAGCTGTCGCTCGGCGCCGCGTGGCACGACAAGGAGCACACCGAGCTCGGAATCCCGTTCCCGTCGACCAGCGAGCTCTTCGACCTGCTCGAGGACGCCCTCGAGATCACCACCCGCCTCTTCACCGGCGAGCTGGTGTCCTACGACGGGCGCGTCGTTTCGCTCCATGGCGCCCAGGTGCTGCCCCGCCCCGTGCAGTCGCCGCACCCGCCCATCTGGATCGGCGGCAACGGGCCACGGCGCACGCTCCCGCTGGTCGCCCGCTACGCCGATGTGTGGCACTCCTTCGGCACACCCAACAGCCTGCGGGAGGCCTCGGCCCGGGTGGACGAGCTGGCCGTCGAGGCGGGGCGCGAGCCGTCGTCGATCCTGCGGGCCGGCTCGCTGTCGCTCGACGACCTCGACACCGCCCGGAAGCACGCCGCAAGTGGCGCGACGAGGGCTACGGCTACCTCGTCTGCGGCTGGCCGAGCGCCGGCCGCGCACAGATCGAGGCCTTCGCCAGCGAGGTCATGCCCGACTTCACCTGACGGAGCCGCCGCTGGCGGTGTCGCACCCCGCTACTACGGTGTGGGCACGGGTTGCGGCCCGTCTCGGTGCTCTCGGGCGCCCTTCAGTTGCATCGATCGCACAGGAGGTCGACCATGGAGGTCACCGAGCAACAGCGTCACCAGCTCTTCGTCTGGTTCGAGGAGCGCATGGGTCCGGAGCGTGCCGCCACGATGATGGAACTCATCCCACCAGTCGGATCGTCGGAGCTGGCGTCGAAAGATGATCTGCGCCTGCTTAAGCGCGATCTCGTCGAGCTCGAGGGTCGGATCGACGTCCGCTTCGCCCAGCTGGAGTCGGGGTTGACGCGCAGCTTCGTCACCTGGCTCCTGGCCAGTCAGGCCACGGTCGTCACCGTAATGGTCGGCCTGGTCGTCTCGATCCGCTGAACCCGGGGGCGAAGAGCCACGTCGCCGCGGCAGCGGACCTCGCCGCCAGGGCCGGTGGGGCTGCTCCTGGGCGTGGCCCACTGAGCCCCGATACCGGCGACAGGCGGGACCGCTCAGCCGTAGGCGCGGCGCAGCGCAGCGATGGCCGTCTGCTCGTACTCCCGGGCGATCGGCAGTAGGCGGGTGAAGGCGAAGGCTGCGTGCACCAGGCCGTGGAGGTGGTGGTGTTCCACCTCCACGGCGGCGTCGCGCAGGCGCTCGGCGTAGGCG
>Ga0136633_1001738_pt1 | contig 15688 bp, 13 predicted proteins | sample AntDrymeUQ832206_2_FD_105494 | JGI IMG/M metagenome (GOLD analysis project Ga0136633, IMG submission 105494) | Polar desert sand microbial communities from Dry Valleys, Antarctica - metaG UQ83 (22.06) | ecosystem: Environmental > Terrestrial > Soil > Desert | place: Antarctica: Dry Valley...
CACCGACGACAGCACCGACGACAGCACCGACGACAGCACCGACGACAGCACCGACGACAGCACCGACGACAGCACCGACGACGAGGCGACGCCTTCGGACGGGACAACCGGGTTCCCCGCACCCGCCACCTCAGCCAACGAGGCTGCTCACATCCACGACTTCGATGAGGCCTGTGGCAACCACGGCAAGTACGTGTCATTCGTGGCCCGCAACGGCACCGAGCCGGCCTGTGCCACGACGGCCAGGGGCGGTGCCACCACCGAGTCCAGCACCTCGAGCACGGCCAAGGCCGACAAGCCCGCCAAGGCCGAGAAGCCAGCGAAGGCCGACAAGCCCGCCAAGGCCGAGAAGAAGGACAAGCCGGCCAAGACCGACCACGGATCGGCCAAGAAGACATCCTCGGGCAAGGGCGGCGGCCGCGGCAGGAGCTGAGCCGATCGCAACCCGGCTGAGCTGACCAGCACGGGAGAGCAGACGCAGCCGGCCGGTCCTTCGGGACCGGCCGGTGGCGCGCCCCGTACCGGGTAGCGGACCTCGCCGCCTAGGGTCGCCGACCGATGGAGGCTCGACCGCTCCGGACTCCGATCGCCCCCGTCTTCGTCGACGGGCCCGATGGCCTGGCCATCGCCACGTGGGACATGGGCGGCGAAGGCCCCGACCTGCTCATTGTCCACGCCACGGGCTTCCACTCCCTGGCCTACTGGGGGCTGGCCGACGAGCTGACCCACCGCTACCACGTCACGGGGGTCGATCTGCGGGGCCACGGCCTGACCGCGGCTCCACCACTCTCCCGGGCTGCCGACGGCGGTTTCCCGATGCTGGCCTGGGAACGCCTCGGGACCGATGTGCTCGCCGTCATCGACGCCCTCGGCTTGGACCACCCCGTGGGCTTCGGGCACTCATGCGGCGGCACCACGCTCATGCTGGCGGAGGCCGAGAGGCCCGGTACTTTCTCAGCGATCCATGCCTTCGAGCCCGTGGCCTTCAACCTCGAGGCGCGCCCTGCCGACACAAAGAGAGGATTGGCCGCAGGCGCGTTGCGCCGCCGGGCCCGCTTCGTGAGCCTGGACGCGGCATTCGACAACTACCGGTCCAAGCCCCCTCTCTCAGTGCTGCGCCCCGACATCTTGTGGGACTACGTCGAGGGCGGGTTCGCCACTGATGACGACGGAGCAGCCGTCCTGCGCTGCGCCCCCGAGGTGGAGTCGGCCACCTTCGAGATGGCCCAGAGGTCGACCATCTGGGATCGGCTCGGCGACGTCCACTGCCCCGTGCGAGTGACCTGCGGTGGACCCACGGGCCAGTTCCGACTCCCCATCGCCGAGGCTGTCGCATCCCGGCTGGCCGACGGCAGCGCCCACGAGCTCCCCCACCTCTCCCACTTCGGACCCTTCGAGCACCCCGAGGACATCGCGGTGACCATCAAAGGATGAGAGTCGGGACGGGGCTCCGCGGCGTCGTCACGCGGCCCGCGTACGGTGAGTCCATGGCACTGCCGCTGCCGTCGTCGCTCAGCCCGTCCAAGGTCTCGTCGTTCACCGAGTGCGCGCTGGCGTTCAAGTTCTCCCAGATCGACCGCCTGCCGGATCCGGGGACGATGTGGACCGTCAAGGGCACGCTCGTCCACAGGGCGCTGGAGCGCCTGCACGCCGAGATCCCTAGAGGCAGACGGACCCCAGGGCTCACGGAGGAGCTGGTGGTCGACAGCCTGGCTGAGGTCCTGGCGGGAGAAAGCGACGCTATCGACCTCGGCGACGAGGACCAGCTCCTGGCCGACGCGAGCGTGCTGGCCCGAAACGTCTTCCTCCTCGAGGACCCGAACGCAGTTGACGCCGTCGGTCTCGAGCTGAAGCTGGAGGCGCAGACGGCGGATGGGGTGGTCCTCCGAGGCATCATCGACCGCCTCGACCGCCGACCCGACGGAACCTTCGTCGTGGTCGACTACAAGACGGGTCGTGCCCCCCTCCAGATCTCGGAGAAGACCCGCATGGGCGGCATCCACCTGTACGCGTACCTTCTCGAGCAGAACCTCGGCGTCCGGCCGTCGCGCCTTGAGCTGTTCCACCTGCGCGAGCCTGTGGTCATTTCCGCTGAGCCGACCGACCGGTCGGTGGCCCAGCTCGAGCGCCGCACCTCAGCGATCTGGCGGGCCATCGAGCGGGCGTGTGCCGACGACGACTTTCGGCCCCGGCCCGGCTGGCTCTGCACCGTCTGCACCTTCCGGGACCGGTGTCCGGCGTGGAGAGGTACCAGTCCGAGCGGATAGCGTCGTGCCGTCGTGCCCCGTCCTCTGCCGCCCCGAGCCGCCCGACTCGCCGACCTCATCGACGACGTGGGAGAGCGCCTCGTCGGGCCCATGCGCGGGCACCGGCAGGCCGACCAGCTCTTCTACACCGCGTCGGCTCTGGCCGATCACAGTGTCCTCTGGCACAGCATCGGTGCCATGCGCGCGATGTCGGGCTCGCGCGGCAGGCGGGAAGCTCTGCGGCTCGCCGGAGCCCTCGGATTTGAGTCGTTCTTCGTCAACGTAGGCGTGAAGTCACGCTTCAAACGCACCCGACCGGTGGCCCAAGGCATTCGCCCGTTCGGTCTGCGCACCCCCCTCACGTCGTCCTTCCCGAGTGGTCACGCCTCCTCCGCCTTCCTCGCAGCCACGCTCCTCACCGACGGAGCGCCAGCGCTCGCCCCAGCCTGGTACGGGCTGGCCACCGTCGTGGCGGTCAGCCGCGTGCACGTGAACATCCACCATCCGAGCGACGTGGTCGCCGGGGCCGCCCTGGGCGTGGCTCTCGGGCTCGTGATCCGCAAGATCGTGCCTCTGGTTCCGCCGCCGGACCCAGCCAAGTAGCCGCGCGTCTAAGGGTACGGTTCAGGCGTGGAGCTCCGCCCGTTTGCCGTCACCTTTGACTACCGCTGCCCCTTTGCCCGCACCGGTCACGAGCACCTCGTGCTCGCCCTCCAGGCCGGAGCACCGTGGGACGTCGAGTTCGTCCCCTTCTCCCTGGACCAGCCGCACACCGAGGCCGGTCAGCCCAACGCCTGGGATGACCCGGCCCGCCTGCCTGGCAACAACGCCACACTCGTCGGGCTCGCCGTGAGGGACAAGCAGCCTGAGCACTTCCTCGCCGTGCACCTCGCCCTCTTCACGGCCCGCCACGAGCGCCACCTCGACGTGCGCGACCTGGACGCCGTGCTCCGTGTCGCCGCTGATGCGGGGGCCGATCGGGAGGGGATCGCGTCTGAGGTCGACAGCGGGGGTCCGACGGCCGTCCTCGCCGCGGAGCACGCGGCCTGGGTCGCGAGCCACGAGGTGTTCGGCGTGCCCACCTTCATCGTGGGCGACGAGGCCGTGTTCGTGCGCCTCATGGACCGGCCGAAGGGCGACGCCGCCGTGGCCACCTCCACGATCGAGCGGATCGTGTCGACCATCACGGACTGGCCCGGCTTGAACGAGTTCAAGCACTCGCGAATCTCGCGGTAGCCCGAGCGTCACGGCGGGTGCGTATCGTCCTCGACATGGAGGGCCCGCGGTGACGTTCATCCTGCACCGCGCTGATCGGGCCGACGTCCTCGCCGACGTCCTGGCCGAGATCCTCGCCGTCCCCCCCGCCGATCCCTTCACTCCTGAGGTCGTGTGCATCCACTCCAAAGGCGTGGAGCGCTGGCTCAGCCACCGCCTGTCGGCCCGGCTCGGCGCGAGCGTCGACCGAGCGGATGGGGTGGCGGCCAACCTCCACTTCCCCTTTCCGGGAGCGCTGGTTGGCGACGCTCTCGCCGCGGCCACCGGCGTCGAGCGCGCATCCGACCCCTGGCGACCGGAGAGGGTCGTCTGGCCACTGCTCGAAGTCGTCGAGGCCTGCCTCCACGAGCCCTGGATGCGCGTGCTCCGGTGGCACCTCGGCATCGACGAGCCCGACTCCTCCAAGGCGGACCGCCGCTTCGCCACAGTCCGGCACCTCGCCGACCTCTTCGACTCGTACGCCACCCACCGTCCGGACATGCTCCTCGGGTGGATCGCGGGGCGCGACGCCGGTCTCGACGAGGACGTGGCCTGGCAGGCCGAGCTGTGGCGGAGACTCCGCGCCGGGGCCGCAACCCCGAGCCCCGCGGAACGACTCCAGGGCGGCTGTGCGGCGCTGGCTGCGAAGCCCGACATCGTGGCCCTTCCCTCCCGCCTCTCGCTCTACGGGCTAACCAGGCTCCCCACCTCGTACCTCCAGGTCCTGCAGGCCCTGGCCACGCACCGCGACGTGCACCTCCTGGCGCTGAACCCGTCGCCAGCCGCCTGGAAGGCGGTAGAGCGCGTCGACCCCCGGGCCGACGACGCCGGCGAGCGCGCCGCCAGTACCGTCCGGCATCCGTTGCTGCGGGCCTGGGGTCGAGACAGCCGTGAGATGCAGCTCGTGCTCGCGGCGCGCGGGGTCACCGCCACTGAGGTGGCGACCGTCACCACTGGCGGCCCCGTCACGCTCCTCCAACGCCTACAGGCCGACCTCCGCAGCGATGTCGACCTCGATAGCACGAAGCCGTTCATACTCGACGGCTCCGACCGCACAGTCCAGGTACACGTCTGTCACGGGCGGGCTCGGCAGGCCGAGATCGCGCGCGACGCGATAACCCAGCTCCTGGAGGCTGACCCCACCCTCGAGCCTCGCGATGTCGTCGTCCTGTGCCCCGACATCGACGAGATGGCACCCCTCTTCCACGCCGCCTTCGGGGCCGTCGATCCCGATGCACCCGTTGAGGTCGGGACGAGTGCGCCCGCACTGCGCTACCGCTTGGCCGACCGCTCGCTGCGCCAGACCAACCCGGTCCTCGGAGCCATGAGCGAGATCCTCGCCCTGGCGGACGCCAGGCTCACCGCGACCCAGGTCCTCTCCTTCGCGGGGCTCCCGCCCGTGCGCGCCCGCTTCGCGCTCGACGACGAGGACCTCACCAAGCTCAGCTCGTGGATCAACGATGCCGGCATCCGTTGGGGGCTCGACACCGACCACCGCGCCTCCTATGACCTCGGCGCGGTGGATACGGGTACGTGGCGCGCCGGCCTTCGGCGGCTCCTACTCGGCGTGACCATGACCGAGGACGACCTCCGGCTCGTCGGTGGGGAGCTGCCGCTCGATGACGTCGACTCGTCCGACATCGCCCTCGTCGGAAAGCTCGCTGAGCTCGTCGAGCGGCTCGGGACCGCGGTCAGGAGCCTCCGCGGGGCTCGGCCGCTCGCATCGTGGGTTGAGGCTCTGAGGGAAGCCGCCGATCTCCTCGTGCACGCCAGCACCGTCGAGAGCTGGCAGCGGGCGCAGCTCGACCACCTGCTCGACGACGTGGAGGAGCAGGCCGGTCGGAGCCCCGTGGCGCTTCGCCTGGCCGAGGTGCGGGACCTGCTGGCCGACCGGCTGCGGGGCCAGCCCACGCGGGCCGCGTTCCGGACGGGCGACATAACCCTTTGCACCCTCGTCCCCATGCGGTCGGTGCCCCACCGGGTGGTCTGCATCGTGGGGCTCGACGACGGCGCCTTCCCGAGGGGTGGCCGAAGCGACGGCGACGATCTGCTCCTGCGCGACCGGCACCTCGGCGACCACGACCGTCCGACTGAGGACCGTCAGCTCCTCCTCGACGCCGTGCTTGCCGCCGGTGACACGCTGGTCATCACGTATGCCGGTCGCGATGAGCGCACGAACGAGGTGCTGCCCCCGGCCGTGCCGCTGGAAGAGCTGCTCGCCACGCTAGACGTGACCGCCTCCGGGCCCGGCTTCTCGGCCCGCTCCGTCGTGATCCGGTCCCACCCGCTCCACGCCACGGACGCCCGCAGCTTTGAGGCGGACCCCGCCACCACCCTCCCCTGGAGCTACAGCCGCACCGATCTCGAAGGCGCCCGGGCGGCCTCGGCCGAGGCCCGACCCAGCCGCCCCTTCTTGTCAGGGCCGCTCCCGCGCGTCACCTCCGACCTGCTGGCTCTCGACGACCTCGTCGCCTTCGTCAAGCACCCGGCCAGAGCGTTCCTACGGGCCCGACTGGGCCTACGCCTGGGTTCGTGGGACGACCGCCCACTCGACGCCCTTGGCGTGGCGGTCGACCCGCTCGCAGCTTGGAGCTTCGGCGACCGCGTGCTCACCTCACTCCTGGCCGGGATCGACATCGAGCGGGCCTGCCGAGCGGAGGCCACCCGCGGCCTGCTTCCACCCGGCGCACTAGGCGAGCGGGTGCTGGCCGATGTCCGTCCCCGCGCCCTCGCCATCAGCCAGGCTGCGCTGACCATCGCCGGCGGGGAGCGCTCGTCCCTGGAGATCGACATCGCCCTGCCGGACGGTCGCCGTATCGTGGGCACCGTCACCGACGTGGTCGCGGAAGCCGGGGGCCGCGCCCTCGTGCGGAGCACCACCTACTCGAGGCTGAAGGCGAAGCAGCGCATCGCCGCCTGGGTCCACTTCGTGGCCGCCACCGCCGCGCACCCGTCGCTCGCCGTGACCTCGGACACCATCGGCTGGGGCTCGGCGCAGCGGGCCCTCACCGCGCATCTGCCCGTTCTGGGTGGAACGGCCGAGGGTCGTGAGGACCAGGCCCGCACCCTGCTCCTTCGGCTGGTGGATCTCTACGACCGTGGGATGCGCGAACCCATCCCGCTCTGGTGCAACACGTCCTTCGCCTACGCCGCCGCCCTCCGGGGTGGGGCCGACGATCCCTGGGCCGAGGCCGAGCGCGAATGGGTTTCCAGCTACTCATGGGCCAAGGAGGACAAGGACCCCGAGCACGTGCTCGTCCTCGAGGGGATCCGTACCCTCGCAGAGGCCACCAGCGAGACGCCCAGGCCTGACGAGGTGGGAGCGGGGTGGGAGCCGGAGCCCACACGTTTCGCAGCCCTCGCGCTCCGACTCTGGGATCCGTTGCTGGCGGCCACGACCATGCGCACCGTTGGGAACAGTGACCGGTGATCCAGCCCTTTGACGTCGGCGAGGACCTGCCCCCTGGGATCACCGTTCTCCAGGCCAGCGCGGGGACGGGCAAAACACACGCCGTGGCTTCCCTCGTAACGCGAGCCGTAGCCCTCGGCACCCCGCTCGAACGCATCCTCGTCGTCACCTTCACCCGAAAAGCGACAGGAACCCTTCGCGAGCGGGTCTGGCACCGCTTGACCGACGTCGCCACGGCTCTCGAGGCACCGGCCGCGTCGACCGATGACGGGCTCGTCCGCCACCTCCGGGTGGGAGCGCCTGAAGAGCTGTCCGGGCGCGCCTTTCGTCTCCGAGCCGCTCTGTCCGGCTTCGACTCGGCCACGATCGCCACCACGCACGGCTTCTGCCAGCAGGTCCTGGCCAGCCTGGGCGTGGCCGGCGACGCGGAGCGGGGTGCCGAGGTGGTCGACGACGTGCGCGACCTGGTAGACGACGCCGTCGCCGACCTCTTCATCCGCCGCTTCCACACGGGTGGCGACCTGTCACTCGACCCGGCCGACGCTCGCATCCTGGCCCGCGCCGTCATCGCTAACCCCGAGGCGGAGCTGGCCCAGGTCGATCGCGGCTTCGCAGGCGATGTGATCCGCCGTCAGTTCGCTTCGAGCCTGCGAGGGCGGGTGGCCGACCAGAAGCGACGCGCCCGCCTGGTCACGTACGACGATCTCCTGACCCGCCTCCGCGACAGCCTCACGGGCGATCTCCGCGACATCGTGGGCGAGCGCTTGAGGCGCCGCTACACGATGGCGGTCGTCGACGAGTTCCAGGACACCGACGTGGTCCAGTGGCAGATCCTCGAGAGTGCGTTCGGTGGTGGGGAGAGCCGGCTGATCCTTGTGGGCGACCCCAAGCAGTCCATCTACGCCTTCCGAGGCGGCGACGTCCACGCCTACCTGGCCGCCGTCGACCGCGCCGGGGCGGAACGATCCCTCCCGGTCAGCTGGCGGGCGGACCAGCCGCTGCTCGACGCCATGGACCTCCTCCTCGGACGGCCGTGCCTCGGCGACCCTCGCATCCGACTCGAGAAGACATCTGCCCGCCCCGGCGCCGAGCAGCGCCGTCTCATCGGCCCCGACGTGGGTGCGCCCATGCGGGTGCGGGTCGTGCGCACCGACGGCCCGGGCCTCGTGACGGTCTTGGGCGGGCGGGCGGTCCAAGTGGGCTCTGCCCGCACGTTCGTGGCCCGCGATCTCGCGGCCACCGTGGCCGAGATGCTGGCCGCAGGAACCAAGATCGTCGAGCGCTCGGCCGACGGCACGCTCACCGGCAGGCCGGAGGACCTCCGGGTGAACGACCTCGCGGTCCTCGTTCGGACCAAGGTCTTCGCCGAGCAGGTCCGCGACGAGCTCGTCGCCATCGGCATCCCCGCCGTCGTCCACGGCGGGCCGAGCGTCCTCGGCACGGAGGCGGCGCGCTGCTGGCTGACCCTGCTGGATGCGCTCGACCGTCCGACGATGACGGTGAGGCTCCACGCACTGGCGCGCAGTCCCTTCGTCGGCTGGTCGGCCGATCGCATCGCCACCACCGACGAGGACGGTTGGGAGGACCTGCGCGAGCAGCTGCACAGCTGGACCACGACGTTCCGCCTCCGCGGCGTCGCTGCGCTCTTGCACCAGGCTTCGACGACGGGCAACCTCCCGGCGAGGCTGCTGGCCGAGAATGGGGGCGAGCGCCTCCTGAGCGACCTCCGCCACGTGGGCGAGCTACTGCACAATCGCCACAGCGCCCACCCTGGCTCGCTGACCACGCTTGCGGGATGGCTCCACGACGAGGTCGATCGGGCCCGGGGCGACGACGGTGACGAGGGTCGCCGGCGCCTCTCCTCGGATGCAGACGCCATCGCGGTGATGACCATCCACTCAGCGAAGGGGCTCGAGTTCCCCATCGTGCTGCTCCCGTCCGCCTGGGAGCCGACACCCGGCCGAGACGAGGACGTGCCCGTGTTCCACGACCCCGACGGCACAAGATGCATCGGGGTCGGGCAGGGTGGCCGAGAGGCCAGCGAGGTCCAGCGCCGACAGATGGAGACAGCCGCTGCAGAGCAGGCCGGCGAGGACATGCGTCTCCTCTATGTGGCCCTCACCCGGGCCCGCCACCAGGTGGTGCTCTGGTGGGTGAGCGGTCATGGGGGCGAACGTGCCGCCCTCGCCCGCATCCTGCTCGGCGCTGCGGGGGCAGACGGCGTCGTGCCGGACGCACTCAGGAAGGTCCCCACCCACGAGGACGTGCGCGTCTCACTTGAGGAGCTGGCCGAGCGCAGCCCGGATGTGCTCAGCGTCGAGGAGGCGGCCGGGGCCCGCGCCGTGCCCACGGTTGCGGCGGCCCACCGTGCCGCCGCAACCACACTCGGGGTGCGCACCTTCGTCCGGCCCTTCGACGACCGCTGGACGAGAACCTCCTACAGCGCCCTCACCGCGGCCGCCCACGACGCAGGACCGCACACCACCGACATCGCCGAGATCGACGAGGGCCCCCTCGTCGACGAGCCCGCTCCCATCGAGACGGGCCCGGACGCGGGCGATGGCGCAGAAGCTGGGGGCCTCCCGCTCGGTGAGATCATCGGCGGCGCACGATTCGGCTCACTCGTCCACGAGATGCTCGAGGGCACGGACTTCGCAGCCGACGACCTCGAAGCCGAGCTGGCCAGGGAGTGTGGTCGCGCCGGGGCGTCCCGCCTGCTCAACGGCGACACGGGGCCTCTGGTGACCGGCCTGGTCACGGCGCTGTCCACCCCTCTGGGCCCGCTCTTCGACGATCGGTCGCTGCGTTCGATCCAGCGCTCCGATCGTCTCGACGAGCTCAGCTTCGACCTGCCCCTCGCGGGAGGTGATCGTCCCCAAGGATCCGTCACGATGGATGCCATCGCCGACGTCTTCTCCCTGCTCCCGGCCGACGACCCGCTCGCCGGATATTGCGAGCGTCTTCGCGAGCCCGTGCTCGCCGCGGAGGTCCGCGGCTTCCTCACCGGAAGCATCGACCTCGTGGCCAGGATCGCCGACCGCTACGTGGTGGTCGACTACAAGAGCAACCGCCTCGCGCCCAGCGGTGTCGTCCTCACGCCCCGCCACTACGGGCCGAAGGAGCTGGCACTGGCCATGCAGGACGCCCACTACCCCCTGCAGGCGATGCTCTACGCCGTCGCCCTTCACCGCTTCCTCCGCTGGAGGCTGCCTTCGTACGAACCCGATACACACCTGGGCGGCATCGCCTACCTCTTCCTGCGCGGCATGGCGGGCGAGGGGGCCCCGGGCTCGGGCGTGTTCTCCTGGCGGCCGGCGGCGTCGATGGTGATCGCTCTCTCCGATCTGCTCGACCGGGGCACAGCATGACGAGGACCAGCATCGACGCCTTCTCGCCCCACCGAGCCGTGGGCGCATCCGGGCTCCTGGGCGAGATCTGCGACGCCGAGGTCATCGCCAGTGCCGACGTGCACACCGCCACCACCCTCGGGGCTCTTGTCGGTGGAGCTCCCGAGCCCGTGCTCCTCGCTGTGGCGCTCGCCGTTCGTGCCGTGCGGCTCGGGCACGTCTACGTCGACCTGTCCACCGTCGCGGCCACGGTCACCACCGAGGGCGACGACGACATCGACGTGGAGCACGACCTCACGGCCCTGCCCTGGCCCGAGGCCTCCTCGTGGCTGACCGCCGTGGGCACGAGCCCTCTTGTCGCCGTCGGCCCCGAGGGCCCGTCCGATCGACCGCTGCGCCTCGTCGGGACGAGGCTGTACCTGGACCGCTACTGGCGTCACGAGCGGCACATCGTCGACGACCTCCTGATGCGCGCGGGCGCCGACGCTCCCTCCTTCGACAAGGGTCTGCTGCTCGACGGGATCGACCGGATGTTCGGAGACGACAGCCTGCAGCGCCGGGCCGCGATGACGGCCATCGAGCGCAGCCTGACCGTCATCGCCGGCGGTCCCGGAACAGGCAAGACGACGACAGTGGCGAAGCTCCTTGCTCTGCTGTTGGAGCAGGCTGAGGCTGCCGGCGAGCCACCGCCGCGAATCGCGCTGTCTGCGCCCACCGGGAAAGCGGCAGCGCGCCTGGCCGAGGCGGTGCACGCCGAGGCCGCGACCCTGAACACCACCCCCGCGGTCCGGCACTCGCTCCTGGAGCTGCAGGCCTCGACCCTGCACCGCCTCCTGGGCTGGCGCCCCGACAGCCGGAGCAGGTTCCGGCACGACGCCACGAACCAGCTTCCCCACACGGTCGTCGTGGTCGACGAGACGTCAATGGTTCCCCTCGCCATGATGGCGCTCCTGCTAGCCGCGGTCCGACCGTCGGCCCGGCTGGTCCTCGTGGGCGACCCGCTCCAGCTGGCTTCGGTCGAGGCGGGCGCCGTCCTGGGTGACGTGGTCGGCCCGGCCGCCAGTCCCGATGCCAGCGCATCTGCGGCGTCGTCGCCAATGGCGCCAAGCGTCGTCGTCCTCAGACGCGTCTACCGGTTCGGCGAGGCGATCGGGCGCGTCGCCGCCACCATCGAGTCGGGTCACGCCGACGCCACCGTGGCTACCCTGCGGGCCGGCGGCGCGCAGGTGACCTGGATCGAGCTCGAGGTCACCGACCCCCGGAGCGAGGGCGCTCTGAGGCCCGTCGCCGACCTCGTCGTCGAAGCCGCCCGGGCCGTCATCACCGCAGCGCGCCGCGGCGACGTCGACGCCGCACTCGAACGGCTCCGGTCGGTGCAGGTCATCTGTGCGCACCGCCGCGGCCCAGCCGGTGGGGTCCTCTGGCGAACCACCATCGAGCGCTGGCTGCGGAGCGCTCTCACCGGGTACGAGCCGGGCCTGCGACAGGCCGGGCAGGCTGTGCTGGTCACGAAGAACGATGCCAGTATCGGCGTCTACAACGGCGACACCGGCGTCGTCGTCGACGTCGGCGGCGGAAGGCTGCGTGTTGCCTTCGACCGTCACGGCGAGCCTTTGCTCCTGAGCCCCACCCGCATGGACTCGGTCGAGGCTCTCTCGGCCATGACCATCCACAAGGCGCAAGGCTCGCAGTTCGGCACCGCAGTCGTGGTCCTCCCCCACCCGTCGTCCCGCGCCCTGACCCGAGAGCTCCTGTACACCGGGGTCACCCGTGCACAGCAGCAGCTGATCGTCGTGGGCTCCGAGGCGGCCATCCGGGCGGCCATCGCCCGGCCGGTGGCCCGGGCCTCGGGGCTGCGCGAGGGCCTCTGGGGCGCGTAGCTCAGTAGCGGAGGTCGGCCCACACGCCGTAGTGGTCCGAGGGCACTACGCCGTCGACGGCGTCGACGCCTACGAGTCCGGCGCGCACGGCGTGACCCAGGCCACCCTGCTTGGGCCACCCGCTGAAGATGTAGTCGATCCGCCGCGCCGGCTCGAGCTCCCACACCGCATACGGGTTGGTGTTGCTCCACGTCGTGCCGTCACGGCCGGGAGCGGCCACGTCCCAGGCGTCGTGGAACACCAACGGAGGCACCGGCACGGCCGTCCTTCCCGTCATCATCCTGACTTCGTCGGACACCGGCTCTGCGTTGAAGTCGCCGCAGACCACTGGCGGGTAGGAACGCTCGGGGCCGTCAGCCACGAAGCGACTCAGGACGGCTACCTGCTCCTGGCGGAGGCGTGAATGGTCGTAACGCCAGTTGAGATGTGTCGTGTGAACCTGGATGGGCCCGCGCGGACCATCGACCGCGGCCCGCAGGACGAGGCGGCCTTCGTCCGCTCCCTCCTCAGCCGGCAGCGGGCACACCTCGGGCTCCGACAGAGGCCATCGGGACAGGATGGCGTTGCCGAAGCTCAAGCCCCCGAGCTCGAGCCCGCAGGCCACCTCGTGGTGCATGCCCAGGTTCTGGCCCAGCTCGGCGGCCTGCTCGGGCCAAGTCTCCTGGATGCAGATGATGTCAGCCTCAAGGTCCTGGAGTGTCGCCACGATGGCGGCCTGCCGCTCCTCCCACGGCCCGAACCTCCACCACAGGTTCCACGTCGCCACACGCACCGTCGTCTCGACGAGCTCCCCGAACCAGCCGGCCATGCCCGCACCCTCCCACACCCCCACGCAGGGCTGCCCCAGCGACGGCCCGTAGGCTCTCGTGCGTGGAGCTCAACGGGAAGGTGATCGTGGTCACGGGCGCAGCGAGCGGCATCGGAGCCGCCCTGTGCCGTCGCTTCGCGCAGGAGCAACCGCGCGGGATAGTCGCTGCCGACCTCGACCTCGAGGGCGCCAAGCGCACCGCCGCCGACGTCAACGCCGTCGGCTGCCCCTCGCTCGCCTTCACGGTTGACGTGGCCGCGGAGGCCGACGTCGGGGCCATGATCGCGGCGGCCACCGAAGCCTTCGGTCCGGTCGACCTCCTCTGCCAGAACGCGGGCATTGCCAGGGGTGGCGGAGCCGAGGCACCAGACGCCGCCTGGGCCGACTCGTGGGCCGTGAACCTCATGGCCCACGTCTACGGCGCCCGGGCCGTCCTCCCTTCGATGCTCGATCGAGGCTCGGGCTACCTGCTGCACACGTGCTCGGCCGCGGGCCTGCTGAGCAACCCCGGGGCTGCTCCTTACGCCGTCACCAAGCACGCAGCCGTGGCCTTCGCCGAGTGGCTCTCCATGACCCATGGCGACGACGGCATCCGCGTCTCCGCCCTGTGTCCCCAGGGCGTGAACACCCCCATGCTCACCGGCGGCCAGGCCATCGGCGCCGACGCGGCCGAAGCCGTCCGCGCCGCCGGGGGCGTGGTCGAACCCGAGGACGTGGCCGACGTCGTCGTCGCCGGCATCGCCGAGGAGCGCTTCCTCATCCTCCCCCACCCCGAAGTGGCGCAGTTCGTCCAGCGCAAGGCTGCGGACCCCGACCGCTGGCTGGCCGGGATGCGGCGGCTTTCGGCCCGGGCCTTCGGACAGGGATGACGCAGCGGCCCAGCGTCGACCTCGCCGCCTTCGGGCTGCGGGCCGGCGATGCCGTCCGCTTCCGACGAGCCGACCGGGGCCGGTGGCACACGGGCCGCATCGAGCGGATAGAGCGCGACGGCAGCATCGGGATCCGCGACGACAAGGGCGCTGCACGGGCCCTGCGGCCAGAGGTGGTGTGGATCGAGCACGCCGGCCCCCGTGGCGCCCGCACCTGGGAGCCCTTGGCCGACCGCATGGCCCGAGGCGACCAGCTCGAGCTGTTCTAGATCTACGGGCTCCGCACAGGCTCGCTGCGCTCGCCCCACTGCGTGGTGCCGCCTTCGGCGGCCATCCCTGTTGTTCCGGTCGGGCGACCGGCTCCTTCGTCACCGGCCCGACCGGGCCAGCCGGGCGACCGTCTCCTCCAGAGCACTCATGCGAGCCTCGAGCTCGGCCAGCCGGTCCTGTCGGGGTTGGGACGGCGCACCCGGAGCAGCGTCGTCGCCAACTTCGAGCGGCTCCCCGGTGAGCACGTGGGCCCAGCGCAGCTCCTTCTGGCCGAGGTGGCGGGGCAAACGGACGACGAGCGCCGGGTCAACCTCGGCCAGCCGTTCGAGCACGGCCTGAACGGCCTCCGTGGATTCGAAAGGGTGAAGCCGATCGCTGCGACCCCGGAGCTCGCCGGGCGTCTGCGGGCCGCGGAGCGCCAGCAGACAGACCACCGCCCGCGCTGGTCCGTCGAGTCCGAGGATCTCGTCGACGACGTGTCGGTACTTCTCGGACCTGCTGCCGTGCGAGGGGTGCACGTAGCGCACAAGGCCGCGCTCCTTCAGGCGCACGAGCGCGGTCTCGACCTCCCTGGTCTCGAGGGCGAGCACCGGCGCTCGGTTGGAGCTCTGGTTGCAAGCAGAGACGAGGGCGTTCAGGGTGAGGGGATAGGCGTCGGGAGTCGTCACCTGCTTCTCGAGCAGGCAGCCGACGACGCGAACCTCGACGGCATCAAGGTCGTGGGCGGCCATGCCCGAGTCTGGCCCACCCGGTGGCCGAGTAGATGGGTTTCGCAGCCGTTGGCGCAGGGTAGGGGCGGCCCATGTCGATCCTCGTGGGCTCCGTGATACTTGTCGAAGGCGACCTCGACCTCGCCTCTGCCCCCACCCTCAGGACCACCCTGCACGCGCGGATCGACGCCGGCGAGATGCATCTGGTGCTCGACCTGTCGGCTCTCGACTTCCTCGACTCATCGGGCCTCGGCGTCCTCGTGGGAGCGGCCCGACGCGTGCGAACGGAGATGGGGGGAACCATCACGCTCGTAAACCCGTCCGCGTCGGTTCTCAGGCTGCTGGAGCTAACCCGCCTCGGGCACGTGTTCGCCATCGAAGACCAGGGGTAGAACCGCCTCCACGGCGGCCACACCGCGACGCCGAGACGAGACAGGCCGACGCCCGCGACGCCTCAGCCGTCGCCGACCCCGGTAGTCCCCCAATCGAGGCAAGCTGCTCGGCTGAACCGGCCTACGGCCCGTTGAGGTGGTCGTCGGCGATAGTATGCCGGTCGGTTGACGCGACCTCGTAGGCCTCGAGACGGGACTCGCTCCACGCAGTGCCCGAACGTTTGTTCGACTCGACGTCACAGCCGTCGGTACAGTGAGGGCATGTTCGATGTGGCGTGCTTCTCCACCCTGGATGAGGTCATGAACGTGGACGCGTCCGAGCTGAGCTTGGAGGCGCTGGCCGCGTTGACGACCAGGCTGGGTGTGGTGTCCGACCGGGTCCAGGCCCGACTGGTGCTCGCCGCGGTGGAAGCCGAACGGCGCAACGCGTTCGCGGCCGAGCCGTTCGCTGCGTCGACGCGGGACTAGTTGGAGCGGCGCACCGTGATGCGTCGACCTCAGGC
>Ga0136633_1001739_pt1 | contig 15685 bp, 12 predicted proteins | sample AntDrymeUQ832206_2_FD_105494 | JGI IMG/M metagenome (GOLD analysis project Ga0136633, IMG submission 105494) | Polar desert sand microbial communities from Dry Valleys, Antarctica - metaG UQ83 (22.06) | ecosystem: Environmental > Terrestrial > Soil > Desert | place: Antarctica: Dry Valley...
AAATGGCGCGGCCAGCGCCAGACCTGGTTCCTGCTCCGCTTTACCGGCGACGACAGCGACGTGAACCTGGAAACCGCTGAACCGGAGTTCCGCGCCTGGAAATGGGCCGACCCGGCGGAGCTTCCGGCGCTGATCGTGCCGTTCAAGAAGCAGCTCTACGAGGATGTACTGAAGGCATTCGCCGCCTGGCTCTGAGGGCGTTCCGACCGCGCCGTCCAACATATCCTCGCGCCATGCCGCCAGCGCGCCTTCATCCCGGTCTGAGCGCAGAAGCCGACTCCAGGCCAGCGCCTCATGCGCGACGATCGCCAGCTCCCAGACGCAGAAGGTCGGGCGTGGCGGCGTGGCGTCAGCGGCGGGTGCCGGATAGGCGGGGTCGAAGCGCGCGAAGCCGGCCATGTCGCCATGATGGTAAGCGACCGCTTCCCACGCTTCATTGGCGCCACGCCAGATCGCCGGAAGCAGGAAATGGAAATCGGCGCCGCAGCGGTGGAGGATCACGAAGCCGCAATCACCGTCCTCGAACAGAGTCCCCGTTCCCAACCACGCCCTCGCCGCATCGGATAAATCCGACGGGACGGGCTCGCCCGGCTTCTCCAGATGATAGAATTTGAGCGCGGCGCCGCCGATCTCGAGGGGCGCGCATGGCACAGCCCGTTTGGAATAATGGAGATAGGTCGAGGGAACGCCGTTGAGCATCATGCCGCACCTCATGTTCTGCTAATGTTCGCATAGGCGGCGATGCGCGCGTGCGCAATCCCGCTTCGGTAGCCATGCCCCCTCTTCCGGGTTAGAGACCCGCCATGCGGGGACTGTCCTCACTTGAAGCGGCGGCGGTGGAGCGGTGCGCGGATGCGCCGATGCTGGCTCAGGTCGAGGCATGGGCGGCGGTCAATAGCGGCTCGCGCAATCTTGACGGACTGGCGGTGATCGCCGGCACACTCGCGGACGCATTTGGCGCCCTGCCCGGCGATTTGAATCTCGAAGAGCCATCACCCGCCGAAGCGATCGACGCACGCGGCACGGCAGCCGCGTTGCCTCATGGCCGCAACCTGCATCTCAAGGTCCGCCCCGACGCGCCGGTGCAACTGCTCTTCACCGGGCACATGGATACGGTGTTCGCCGTGGATCATCCTTTCCAGTCCGTCTTCTGGCGCGAAGACGGCGTGCTCGGGGGCCCCGGCGTCGCCGACATGAAGAGCGGGATCGCGATCATGCTGGCGGCGTTGCGCGCGGTCGAGGGCGTCGGCGCTTCGCAGCTCGGTTATGAGGCTGTGATCAACAGCGACGAGGAAGTGGGGTCTACGGGCTCCGCCGATCTGATCGCCGAGGCGGCGCGGGGGAAACGCGCCGCCCTCACTTATGAGCCCTCGGCATTGCCCGATGGCACCCTGGCGGGCGCGCGGCCTGGCAGCGGCAATTTTTCGATCGTGATTGGAGGACGCGCCGCCCATGCCGGGCGCAATCCCGAGGAAGGCCGCAATGCGATCGTCGCGGCGGCGGCGCTGACGCTGCGGCTCGCCGAGGCAAAGAGCGCAGGGTTGAAGGTCAATCCGGCGCGGATCGATGGCGGCGGACCGAACAATGTCGTGCCGGACCAAGCGGTGTTGCGGGTCAATCTGCGTCCCGCCACGCCCGAAGATGAGGCCGCCGCACGGCGCCTGATCGAAGAAGCGGTCGCCGCGATCGCCACGGCGCACGACGTGCGCATCCACGTCCATGGCGGTTTCGGCCGACCGCCCAAACCGATGGACGCCAAGGCGCGCAAATTGTTCGAACTGGTGAAAGCATGCGGCGCCGACCTCGGCCAGCAGATCGGCTGGCGCGACACAGGCGGCGTTTGCGACGGCAACAATATCGCCGCCTGCGGCGTGCCGGTGGTCGATACGATGGGCGCGCGCGGCGGCGCGATCCATTCGGACCAGGAATATCTCATCGTCGACAGTCTGGTCGAGCGGGCGCAACTTTCCGCCCTCACCATCATGCGATTGGCCAATGGAGAGACATTGTGAGCTTTCGGGTGCGCGCCGCGCGGAACGAGGATTTCCAGGCGATTTACGAGATGGCGAAGCTGACCGGCGGCGGCTTCACCAACCTGCCCGCCGACAAGGGCACGCTCGTCGCCAAGCTTACTCGCTCCGAGGACGCCTTCGCGCGCGAGCAGGAAGCGCCGGACGGCGACCTCTTCGTCTTCGTCCTCGAAAATGTCGAGACGGGCCAGATCCGCGGCACCTGCCAGGTGTTCAGCAAGGTCGGGATCAAGGAGCCCTTTTATTCCTACCGGGTCAGCACCCTCACCCAGACCTCGCCGGAGCTGGGGCGCACGTTTCGCGCCGAGATGCTGACGCTCTGCACCGATTTCGAGGGCAGCTCGGAAGTAGGCGGCCTTTTCCTCCATCCAGCCGAGCGCGCCGGCGGGCTCGGTGTGTTGCTCGCGCGCAGCCGCTATCTCTTCATCAAGCTGCACCGTCAGCGCTTCGCTAATGAGGTGCTGGCCGAATTGCGCGGCGTACTCGACCAGGCGGGCGGCTCACCCTTTTGGGATGCGATCGCCGGGCGTTTCTTTGGCATGACCTTCCAGGAGGCTGACTCATTCAACGGCGCGCACGGCACGCGCTTCATCGCGGACCTGATGCCCAAGACGCCGATCTACACGGCGATGCTCTCCGAAGGTGCGCGCGCGATCATGGCGGTGCCGCACCCGACCGGCAAAGCGGCGATGCGGATGCTGGAGGCGGAAGGGTTTAGCGGCGGCGACTATGTCGATATTTTCGACGGCGGGCCCACCATGTCGGCGAAGACCGACGAGATCCGCGCGGTGCGTGAATCGAAGCTGCTGCGCTTCACCGGCATCGACGATTCGGATGGCGGACAGCGCATGATGCTGGCGGCCGGCGAGCGCGCCGCTTTCGCCGCTTGCTATGGGCATATTCGCGAGACCGGCGACGATGACGCGACGCTCGATTCAGCAGCAGCCGAGCGGCTCGGCCTCGCCGTCGGCGACTCGTTCCTGGCGGTCGGCCGCTGAGCATGGGCGTCGTCGAGATCAATTTCGACGGCATCGTCGGCCCGAGCCACAATTATGCCGGGCTCAGCCATGGCAATCTCGCCGCCACCGCCAATAAGGGCGCGGAGGCTTTCCCCCGCGCGGCGGCCCTCCAGGGCATCGAGAAGATGCGGCATAATCTCCGCCTCGGCCTCGCGCAGGGGATCTTGCTCCCGCACCGGCGGCCCAACCACGCATGGCTCGAATCGCTCGGGACCGATGTGGCGCAGGCCGATGAGGCGCTGCGCCCCGCCGCTTTCTCCGCCTCGGCGATGTGGGCCGCGAATGCCGCGACCGTCTCACCCGCGCCCGACACGGCCGACGGTCGCTGTCACCTCACCGTCGCCAACCTGCGGACGATGCCGCATCGCAGCCACGAATGGCCCGAGACGCTCGCCCAGCTTCGCCTAGCCTTTGGCGACGAGTCGCTCTTCGCCGTCCACGCGCCCGTGCCGCCGGCTTATGGCGACGAGGGCGCGGCCAATCATATGCGACTCTGCGCGTCGCATGATGCGGCGGGCGTGGAGATCTTCGTCTATGGCGTCGGCGGTGGCGCCTTCCCCGCCCGCCAGCATCTCGAGGCGTCCAGAGCGGTGGCGCGGCTGAACCGGCTCGACCCGGCCCGCACGCTCTTCGTGCAGCAGTCCGAAGAGGCGATCGCAGCGGGCGCCTTCCACAATGACGTCGTTGCCGTCGCCAACGAGCGCGTCCTCTTCGCGCATGAGCAGGCCTTCTCCGATAAGGAGACGCTCTATGCCGATCTTCGGCGGCTCCTTCCCGAAGCGGAGATCGTCGAAATACCCGCCGACGAGGTCAGCCTTGCCGAGGCGATCAGCTCCTATTTGTTCAATGCCCAGCTGGTGACTTTGCCCGACGACGGAATGGCGTTGATCGTGCCGAGCGAGGCGGTCGAGACGCCCCGCGTCTGGGCCTGGCTGCAGCATATGGCGGCGGGCAATGGGCCTATCCGGCGGATATTGCCCGTGGATGTGCGTCAATCGATGGCCAATGGCGGCGGCCCCGCCTGCCTGCGCCTGCGCGTCGTCGCCGACCCGGAAGCGGTCGATCCCCGTTTCATGGTCGATGAAGCCCAGCTCGACCGGCTTGGCGCGCTGATCGAGATCGATTGGCCCGAGCGGATCGCACCGGCCGACCTCACCGACGCGGCCTTATGCGGCCGTATCGAGGCCGCCCGCGCCGCTCTGCTTTCACTGCTCGACTTCCAGGAACTCGCCTAGCGGACAGGCCCGTCCTCTTCGGCGACCTTGCCGCCATCATCGGCCGGCGGCTCTTCGCTGATGATGGCAGCTTCATCCTCCGGCTTGCCGTCTTCAACCGCTGGCGGCGGCGGCGTCGCCGCAACCGCCGGACGAATCACTGGCGGACCGGCCTGAGCAAGCTGTTGCCCGCCTGCCAGCCGGACGATCACGTCGTCGATATGGACGCCGCCGCGCTCGACGAGGATGTTCTGATAATTGCGCTCGTCCTCGCGGGTGGTGGCGGGAACGTCCCCCTCGCGGCGGAAGCGGCGGCGGACATAGGTGGAAAGCTCGCCGGCGGTGATGATGCGGTCGCCATCGTCGTCGGCCTCGCCGGAGATGCCGGTGCGCAGGAAATAGGACAGGAACCCGCCCGCCTCGAAGCGGCTGGCGACGAGGCTCGTCAGATCCTCCTCAGAGCTGAACATGCCGACCACGTTCGGCCGGTTGACCATGGAGCGGAAGCCGCCCGCATAGCAGGAATCGATCGCAAGCAGCGACATCCGCGATCTTACGCTGGCGAAGAGCGGGGCGAATTGCGCGTCGGTCATCGGCGCGTCGTAAAGCTCGATCGTCTCCGCGCGGCCGTCCAGCTCGGCCGCGCTGACCGGCACATCGACCTGATCGCCATGGCCCGAAAAGAGGAAGAGGAAGAGATCGTTGGGGCCGGCCGCGGCGGCGATCCGGCGGAAGGCGCTGGTGACGTTGGCGACGGTCGCCTGATTGTTGGTCAGCGTGATGCTCGCGGGGTGCAGCATGCCCGCCTGACGCAGGCCGGCATAAAGCTCGGTGGCGTCGTCGTCGGTATTGGGAAGGTCCGACGTCCGCTCATAATCCGAGACGCCGACGAGCAAGGCGATCACCCGCGCCCCGCCCGGCACATCCGCCTGGCGCGGGCTGCCCGGGCTCTGCGCGAGGCTGAGCCGATAGGCGCCCGCCCCGTCCGGCGCATAAGCGCTGACCGCGATGACATAATCGCCATCCTCGGCGAGCACCGTGTCGATGCGGCTGTTGAGCGAAGTGCGGCCGTCGACCATCGTGTCGTCATTCTGGTCCTGCGTGCCGTCCGGTCGGCTCAAGGTCAGGATGGTGTCGAAGGCCTCGGAGCTGGCCTCGATCCGCACCCGCTCGCCGCGCCGCGCCGTGAAGCGGTAGCGCTGGTTGCGCTCGCCGCGCGCCGCGAGTTGCCCCGTAAGCGAGGCGCCGAGGCGGATCGGCTCGGCCGGATCGGCGCGGGTAACCTCGACGCCGCCGGCGGCAGTCGCCGCGCTCAGCCGGTAGGCCCCCGTCTCGCCGGGGCGGAAGGTGGTGACCGAGACCCGGTAGCGGCCATCCGCGGGCAGCTCGATGACAAGGCGGCTGTGCAAGGCGCCGTTGCCGCCCGGATCATCATCGTTGGACAGGTTGAAGCCGTCCGGGCCGGTGACGACCAGATAGGCGTCGAATGCAGCGGAATTGAGCCGGAGGTCGAGGCGCTGGCCGCGCCGGCCGTCCAGCTCGAAGACATCCTCATATTTGCCGGAGCGGCGCTGGCTGTCGTTGGACGACAATTCGCCGGACACGTTCTGCCCGATTGTGAGCGCGGCCGGCGGCGGCGCTGCGGCGGGCGTGGTCTGGCCTATCGCGGAGGGCGCGGTCAGGCTGGTCATCGCGAGCAGAGCCGCGGCAATGGCGATGCGCTTCATCCTGGCCTCCCCAAAGGCGCGCGGAATGAACATGCGCGCCTGTCCCAGCTTGTAACGCTGCCCGCCGTCCGGAGACAATCCGACATGTGTGGGGGAAATGGCGCGCCCAGAAGGATTCGAACCTCCGGCCCCCAGATTCGTAGTCTGGTGCTCTATCCAGCTGAGCTATGGGCGCGTGTGACGGGCGACATAGGAGGTGTCGCACAGGCAAGCAACCCCTGCCGGCGCGGGTGGCGGCGCTGTTGCCCGCGTCGCGCCGCCCGCCTAGAGCGGCGACCGATGGTCCGCCGACGTTCATCCTGCGCTCTTCTGCTCGCGGCCCTAGCGCCCTTGTCCGCCTGCGCGGTGCAGGGGCCGTTTCCGTCGCTCGCATTGCGCCCTGAGGAAAGCCTGACCTCGCTCGCCGAGCCGGTACGGTCGCCGGTCGTGGTGGCGTCCGACGCGGCGCTCCGCGGCAGGGTCGCGGCTTTGCGCCAACGCGGCCGGGCCGGCGCCCGCGCCTTCGACGCCGCTTTTCCCGCCGCCGAGCGCGCGACGCGTGGCGTCGGCGCTTCGGGCTCGGACAGCTGGATCGCGGCGCAGCAGGCGGTGTCGCGACTGGAAGCAGCGCGCGGCGAGGCCACGGCGGCGCTGGCCGATCTGGACCGGCTTTCAATCGACCGTGCGAACGAGCCGACAAATGCGCAGGATTATGCGCTGATCGGCGCGGCGATGGCCGAGGTCGAGCAGGAGACCGCCGAGCGCCAGACCCGGATCGATGCGCTCAGGAGCCGGCTGAGCCGCTGATCGCCGCTTTGTGGCGCTGGCCGAGCATCACATAATGGGCAACGCCGGCGCGCATCGCCGCAATGTCGCTGTCGCGCAGATCGCGGACATATTTCGCCGGACGTCCCGCCCAGAGTTGCCCGCCTGGAATGCGCTTTCCTTGCGTGAGCATCGCGCCGGCGGCGAGCATCGCATCCCCTTCCACCTCGCAGCCGTCCATCACGATCGCGCCGAGCCCGATGAAGGCGCGGTCGTGGAGCAGGCAGCCATGGACCATTGCCATATGGCCGATCAGCACATCCTCGCCGATGATCGTCGGATGGCCCGCTTCATGGCCCGGCCGCGGCGAATCGACGTGCAGGACGCTGCCGTCCTGGATGTTCGTGCGCGCGCCGATGCGGATGCGGTTCATGTCGCCGCGCAACACGCAATTATACCAGATGCTCGCTTCCGCCCCGATCTCGATGTCGCCGATCAGGCGGACGCCGGGCGCAACGAAGGCGGAGGGATCGATGGTCGGCGTCTTGCCGTTGAAGGTGACCAAGGTCATCGCCGCCACTCCGCCTTTTGGATGCTGTAGATGATCGTCGGGTTTAGCGCTGGAAAGCGCTCGTCGTCATAATCGAGATCGGGCCGGCGCGTCATGCCGAGCCGCTCCATCAGCCCCCAGCTCGCTTCATTCTGGATGAAGGTGATGGCGACGACTTCGGGGGCGTCAAGGCGATCGAAGGCGAAATCGAGCGACGCCGCGGCCGCCTCCTTCGCAAAGCCCTGCCCCCAGACATCCTCGCGCAGTCGCCAGCCGATTTCGTGGCGGCCCTCGATTGGACTGCCGGGCGTGTCGGCGATCTTCAGCCCGCAAAAGCCGAGCAAGGCTGCGTCGGCCTTGCGCTCGACCGCCCAGAAGGTGAAGCCGCGCTCCGCCTGCCAGCGCATCAGGCGATCCTCGACGACCGCGCGTATCTCATCGTCCGTCTTCAGCCCGCCGAGCCAGCGCATCACCGGCTCGGTGTTGGTGTGGCGGATGAACGGCGCGATGTCCTCGTCGCGCCAGTCGCGCAGGATCAGGCGCTCCGTCTCGATCATCCGCTCAGTCGCCGACGAAGGGCAGCCAGCGCGGATAATTGATGATCGGCAGGATCGAGGCGTGATCGTCCGACCAGCCGGAGAAGCCCGGCGTGGCGTCGAGGGCCTCCCAATTGCCGGCATCGTCGCCGCTCACCTCGATCAGCCGCTGGATCGTCGCCGGATTGCGCGAGAGGGCGATCCAGACCGAGATGGTGGCGTTGAGATCCGAATCCTCCTCGTGCGGCACATATTGCATCATCGCGCTCGCCCAGCCGCCCCGTGCCGCGATGTCGGCGACCACGGGCCGCAGATCGAGATAGCGGTTGGAGATGTGGAAGAGGACGATGCCGTCGCGCTGCACCGCCTGGCCATAGACGCCGAGCGCCTCGCGGGTGAGCAGGTGCATCGGCACCGCATCGGACGAGAAGGCATCGACCGCGAGCACGTCGATCGAATTGGCAGGCATCCGTGCCATGCTCAGCCGCGCGTCACCGAGGATGATGCGGGCGTCGGGCGCGCAGCGGCTGAGGAAGCTGAAGCGGGTGCGGGCGATCTCGACCATCGCCGGATCGATCTCGAAGATCGACCAGGCCTGGCCCGGCTGATGATAGCAGGACAAGGTGCCGGTCCCGAGGCCGATCACGCCGATCCGCGCCGGCCGGCCGAAAATGGCATTGGCGTTGGTGAGCGCGAGGCCGACGCCGGAGCGGCGCGCATAATAGCTGGTCGGCACCGTCTCGAGTCCCGGCACAAGGTTCTGGATGCCGTGCAGGGTCGTGCCATGGGTGAGCACGCGGGCGGTTCCGCCTGTCCGGTCATAAACTTCGTAGATTCCGAAATAGGAGCGGGTGCGCGCATCGGTGCCGGAGCGCGACAGGGTCGACCAGCCGCCATAGCTGAGCATCAGCGCGCCAAGCGCGATCATGAACGGCACGCGCCGACCGAGGCAGGCCAGCGCCAGCAACGAGACCGCGATGCTGCCGATCATCGCCGAGCTCTGGGTGCCGCCCAGATAGCCGCGCTCGCTCAGATAAGAGAGGACGATCGCGGCAACGGGGATCGCGATACTGAGCAGCAAGGTAAGCCGCTTCGGCCAAGGCACGAGCGGATATTGTGGCACCAGCAAAGCTGCGAGCAGGATCAGGATCGGATGTTCATAAGCCCAGTCGAAGACGAGCGGAGCAACCAAAGCGCAGAAGATCCCACCGAGCATGCCGCCGAACGACATGACGAGGTAGAAGCGGGTGAGATGGCCCACTGCGGGCCGCAGCCTGAACATCTCGCCATGCAGCGCCACCGCGACGACGAGCAGCAGCAGCATGCCGAGCGTCGCCGAGACGAAGGGATTGCGGGTGCCGTCGCTGAAGGCGAGCCCGCCGGCGATCAGGATGATGAGGGGCGCGACGATTGTGACCAATTCGGTCGGCCGCCGCCGCTGCGCGAAGGCGATCACGAAGCTAAGCAGATAGAGGCCGAGCGGGATCACCCAGAGCAACGGCATGGCGACGATGTCGGTGGTCAGGTGGGTCGTCGTCGAGAGCATCAGGCCGGACGGCACTGCGGCGAGCGCCACCCAATGCAGCATCTGGCGCATCGTCGGCGGCGCGGAAGTCTCTTCGGGCGCCGCCTCGACCGCCCCGGCCGGCACGGTCAGCGCGCAACCGACCACGAGCAGAACGAGAAAGGCGTAAAGCGCGGTCCACAACAGGCTCTGCTGTTGCAGGGTCATCAAGGGTTCGACGATGAGCGGATAGGAGATGAGCCCGGCGAAGCTGCCGAGATTGGAGGCGGCGTAAAGCGGATAGGGATCGCCGCGGCTCGATTCGAGCGCATACCAGCGCTGCATCAGCGGCGCCTGCGCCGAGACGATGAAGAAGAGGATGCCGATCGAGCTGATCAGGAACCAGGGCACCCAGAAGGCCGGCTCGCCCGTCGCGGGCGGCTCCGCGCCACTAAGCCCGATCGGCAGCCACAGAGCGGCGACGGCGAGCAAGGCGAGGTGAATGCCGGCCTGGAAGCGCGGCCTAAGGTTCGAAACGCCGTGGGCATAGGCATAACCGGCGAGCAGCAGAAACTGGTAGACCAGCATCGCGCTGTTCCACACCGACGGCGCGCCGCCGATCCGCGGCAGCGCCATGCGCGCGATCATCGGCTGCGTCAGGAAGAGCAGGAACGAGCCGGTGACGATGGTGATCAGGAAGAGCGGCCGGGCATAGCGTTCGTGTACGCGTCCGGCGGGCGTGGCGGCGTCGGTCTGCACTGTCATGTCCCTTATTCCGATTGCAGCGCAGCGGCGGTGCGGCTCAAGACGTCGATGGTTTCGTCGATATGCGGCAAATGGGTGCGGAACGACAAGATTGCACAGCGCAGCCAGCTTTCGCCATTGATGCGCGTCCCGCTGAGGAACACCCGCCCTTCGTGCTGAATGCGCTGAAGCAGCGTGTCGTTGAAGGCATCGGCATCGCCTTGGGCCGACTGATAGCGGAAGGCGACGACCGACAGATCGGGCGGCGGCCCGGCATCCCAGCCCTCCAGCGCTGACAAACGCGCATGGAAATAGCGGGCGAGCCCGATCTTCTCCGACTGAGCGGCGCGAAAGGCAGCGACACCGGCGATCTGCAGCGGCAGCCAGAGCCGCAGCGCGCGAAAATGGCGGGTCAGCTCCGGCGAAAGATCGGAAGGCGACGGACCGACATCGGCCGCGCCGAAGGGCCGGATATAATCGGCGCTGGCGCTGAATGCCTCGAACAGATGGCGCCCGTCGCGCGCGACGACGGCGCCGGTGCCGTAAGGCAGGAACAGGGTCTTGTGCGGATCCAGCGCAACCGTATCGGCGCGCTCGATGCCGGTGAGCATCGCGCGCCCTTCCTCGCACAGCATGAACAGACCGCCATAAGCACCATCGACGTGGAGCCAGATGCCGTGGCGCTCGCAAAGCGTGGCGATCTCCGCCAGCGGATCGACCGCGCCGGTATCGACCGTCCCCGCCGAGGCGATGACGAGCCAGGGGCGCACGCCATCGGCGAGATCGCGCTCGATCGCCTCGGCCAGCGCATCGGTGCGCATCCGGTGACGTGCGTCGGTCGCGATCGCGCGGCGAGGTGCCCTGCCCCGACCTGCAATGTGCAACGCCTTGTCGATGCAATGATGGGCGTAGTGCGTCAGGTAGACCGCGCCGCCGCCATCCGGGTCACGCGCCTCCCGCGCCGCGACGATCGCGGTGAGGTTGGCCATGCTGCCGCCCGAGGTCAAAGTCCCCATTGCGCCATCCGGCATGCCGATCAGCCGCGCCAGCCAGCCGGCGGTGGCATTCTCAAGCCGCACCGCGCCGGGGGCGGCCGGAGCGAAACCGGCATATTTGTTCGAGGCGGCGGCGAGGAAATCGCCGAGCGCGGAATGAAACAGCCCGCCGCCGGGAATATAGCCCATGAAGCGCGGCGAAGCGGTGGTGATGCCGGGCTCATCGACGCTACGCGCAAGCCAGGTCAGCAAGGCGGCGGGATCGCGCCCTTCTTCCGCGAATTCCGGGTCGAGGGGCGCAGTGGCTGCGTCGTCCCAGCGGCGGTTCGCCGGGCCCTCGTCGAGATCGGCGAGGAAATCCTGCGCATGGTCCAGCGCCAAGCCGGCGAGCACCGCCCGCGTCTCGGCATCCGGCTCGAGCGCCGCTGAAGCGGCGCGCAAGCGCTCGACCTCCGCCCGCAATGTTTCGATCATCCGCCCGCCAGCAGCCGCGCAGCGAGCGGTGCGTGATAGCTCAAGACGCCGGAACAGCCCGCGCGCTTGAACGCCATCAGCGTTTCGAGAACGAGCGCGTCGCGATCTCCTGCGCCCGCAGCAGCCGCCGCCTCGATCATCGCATATTCGCCGGACACTTGATAAGCGAAAACAGGAGCTTCGAAGCGCTCCTTCACACGCCGGACGATGTCGAGATAAGGCAGGCCCGGCTTCACCATGACGCCGTCCGCGCCTTCGGCGAGATCGAGCGCGACCTCGCGCAGCGCCTCCTCGGCATTGGCGGGATCCATCTGATAGCTCTTCTTGTCGCCCTTCAGCAGTCCGCGCGAGCCGACCGCGTCGCGGAAGGGGCCGTAGAAAGCTGAGGCATATTTGGCCGCATAGGCCATGATCTGGACATTTGGGTGGCCCGCCCCCTCCAGCGCAGCGCGGATCGCGCCGACGCGGCCGTCCATCATGTCCGACGGCGCGACGATATCCGCGCCGGCGTCGGCCTGAACCAAGGCCTGATCGACCAGCATCCTCACCGTGTCGTCGTTGAGGACATAGCCGGCCTGGTCGGTCAGGCCATCATGGCCGTGCGCGGTGTACGGATCGAGCGCGACATCGGTGAGCACTCCAACCTCCGGCGCCGCATCCTTTGCCGCCTGCACCGCGCGACAGATCAAATTGTCGGCGTTGAGCGCCTCGCGCGCATCCGCGCTGCGCAGGCCCGGCGGCGTGTTCGGAAAGAGCGCGATGCAGGGAATGCCGAGGTCGCGCGCTTCCCGCGCCTTCGCGCCGATCCGGTCCACCGTCCAGCGCGAGACGCCGGGCAGGCTGGCGATCGGCTCCTCACCGTCCCTGCCGTCGGCGATGAAGAGCGGCCAGATCAGATCGGCGGGCGACAGGCGATGCTCGGCGACCAGGGCGCGGCTCCACGCACTGGCGCGCGTCCGGCGCAGGCGGAGGGCGGGATAAGCGGCGGCAGACATCGCGGCGGGGCTTAGCGCGGCGAGGCGCAAGCGAAAAGAAAATTGGACATAAGGCGCGCGCCGCCTGTTTAGGGGCGCATGACCGCCGCCAGACCCGTGCCCAAGGAGGCGGTGCTGATCGTCAACGCCCATTCGCGGCGGGGACGCGCGCTCTTCCGTCAGGCCGTCTTCAAGCTGCGCGGGGCGGGCATCCGCCTGATTGCCGCTCATGCCATCCGCAAGCCGGGCCAGCTCATCCCCACGGTCAAGGAAGCGGTGCGCAGCGGCGCGCCGATGGTGATCGTCGGCGGCGGCGATGGCTCGCTTTCCTCGGCGGTGGACGAGCTGGTCGATCGCGACTGCGTCTTCGCCCTCCTGCCGCTCGGCACGGCGAACAGCTTCGCGCGCACGCTCGGCATCCCGCTCGACCTCGACGGCGCGATCGCCACGATCGTCACCGGCAAGCGTCGCGCGGTCGATCTGGGCGTCATCGATGGTGATTATTTCGCCAATAGCGCCGCGATGGGCCTCTCCCCGCTCGTGGCCGCGACCGTTCCGCACAAGTTGAAGAAATATCTCGGCCGGGTCGGCTATCTGATCTGGGCCGGTAAATGCGCTTATGGCTTCCGACCCTTCCACCTCACCATCGAGGTCGACGGCGAGCGGCACGAAATGGACGCACTCGAGGTGCGCATCGCCAATGGCGGCTTTCACGGCGGCGTGGAGGTCGTCGATGCGGCCGAGGTCGACAGCGGTGAGATCGTCGTCCAGGCGGTGACCGGGCGCGACAAGAACCGGTTGGCCTGGAACTGGATCGCTACCCTGATCCGCCACGAATCGCGCAAGGAGACGGTACGCGACTTCCACGGCCGTCACCTCAAGATCATCACCGAGCCGCGCCTGCCCATCTCCATCGACGGCGAGCTGGTCGGGCATACGCCAGCGACGGTCGAGGTCGCCGAGCGCGCGATCGAAGTGGTCGTCCCCGCCTAACGCTGGCGGCGCACGCTGACCGAAGCGTCGTCAATGGTCAGGCTGAGCGCGTCCGGATCGCGGTCCCGCTGAATCAGGAAGACATATTGCGTGCTCGCGGACAAGATCGCGCTCATCGCCTGGTTGAGCGGAATGCGGACGGTCGGTATGCGATCATAATCGGCGCTGACCTCAACCAGATTGGGCCCGACACGAGCAACCGTCACGGTGACGCCCGTACGGGAGCCGCCGCCGCGCGCATCCGAGATGACGTCGCCACGATAGGTGCCGGCGACAATCTCAGCGAGATCTGCACGGCGGGGCGCGGTCCGTTGCGCCTCGGCCGCGACAGGAAGCGCGATTGCGGCGCCAGCGAGGACGGCGGACAGGCAGAAGAGGGCGGAACGCGACATGAGGGACTCCTTGCTAGCGACAGCCAGCCTAGCCCAACCGCGCCAGCGCCGCGCGATATTTCTCCGCGTCGGACGCCTTTTCGGCATGATCGGCCCGCGCTTTCTCCACCGCCTCAGGCTTGGCGCGTTCGATGAAGCTCGGATTGGCAAGGCGGCCGGCGAGGGAATCGCGTTCCTTCTCTGCGCCTTCGGCAGCTTTGCTGAGGCGAGCGCGCTCGGCATCGATATCGATGACGCCTTCGAGCGGCAGGCTGAACGTGGCTTCATCGACGACCAATTGTGCGGCGCCGCCGACGACTGACTCCGTGCTGATTGCTTCGACCCGCGCCATGCGTCGCAATGCAGCCGCATTGCGCTCCAGCCGGGCTGCGGTCCTTGGCGCGCCGCCACTGACGTGAAGTGGCAACTTGGCGCCCGGCGGGAGGTTGAGCTCCGCGCGCGCGGCGCGAATGCCGCTGACGAGGCGGATCAGCCAGTCGATCTCCGGCCCAGCGTCAAGATCGAGCGCGCGCGCGTCGGCCATCGGCCATTTGGCGGTGATCAGCGGATAATGCGCCCGCTCGCCCATCGCGCCCCATAGTTCCTCGGTCACGAAGGGCATGAAGGGGTGGAGCATGACGAGGATCTGATCGAGCACCCAGCCGGCGACCTCCTTGGTCTCCGCGTCCGCCGCACCTTTGATCAATTCCAGATACCAGTCGCAGAAGGTCGCCCAGGTGAAATGGTAGATGGTGTTGGCGCATTCGTCGAAGCGGAGTTCGGCGAGCGCGATGTCGAGGGCCTGGACCGTCTTCACCGTCTCGCCGACTATCCATTTGTTGACGGGCAGCGTCGCCGCGGGCGGCTCGATTGTCTCGGACGCGCCGATACCGTTGGCCTGGCAGAAGCGCGCGGCGTTCCACAGCTTGGTGGCAAAGTTGCGATAGCCCTCGACGCGCTTCTCATCGAGCTTGATGTCCCGCCCCTGGCTCTCCATCGCGGCAAGCGTGAAGCGCAGGGCATCCGCGCCGTAGCGGTCGATCAGGCCGAGCGGATCGACCGTGTTCCCCTTCGACTTGGACATCTTCTGGCCCTTGGCGTCGCGGACCAGGCCGTGAAGATACAAGGTCTTCCACGGTCTTTCTCCCATAAACTCAAAGCCCTGCATCGCCATGCGGGCATCCCAGAAGAAGATGATGTCGAAGCCGGAGATCAGCACGTCATTGGGATAATGGCGGCGTAGTTCCTCGGTCTGCTCGGGCCAGCCAAGTGTGGCGAACGGCCAGAGCGCGGAGGAGAACCAGGTGTCGAGCACGTCGGGATCGCGAGTGAGACTTGCGCCTTCCCCGGCCTTGGCCTGCGCGCCCGCTTCATTCTCGGCGACGTAGCAATTTCCAGCTTCGTCATACCAAGCGGGAATTTGATGCCCCCACCAGAGCTGGCGTGACACGCACCAGGGCTGGATATTATCCAGCCAGTTGAACCAGGTCTTCTCCCAGCTCTTTGGGACGATCTTGATGTCGCCGGAGCGCACCGCCTCGATCGGCTTTTGCGCCAGGGTGGCCGCGTCGACATACCATTGGTCGGTCAACCACGGCTCGATCACCACGCCGGAGCGGTCGCCGAAGGGGGTGGCGACGACGCGGTCCTCGACCTTTTCCAGACAGCCCGCTTCCTCGATCAGAGCGACGACCCGCTTGCGCGCCTCGAAGCGGTCGAGGCCGAGCAATTCCTCCGGTATGCCGCCGCTCTGAACGACCTTCGCATCGGCGTCGAACATGTTGAGCATGTCGGCGGGCTTGAAGCCGGC
>Ga0136633_1001740_pt1 | contig 15681 bp, 15 predicted proteins | sample AntDrymeUQ832206_2_FD_105494 | JGI IMG/M metagenome (GOLD analysis project Ga0136633, IMG submission 105494) | Polar desert sand microbial communities from Dry Valleys, Antarctica - metaG UQ83 (22.06) | ecosystem: Environmental > Terrestrial > Soil > Desert | place: Antarctica: Dry Valley...
CAGCTTCAAGAAGCGCGACAACTACACCGTCCCCGACTCGATCGCGAAGGGCGACCTGCCCGACGACCTGGCCGGACGCTTCCAGCAGGCGGTCGACGACAACATGGACCTGTACGGACAGCTGCTCCAGGCCGAGGTGCCGGCCGAGGACGCGCGCTTCATCTTCCCGAACGCCATGCAGACGAACCTGATCATGACCGTCAACCTGCGCCAGCTCATCCACATGTCGGGGCTGCGCCTGTGCACCATGGCCCAGTGGGAGATCCGCCAGCTCTTCAAGCAGATCCGGCACGAGGTCTTCCGGGTGAGTCCCTTCTTCGGCAGCTTCCTGGTGCCGAAGTGCGTGCCGCTGGGCTACTGCGACGAGATGGGCAACCGCGACGAGCACTGCCGCATCAAGCCGCACCGGGACACCGTCATGGCCGTCTGGGAGGCCTACCGCGGCGGCGAGCTCACCGAGACCGACGGACCGGTCGTGCCAGAGACGAGCCCGTTCCGGCCCAAGCCCCGGCGCGTGCCGCTGCCGGTGGCCGACGGCGAGGTCAGACCGATGCACCGCGAGCCGGTGGGCGCGCCGCTCGGACAGGCAGGGGACTCCGACAGGGTCTGAGCCGCGCTACCCTCCGCGGATGCACGCACGCACTCGCCCAGCCGCATGACACATGAGGGGCGACGGCCCGGAGATCGGCGCGTCCGGGTGCAGCGCATGCAGCCCCAGGAGTTCACGGTCAAGGCTCCAAAGCGCATGCGGCGGCGGCCACCGCCGGCGCTGTCGCTGCTCATCCTCTTCGGCGTCCTCATCAGCGTCGGGACGGTGCTCCTCATGCTGCCGCTCGCCACCAACGACGGCTCCTCGACGCGATTCATCGACGCGCTTTTCACCGCCACCAGCGCGGCGTGCGTCACCGGCCTGGTGGTGCTGGACACGGCGACGCATTGGAGCCCCTTCGGCCAGGTCGTCATCATGCTTCTCATCCAGGGCGGCGGCTTCGGGATCATGGCCGGCTCGACGCTCCTGCTCCTGCTCTTCATCGGGCGTCGCACGACGCTGCGCGACCGGGTGCTGGTGCAGGAATCGCTGGGGGGCCTTCAGCTGGGCACGGTGACCACGCTCCTCAAGCGCATCGCCATCTTCACGATCGCCGTCGAGGCGGTCGGAGCCGTGGTGCTGGCGATCGCCTTCACCTCGGGTCCCGAGGCCGGGCCACCGGGTGACCCGCTGGGCATCTGGTGGGGGATCTTCCACTCGGTATCGGCCTTCAACAACGCCGGCTTCGACCTGACCGGGGGCTTCCGAAGCCTCACCCCCTTCGTGGACGACTGGGTCGTGCTGAGCACGATTGCCGTCCTGCTCAGCCTGGGCGGCCTCGGGTTCGCCATCGTGGGCGACGCGGTAAGCAAGCGCCGATGGGGGCGCATAGCGCTGGAGACCAAGCTGGTGCTGTTGACGAGCGCCGCGCTTCTCGTTGGCGGTGCGGCAATGATCGGCTTCACGGAGTGGTCGAACACGCAGACGCTGGGAGCGCTGCCGGAGGAGCAGCGCCTGCTGAACGCGTTCTTCGAATCGGCAACGCTGCGCACCGCGGGCTTCACCGCGCTCGACACGGGCGCCTTCCTGGAGGAGACGTTGTTCGTGGTCATGGCGCTCATGTTCATCGGTGGCGCGTCGGGATCAACGGCGGGCGGGATCAAGGTCAACACCTTCAGCGTTCTGCTCATCGCCATCGTCTCGACCGTGAAAGGGCAGCCGTCGGCCATGGCCTTCGGGCGCCGCATCCAGCACGCCATCGTGTACCGCGCGCTGGCCGTGGTCCTGCTGTCCCTCGGCTTCGTGTTCGTCATCGGTGTCGGCCTGACGCTCACCACCGAGGCGACCTTCGTGCAGACCCTGTTCGAGGCCGTCTCCGCCTTCGGGACGGTCGGCGCCAGCACGGGGATCACGCCCGACCTGACCGACCCGGCGCGCCTCATCACCTTGTTCGCCATGTTCGTCGGACGTCTGGGGCCGCTCACGCTGGTCCTGGCGCTGGCCGCGCGGGCGCGGCCGATCCCCTATCGCCCGGCGGTCGAGTCGGTCCGCATCGGTTAGGCTCACTGGCAACGTAGTCGGAGGCTTTGGATGGCCGGAGAACAGGTGGTCGTGATCGGTCTGGGCCGATTCGGGTCGTCGGTGGCCCGCGAGCTCGAGCGCCTGGGGCACCAGGTGCTGGCCATCGATCGCAGCGAGCAGCAGATCAACGACATCGCCCCCGACGTCACCCACGCGCTCCAGCTGGATGCCGCCGACGAGGACGCCCTGCGCGGTGCCGGCGCCGGCGACTTCAATACCGCCATCGTGGCCATCAGCAGCGACGCCGAGCCATCCATCTTCGCCACCATGGTGCTCAAGCGTCTCGGCGTGCGCAACGTGATCGCCAAGGCCGGCAGCTTGCTGCACGGCGAGATCCTCGCCCGTGTCGGCGCCGACCGCGTCGTCTTTCCCGAGCGCGAGACCGGGTTGCGGCTGGCCCACTCCTTCAACGTCCCGAACGTGATCGACTATCTCGACGTGGCGCCGAGCTTCGGCATCGAGAAGATCCGGCCGCCGAAGTCGTATATCGGCAAGAGCCTCGGTGAGCTGAACCTGAAGGAGCGGCTGGGCCTCACGCCGATTGCACTGCGCCGCGGCCAGCAGGTGTTCGTGAATCCGGCGCGCGACGAGCGGGTGGCGGAGGGAGACGAGCTGATCCTCATCGGCCGCGACGAGAAGCTGGACCAGGTGCGCGGCTAGTTGTCCGGAGAGATCCCGTCGCCCAGGGTGAATCGGCGCAGCTCTTGATTGCACGCCTCCGCAAGGCGGCGCGCCTCGTTCGCAAGGAAGGTGTTCATCTTGGTGGAGTCGATGATGAGCAGTGTGTGCCCGCGCTCGTTGCGGTCGAGCACGATCCGGTCGTCGCCGTGGAAGCTGATGCCCCAGTTCGCCTGGAGCTGAACCACCTCGGCCAGGACGACCTTCTCGCTGAAGTACCAGTCGAGGAACTCGGCGTTGAGCGCGGTGACCGTGTCGCGCAGCTGGAGCGTTTCGTTACGCCGCAGGCGCGACACGAAGTGGACGATGCGCAGCGCGGCAAACGGGTCACCGCTACGGGCGAGCTGGGGCGGAGTGAGATGGGGATCGGGCATCCCGTCGGGCGCCGGGCCGACGAGGGAGCTGCTGGCGCGTTCGGTCAAGGTCCGCCGAGTATCCCCCGGGGCCGCCGACGCGGCAAACGCATCCACTTGGCCAATATGACCGGCCCACCTGTGGACACCGGCAAGGTGCCCGCACGCACCGCCCCTGTAGGACTTTCGGCCCGTTGGTCGAGCTCGGTCCGCCGCGTACGGTTGCCGTACCGCCGCGCACGTGCCACGCGCGGACCCAACCCGAGCAGGAGAAAACGTGACGTTCTGGAACTGGCGCCGCGGACCCGGTCCGTCGGCCACGCAGGGAAGCGCGGCCATGGCCCTGGCACCCGACCTCGCGCCCATCGAGATCTACACCGCCGACTCGCGCGTAGTCGGCTGGATCGCGTCTAACGGCCAGCGGGTCACGGATCTGCTCTCCACGGTCGACGAGCTGCGCCTGTGGCGCCCAAGTCCCGGCCCCATGGACGAGACCGGCATTCCGGCCACGCTTGGGCAGCTCGGCGGGGAAACCGGCGAGTGGCATAGCCTGCCGACCGCGCAGGTGGTCCTGGCCATGCCTCCCGAGTGGCGCGCCAGCCGCCAGCTGCGCCTTCATCGCCGCCTGCGCCGCGCCGCCCTCATCGCCGGCCCGTTCAGCGTGACCGGCAACATTCATCTGCAGCCCGGCGGCGAGGTCGGCCCGCATCTCCTTCGCCGCGGCGCCTTCCTGCCGCTGACCGACGCGTACATCCTCCACAACGGCGAGCCTCCCTTTGAGCACGTCGTCAGCGTGGTCATCGTCAACGCCATCCACGTCGCCCAGCTCGTTCCGCTCGTCACCCTCGCCTGAGGCCGTTCACCCGTCGCCACAACCCCGCCATAATCGGACCGTGGCCGTCCTGCGCAGCACACTGGATCCGACCTCCGACGCCGCCCGCGCCAACGCCGACGCGATGCATGCCCTGGTCGACGACCTTCGCGCCAGGACCGCAACGCTGACCGACAGAGGTGCCGGGGGCGACGATCAGTCCATCCAGCGCCACCGCGAGCGCGGCAAGCTGCCGGTGCGCGAGCGAATCGATCGGCTCATCGATCCGGGCAGCTCCTTCCTCGAGCTGAACGCCCACGCCGCGAACGGCATGTACGACGGCGACGCGCCCGGTGCCGGGGTCGTGACCGGCGTCGGCCGCGTGGAGGGCGTCGAATGCGCCGTCGTCGCCAACGACGCGACGGTCAAGGGCGGCACCTACTACCCGATGACGGTGAAGAAACACCTCCGCGCGCAGGAGATCGCGCTCGAGAACCGGCTGCCGTGCCTTTACCTGGTGGACTCAGGTGGCGCCTTCCTGCCCCTCCAGGACGAGGTCTTTCCCGATCGCGAGCATTTCGGCCGCATTTTCTACAACCAGGCCCAGCTCAGCGCGCGACGCATCCCGCAGGTCGCGCTGGTCATGGGCTCCTGCACCGCCGGCGGCGCGTACGTCCCCGCCATGAGCGACGAGACGGTGATCGTCAAGGGCACTGGCACCATCTTCCTGGGGGGCCCGCCACTGGTGAAGGCGGCCACCGGCGAGGTCGTGACGGCCGAGGAGCTCGGCGGCGCCGAGGTGCATACGACGCAGTCGGGGGTTGCCGACCATTACGCGCTGGACGATGAGCACGCGCTCGCCATCGGCCGCCAGATCGTCCGCAACCTTGCATGGCGCAAGCCGGACCCGCCATGGGAGGTCGGCGAGCCGCGCGAGCCATCGATCAATCCTGGGGATGTGTACGGCGTCATTCCGGCCGATGCGCGCCAGTCCTACGACGTGCGCGAGGTGATCGCCCGGCTGGTGGATGGCAGCGCCTTTCACGAGTTCAAGGAGCGCTACGGCGCCACGCTCGTCACCGGCTTCGCGCGCCTGCACGGCTACCCCGTCGGGCTCATCGCCAACAACGGGATCCTGTTCAGCGAATCGGCGCTCAAGGGCGCGCATTTCGTCGAGCTGGCCAGCCAACGGCGCATCCCGCTCGTCTTCCTCCAGAACATCACCGGCTTCATGGTCGGTCGCGAGTACGAGGCGGGCGGCATCGCCCGCGACGGCGCCAAGCTGGTCACGGCGGTCAGCACGACGAACGTGCCGAAGTTCACGGTCGTCATCGGCGGCTCATTCGGTGCCGGAAATTACGGCATGGCCGGTCGCGCGTACGGGCCACGACAGCTCTGGATGTGGCCAAACGCGCGGATCAGCGTCATGGGTGGGGCCCAGGCAGCCCGGGTCCTTTCGACCGTCCGCGGAGGCTTCGAGACCGATGCGGATCGAGACACCTTCGAGGCTCCAATCCTCGACAAGTACGAGCGCGAGGGCTCGCCCTACCACTCCACCGCCCGGCTGTGGGACGACGGAGTGATCGATCCACTCGACACGCGGCGCGTGCTGGCATTGGGCATCAGCGCCGCCCTCAACGCGCCGATCCCCGAGCCCGGATTCAGCCTGTACCGCATGTGAGGTTGCCATGCACATCTGGAGTGAGCGCCCCGGTTCGCGGGCGCGCGAGATTGCCGCCGACGTCATCACACTGCTGTGGCTGACGATCTGGATCACGCTCGGGATCCGGCTCTATGCCTTCCTGGCCAACCTCGCCGGAGCCGGTCGCTTCGTGCGTGAGGGCGGTGCCGGCATCACGAGCGCGGGCGAAAGCATCGGATCGGCGCTGGAGGGGATCCCGCTCATCGGCGAGGGTGTGGCGACCGGCGTGCGTGGTGCGCTGGCCGGCGCGGGCGCCCCCTTCATCGCCTTCGGGACCGATCTCGAGCGGCTGCTGCTGGTCATCTCCGCGCTGCTGGGGCTGCTGCTCATCGCCGCGGCCCTCGTCCCATGGCTGAATCGGTACCTGCCCTGGCGCATCGCGAAGTGGCGCCGCCTGAATGCCGCCGTCCGCGCCATCCGTGGCTCGCGCAGGGCGCGCCGAGAGCCGATTGCCGACTCCGCGCTCGAGGCGTTGCTCGCCTCGCGAGCGATCCATCGGCTCGAATATGACGAGCTCCTCGAGTTCACTTCTGACCCTTTCGGCGACTGGCTGGCCGGTCGCCACGAGCTCCTTGCGCAGGCGGAGCTGGACCGGGTGGGGCTGCGCGCGATCAGCGCGCCGCGCTAATCGACCCGTGCGGTCGGCAGCGGCAGCTCAGCGCGTTCCACGTCGAAGCGCAGTCCGAGCAGCTCGGCCGTTCGTGGCGCATCGATCTGCGCCGCCAGCGTGATCACGGCAGGCACCGCCATCTCGCGCCGAGGGACAAGGCGGATGACGTGAGGCCCCACATCGCTAACCGCGAGATCGGCGACGGCCCAGAAGTCCAGGCCCAGGTGCTCGTGGATGGTAGCCGCCGTCGACGGCGGGTCGCCGCAGGCGATGTCCAGCCGAACCAGGCTCACCGGCGAGCCGATCGGGTGACGAAAGTTCGCCCGTTCGGCGAGCGCCGCGTGGCTCCACTCCGTGCCGGCCAGCGCGTGCTGTATGAGAAATGGCGTCGCGTCCACACCGAGATCGGTGGTTGGGAAGCTGGTCCACCATTCGACGAGCTCGCCGTCGTCGCGCTGGCGGCTGCCATGGCTGGCCGCTCCAAACGAACCGATCGCGGCCAGCGCGGAGGCGGTAACTTCGAGAGCGTCGTCGCGCAGGGCGTAGGTCGCCACCCCGCCACCATGCGCCTCGAGCGCGCGGACCACGGCGGCGCCGACCGGCTGGCGCAGAGCCGCTTCAGGGTCGGAGACGCCGATGAGCTCGAGATAGCTGCCATCGGCAAGCCAGGCAATCCGGTTGAATGTGCCACTGCCCTCGTGGCGTCCGCCGCCGGTCGCCGTCAATCCCAGCGCCGTCTCCAACTGGGACGCCGCAGCGTCCGGGTCGGCACACGCGATGACCACATGATCGATGCCCCGGATCATGGGACGATGCTACCAGCATGAATCCTCAGACCGACCGGCCCGCTCCGGGCTCGCACGACCGCGGCAGTCCGTCCGGCTCGCTCGAGGAGAGCGCCGCAAACCTGTTCGACGCGATGCTGGCGGCGCGCGGCGCCGAGGAGCGCGGCGAGCGCGGCCCGCTCGACGCCTTCTACCGCACGCTCATGAGCGGGACCCTCCTGCTCCCGGTCCCGCCCGAGCACGGGGACGAAGCCAAGGAGGCGCTGGCGTCGGCCGTGAACGACGACGCGCAGGTGGAGATCAGCGTCATGCTCGCCCGAGAGGCTGAGGGCGCGCCGGTGAGCGTCGTCTTCGGCTCATTCGGCGCGCTGGCCGCCTGGGCGCCGGCCAACACCGGGAACCTCCCGCTGCCAGCGCGGATCGCGATCGCCAACCTGGCGGCCGCCGGCCTGCCGGCGATCATGGACCCGGCCGGCCCGGTTCCCTACCGCTTTGACGCCGATGAGCTCGCTGCGCTCGCAGACGGACGCCTTCCCGGCACCGATACGGCGCTGTTCGAAACCACCACCCGCTCGTCGATCCGCGTCCGCCTTCCGGGCAGCGACACGCGAGAGCTTGAAGGCAGGCTGACCGATGCGCTCCGCCCGACGACGGTCGAGGCGGCCTATCTCGTGGAGACCTCCGATGACGACAACCGGCCGCGCCTGATGGTCGGCCTGGTCGGCCGGCCTGGCGCGTCGGCCACCGTGGACGTCCCCGATGGCACTGACGTCGTCTGGCTGGAGGAGCCGCTGCTGACCCAGGTCCGTGCGGTGGCCGAGCCATTCCACCGTCGGGGTCGCGGCCGATGAACTCTCTGCGCGTCACGCGGGACGGACCCTTTGCGCGCGTCACCCTCGACCGCCCCGACGTGCGCAACGCGTTCAACGCCGAGCTGATCGGCGCACTGCGTTCGGTCTTTGAGGGCTTCGCCTCCGAGCCGCCCGACGCGCTGCGCGGGGTGGTGCTGGCCGGCGAGGGAACCGTCTTCTGCGCCGGGGCCGAGGTGACGTGGATGCGCTCGTCGGTCGGCCTGTCGGTCGCGGACAACGAGCGCGACGCCGCTGCCATGCAGGCCATGTTCAGCGCCATCGACGCCTGCGCCGTGCCGGTCATTGCGCGGGTCACGGGCGCGGCACTCGGCGGTGGAATGGGCCTGTGCGCCGTTTCCGACATCGTCATCGCGACGGCCGACACGACGTTCGGCTTCACCGAGACGAAGCTCGGCATCATCCCAGCCGTCATCAGCACATTCGTCCTGCCCAAGATCGGCGAGTCGCATGCCCGTTCCCTCTTTGCCAGCGGCCAACGTTTCGATGCCCAGCGCGCACTGCGGATCGGACTCGTCCACGAGGTGCTCGCGGATGTCGGCACCCTCGACGCGCGGTTGGCGGAGCTGCTCACCGAGCTGCGCTCGGCCGGTCCGACGGCGGCCCGCGCGGCAAAGGCCCTGGTGCGCGAGCTGCGCACCCTCGACGGCGTGGAGGCGAAGCGCCACACCGTGCGGCACATCGCCCAGCAGCGCACCTCGGCCGAAGGGCAGGAGGGCCTGACCGCATTCCTCGAGAAGCGCCCCGCACGCTGGAACGATTGAACCCCTGCTTGACCGCTGGATCGGCCATTCGTGATCGGACGCGCCATTCCGGCGAGGTCTGTTCAGGCCAGCGGCCACACGCGCCACCGGCCATGGCCGCGTGACGCAGACGCTCGCACGTGGGTCACGTTCGAGCGCCATGCGGGGCCAACTCGTCTGTCTGCGACAATCGCGACGTGGATGAGGACCTGACCCCGCGCGAGGTTGCCGGTGAGCTGGGCGTGACCGTCCGAACCGTGCAGCGTTGGATTGCGGATGGCCGCCTTCCGGCAACGCGCGTCGGATCGCGCGTTCGCGTGTCGCGTTCGTCGCTCTCCAGCGTGACCGATTCCGGCGCCCAAGGCGTGGCGACCATCGAGGCGCTGCTGGTCGCCAACCGCGGCGAGATTGCCGCCCGCATCGCGCGGAGCGCGCGCGGCATGGGCATCCGCGTCATCGGCGTGCATGCGGCCGACGAGCGCGCTCCAGAGGACGCCGACGAGAGCCACGAGATCGGCTCCTACCTGGATGCGGAGGCACTCGTCGAGATCGCGCGCCGCTCCGGCGCCGATGCCATCCACCCTGGCTACGGATTCCTGTCCGAGAACCCGGCCTTCGCACGGGCGGTGGTGGCTGCCGGGGTCACCTGGGTCGGGCCGCCGCCCGACGCCATCGCGGCCATGGGCGACAAGGCGGCCGCACGACACCAGGCAGCAGAGCATGGCGTCCCCACCGTGCCCGGCTACGACGGCGACGCGCCGGACGATGCGACGCTGATCGATGCGGCCGCCCGGGTCGGCTATCCGCTCCTCGTCAAGCCGAGCGCCGGCGGCGGTGGGAAGGGGATGCGCGTCGTGCACTCCCCCGGCGAGCTGTCCGAGGCGCTGGTCGCCTCGCGCCGCGAGGCGCATCGGTCCTTCGGTGACGATCGGCTCATTTTTGAGCGCTACCTGGAAGGATCGCGCCATGTCGAGATCCAGGTCCTGTTCGACCGTCACGGCAACGGGGTCCACCTGGGGGAGCGGGACTGCAGCGCGCAGCGGCGGAACCAGAAGATCGTCGAAGAGGCGCCCGCGCCATCGGTGTCGCCGGAGCTTCGCGCGCGCATGGGCAGCGCGGCGCTGCAGGTGGCGCATGCCGTCGGCTACGCCAGTGCGGGTACGGTCGAGATGCTGCTGACCGATGCGGGCGAGTTCTTCTTCCTCGAGATGAACACCAGGCTCCAGGTCGAGCACCCCGTCACTGAAGAGGTCACCGCGCGCGACCTGGTGGCCGATCAACTGCGCATCGCCGGCGGGGCAACGCTGGCCCAGCTGGGCCTGCGCGAGACCCCGCGCATCCGCGGCCACGCCATCGAGGCCCGGCTGTACGCCGAAGATCCGGAGGCCGGGTTCCTGCCCGCCACCGGCCGTCTCGCATTGGTCGGCTGGCCCCAGGGCATTCGGATCGATGCTGGCGTTCAGCAGGGCGACGAGGTCAGCGACCGATATGACCCGATGATCGCCAAGCTCATCGCCCATGGCACCACACGCCACGACGCGCTCGAGCGCTTACGGGCGGCGCTGGCGGAGACCACCATCCTCGGCGTCCGGACGAACCTGCGCTTCCTGCGTTGGCTCCTCGATCAGCCGGCCATGCGCGACGGCGAAATGCGCACCGATACGATCGCCGGTCTGAAGGTGCCCGGGCCACCGAAGATCGAAGAGCGGCACTGGCAGGCCGCCGCCGCGATGACCCAGCCCGCAGCGAGGGATCCATGGTCCGATGGCTGGCGCCTCAACGCCGCGCCGGTTCGCCGCCTGCGCCACGGTGATCAGGAGCGATCGGTCCGGCTCGACTTCACGACCGCGGGAGGTCCGGCGGCTACCGACGGAGACGATACGATTCACGTCGATGTTGACGGACAGTCGCTCGAATTCGAGCTGGCTTCGCCCCCCACCGTGGAGGAGGCGCTCCGACACGCCGCGTCGGCGAGCGGCGAGGGCGCATCGGTCCTGGTCGCGCCGATGCCGGGCCGCATCATCGCGGTGCGCGTTGCCGAAGGCGCATCGGTCAAGGCGCAGCAGGCTGTGATCGTCATCGAGGCCATGAAGATGGAGCACGCGGTCGTGGCGCCAACCGATGGCAGGCTCGTCCACCTTGCCGCAACGGAGGGCCAGCAGGTCCAGCGCGGCGACGTGCTGGCCGAGGTGACCGCGTCGTGACCGACCGCGACGTGCGCATCTACGAGGTGGGTCCGCGCGACGGGCTCCAGAACGAAAAACGTCCGATCGGGACCGATGCGAAGCTGCGCTTCATCGAGCTGCTCGCCGATGCCGGCCTGCGCGAGATCGAGGCCACCAGCTTTGTTTCGCCTCGAGCCATTCCGCAGCTGGCGGATGCCGATGAGCTCATGGCACGCCTGGATCGGCGTCCCGGCGTCCGCTACCCGGTGCTCGTGCCCAACGAGCGGGGTCTGGGCCGGGCGATGGCCGCCGACGCCAATGCCGTCTGCGTCTTCACCGCCGCCTCCGAGCCGTTCACGAAGCACAACATCAACATGACCATCGCGGAGTCGATCGACGCCTTTCGGCCGGTGATTGCCGCCGCTCGCGAGCGGGGCTGGTGGAGCCGTGGATACGTCAGCACTGCCTTCGGCTGCCCGTACCAGGGCCCGGTGGGCGAGGCCGCGGTCGTTGGCGTCGCGCTCCAGTTGCTCGACCTGGGCGTCGACGAGCTCAGCATCGGTGACACCATCGGCGTGGCCGGGCCGGCGGACGTGCGTCGCGTGGTGGGAGCGCTCCTGAAGGCGGACATCGACGCTGGTCGGCTGGCGATGCACTTCCATGACACGCGCGGAACGGCCCTCGCCAACGTCATGGCCGCGCTCGATCTCGGCATCCGCACCTTCGACGCCTCGACCGGCGGCACCGGCGGCTGTCCCTACGCGCCGGGTGCGGCCGGCAACCTGGCCACCGAGGATCTCGTCTACCTGCTCAATCGAGAGGGGCTCTCGCACGGGGTGGATCTCGACGCGCTGCTGGCGGCGGCTCGCCACGTGAGCGACACCCTGGGCCGGCCGTTGGCCACGAAGGTCGGCCGAGCGGGCGGCTGGCGTCTACCATAGGAGGCCCATGGACGCCGACGCCCAGCAACAGCCCGCGGCGCGCCCGTTGATCCTGGACGTGGACACCGGGATCGACGACATGATCGCCCTGCTCATCGCGGCCACCAGCCCGGAGATCAACCTGCGCGGCGTCACCTGCGTCGCCGGGAACGTGGAGATCCATCACGTGGCGCGCAACACCGGCAAGCTGCTGCGCATGGTCGGACGCGGCGACGTGCCGGTCAGCATCGGCGCCGCGCGACCGCTCCAGCGACGGCTGCGCACTGCGCCCGATACTCACGGTCCAACCGGCACCGGCTACGTGGAGCTGCGCGGCGAGGACCGTTTGCTGGGGACGACCGAATATACCGCCATCCCCGCCAGCCGCTATCTCGGCGCGCACATCAGCCGCCATCCGGGCGACATCTCGATCGTCGCGCTGGGTCCCCTCACCAACCTGGCGGCGGCCGCGCAGCACGGCGTTGACCTCGCCGGCGGCACGCGCGAGGTGATCTGGATGGGCGGCACGCTCGAAGAGCGCGGGAATACCACCGAGACCGGCGAGTGGAACGCCTGCGTCGATCCCGAGGCCGCCGAGATCTGTCTTCGTGCGGGAGCCATCCACCAGCTCTTTCCGCTGGACGCGACGCAGGACGTCATCTTCGGCATGGACGACATGCGTGAGCTGCCCGATACGCACCTGGCCGGCATCGTGCGCGATGCACTGCGCTTCTACGTCGGCTTCCACCAGAAGGCGGACGGCCTCGACGGCGCGTACCTGCACGACCCGGTCGTGCTCATCGCCTCGCTCCTGCGGCCGGACCTCGTGACCGAGCGCGTGACCGAGACTCTGGCCTGCGACACCAGCTCGGACCCGTACCTCGCCGGCAGCCTGTACCGCTCCGAGGACGACAATCGGCCGTCCATCTCGGTCGCGGTCGCCATTGATCCGGACGGCATGAAGGCCGAGCTCGTCTCGCGGCTGGCTCGCGCCGTCGGCGCCCCGAACAGCTGAGCCCAACCGAACGGAGGAGTGATCGACATGCTCATGCGCTGGATTGCCGCCCTGGCGGCCTTCGTCATCGTGATTGTGATCGGCATGGTCAGCATCGGGAACTTCGGAACCGGCGTCGATCCAGACAACTTCTTCGATACCGAGGGCGCCAACTCGTTCGCGCTCATCGGCGCCCTCGCGCTGGTGGTCGCCTTCGTGGTGTACGCCGCGGTCGAGTACGCGCAGACCCGCAGCTTCGCGTCGATCGCGCGCCAATTCGACACGCGCACCATCGTGCTCATCCCGATTGCGGTGGCCATCAACATCATCCTGGGCGCCACGGTTGCCAACGCCCTCAAGATCCCGATCTACCTCGACAGCATCGGCACCATCCTCGTCGGCGTGCTGGCCGGACCGGTGGCGGGCGCGCTCACCGGCTTCCTGTCGAACATCCTCTGGACCTACGTGATTCCGCCCCCCTTCCAGAACGGCCCGGCCGCGGCCTTCGGCATCGTGGCCGTCGTCATCGGCGTTCTGGCGGGGCTCATCGGGCGGGCCGGCTGGCTGAGGCCCCGACCGAACCGACCGATGGCCCAGCTCGGCATCGGCGCCCTCATCACCGTGGCCGTCATTCTGGGCATGGCCTGGCTGGCCTACCTGGGCTGGACCTCGGAGGCTTTCGGCGGAACGGTGAATCTCGACGTCGCGGGGTCCGATGCCATCTTCACCGTTCTCGGCTGGCTCGTCCTCGTGCTGGTGGCAGGTACCGTGGTCGGGCTGCTCGCCGTCCTCTTCATCCGTCGTGACCTCACGGCCGCCTACGTCGTGGTCGCCGGCCTTGGAACCGGCATCATCGCCGCCCTCATCAGCGCGCCGATCAGCGCGAACGTCTTCAGCGGCGTGACCGGCGGAGGCACCGACTTTCTGGTGGCTGCCCTGCGCCAGGCCGGTGCCGACATTGGCGCCGCCACCCTGGGCCAGGGACTGATCAGCGACCCGATCGACAAGATCACGACCTTCTTCGTGGTCTACCTGATCCTGGCCGCCATGGCGCGACGGACGATCGCCCGCTTCCCGCAGGGCGAGCGGCTGCTCGAGAAGGGCTCCGAGGGAGAAGGCTCCGAGGACGGCGAATGGCGGGGAGCGACCAGCTGACCGTCGAGCGCGGCGTTCCCGACTTCTTGGGGCGCCCCGGTCCCACCGCCTTCCATCGGCTCAACCCCCTCACCAAGGCGACGCTGGCGACGATGACCGCCATCGCGGCGGTCGTGCTGGGCGGGCTGCTCGGGCCGATCGTGCTGGTCACGTGCGCGGTGCTGCTTCCCGCGCTGGTGGCGGGTGTGTTCCGACAGCTGGTGCGCACCGCCGGGTTGCTGGCACTGCCCATCGCGGTCTCGGCCTTCGTCGTCAACCTCTTCTTCTTCCCCGGCGCGCAGCAGGTGCTGGTGCGCATCGGTCCTGTCACTGCCACCGCCGAGGGCCTGGCCTTCGCCCTGGAGATCCTTGTACGCATCCTGACCATCAGCGGCGCGGTCACCCTCTTCTACCTCACCACCCGGCCCGCCGACCTGGTGCTCGATCTCGAGCGGCGCGGCATCAGTCCGCGCGTGGCGTTCGTGGCGAACGCATCGGTGCAGACGGTGCCGGCCATGGTCGACCGGGCTGCGCAGATCACCGCGGCGCAGCGCGCGCGCGGGCTCGACACCGAGGGCTCTCTCTGGCGACGCATCCGCGGCGTGCTGCCGATCGTGGGACCGGTGATCTTGGGTTCCATCGCCGAGGTGGAGGAGCGGACGATGGCGCTCGAGGCGCGCGGCTTCACCCGCCCCGGTCGCCGCACGCTGCTGTGGGCGCCATCCGACTCCGCGATGGAGGGGATCCTGCGCTGGGGAATGCTGCTGGCGCTGGTCGCCCTGATCGCGGTCCGCATGACCGGGACCTGGCGATGACGCTCAGCCTCGCCGGCGTCGGGTATCGCTACGCCGGAGCCTCCCGACCGTCGCTCGACGATATCGACCTGGAGCTGCCCGAAGGGGTGGTGGTCGGCGTGGCCGGGGCGTCCGAGGCAGGCAAGACGACGTTATGCCTGGTGGCCAGCGGCCTCGCGCCGCGCACGGTGGGAGGCCAGATCCGGGGCAGGATCACGCTCGACGGCGAGGAGGTTGACGCATGGCCCATGCATCGGCTCAGCCAACGCATCGGTATCGGCTTCCAGAACCCCGCGACGCAACTCTCGCAGGTCGCCTCGACCGTGTTCGAGGAGGTGGCCTTTGGGCCGATGAACCTGGGGCTGGAGCGCGACGAGGTGGTGACGAGGACCTGGGACGCGCTCGCGACCATGGGGATCGACGGGCTCGCCGACCGCGATCCGCGGCACCTGTCCGGCGGTCAGCAGCAGCTGGTGGCCATCGCCGGGCTGCTCGCCATGCGCCCCGCGCATCTCGTCCTGGACGAGCCGACCGCACAGCTCGACCCGGCCGGAACACGGCTGGTGGCCGATGCCATCGCGCGCCTGGCGCGGGACGGGGCCGGCATCCTGGTCGCCGAGCAGAAGACCGATCTCATCGCCGCGGTCGCATCGACGCTCATCGTGCTGGCCGATGGCCGCGTGGTCCTGCGCGGTCCTGCGGCAGAGGTCCTGGCCGATCCTCGGCTGCCAGAGCTGGGCGTCCCGCAGCCGTCGGCGGTCAGGCTGGAGCTGGCGGCCGTGGCAGCCGGCGTCGGCGAAGCGCTCCATGGTTGAGATCGCGGTCACCGGACTGGTCCATGTGTATCGCGCCGGCGGCGTGCGCGCCCTGGACGGGGTGGATCTGCGCGTCGCGCCCGGCGAGCGGGTGGCGCTCATCGGCCAGAACGGCAGCGGCAAGACAACGCTCGTGCGTCACCTCAATGGCCTGCTACGGCCCACCGAAGGCGTCGTCACCGTTGGCGGGGCCGATGC
>Ga0136633_1001741_pt1 | contig 15675 bp, 20 predicted proteins | sample AntDrymeUQ832206_2_FD_105494 | JGI IMG/M metagenome (GOLD analysis project Ga0136633, IMG submission 105494) | Polar desert sand microbial communities from Dry Valleys, Antarctica - metaG UQ83 (22.06) | ecosystem: Environmental > Terrestrial > Soil > Desert | place: Antarctica: Dry Valley...
CGAGGCGGTGATCGCCGCGACCGGCTACGCACGGGGTCTAGGTCCGCTGATTGGTCACCTCGGCGTGCTGGACGAGAGCGGCACCCCCCTCGTGAGCGGCGGCAATGAACACTCGTCGGCGCCGGGCATGTTCTTCATCGGCTACCGAGCCGACCTCAGCGGACAATTGCGTCTCATGCGGGCCGACTCCCGCGGGATCGCAAAGGCGGTCAAGCGCCAGCGGCAGAGATAGTTCTGACGAGTTCAAGTTGTCGCTGTGCGACGTGATGGAGATTCCGGGGGACGCTCTTGCTAGGACGCGGCGGCCGGCTCGGCCGTCACCGGCGTCACCTCACGAGGATCGATGTCCTCGTTGCAGTTCGTGCAGACGAACCGCGGCTCGGTTTCGGCGCCGCAGGTCTTGTGGACGAGTCGGACGGGCGGGCCCTGCTCGAAGCCGCCGTGGCGGTTGCCCCACTTCATCAGCGTGAGCAGAATGGGGTAGAGCTCCAGGCCCTTCTCGGTGAGGCGGTACTGGTAGAGCGTGCGGGCCGCGTGTTCGGCGTAGGGCCGGCGCTCGAGGATGTTCTCGCCGACGAGCGAGCGCAGCCGGTCCGTGAGGATGTTGCGGGCGATGCCCGTCCCCAACTGGTAGTCCTCGAAGCGGCGGGCGCCCATGAAGGCCTGGCGCAGGACGACGAAGGTCCACCGCTCGCCGAGCACCGACAGGCTGCGCGCGATGGCACAGTGCTCGTGGCGGAGGGCCTCGTGGCGCACGGGTTCAAAGGTAGCGACGTCAGGCGGTGGCGTGGTGGCGGTGCTCGAGGCTGTCGTTGCGTGCGCAACCATTCGTGATACAGTTGCGCATGCAACCACTTCTTGACCTCCCGGAGGCAGTCCCGTGAGCATCAGCATCGAGCAGCAGATCCCGACCGGCACCTGGACTGTGGACGCCGTCCACTCCACGGCGCTCTTCTCCGTCGACCACGCCGCGGTCGGCACGTTCCGCGGCCAGTTCCGCAAGATCGACGGCGGCATCGAGGACGGCGTCCTGCGCGGCGAGGTCTCGCTCGAGAGCCTCGACGTCTTCGACGACAACCTCAAGGGCCACCTCCTCTCCCCCGACTTCTTCGACGCGGAGCGCAACCCGAAGCTGACCTTCGCCTCCACGGGCGTGCGGGTCGACGGCGAGCACGTCGTCGTCGAGGGCGACTTCACCCTTCGCGGCGTCACCAAGCGCGTCGAGGCGACGGGCACGATCAACGGTCCGCTCGACCTGGGCGACTACGGCGGCACGAAGCTCGGCATCGACCTCGAGACGTCGATCGACCGCACCGAGTTCGGCCTCAACTGGAACGCCCCGCTGGCCGGCGGGAAGCGCATGCTCGGCGACGACGTCACCCTGAGCGTCCACCTCGAGCTCGTGCCGGCCGAGGCCTAGCCATGAGGATCCTCGCGATCTCGGGGTCGCTTCGCGGCGACAGCTACAACACGGGACTGCTCCGCGCTGCCGCCGAACTGGCGCCGGCCGGGGTGGAGGTCGTCCTCTACGACGGCCTGCTCGAGATCCCACCGTACGACGAGGACACAGAGGCCGCCGCCCCTCCCGCGGTGGCGGCCCTCCGCGACGCCATCCGCGACGCGGACGGCGTCCTCTACGCCACGCCGGAGTACAACGGCTCGGTGCCGGGCGTCCTCAAGAACGCCATCGACTGGGCCTCACGCCCGCGGGCCACGACGGCGATGCAGAACAAGCCGTCGGCTGTCGTCGGTGCGAGCACGGGCACGTTCGGCGCCGTGTGGGCGCAGAACGACCTGCGCCGCATCCTCGGCCTGACAGGCGCGCGCGTGGTCGAGGCCGAGCTGCCGGTCGGCCGGGCCCAGGAGGCCTTCGTCGGCGGCGAGCTCGCGTCGGGCGACGTGCGCGAGAAGCTCACCGACGTCGTCGAGGCGCTCGTCGACGCCGTGCGCGAGCGCGAGGTCGTGCTATCGGGAGAGCGCTGAGCGGACGGCGTCGCCGGCCGGGGCGAACTCGGGGCTGAGGCGGTCCAGCAGGACCAGCCAGCCCGGGTTCTTGTCGGCCGCGCGCCGTACCGACGCCACCCCGGCCTCGAGATCCCCGCCCTGCGCGAGGGCGAGGCCGGCCCAGAAGTGCAGTTCATCGGACTCCGGGGCGATCTCCGCGGCGCGGCGATAGAGCGGCCCGGCCTCTTCGTGGCGCTCGGCGCCCATCAGCTCGTCCGCCTCGCCCGCGAGGTCGTAGGCGCGCTGGAGCCGCAGGATCCGCCCGAGCTCGGCGATCGGGTCGGGATGGTCCTCCACGCGCAGATCCACCCGCGTGCGCCAGGCGTCGCCGTCGCCCGGCACGACGAGCAGCGCCGCGGACTGCCGGCCCCGCACGTCCCCGCCCGCCGTCTCGGCCGCCTCGAGCGCGGCGAGCAGGCGTCCGGCCAGGTCGCCATCGGCCGCCTCGAAGGCGCCGGCCATCGTCACCGGCACGGTCTTCGAGGCCATCATGTTGGCCTGGCAGGAGTAGCCGTCGCCGCTCACGTGGTCGGCGAAGGGGATGCAGTCCTCCCCCGTGTGGACGCCGATCCGCCCCATGGCATCCACGCAGGCCACCTGCCGGACGCGCGCGAGCGGGTCCTCCTCGAGCAGCACGCGCAGCGCCTCCGGCGCGGCGTCCCCCGCGGCCATGCGTTCGAGCGCCCGCGGCCCGTAGGCCGGCTCGGCGACCGACTGGGTGGCGACGGCGCCCGTCCCGGCCTGGGCCCAGGAGACGACGGAGCCGACGGAGAACCAGTGCGACTGGACGGCCACGCCGAGGTCGCCCGTCTCCGGATCCCGCGCGACGATTGAATAGGTGCCATGACGCATGTGGGCGGCGAGACTACGGAATCGGGCGCGGCGGCGTGGGTGCAGCGCGAACTGCGGCTCGACGCACGGCCGCGCGGCTTCCACCTGATCACGGGCGAGGTGCAAGCGGCCATGCCCGAGCTGTCCGCGCTGCGGGTGGGGCTCCTGCACCTGTTCATCCTCCACACCTCGGCTTCGCTGACCGTCAACGAGAACGCCGCGCCGGCCGTGCGGCAGGACTTCGCGAGCTGGTTCGACCGCGCCGTTCCCGAGAACGCGCCCTACTGGACGCACACGGAGGAAGGACCCGACGACATGCCCGCGCACATCAAGACCGCGCTGCTCGGGCCGTCGCTCACGCTCCCGGTGTCCGGCGGCCGGCTCGCGCTCGGCACCTGGCAGGGCGTCTACCTCTGCGAGCACCGCGACCGCGGCGGGGCGCGGCGGCTGATGGCGACGCTGACCGGCAGCCGCTGACGGCGCCGCCGAGGTTCAGGCGCCCTGCCAGACGGGCTCGCGCTTCTCGGCGAACGCCTTCGCACCCTCCTGAGCATCGTGGGATCCGAAGACCGGCCCGGCGATCTCGCCCTGCTTCGCCCAGCCCTCGTCGTCGGTCCAGTCGATCGCGCCTGCCACGATCTGCTTCGACGCGTCGACGGCCAGCGGGCCGTTGCGCGCGATGCCGGCCGCGATCTCACGTGCCGTCCCGACGGCCTGACCGGGATCGACGACCCGGTTGACAATGCCGAGCGCGTGCGCACGAGAGGCGTCGATCGGGTCACCCGTGAGGGCCAGCTCCATCGCGACGTGATAGGGAATCCGCTTGGGGAGCCGGATCAGGCCGCCCGCGGCGGCCACCAGGCCGCGCTTGACCTCCGGGATTCCGAAGCGCGCGTCACTCGCCGCGACGATCAGGTCGCACGACAGCGCCACCTCGAATCCGCCCGCCAACGCGAACCCCTCGACCGCGGCGATCAGCGGTTTGCGCGAGGCGCGCTGGGTGATGCCGGCGAAGCCACGGTCGCCGACCCAGGGCCGCTCACCGGTCACGAACGCCTTGAGGTCCATGCCGGCGCAGAACGTTCCACCGGCCCCCGTGATGACGCCGACGCGCAGGCTGGGCGCGGCGTCGAGTCGATCCAGCGCGGACCCGATCCCCTCCGCCAGCTCGAGGTTGACGGCGTTGCGGGCTTCGGGGCGGTTCAGCGTTATTAGGAGGACGCCCGCGTCCTCCTCGATGTGGACGGCGCTCATGGCGCGGAGACTACGCGGCGAAGAGCGTCAGGTCGGGCTCGCGCTCACCGCGAAGGACGGCGAGGTCGACCTCGACCCAGCCGATGCCGCGCGACTCGGCCAGCGTCCTCGCCTGCGGCTTGATCGCCTGGGCCGCGAGCACGCCCCGGACGTCCTGCATGGCCGGGTCCTGCCGGATGCGTTCGAGGTAGCGAGAGAGCTGCTCGACGGCGTCGATCGTGCCGATGCGCTTGATCTCCACCGCAATCCAGCCGTCGGCGTCGTCGCGGCACATGAGGTCGACGGGGCCGATGTCGGTCGGCCATTCGCGCCGGACGAGCCGGAAGCCCTCCCCGCACCAGCCGGGCGCGGCGGCGAGCGCCTCCTGGAGGTGGAACTCGACGCCGTCCTTCTCGAGGCCGCTCGCGACGTCGCACTCGACCTCGACGTCGGAGATCACCTCGGCCAGGGTGATGAGGAGCTTGTCGTCACCCTTGACCTTGCGGACGACGATCTCGCCGTCGCCGAACTCGATCGCCGTCGGCGGGGTCATCCAGTTCAGCGGCTTGTATCCCCCGCCGTCGCAGTGCACGAGCACCGATCCGTCGGCCTTCAGCATGAGCAGCCGGACCGCCTCGGGCAGCCGCGCCGACAGGCGGCCGGAGTACTCGACCGAGCAACGCGCAACTATGAGCCTCATGCTCTCCCGAGGCTATTCAGCGGCCCGGACCGCTCAGCGACCCGCCTGGGCTCGATCCCGCAACGAGCGCTGAATATGGAGCGGGTGAACTAAGAAAGGCTTCCTTTTGCGCCCTGCACCCCAACAAAGGGTTAAGGCGGTATCCTTTTCTTAGCTCACGCCTAAGCAAAGGTTCGCAAGCATGGCGACACAGACAACCAACCGCGCCGGCGACTGGGTTGCTCAGCAGCCGGGCCCCGATGGCTTCAGCGCGTTCATCCCGCGCCCGCTGCCTCCTGAGCCAGCACTCGTGATCGCACCCGATCTCCAGGAACGTCTGGATGCTGCCAATCAGGCGCTCGGCCGCCTCGACGGCGTGACGCTGCTGCTGCCCGATCCCGATCTCTTCCTGTACTCGTACATTCGCAAGGAAGCGGTGCTCAGCTCGCAGATCGAGGGGACGCAATCCTCGCTCTCCGACCTTCTCTTGTTCGAGCAGGAGGGAGCCCCGTCAGTGCCAACAGGGGACGTGCAGGAGACCTCGAACTACGTCGCCGCAATGGACCGTGGAATCACCATGCTCAAGGGCGAGGGTCTGCCGCTGAGCTCACGAGTGCTCCGCGAAGTCCACCACGTCCTGTTGTCCGGCACCCCCGGTTCTGAGCGCCAACCCGGCGAGTTCCGACGCTCGCAGAACTGGATCGGCGGTACCCGACCCGGCAACGCGCGTTTCGTCCCTCCTCCATGGCAGGAGGTCGCGCCCGCCATCGGGGCGCTCGAGCGCTTCCTTCACAACGACCCGGTCAAGACGCCGATCCTCATCAAGGCCGCGCTGAGCCACGCCCAGTTCGAGACCATCCACCCATTCCTCGACGGCAACGGCCGCGTGGGCAGGCTGCTCATCACCCTTCTGCTCATTGCAGAGGGCGTCCTCGACCGGCCGCTTCTGTACCTCAGCCTCTACCTGAAGCGCCATCGTGACGTCTACTACGACCACCTCCAGCGAATCCGTGTCGAAGGCGCCTGGGAAGAGTGGATCGCATTTTTCCTCGAAGGGCTGATCGACGTCGCGGAGTCCACCACAGAGACCACGAAGCGTCTGGTGGCGATGATCGAACGCGACCGCCGACGCATCCAGCAACTCGGCCGCGGCGCTGCCACCGCCGCCCGGGTGCATGACCGGCTGATCGCTCACGTCGTCGGGCGCCCGGTAGCGGTCGCCTCAGAACTCGGCATGAGCGAGCCGCCCGTGTATCAGGCATTCACACGTCTGCAGGAGCTCGGCTTGGCGCGGGAGATCACCGGCCGGCAACGCGGCCGCATCTACGTCTACGAGGAATACCTCCAGCTACTCAACGCTGACACGGGACAACCTGAGCCCGGCGGCCGATAATCAGCAGTTCAGCGGCTTGACTTTCTGGCCGCCCCCGTCGGTCCACACCATGAAGGTCCCGTCCTGCTTGATCATCAGGAGCCGGACGGCCTCCGGCAACCTCGTGGTGAGCCGGCCGGTGTATTCGATGGAGCAGCGGGCAACGATGAGTCTCACGTCTTCGAAGCTACCTAGCCGACAGGACGGTTCGGAAAGTTCATCCCGGTCTTTGCGACCGTGACCCGTGCAGCGACCTTTTCGTTCTATGCCCCTCTTATCGACAGTCGAAAAGACTCGATAAACCGGATAAGACCTCGCTCATGCGCGCCCACGACAATCCGTACACCCCGAACGCGGGCGCACGACCTCCTGCGCTGGTGGGACGCGATGCGCAACTCGAGGCGTTGAGGTCCTTCTCGACCGCCTCCGGCGTGGCCACACCGAACAGTCGATGTTGATCACCGGCCTCCGAGGAGTCGGGAAGACCGTCTTGCTCGGTGCGTTCGAGGAACGGGCGCGCAGCCGCGAATGGACCACCGTCGAAGCCGAGATCACCAAGAACGTCGACTTCGGACCGAGGATGGCGCAGCTTGTGCGACGGGCGTTGCTCCAAGTCACGCCGAAGGCCAAGTGGAAGGACCGAGGTCACCGCGCAGCAGCTGTCCTCAAGTCCTTTCAGATCACCGTGTCTCCCCAAGGCGAGCTGACCTTTGGGCTCGATGTCGATGCGGCCGAGGGTCTTGCCGACAGCGGAAGCCTAGGCGAGGATCTCACCGATGTCCTGGTGGCCTTGGGGGAAGCGGCGCAGAAGCAAGGACGAGGTGTGGTCTTCCTCTTCGACGAGGTTCAGTTCCTGACGACCTCCGAACTGGAGGCGCTGATCGCCGCCCTCCACAAGACCGTCCAGCGGCAACTCCCGATCACGCTCGTCGGAGCAGGACTCCCCCAGTTGCCGCGCTTGGCGGGCGAGGCGAAGTCGTACGCGGAGCGGCTGTTTCAGTTTCCGATGATCGGCAAGCTGAGCGACCCAGAGGCGCGCGAAGCGATCATTCGGCCGGTCGAACAACTCAACATTTCTTACGAACCCGCCGCTGTGGACGCGATCATCAGTTACACCGAGGGGTACCCCTACTTCTTGCAGGAGTACGGAAAACTCGCCTGGGACCACGCGACCCAGAGCCCAATCACACTGCGCGATGTGCACGAGACTCAGGATGCGGTCGAAGCGAAACTAGATTCGAGCTTCTTTCGCGTACGTACGGACCGCGTGACCGAGCTCGAGCTTCAGTACATGCGAGCGATGGCTGAACTCGGACCGGAACCATAGGCTGCGAAGGACGTGGCGGCGCTCATGAAGCGAACCTCAGAACAACTCGGCCCGACGCGCTCTCGCTTGATCGAGAAAGGGCTTCTCTACACGCCGGCCCACGGCCTGGCGGCCTTCACCGTGCCGCAGTTTGACCGCTACATGAGACGCGCTCACGCGCTCGACATCCCTGCCCCGCGCGAGCGCCGCACGCGCCGCTCCTAGCCGTCGGCTGGAAGCGATCAGTTCAGCGGTTTGTATCCCCCGCCGTCGCAGTGAACGAGCACCGATCCGTCGGCCTTGAGCATGAGCAGCCGGACCGCCTCGGGCAGCCGCGCCGACAGGCGGCCGGAGTACTCGACGGCTCAGCAGGCGACGATCAGGCGCATCGTCTCGAAGGTAGCTCGGAGGCCGGATGCCGGCCCCTGGACACCTGCGAGTTTGCGGAATTCGTGGACGGTGCCCGCTGGCCTGGACCCACGCGGCTCGGTGAAGACGCTTCGGATAATGACTCTTGCTACCACCGGTAGCATTTGAGGTATGAAACTCAGCCTCAGCATCCCCGTGGAGGACGTTGCCTTCCTCGACGAGTACGCCGCGGCGCACGAGCTCGGCTCACGCTCGGCCGCCATGCACGTGGCAGTGCGCGCGCTACGGGTCAGCGAGCTGCCGGGCAGCTACGCCGATGCCTGGACCGACTGGGAATCCAGCGGCGACGCAGAGGCCTGGGAGCCCACCGCGGCTGACGGCCTGACATGAGACGAGGCCAGATCTGGCTCGTCTGCCTCGACCCCGTGATCGGCTCGGAGATGAGTAAGCGCCGTCCTGCCGTGATCGTGAGCAACGACGCGGCGAACGCTACCGCTGCCAGACTCGGCCGTGGAGTCCTCACCGTCGTTCCAATCAGCTCCAATCTGCGCCGGATCTACCCGTTCCAGGTCCTCCTCCGGGCAACCGATACGGGGTTGCGATCCGACTCCAAGGCGCTCGCTGAGCAGGTGCGCTCGGTCGCGACTCAACGTCTTTCCAAACACGTGGCCGACGTGCCCGAAAGTCTGATGGCCCACATCGACGAGGCGCTGCGGCTCCACCTCTCCATCTGACCTGGCGTCGGACCGACTCGGGCAGCCGCGCCGACAGGCGGCGCCGCACGGTGACACACCGTGGTGTTACACTCCTTTCGTGCCAACTTCCCACCGCCGCATCGCTGTCACCTGCGATCCCGATCTCGATGCTGCCCTGCGCCGTACGGACCCGCTACTGCCCGAAGCCGACCGCCGATCGGACGCCGGCCGACTTCGCGCTCTAGCCCTCGCGGGGGCCGATGCCCTCGCCGCGCAGGGATCCGATCAGGCGAAGGCTCGTCAGGCGGCTGCCAACCTCGGTGCCCGCCCCTCCCGGCGATCCGTCCGGGACCTCCCGAAGCCACTGGCGGACCCCGCCCGCGACCAGCGCGGGGGAACCGCCGGGCTGGAGTGGGCGCGCGGGACGCGATGACCGCGCTCTACGTGGATGCCTCAGCCCTTGTGAAGCTGCTGATCGCGGAGCCCGAAACTCCCGCGGTCATCGAGCTCTTGGCAGAAGCCACGCTCTTCACAAACGAGATCGCCGCCGTCGAGCTCGCGTGTGCTGCCCGCCGACGGTCGCTCGTGGGCAGCGGGCCTCGCATCGATGCGATCCTCGACGTGACCGAGGTGCTCCCGCTGAAACCGGAGGACCTCGCATCGGCCGCCGCGACCGCGACCAGCCCTCCGCTGCGAGCACTAGACGCCATCCATCTCGCGTGCGCGCGGCGTACACGCCGGGGGCTCGCGGGCCATCTCTCGATGGTCTGCTACGGCCGGGACCTCGCAGCAGCGTCCGCTGCCGAGGGTTTCGAGGTGCTCGCTCCGTGACCTGACCTCTCCGGGCCGACCCTTGATTGGGTCTTTGCTGGTGCTACCGTGTCGCACATGCAGGTGAGCGCCCGTGATCTGCGCAATCGCACGGCGGAGGTCGTCGCCGCGGTGCAGGCCGGACAGATCGTGACCCTCACCAGTCGGGGGCAGCCCGTGGCCGACATCGTGCCCCACCGCGAGCGTGCACGGTGGCTCCCAGGGGGCTGGCTCCGCGATCAGCTCGCCGGCCGGCAGGCAGATGCGGACCTGACCGAGGATCTCGACCGGCTCGCGGGCGGGACCGTCGACGAGCTGTGAACCGCGGCCTCCTCGACACGTCCGTGTTCATCGCGAGGGAGCAGCGCCGCCCGCTCGGAGACCTCCCGGAGGAGGCCGCCATCTCCGTCGTCACCATCGGGGAGCTCGAGCTGGGCGTGCTCGCCGCACGCAACGCCGACGTCCGCTCCCGCCGCGCCGACACGCTGGCGCTCGCCCGCGCCGCCGACCCCATTCCCGTCAGCGAGGCGGTGATGGGCGCCTTCGCCCGCCTGGTCCACGATTGCCGAGCCGCAGGGCGCCGGCCGAAGGTCCTTGACGCGTTGATCGCGGCGACGGCTGTCCAGCACGGCCTTCCGCTGATCACCCAGGACGAGGACTTCGACGCGATCGCCTCGGCGCATCCGGCGCTCGCGGTTCTCCGAGTCTGATCGGGCGTCTTACGCCGCGGTGCGGGCGCCGAGCTCGCGCGGAAGGCGGCCGCGGACCTGTTCGGCGAGGTTGCGGACCTCGGGGTCATTCGTCAGGGCGAGGGCGCGGTCGCAGGCGGCGAGGCACTCCGTGGTCCGCTCCGTGCGCGCCAGCGCGTGGGCGTACCGCGACCAGGCAGCGGACGACTCCGGCGCGACGCGTGTGGCCTGCTCGCCTGCCGAGAGCTCCGTTCCGAGGTCGCCTGACAGGTTGGCCGCCAGCGCCAGATCGAGGAGCCCCTGCTCGCTCGGGGCGAGCGCCCGCGCCCGCAGCAGCGACCGCATCGCGCCGTCGCGGTCGAAGCGCCGCAGCTGCAGGCGCCCGAGGCGCTCCCACGCTGTGGCGTCCGTCGGAGCCGCCACGGTCTCGCGCGCAGCCGCGTCGGCCGCCTGGGAAAGCGAGCCCATGTCCTCGTAGATCCGGGCCGCGGTGCGGTGCGGTGCGGGTCGCTCCCGCTCCACCCAGATCCAGTCGCGCACCGCGCGGGCGGCCGCCGAGTAGTCGCCGGCCTGCCAGAGCGCCGTGGTCATCAGCCGCAGCACCTGCGCGTTGCCCGGCTCGGCGTCGCGCGCGTAGATGAGGCGCCTCGCGGCCAGCTCGAAGTTTCCCTCGGCGAGCGCGTGCTTGGCGGCCGTCATGAACCGCTCGACGCGCTCGGCCCCAGGGTCGGGACGCGAGAAGTCGACGAACTGCAGCGAGCCGGCCGGCACCGTCCGGACGCCGATGTGGAAGGTGACCCGTGCCCACTGCTGGATGTCATCCCCGCCGCCCGTGAAGTAGATGCCGATGACGCTGCCCACACCCCACTCGGGGTAGGAGAGGCAGCGGGCGTAGCGGTGCACGACGGAGTGGTCGGGCATGCGCGAGCCGAAGGGGTCGTTGGCCTGCTGCTCGGTCGACTGGGCCCGGCGGCGCTCCTCCTCCTCGTAGGCGCGCCGGCCCGCCTCCGCACGTGCAGCTCGCGCGGCCGCCGCGCTGACCTTGACCGCGTTGCGTGACACCTTGCCCCCGCGCGAGGTCTCCGCCAGCCGCTCGAGCTGGTCCGCCGCCAGGTTGATCGCCTTGAGGTGACGCTCGTGCTCGAACTGCTTTCCCGGCGGGGCGATGTCCGGATGCCAGACCTTGGCGAGCTTGCGACGCGCGAGCTGCACGGCACGCTTGTCGAATGGCGGCTCGAGCTCCAGCAGGAGCATCGACTGCTCGATGTCGAGGAACTGGCTCACCGTCTGGAAACTGTAGACCCGGTCAGTCGACCAAGCGGGAGCGCATGCGCCACACCGCCAGGCGCCACAGCACCGCCGCGAAGACCAGCAGGGCCCCGACGTGACCGAGGTCCGAGAGCGGCTCGAAGCCGAACGCGGCGTGGCGGACGAGCTCGACACAGTGGTAGAGCGGGTTGAAGTTCGCGGCGATCTGCGCCCACTCGGGCAGCTCGGAGATCGGGAAGAAGGTGCCCGCGACGAGAAACGTCGGCGTGATGACGGCCGACACCACGTAGCTCGTGTTGTCGAAGGACTGCACGATGGCGGCGACCATGATCCCGAAGCACGCCCACCCGAAGCCCGTGATGAACCCGATAAGCGGGACGAGCAGCATCCCCCAGGACGGGTCGAGCCCGAAGGCGATCGCCACCAGCAGCGGCGCGCATCCGTAGGTCCCCGCGCGGGCCGCCAGCCACAGCGCCTCCGCCGTCACGAGCTCGTGCGTGTCCACGGGCGCGGCGAGGATGCCGTCGTAGGTCCGCTGGAACTTCCACTTCACGAGCGTCCCGAAGATGCCGGGAAACGCCGACGCGAAGAGAACCGCCGTGGCGACCGTCCCCGTGCCGACGAACTCGACGTACCGCAGTCCGGCGGCCGACGACACGATCGTTCCCAGCCCGAAGCCGAAGGCGAGCAGGTAGAGCGTCGGCTCGACCGTCGCCGAGAACGTCGCCGCGCGCCAGTAGCTCGAGTAGTTGGTGACCTCGCGGAAGAGCACGCCGCTCAGCGCCGAGCGCTCGAACCTCCGTAGCCGCCGCGACGCGTTCACCGGATCTCCTCCCCCGTGAGGAGCACGAAGACGTCCTCGAGGTTCGCGGGCCGGCGCTCGCCCTCGGGGAGCGTCCCGTTGGCCGCCTCCGTGCCGAGGACGGCGACGCTCGTGCCCGTGCGCCGGGTGCGGTAGCCGGCCGACTGGGCCTCGGCCTCCACCTCGGCGAGGCGCGCCGGGGCACCGTAGATCTCGGTGACCTGGGTTCCCACGTGCTCCGTCACGAGCGCAGACGGCGCTCCCTGCGCGACCGCCTTGCCCTCGCTCATGATCGTCACGGTGTCGGCGAGCCGCTGCGCCTCCTCGATGTAGTGCGTCGACATCAGGATCGAGGTGCCCTCGCCGCGCATCCGGTCGATCAGCGCCCACAGCTCCTGGCGCACCTGCGGGTCCAGCCCGACCGTGGGTTCGTCGAGCAGCAGCAGGCGCGGCCGGTGCACCAGGGCGCGGCCGACGAGAAGGCGCCGGCGCATGCCGCCCGAGAGCTCGTCGACCTTCGACGCGCGGCGTTCGAACAGGTTGGCCACCCTCAGTGCGCGCTCGACGGCCTCCGCGCGCTCGGCGCGCGGCACCCGATAGAGGCGGGCGAACACCTGCAGGTTCTGCTCGACGGTCAACGTCGCGTCGAGGTTGTCGAGTTGCGGCGTCACCCCCATCGCCGCGCGGGCCTGCTTGGAGTCGCCCGGGAGGCTGAAGCCGAGCACCTCGACCTCGCCCGCGTCGGCGATCGACTGCGCCGTGAGGATCCGCATCGTCGTCGACTTGCCTGCTCCGTTGGGCCCGAGCAGGCCGACGCAGGTGCCCTCGGGGACGTCGAGGTCCAGCCCGTCCACCGCGGTGATCGGGCCGTAGCGCTTGACGACGCCGCGCAGGCGGATGGCGAGACCGTCGGTCATCGCCCGTACCTTTGCATGACCCCGGGGCGCTGGGCGGCCATGGCGTGTGCGTGGCGGTGGACGACGTCGCGGCGCGTGGCCGCGTCGTGACGAGGACGCCATCGGCCGCGAGCAGCGCCTCGTCGTCGACTGGACTCCGGATCGCACGCGCCGGGCTGCCTCTCCGTCGAAGGGCTCGCCGATGACCTTCTGGCCGGAGCGGATGGCCTCCGCCTCGTGGGCCAGGTAGTGGGGCTCTAAGCTCATGCGCGCATGTCCTCAGACGGTCAATACATCTTCTCGATGCACAAGGTCAGCCGGGTCCACCCCCCGGACAAGAAGGTCCTCGACGACGTGTCGCTGTCCTTCTTCCACGGGGCGAAGATCGGCGTCCTCGGCTACAACGGCGCCGGCAAGTCGACGCTGCTGCGCATCATGGCGGGCACCGACACCGATTTCCTCGGGACGGCGGAGCTCGCGCCCGGTGCCTCTGTCGGCCTGCTCGAGCAGGAGCCGCAGATGGACGACTCGAAGACCGTCCGCGAGGTGGTCGACGAGGGCGTCGCGCCGACGCGCGCGCTGCTGGACCGCTTTAACGAGCTGTCGATGAACTACTCCGACGAAACGGCCGACGAGTTCGCCCGGCTGCAGGACAAGATCGACGCCGCCGACGCCTGGAACCTCGACTCGAACGTCGATCAGGCGATGGATGCGCTGCGCTGCCCGCCGCCCGAGGAGAACGTCGCCCACCTGTCCGGCGGCGAGCGCCGCCGCGTCGCGCTCGCCCGCCTACTCCTACAAGCGCCGGATCTGCTGCTGCTCGACGAGCCCACGAACCACCTCGACGCCGAATCCGTCTCCTGGCTCGAGCGCCACCTGCACGACTACAAGGGCGCGATCGTGGCCGTCACCCACGACCGCTACTTCCTCGACAACGTCGCGGGCTGGATCCTCGAGCTCGATCGCGGCCGCGGCATCCCCACCAAGGGCAACTACACGGCTTGGCTCGAGCAGAAGCAGACGCGCCTGCTCCAGGAGGAGCGCAAGGAATCCTCGCGCCAGCGCACGATCGCCGCCGAGCTCGACTGGGTGCGCCAGAACCCGAAGGGGCGCCGGACGAAGTCCAAGGCGCGCCTGGCCCGCTACGACGCGCTGATCGCCGAGGACCGCAACGTCCGCCTCGACGAGGTCCAGATCCACATCCCGGCCGGCCCGCGGCTCGGCGACGTGGTCATCGAGGCCGACGGGGTGCGCAAGGGCTTCGGCGACAAGCTGCTCGTGGAGGACCTCTCGTTCTCGCTGCCGCCGGCCGGCATCGTCGGGGTGATCGGTCCGAACGGCGCGGGCAAGACGACGCTGTTCAAGATGATCATCGGGCAGGAGGATCCCGACGGCGGGGCGCTGCGCGTCGGGGACACGGTCAAGCTCGCCTACGTCGACCAGTCGCGCGATGCGCTGGACCCCGAGAAGACCGTCTACCAGGAGATCTCGGGCGGCGACGACGTGATCAAGGTCGGCGACAACGCGATCAACGCCCGCGCCTACGTGAGCGGCTTCAACTTCAAGGGCACCGACCAGCAACGCAAGGTCGGCGTGCTCTCCGGCGGAGAGCGCAACCGCCTGCACCTCGCGAAGCTCCTGAAGTCCGGTGGCAACCTGCTGCTGCTCGACGAGCCGACCAACGACCTCGACGTGGACACCCTGCGCGCGCTCGAGGAGGCCATCCTGGCGTTTGCCGGGTGCGTCGTCGTGATCTCCCACGATCGCTGGTTTCTCGACCGAGTGGCGACCCACGTGCTCGCCTTCGAGGGCGACTCGCAGGTCGTGTGGTTCGAGGGCAACTTCGAGGCCTACGAGGAGAACCGGCACGAGCGCCTCGGCGCCGAGGCCGACCGGCCGCACCGCATCTCCTACAAGAAGCTCGCCCGCACCTAGTTTGCGGGGCTGGATGGTCGGCTGTCTGACAGTCGATGTTTAGATTCGACTTTATGTCGCCGCTACTTCGCGCTAACTTCAGAGTTCCCCGGCTTGACCTCGCCATTCGACGCGGTTAGCGTCGCCCTCGAAGCTCCAGCGCGATAGGAAGGATCAACTTGCAAGCCATACTCGGAGGCCGCCGTCTCGCGGTCCTGTTGCTCTCCACGGTGGCGCTCGCGCTGTTGGGGGTTTCCCCGGCCCTCGCGGCTCCGGACTACGACGGCGACGGCGCAACCGACGCCGACTGTCAACCACTCGACCCGGCCGTCTTCCCGGGTGCGACGGACAAGCCTGACCTCGCCTTCGAGGACTCCAACTGCGACGGCATCGACGGCGACAGCGCCAAGGCCGTGTTCGTCAATGCCGCGGCGGCCAACGACTCGGGCCCGGGATCCAAGGAGAACCCGCTCAAGACGCTGTCCGTGGCGATGACCAAGGCCAAGGACGAGGCCAAGGACCTCTACCTGATCACCGGAACCTTCGATCAGGGCTTCCTCGCGCTCGAGGATGGCGTCGGCGTGTACGGCGGCTACATCCTCGGCTCGGGCGCGCGCTCGAACTCCGAGGCCACGATCATCAAGGGCTCGCCACAGGCGGTTCTTGGTGACGGCGACACCGGCGTCGTGCTGCAGCTGCTCACGCTGCAGGCGACGGCCGACGGCGCGCGCAGCGCGTACGGCGCGCGGCTCATCAACGAGTCGAGCGCGGTGCTGCAGAAGGTCACCGCGACGGCCGGCGACGCA
>Ga0136633_1001742_pt1 | contig 15675 bp, 14 predicted proteins | sample AntDrymeUQ832206_2_FD_105494 | JGI IMG/M metagenome (GOLD analysis project Ga0136633, IMG submission 105494) | Polar desert sand microbial communities from Dry Valleys, Antarctica - metaG UQ83 (22.06) | ecosystem: Environmental > Terrestrial > Soil > Desert | place: Antarctica: Dry Valley...
CCCGCTGCCGGCGGTGGCTGCGCAGCCGGCGGCGTGACGGGCGTGTTCGACGGCGGCGCGGGCGGCGTCGTCGGGATGATCGGGCCGAGCGCGCCGGGCGTCGTCCCGACGGGCGGTGGGGGCACGATCGCGGGAGGCGTGACGGTCGGCGGGACGGTGCCCGGGCCGGTGGCTCCCGGCGTGATCGGCGCGGCGGGCGGCGTGACGGCCGGCGCTCCGGCGACGATCGGCGCGCCGTCGCCCGCGGACGGCGCCGCGGCCTGGCGCTCGGCGTCGCTCGTCAGCGCGGCGTAGCTCGCGACGACGGCGGCGAGGACGAGCAGCGTCGTGACCGCCACGACGGTGAACGCGGCGCGCCAGCCCGGCCGCGCGCCGAGGCGCCCGGCAGCAGCGGCACCGCACTCCAAACACCAGTCCTGGCCGGCCTGCATCCCCGCACCACAGCTCTCGCAGGCGAAGTCCGGCACGACGACGGGCGCGCCGTCGTGCGGCGACCCGGCGGCGACCTCGGAGGTCGCGTCACGGTCTTTGAGCAGCAGGGCCACGGTCTGGAGGGTAACGCGGCCCGCGCGTGCGAGTTGCGGTCGCGCTGACCGCGGACCATCTAGGGTCGCCCCGTGATGCGCTGGCGTGCGAGCCTCCTTGCCATGGCCGCGGTCGGCGCCATGCTCGCCGCCTGCGGCTTCGCGGCCGCGGCGCCGGCTGCCGAGCAGCGTCGCGCGCTGCTCGTCCTCATCGACGCCAACCCACGGGACATCCTGCTGCGCGAGCGCGGCGATCCGGGGCCGCCGGTCGACGGCGTGCTGCGCTTCTTCGGCGAGCAGCCGGGATTGCGCACGGGCCTGTGGAGCGCTTCGCAGGGGCGCTACCAGCGCCAGCAGGTGCTGCTCGACGTCTCGCAGGGGAGCCGTCAGCCGACGGCGCTGTACTCAGACGTCGACGAGGACGCCGACGACCAGCACGACGACCTGCGCTTCGACGCGGACACGCGGAGCTTCGAGAACTGGGCGGCGTTTCGCCGCCGCGCGCTCGACGTGTCGCAGACGATCCGCCCCGGGCTGCTGGCGGCATCGGTGCCTGGTGGCGCCGCGTTCGTCGGCGCCGACGTCATCGAGCCGACGCCGGCGATCGCCGCCGCCGACGAGCGCGGCCGCGTCGCCGCCGTCTCGCTCGGAGCGGTCGCGACGCTCGCCCAGCGGGCGCGCGCGGCCTCACGCTCCCAGCGGCTGGTCGTCGTCTCCGCGCCGTTCGGCGATGCCGGCCGCGAGCAGCTGTCGCAGCTCGTGCGCGGGCGCGCCGACGACGAACTGCTGCTGATCGTCCAGCTTCCCGAGACTCCGCGGCAGGGATCCGTCGGCGAGCCGCCGTCGCGCTACCTGCGCCAGATCGCCGTCGCGATCGGCGACGGGCGCGAGGGCAGCCCGCGCTCCGCTTCGACGCGGCGCGATGGGCTCGTCTCGGCGATCGACTTCGCGCCGACGATCCTGGACTGGCTGCGCTCCGAGACGCCCGATCGCATGCGCGGCGCCGCGATCCGATCGGGCGCGACGGTGTCGGTCGAGCGCCTGACGGAGCTGCGCGAGCGCTGGTCGCAGGCGCGCGACGGGCGCCAGTCGGGGTCGATCATGGCGATCGTGCTTCTCGCGGCGACGCTCTACCTGCTGCTCGGCACGTTGCGCGGCCCGCACGCCGCAGCGCGTCCGGCGTTGCGGATCGGCGGGCTGGGCCTGCTGTGGTGGCCGTCGGCGGTGCTGTTCGCGGCGGCCGTCGAACCCGCGACGCGCAGCGGCGAGATCCTCCTGATCGCGGGTGTGTCGATCACGCTCGCGGCGCTGACCGAGCGCCTGCTGCCGTGGGCGCGCGCGCCGCTGGTTCCGGCGCTCATCTGCCTGCTCGCCTACAGCGCCGACCTCGCAGCAGGCGGGCCGCTGCTGACGGTCTCGGCGCTCGGGCCGAGCGTCGCCACCGGCGGGCGCTTCTACGGCGTGTCGAACGAGCTCGAGCCGATCCTCCCGATCGTCCTGCTCGTCGGCCTGGCGGCGGTCATGACCGGTCGCGCGATGGGCCGCGGCGCGCTTGCGTTGTACGCGGCCGCCGGCCTGGTGCTGCTGGTCGTCGTGGGGTCCGGCCGGCTGGGCGCCGACGTCGGCGGGGTGCTGACGGTCGGAGCGGGCATCGCCGCGGCGATCCTCGTGCTGCTCGGCGGCACGCTCACGCCTCGCCGGATCGTGCTGGCGGCGCTCGTCCCCGTCGCAGCGCTCGCCTTCCTGATCGCGATCGACCTCGGCCTGTCGGGCGGCAGCCACCTGTCGCGCAACCTGTCGCGCGCGAGCAACGCGTCCGAGTTGTGGGAGCTCGTCACGCGCCGCTACGAGCTGGCGTGGCCGGTCCTCAAGAGCGGCAGCAAGCCGCTGTTCCTGCTCGCCTCGCTGCTCGCGGTCGCGTTCGCGTGGCGCGGCCGGCGGTTGCTCTACGGCGACCTGCCGCACCGCGCGTGGGCCGCGGCGCTGGTCGGCGGGCTCGCCGCCGGCGCGACGGGCGCGCTGACCAACGACTCCGGCCCCGTCCTGTTCATCAATGCGGTGATCGCGCTGGCCGGCGTGACGGCGTACATCGCCGGACGTCCCGCGCGCGCGCGCAGCTGAGCCTCGCGAGCCGCTGACGCGCCGCCGTCGGAGGAGGCGAACAGGCGCATGACGTAGAAGCCGTCGACCCGCGACGGTTGCAGGACACGTTCGTGGCCGTGTGGCGGTGGCGTTCGCCCCGGCGGTCCGGGCACGCACGACAACGAGGTCGTCGGAGGCGCGCAGGAGAGCCGCGTCACGGGGTGAGCACCGCGCAGCGCAGTCCCGGGGCTCCACCGATCCGCCGGTCAAGAGTGACGAGGGTCGCATCGGTCATCTCGGCGACCGCGACGTAGCTCGCATCGTAGATCGACAGGTTGTCGCGCAGTTGCCACGCACGCTCAGCCACCAGCGCGTACGGCCACAGCTCGATCGCGAGGTCGAGCAGGTCGCTGTGGGCCTGGGACGCCTGGTCGGCGCCGACGATGCCGGCGCGGCCGTGGCGGCGAATGATGTTGGCGACCTCGAACGCGACGATGCTCGGCGCGGCGAGGTGCGATCCGGCGATCGCCTCCGTGGCCCATCGACCGTCGCGGCCACCGTCGAGCAGGACGGCCACGAGCGCCGAAGCGTCGCAGACGACCCGCGGACTCACCGCCGGTCAGCGTCGCGTGCGCCCAGGATGGTCTCGGCATCGACACGGACACCGGTCGTATCGACGCGGGCACGCGCTCGTGCGATGACGTCGTTCACCGCGGGTCGCGCGGCCGCGTCGATGAGCATGCCGCGGAGATACTCCTGCAGCGACTGCCCGGCCCGGGCCGCCCGCGCGGCGTGCTCGTCGCGGATCTCGTCGGGGATGTTGCGAACGGTGATAGCGACAGGCATGCATGCATAGTAGCAGCACTGCTGTGCAATTGCAGGCAGTTTAGGGGGAGGCGCAGCGGCCGGGCCCGGCGCGTCAGACCTTCGCCGGCTCGACGCGGATGCGCCGGCCGCGCACGCGCTCGCCATCGATCGCTGCGGCGATCCGCTTGGCGTCCGAGGCGGGCACGGACAAAAACGCGAAGTGCTCGAGCACCTTGACGTTGCGCACCGCCTCGCCGTCGACCGCCGCGGCGCGCGTGACGGCGCCGACGAGGTCGGCGACCTCGATGCCGGCCGCGCGCCCGCCGGCGATGATCAGCTTGGCGTACTGCTCGTCGCTGTTGTGCTTGAGCTGCGGCTTGGTGTGGCGGCGCGGCTTCTCTTTGACCGTCGGCGGCGCGACCTCGGCGCCGGGCTCCCACGTCGAGATCTTGATCCCGACGTGCTCCTCGATCGCGACGAGCTCCTTCTCCTGCTTGGGCTCGACGAACGTGATCGCGCGACCCGAGCGCCCGACGCGGCCGGTGCGCCCGATGCGGTGCACGTAGACGTCCGGTGAGCGCGGGACGTCGAAGTTCACGACGTGCGTCACCGTCGAGATGTCCAGGCCGCGCGCTGCGACGTCGGTCGCGACGAGGATCGGCACACGGCCGCCCTTGAAGCCGAGCATCACGCCGTCGCGCGAGCCCTGGGACATGTCGCCGTGCAGCGCCTTCACGTTGAAGCCGCGGTCCTTCATCTTCTTGTAAAGCTGGTCGGTGCGGATCTTCGTGCGCGCGAAGACGATCGCCTGGTCGGGCTTCTCGGCCTCGAGCACCTCGACGAGCTTGTCGGCCTTGTCGGCCGTCTTGACCGTGACCTGGAACTGCTCGACGGAGTCCACCGTCAGCGTCGCGGACTGGACCTTCACGTGCACCGGGTCGTAGAGGTAGTTGTCGGCGAGCGCGCGGATCGGCGGCGGCATCGTCGCCGAGAACAGCGCCGTCTGACGGCTGTTGGGCGTCAGGCGCAGGATCTTCTCGACGTCCTCGAGGAAGCCGAGGTCGAGCATCTCGTCGGCCTCGTCGAGCACGACGAAGCGGCAGTGGTCGAGCACGAGCGAGTGGCGGCTGATGAGGTCGAGCACGCGCCCGACCGTGCCGACCACGATGTGCCCGCCGGCCTTCAGCTGCGCCTGCTGGGTGCGGATCGGCGCGCCGCCGAAGACCGCGACGACGTCGGCGCCCTTGCGTGTCGCGTACGCGCGCAGCGCCTGCGTGACCTGGATGCACAGCTCGCGCGTCGGCGTCAGGACGAGCGCCTGCACCTCGGGCTCGGTCGGATCGACGTACTCGATGATCGGCAGGCCGAAGGCCGCGGTCTTACCGGAACCGGTCTGAGCCTGGCCGATGACGTCGCGACCCTCGAGCATCGGCGGGATCGCCTGCTCCTGGATCGGGCTCGGCTGCTCGTAGCCGACGTCTTGCAGGGCTTGCAGGGTGCTGTCTGAGAGGCCGAGATCGGCAAAAGCTGTCATGTGCCCTCCAGCTTAGTGGTCGGTCTTGCAGGTACGTGCGCGTATAGACGGCGATCAGCGCCGTCCATACGTGTGCGTACCTACGAGATCGGCCACCTAGCGAGTAGCCGTCGCAAGAGGTCGCCGGCATGGGGTCCAGACCTGAGCCTGCGCCTTCGGACCTCAAGGTCTCCCAGCACCGGCCGACCACTTGGGACACAGACATCGGCACCGTTCGCTGCCCGCGAAGCGAGCCGCGAAGACGATCCAAGGAGGCCAGCATGCTCTTCGACGACCCCTCCTCGTCGTCGCCGGAACACGGTGGCGCGAGACGCCAGTCCCCCACCAGGCTCCTGACTCGCCGTGCCGAGGGGGAGCGGCTCCCGGTCGGCGAACCTCAGCCACGCGTCCGGCGGGCGCCCTCCGGCAGCACGCACGACCCGCGGCTGATCGAGACGGCCGGCGCGCCCGAGCCAGAGGCGCTGCGCGCGACAGAGGCCGCCGCCGTCGTCGTCCGCGAGCTGTACGACAGTGGGCGCGAGGTGCGCTTCGCGTTCGTCCCGACGCGCAAGCGCGTCGCGGTGCTGCTGTGCGACATGGACGGCGCGGTGCTGTCGCGGCTGACGCCCGCGCGGGCTCTGGAGATCGCGACCGCAGAGATGCTTCCGGGAGCCCGCCGTCGCTGACGTTCGACCTTGCCCGGCGCGGGCCGGTCGGACGCCCCGGCACCTTCACAAGAATCCACGAGACCGTCGGCGACGTGACGATCCGCGGCAGCGTCGAAGGCGATGTCGTGACGTTCGCAGGGACGGCGACGCTCGGCCGTCGCGCGCAGGTCGGCGGCGACCTCCTGTACCTCGACGAGAAGCCGGTCGTCACGCCCGGTGCGCAGGTCGACGGGAAGACGAAGCGGTTCTCGGGCGAGCTAGGGGGCGTCGTCGCGTGCATCACGATCGTCGGGCTGCCGTTCGGCATCGGGCTGCTGCTCGCGCTGCTCCCGCTCCTCGGGATCGCCTACGTCACGACGGCCTTTGTCATCGGCCGGAAGATCCTCAAGGACTCCCGCATCCCGGCGCTGCTCGTCGGCCTGCTGATCCTGCGCGTGCTGGCGCTGATCCCGATCGCCGGCGGCCTGATCGGACTGCTCGCGATGATCTTCGGGCTCGGCGTGCTGGTCGTGACCCTGCTGCGCTCGCGCTCCTGAGATCGCGCTGAGCTCGGATCCCGGCTGAGCGCTGGCGCCGGGGGCGCCGCCCCGCGATCATGGTCGCGATGGACGACGAGCGCATGCGCATCGACAAGTGGCTGTGGGCTGCGCGCTTCTTCAAGACGCGCTCGCTGGCGTCCGACGCGGTCAAGGGCGGGCTCGTGCAGGTCGGCGGCCAGCGTGCCAAGCCGAGCAAGGAGATCGGCGCCGGCGTCACACTCGAGATCACGATCGGCCAGATGCGCCGCAAGGTGGTGGTGCGCGCCATCGCCGCGCGTCGCGGCCCTGCGAGCGAAGCGGCGCTCCTCTACTACGAGACGGCCGACAGCATCTCCGAGCGCGAGCGCCTCGCCGCGGAACGGCGCATGGCGCAGCCGCCGAAGCCCGATCACGGCGGGCGACCCACCAAGCGCGACCGCCGCCGCTTCGAGGACTCGCGCGGCGCGCGGCGCGGTCGGCCGCGATGAGGTGATCGATGGCGCCAAAGTCGCGTATGGCGAGACTTTGACGCCAGATCTCGAGGTTCGAGCCCGCCTATGCTGAGGCGATGGCCTCCACCTCGCGTCCGGCGGAGGACCTGCGTGAGCGCCTCGCGCGGCTGACGCTGCGCGACGAGCACCGGTTGCGACGGCGCTGCGATCGGGTGCGCCGAGGTCACGACGGCGCCGAGCTCGAGGCGCTGCTGCAGGAGATCGAGCGTGCCGAGCAGACCGTCGAGCGGCGGCGCGCGGCGGTGCCGCAGGTCAGCTATCCGCAGCAGCTCCCCGTGTCGGCCCGGCGCGATGACCTGCTCGCCGCGATCGGCGAGAACCAGGTCGTGATCGTCGCCGGTGAGACGGGGTCGGGCAAGACGACTCAACTGCCGAAGATCTGCCTCGAGCTCGGGCGCGGGGTGCGCGGCGCGATCGCCCACACGCAGCCGCGCCGGCTGGCGGCGCGGACGGTCGCCGAGCGGATCGCCGACGAGCTCGGTGTCGAGATCGGCGAGGCCGTCGGCTACGCCGTGCGCTTCAGCAACGTCTCGCAACGCGACACGCTCGTGCGGCTCGTCACTGACGGGCTGCTGCTGGCGGAGATGCAGCACGACCGGCTGCTGCGCCGCTACGACACGATCATCGTCGACGAGGCGCACGAGCGCAGCCTGAACATCGACTTCCTGCTCGGCTACCTGCACCGGCTGCTGCCGCAGCGCCCCGACCTCAAGCTCGTCATCACGAGCGCGACGATCGACCCCGGCCGCTTCAGCGCGCACTTCGGCGAGGCACCGGTCGTCGAGGTCTCCGGTCGCACCTATCCGGTCGAGGTCCGCTACCGGCCGCTGTCGGCGGCCGAGCAGGTCGCGGACGACGACGACGACGCGGTCGAGATCGGTCCCGACCGCGACCCCGTCGACGCGATCGGCGACGCCGTCGAGGAGCTGCTGCGCGACTGCCCCGGCGACGTGCTGGTCTTCCTCAGCGGCGAGCGCGAGATCCGTGACACGGCTGAGGCGCTCGCCGGCAGGCTGCGCTCGCAGATCGAGATCCTGCCGCTGTTCGCCCGCCTCTCTCCGGCGGAGCAGCAGCGCGTCTTCAAGCCCCACGACGCCCGCCGCGTCGTGCTGGCGACGAACGTCGCGGAGACGTCGCTGACGGTCCCCGGGATCGGCTCGGTCGTCGACCCGGGGACGGCGCGGATCAGCCGCTACAGCGCACGGCTGAAGGTGCAGCGGCTGCCGATCGAGCCCGTCTCGCAGGCCTCCGCCGACCAGCGCAAGGGGCGCTGCGGCCGCCAGTCCGACGGGATCTGCATCCGCCTGTACTCCGAGCCGGACTTCGCGTCGCGGCCCGCCTACACCGACCCGGAGATCCTGCGTACGAGCCTCGCGTCGGTGATCCTGCAGATGGAGTCGCTCGGGCTCGGCGAGGTCGAGGAGTTCCCCTTCCTCGACCCGCCGGATCGCCGCCAGGTGCGCGACGGCGTCGCGCTGCTGCACGAGCTCGGCGCGCTCGATCCGAAGGCCGCCGCGGGCAGGCGCCTGACGTCGCTCGGGCGCAGGCTCGCGCAGCTTCCCGTCGACCCGCGCTTCGGCCGGATGGTGCTCGAAGCCGACCGGCTCGGCTGTGCCGACGAGGTGATCGTGATCGCCGCCGCGTTGTCGATCCAGGACCCGCGCGTGCGCCCGCTCGAGGAGCGCGCCGCCGCCGACCAGCAGCACGCCCGTTTCAAGGACGAGCGCTCGGACTTCCTCGCCTTCCTCAACCTCTGGCGCCATCTGCGCGAGCAGCAGCGCGAGCTGTCGGGCAACCAGTTCCGCAAGCTCTGTCGCAGTCAATTCCTGCACTACCTGCGCGTCCGCGAGTGGCAGGACCTCGCCGCGCAGCTGCGCCAGGCGGCGCGCGGCGTCGGCATCACGATCAACCCGCAACCCGCCGAGCCCGACAGCGTGCACAGCGCGCTGCTGTCGGGCCTGCTGTCGCACGTCGGGCTGCACGACATGGGCAGGCGCGAGTACGAGGGCGCGCGCGGCGCGCGCTTCCAGATCCAGAGCGGCTCGGCGCTCGCGCGCAGGCAGCCGTCGTGGGTGATGGTCGCCGAGCTCGTCGAGACGTCGCGCCTGTGGGGACGAACGGCCGCTCAGATCCAGCCGTCGTGGATCGAGCCGCTCGCCGGCCATCTCCTGAAGTACTCCCACGAGGCGCCGCACTGGGCGCGTCAGCGCGGGTCGGTCGTCGCGACCGAGCGCGCGACGCTCTTCGGGATGCCGGTCGTCGCCGGGCGCAAGGTCGCCTACGGCGCGATCGACCCGGTCCTGTCGCGCGAGCTGTTCATCCGCTGCGCGCTCGTCGACGGCGACTGGCACACCCGCCACGAGTTCGTCGCCGCCAACGCGGCGGTGCTCGAGGAGCTCGAAGAGCTCGAGCACCGCGCGCGACGGCGCGACATCCTCGCCGGCGACGAGGCGATCTTCGACTTCTACGACGCGCGCATCCCCTCCGACGTCGTCTCCGTCGCGCACTTCGACCGCTGGTGGAAGGGCGCGCGCCGGGCAGATCCGCAGATGCTGAGCTTCCCGCGCGACCTGCTGGTGTCCGGCGACGCCGCTGCCCAGGCGCGAGATACGCGCGCGCGGCCGGACGAGTGGAAGCAGGGCGGCCTGACGCTGCCCCTGAGCTACCGCTTTGAGCCGGGCGAGCCCGCTGACGGCGTCACGGCGCACGTCCCGCTGCAGGCGCTGCAGGGGCTGCGGTCCGCGGGCTTCGACTGGCTCGTTCCAGGGCTGCGTCACGAGCTCGTCGTCGCCCTGATCCGCTCGCTGCCGAAGGAGCTGCGCCGCCCGCTCGTGCCGATCCCCGACGTCGCGGCGCAGGTCGTCGAGCACCTGCGCCCGCGCAGGGGGCGGCTGGTCGACGCCGTCGCTCGCGAGCTCGACGCGCTGCGCGGCGTGCGCGTCGCCGCGACGGACTTCGACCTCGCCCGCCTGCCCGCGCACCTGCGGATGAGCTTCAGCGTCGAGGACGAGCAGGGAGCGGTCGTCGCCCGCGGCCCGGATCTCGACGCGCTGCGCGAGGCGCTCAAGCCGCAGATGCGCGCGAAGCTCGCGGCGGCAACCGTGCAGATCGAGCGCACGGGGCTCCGCGACTGGGCGGTCGGCGAGCTGCCGCGCACGATCGAGCTCTCCGGCGGCGGCGCGCGCGCCTACCCGGCCCTCGTGGACGAGGGCGACAGCGTCGGCGTGCGCGCGCTCGAGTCGCCCGGCGCCCAGCGCGCGGCGATGCATGCCGGCACGCGCCGGCTGCTCGCGCTGGCGGTGGCGTCGCCCGTGCGCACGGTGCAGCGCGGGCTGGATCGCGCCGCGGCGCTGGCGTTGGCCGGCGCTCCGCACGGCGGTGCCGGCGCGCTGCTGGACGACGCGGTCGTCGCAGCGCTCGACGAGCTGATCGGCGCCGCGGGCGGACCGCCGTGGGACGAGGCGGGATTCGTGGCGCTGCGCGAGCACGTGACGCGGGAGCTGGCGGACGCGACGGGGCGGATCGTCAGGCAGGCGATCGAGATCCTCGACGCCGCGCGCGAGGTGCGGCTCGCGCTCGACGAGCTGCCGTTGGACCCGGCGCTGCGCGAGGCGCGCCTGGACGTCGCCGCGCAGCTTGGCGGCCTCGTCTACCCGGGCTTCGTGGCGGCGACCGGCGCCGCGCGCCTGCCCGACGTGACGCGCTACCTGCTTGGCGCGCGGCGGCGGCTCGAGCGGTTGCCCGATGCGCCGGCCGCGGATCGCGACCGCATGCGCGTGCTGCACGAGCTCGAGGCCGAGCTGCGCCGTCGTCGCCAGACCGCCTCCGCCGGCGCCGGGCCGGCGCTGCGCGAGGTCGGATGGATGCTGCAGGAGCTGCGCGTCAGCAACTTCGCCCAGGGCCTCGGTGTGCGCGGCCAGATCTCGGCGAAGCGGGTACGCCGTGCCCTGCAGCTCAGCGGCAGCGCGATCTGACGGCGATAGGACTGCGACCGTGCGTCGCGAACTGTGTAGTGACATGTTCATGGTCCTTGTGCGCTGAGTAGCGGACAATGCGACTTCGGGCATAACGGGAAAGGGCCAGGGACGGGTTTCGGATGGGCGCGAGCGATGTCAAAGCCGAGGTGCCGGCCGCAGCGGACGAGCCGGGCGACGGCGTGCCCGCGCCGCTGACCGCGGCCGCCAAGGCGCAGGCTCGGCGCAGGGCCTCCAACGGCAATGGGCATGGCGCGACGGCGGCCAAGCGGGCCGCGAACGGCCGGACCGGCCACAACGACTCCAACGGCGCGGCCGCCGCGACGACCGGAGCGCTCGACCAAGACGAGCTGGCGGCACTCGTGCAGACGATCGACGAGCCCGAAGCGCCCCCGCTTGCGCCCGAGCGCGCAACCCCTGAGGACCGCGACGATCGGCCGGCGACGTTCGCCGGCCTCGACGACGTCGCGGGCGCGGCGCCGCCGTCGCGCGGACGGACACGGCGGCGCGGACGCGCGCGACGCGAGGCCCGCGACGACCATGACCGGCTGCTGGACCGCCCGCCCCCGCCGCGCCCGCTGTCCGCGGAACAGCGCGCCAAGTTGCTCGCCGCCCTCGCGCGCAGCGCCGAGGAGCTCGCCACCGCCGAAGCGCGCGAGCCCGCGTCCCGCCGGGCGACGAGGCTGCGCACGAAGGCGGTGCGGCGCCGGCTCGCGGTCGCCGCGCTGCTGGCGCCGCCGGCGGCGGCCGCCGCGATGCTGGCGATGAACGCACCCAGCGGGCAGCTCTCGCGCGCGGACGCCGGCTTCGTCTCCGGGCAGCTCGTGGCGGCCGATCAGCGCATGCGCGCGCAGCTCGTGCGCGTGCACTTCCGCGGCCCCTCGCGCGCGCTCGCCCGTGCCCGCGAGGCCGAGCTCATGGCGCGCTCGCTGACGATCGAGGTTCGCGGCTACGGTGGACCCGAGGCGACGCGCCTGCGCCGCGCGCTGCGCCTGGAGCGCGAGTGGATCGCGGCCGTCGGCTCGACGCTGACCAACCCACGCAGCTCGTTGCGCGCCGAGCTGGCTGACCGCGGCGCGGCTGCGCGTGCGGCGCTCGAGGCGCTGCCGGGACCCGGCGGCAAGCGGCTGGGCGGCGTCAGGTCGCTCGTCGACTACGCGCTGTCGCGCGTGCGCGCTACGTCCACGCCCTGAGACGGGCCCTGAGGCGCCCGGCGCGGTCAGGCGACGTGATGGATCAGGTCGGCGTCGCTGGCGAGCGCGGTGCGCAGCGTGCACTTCAGCTCGCCGTGGATCTGGCAGACCCGGCTCTCCGAGACGCCGAGGACCTCGCCGATCTCGCGCAGCGTCAGGTTCTCGACGTACAGCAGCACCGCGACCTCGCGCTCGCGGCGACCGAGCGCCGCGAAGGCCTGGCGGAAGTGCTCCTTGACCTCGTGCTTGGCCGAGGCGCTGAAGGGGTTGGCGTCGTCGTCCTCGGACGTCAGCACGTCGACGCGCTCGACCTTCGCGCCGTCGTGGGCGAGGACGAGCGTGTTCAGGGACGTGACGTCGGAGGCGACGAGGTCGCGCTGGCGGTGACGCAGCTCGACGGTCGACATCTGCAGCGAGGCGGCAAGCTCGGCCTCCGACGGTGAGCGGCCGTGAATCGCGTGGAACTCGCTCTGCACGCGGCGCATGTCGCGCTCCCAGCGCCGCAGCGAGCGCGGGGCCCAGTCGCTGCGGCGCAGCTCGTCGATGACCGACCCGTGGATCCGCGTCCACGCGAACTGCTCGAGCGTCGCGCCCTTGGCGGGGTCGTAGCGGTCGATCGCCTTGATCAGCGCCTCGAGGCCGGCCGAGACGAGGTCGTCGACGTCGCAGCTCGCCGGCAGCTCGCCGATCTTGCGGTAGACGATGAACTTCACGAGCGGTGCGTAGGTCAGCACCAGCCGATCGCGCAGGCGCTCGTCGCCGCTGCGGTTGTACTGGCGCCAGAGGGCCATCGCGTCCTCGGCCTCGATCCAGCGGCGGGATGATTCCGATGCCGTGCACCCGACCTTCGGGCGGCTGAGGAATGAGGACATGGCTCCTGTATCGCGCGGATGGGTTCCAGACCCCAGCCCGAGGCAGGATTTCCAGCCGACCGGCCAACCGATGAGCAGGTTCTTGCGGCGGATGAACAGGTTTGACCTCGCCGGCGTACTGGAGATGGTCGGCACGCGTTCAGACGGACGGATCGATCGTCACCTTGCCGGTGGTCCGACGACCGGTCAGATCGCGATGCGCCTGCGCCGCCTCGACGAGTGGATAGGCGGGGCCGGCCACCACCCGCAGCTCGCCGGCGGCGACGCGTGCGAACAGGTCGGCGAGCGCCTGGTCGATCATCGCCGGACGCCCGAGGCAGTGCATGAGCCAGAACCCGACGACCGCGCGCGAGTGGCGCATCAGGCTGGCGCTGCGCACGGTGTTGGCCTCGTTGGAGGCGATGCCGTAGACGACGAGGCGCCCGAACGGCGCGAGCGCCGCGTACGAGCGCTCGTGGACCTCGCCGCCGGCCATCTCGAAGACGACGTCGACCGGCGCGCCGAGGTTCGCCTCGACGAGCCGTTCGGTCAGGCTTTCCGGCGCGCCGTCGATCGCGACGTCGGCGCCGAGCTCGAGCGCGAGCGCGCGCTTGTCCGCCGTCGACGCCGTCGCGATCACGCGGCCGGCGCCCATCGGCCGGCCGAGCTGCACCGCCAGCGAGCCGACGCCGCCGGCGGCCGCATGCACGACGACGCTCTCGCCGGGCGCCACCCGCCCGCACGTGCGGTGCAGATGCCACGCCGTCAGGCCCTGCAGCAGGAGCGCGACCGCCGTCGCGTCGTCGACGCCGCCGGGGATCGGGAACGTGAGCGCGCCCGGCGCCGTCGCTTACTCGGCGTAGGCGCCCGAGCCGACGAGCGCGACGACACGCTCGCCCGTGTCCTCGCGCACGCCCGCGACCTCCGACCCGGGCACGAGCGGCAGCTCGTCGCGCGCGATGTACGTGTTCGTGCGCCGGTGGGTGTCGGCGAAGTTCACCCCCGCTCGCGAGACGCGGATCAGCACCTCGCCGTCCGCGGGCTCCGGGACCGGCAGGTCGACGAGCTGCAGCACCTCGGGTCCGCCGTACTCCGACATCTGGATCGCGCGCATGGGGACATCCTTCCCAAACCGCGAGCTTGTCTGTCCTGCGGCGATCTGCGACATTCGAGCGCATGAACAGGGCTGCCCCGACGGCGTTCGTTGCAGGGTCCCGGTAGCGGCGGCGGCGCCGGCGAGCTCGGCAGCCGCGCTGTCGTCTTCGGCGGGCTGACGCTCCTGGCGACCTTCGTGCTGGGGGCGGCCGTCACGCTCGGGCTCGGAGACGACGACGTCAGGCAACCCGTCGCGGCGACGACCCGGACCGAGACCCAGCGGACGGCACCACCACCGCCGCCGGCCGCCGCGACGACGACCCAGCCGCAGGAGGAGGAGGTCGAGACGACGCCGGCGGACGAGCCGCCGCGCACGCCGGCGGTGTCCGAAGACTGCGACGACGCCATCGACAACGACGGCGACGACCTGCTGGACGCCGCGCAGGACGACGGCTGCCTGGCCGACGGCACCGAGGCGCCGGCCAACAGGCCGGGATCGCCGGACGACAGCAGCACCGAGGACCTGACGGAATGCAACGACGGTGAGGACAACGACCGCGACGGCTTCGCCGATCAGGAGGATCTGCAGTGTCCCGGCGACAGCGAGGACGAGCCGGTGGCTGCCACACCGACGCCGCTGCCGCGCCCTCCGCCTCCGCCTCCACCTCCGCCTCCACCGCCCCCGCCCCCGTTCGAACCCGAGGGCTGAGCGCGCGCGGCAATAGGGCCGCGCCACCTCAGCGCCTCGACCCGCTCAAACGGATAGCGTCGAGCCGATGAGTGTCACTGTTGTGGGATCAATCGCCTATGACGCCGTGCAGACGCCGCACGGCGGTCGCGAGCGCATGCTGGGCGGCGCCGCCGTCCACTTCGCGCTCGCCGCGTCGTTCTTCGACGAGGTCCGCGTCGTCGGACCGGTCGGCGACGACTTCGGCGAGGACGAGTACGCGGTCCTCCACGGTCGCGGCGTCGTCACCGACGACATCGAGCACGTCGTGGGCGGCAAGACGTTCTTCTGGAAGGGCGTCTATGGCCAGAACATGAACTCGCGCGAGACGCTCGAAACCGATCTCAACGTCTTCGAGACCTTCGACCCGAAGCTGTCGGAGGCCTCGAAACAGTGTGACGTGCTGTTTCTGGCGAACATCCTGCCGGGGCTGCAGCGCAACGTCCGCCGCCAGTGCGAGCGGGCGAAGTGGGTCGCGCTGGACTCGATGGACCTGTGGATCAACATCGCCCGCGAGGCGCTGATCGACGCGATCTCCGAGGTCGACTGCGTGATCCTCAACGACGCCGAGGTCGAGCTCTTCACGGGCGAGCGCGAGGTCGTCGCCGGGGCGCGGAGGATCATGGAGCGCGGGCCGAGCACGATGGTCGTCAAGCTCGGCAAGTACGGCGCCGCGCTCGTCACGCCCGAGGACTCCTTCTGGGTTCCCGCCTTTCCCGTCGACTTCGTCACCGATCCGACCGGCGCGGGCGACTCGTTCGCCGGCGGCTTCGTCGGCTGCGTCGCGGCGCACGGCGGCGACCCGACGGCCGAGGTGCTGCGCCTGGCGATGGCCTACGGCACCGCGGTCGCGTCGTACAACGTCGAGGAGTTCGGCACCGAGCGCGTCGCGCGGCTGACCGGCGAGGAGATCGCCGAGCGCGTCGAGGAGCTGCAGCGGATCACGTCGTTCGACGCCCGGCCCGTCGCCCTGCGCTAGGCGCAGGCTCCGACCGGGCAGGCTTCAGCCGGATGCGCAAGCGCTCAGCCACGCACCGCAGGCGCGGGCCGAACCGCGGCTCGCCGTTCGCCGACGCGCTGGAGGGCGCCGGCCTCGTCGTGCGGCGCCGGCTGCAGTCACGCCGCAGCCTGGCGATCGCCGCGGCCGCCGCGGTTCCCGCGCTCGTCGCGCTGACGATGGCCCGCAAGCGCGTCGGGCTGCATCCCGCCGC
>Ga0136633_1001743_pt1 | contig 15664 bp, 15 predicted proteins | sample AntDrymeUQ832206_2_FD_105494 | JGI IMG/M metagenome (GOLD analysis project Ga0136633, IMG submission 105494) | Polar desert sand microbial communities from Dry Valleys, Antarctica - metaG UQ83 (22.06) | ecosystem: Environmental > Terrestrial > Soil > Desert | place: Antarctica: Dry Valley...
CTTAGGCGATAGATTGCCGCTGCACGGCTCCCAAGGACGTAGATTCGCCCAGGTTCTGGCGGGGCCTCGCGTCCGCGGCTTGTGCCTAACGGTCATCCGGCGCCGATCTGACGACGCGGCCGGCACGTCGCACCGGCGCGAAGCAACTCGCAGCACGGCGCGCCTGAGCCCTGACGCCTTTCCCAGGTGGTAGCGTGACCTGACCCATGCGGTCAGACCCTCACCATCTCTACGTTCACGTGCCATTCTGCCGGCTGGTGTGCGCGTACTGCGACTTCGTGACTGTTGGCGGCCGGGCGGACGACATTCCGCGCTACACCGATGCGGTTCTGCGCGAGCTCGAGGCCCGGCCAGGTCCGGGCGAGCTGCGCACAATCTACTTCGGTGGTGGCACTCCCTCGCTGCTCACCGGTGGCCAGGTCGGCCGGGTGATCGCCGCGGCGACTGCGAGATGGCAGCACGTGGCCCTTGAGGAGGTCACCCTCGAGGCCAACCCGAGCGAGCGGGAGCTGCCCGACTGGGCGGGCCTGCGGGACGTCGGCGTGACCCGCATCAGTCTCGGCGTTCAGTCCCTGCGTGATCATGAGCTCGACGCGCTCGCTCGCGGGCACACCGCCCGCGAGGCCCGCGAGGCGTTCGCCGGCGCGCGCCGAAGCGGCTTCGACAACGTCAGCATCGACCTCATCTACGGCATTCCCGGACAGTCCGTCGAGGACTGGCGAGACGGCCTGCTGCGCGCCCTGGAGCTGGCCCCCGACCATCTAAGCTGCTATGCCCTCCAGCTCGCGCTGGTGCCGGACGAGTGGGCGGCGCCGCCTCGAGCCGGAGCACTCCGATGGCGCAACCGGATGGTCGAGCGACAGGACGAGGGACAGGCGAGCGAGCAGTACCGAGTCGCGGAGGATCTGCTCGGCTCGGCCGGCTATCGCCACTATGAGCTGAGCTCCTGGGCGCGACCGGGTCGCGAGAGCCGGCACAACTCTGCCTATTGGGCCCGACGGGCATACACCGGGATCGGCCCCGGGGCGCACTCGTACGATGGCGCCGCGGAGCGATCCTGGAACGTGCGCGACCTCGACGGCTACCTCGACGCGGCGGAGAGGGGCGAGCGTCCAATCGCCGATCGTGAGGAGCTCGACGCAGAGACGCGCGCCTTCGAGGCGGTGGCGCTCGGGCTGCGCCGGGTGGACGGCATCAGCCGCGCGGCGTTTCGCGACGAGTTCGGCGCCGATCCGCTCGAACGCTACGCATCAGCAGTGGCCGAGACCATCCGGAGTGGCCTGATCGAGGTCGATGGTGACGCCATCCGGCTCGCTCCAGACGGGCGGCTCCTTGCATCCGAGGCCCTCGTGGCGTTCCTGCCCGGGCCCGCCGGTCGGCGTTGACATCGGCTTCGCGGGGGCGGTACCATGCCGCTGTCACCAATTTGGCACTCTCCACCTGAGAGTGCTAACGCCATAACCGGAGGTCGGCAATGACGGGAGAGCGTCAACCGTCCCGCGAGCGCGGGACGCCGATCCGGCCGGCCCTCGAGCTGACGGATCGGCAGCGAACCGTGCTGCGCGCCGTCGTCGAGGACTACGTCCTGACGGCGGTGCCGGTTGGCTCGAAGGCGCTGCTGGGGCGGTATGCGATCGGCGTCTCGCCGGCCACCGTGCGCAGCGCCATGGCCGAGCTCGAAGCGCTCGGGCTGCTGAGCCACCCCCACACCAGCGCCGGACGCGTGCCGTCAGACCTCGGCTATCGGCTCTATGTCGAGTCGCTGATGCGCGAGGCGGAGCTTGGTCAGGCTGATCGGCTCATGATCCGCCACCAGTTCAGCCAGGTGCAGCTGACGAGCAACGAATGGCTGCGTCTCGCCGCGTCGATCCTCGCCGGCAGCACCCGGTCCGCCGCGGTGGTCACGCCGGCCCGCTCGCGGCGAGCCCGATTTGGGCACGTGCAGCTCGTCGCGCTGGCCGATGGCACCCGCCTCCTGGTGCTGGTCCTCGGCGATGGCAACGTCGTCCAGCGGCGGCTCGACCGCGTGGCGCTGCAACGCGAGCTGCCCGACAGCGCGCTCGACCAGGACGAGCTGGACAGAACCGCCTCGGCACTCAATACGGAGCTCTCCGGTCTCTCGGCACCCCAGGTCCGACGCCGGGCCGACAGGCTTCCGGACCTGGGTGCGCGCGTTGCGACCGTGGTCGTCTCACTTCTCGAGGAGGCCGATTCAGTGGTCGTCGAAGACGTCTTCACCGACGGCATCGTCAACGTCCTCGAGCAGCCGGAGTTTGCTGAGGGGAGCAAGCTGCGGCCGATCCTCGAGGTGCTCCAGCGATCGGATTTCCTCCAGCAGCTGGTCCCGGTCCTCACGCGGAGCGGTGGCGTGCACGTGATCATCGGGCGCGAGAACTCAAACGACGCGATGCACGAGGTGAGCCTGATCTTCGCGCCGTACGGAGCACCTGATCGGGCACTCGGCCTGCTCGGGGTGCTGGGTCCGACCCGCATGCGCTATCCGCGCGCGATCCCGACCGTGCGCTACCTGTCGACCCTCATGAATGAGCTCATCAACAGTCACTATGGCGAGACCCAATGACGGACCATCCCACGAACGGCGGCCCGCGGCCGCGCGGTACGAAGACCCGCGGGCAGGAGCGAGCCGACGCGATTCCAACCCCGTCGCGCATCGAGCTGGCGCAGCGAATCGAGCAGCTCGAGCGCGAGCTGGAGGAGACGCGTCGCAGCGACGCCGAGCACCGCAACAATTGGCAACGCGCGGCGGCCGACTTCGCGAATTTCAAACGGCGCACCGACGAGGAGCGCGCGACACTGACGCAGTTCAGCAACGCGGTCGTGATCGGCAAGCTGCTGGGCGTGCTCGATGACTTCGACCGCGCCCTCGAGAACGTCCCGGCCGAGGCCCACGACCCGTGGGTCGAGGGCGTTCGGCTCACGGAGCGCAAACTGCGCAGCGTGCTGGAGTCGGAGGGCGTGTCGCAGATCGAGGCGGCCGGCCAGCCGTTCGACCCGAACCTGCACGAAGCGGTGCTGCATGAGGACACCGCGGACCATCCCGATAACCAAGTGATCGGCGAGCTGCAGCGCGGATACCGCTTGCACGACCGGGTCATCCGGCCAAGCCTCGTCCGAGTGGCGAACAACCCGAAGGAGCACTGAACGACCCATGGGCAAGATCATCGGCATCGACCTGGGCACGACGAACTCGGTCGTCGCCGTCATGGAGGGCGGCGAACCCCAGGTCATCACCAACGCGGAGGGCGGCCGGACCACGCCATCGGTCGTCGGATTCCCGAAGACCGGTGAGCGCCTCGTCGGCCAGGTGGCCAAGCGACAGGCAATCACCAATCCCGAGAACACCGTGTTCAGCATCAAGCGCTTCATGGGCCGTCGCTTTGACGACCCCGAGGTCCAGCGATCCAAGGGCCTCGTGCCGTACGAGGTGACCAAGGATCCAAAGTCGGACGGCATCGTCGTCAAGCTCGGCAATGACAAGCACTTCAGCCCGCCGGAGATCAGCGCCATGATCCTCCAGAAGCTGAAGGCCGATGCCGAGGCGTACCTGGGCGAGAAGGTGACCGAGGCGGTGATCACCGTCCCGGCCTACTTCGATGACACGCAGCGCCAGGCGACGAAGGACGCCGGCCGCATCGCCGGCCTGGACGTCAAGCGGATCGTCAACGAGCCGACCGCATCGGCCCTCGCCTACGGCCTCGACAAGCAGAAGGACGAGAAGATCGCCGTCTACGACCTCGGTGGCGGCACATTCGACATCTCCATCCTCGAGCTCTCCGAGGGCGTCTTCGAGGTCCGCAGCACGAACGGCGACACCCACCTCGGTGGCGACGACTTTGACCAGCGGATCATCGACTGGCTCAGCGAGGAGTTCAAGAAGAGCGAGGGGATCGACCTGACGAAGGATCGGATCGCCCTCCAGCGGCTGAAGGAGGCGGCCGAGAAGGCAAAGATCGAGCTGTCGAGCACGACCTCGACCGAGATCAACCTGCCCTTCATCAGCGCCGATGCGTCCGGCCCGAAGCACCTCGTGCTGAACCTGACGCGGGCGAAGCTGGAGGACCTCGTGACCGATCTCGTCACGAAGACGGCCGACCCGGTCAAGAAGGCCCTGGCCGATGCCGGGATGAAGCCTGCTGAGATCGACGAGGTGATTCTTGTCGGCGGGATGACCCGCATGCCGTCCGTCGTCGAGGCCGTCAAGAAGATGTTCGGCGGCAAGGAGCCGCATAAGGGCGTCAACCCCGACGAGGTGGTGGCCGTCGGTGCCGCGATCCAGGCCGGTGTCCTCGCCGGCGAGGTCAAGGACGTCCTTCTCCTCGACGTCACCCCGCTCAGCCTCGGGATCGAGACGATGGGCGGCGTTGCGACCAAGATGATCAATCGCAACACGACGATCCCGACGTCGCACACGCAGATCTTCTCCACCGCGTCCGACAGCCAGCCGAGCGTTGACATCGTGGTGCTGCAGGGCGAGCGCGAGATGGCCGGCGACAACAAGAAGCTGGCGACGTTCCGGCTCGACGGCATTCCGCCGGCTCCGCGTGGCGCGCCCCAGATCGAGGTCACTTTCGACATCGACGCCAACGGCATCCTCAACGTGGCCGCCAAGGACAAGGCCACGAACAAGGAGCAGAAGGTGACGATCACCGCGTCCTCGATGCTCGCCAAGGAGGACGTCGACAAGATGGTCCGCGAGGCGGCCGAGCATGCGGAGGAGGATCGCGCGCGTCGCGCGGCGACCGAGTCGCGCAACGAGGCCGACGCCCTCGTCTACCAGGGTGAGCGGCTGCTCAAGGACCTCGACGACAAGCTGTCGGACGAGGAGAAGGCGGAGGTTAACGCCCGCATCGAATCGGTCCGCGAGGCTCTCAAGGGCGAGGACGCCGGCGTGGTCGACTCGACCAAGGCCCAGCTGGCCGAGGTGCTTCAGCGCATCGGCACCAAGGCCTACGAGGCAGGCTCCGCTCCGGGTGACGGCAACGGGACCGACGGCGCGGGCGGCGCCGAGGGCACCGGCGAGGCCGTTGCCGAGGAAGAGGGCGAAACCATCGAGGGCGAGTACAAGGAGGTCTAGCTCCTCCTTCGCTCACTGCGCACCGGGCCGGCGACGCGGCCCGGCATCGTGCGGCACCGGCGCGTGGATGGCGTCGGCACCTCGCGGGCAGACGCGGAGCGGGGTTCGTGGATTGGCATCGGTACCGGTCAGGGCTGCGGCTGCGTGCACATCGGGCAGCGTCGTGCCACGACGGGGATCTCGGACGCGCACTCGGTGCAGGTCTTCGTGGTCGGGGTCTCCTCGGCGCCGCGCTGGCGCCGTGCCTCGAGCGCATTCATCGGCCTCACGACGAACCCGAAGATGGCGAGGGCGACCGCCAGGAAGCTGATCAGGGCGTTCAGGAAACGTCCGTATCGGATCTGCGCCTCACCCACCGTAGCGGCCGCATCCTTGAAGTCGGGAAGGCCGATGAGGCCGAGCAGGGGAGTCAGGATGTCGGCGACGAACGAGGTGATGACGGCTCCGAACGCTGCGCCGATAACGAATGCGATCGCCAGGTCGACGACGTTGCCGCGCATCATGAACTCGCGGAATCCCTTGATCATTGGTAGTCCCTCCAGCGGTGAGCCAGGTGCTCGGGTCGTGGCGCGAGAGTACACGGGCACCTCAGCGCCGGGCCTGCCGCCTCCGGCGCCGGTAGACTCCACCAGACCGATGCGACTCGCCACCTGGAACGTCAACTCGCTCAAGGCCCGCCTCGACCGGGTGCTGGCATGGACCGAGCGGAACCAGCCGGACGTGTTGTGCATGCAGGAGACGAAGCTCTCCGATGCGCAGGCGCCGCTCATGGACTTCAGCGCCCTCGGCTACGAACTCGTCCACCACGGAAGCGGCCGCTGGAACGGCGTCGCCATTGCCTCCCGCGTCGGGATCAGCGATGTCGTCGCCGGCATCCCCACCCCCGACGACTGGACCGATGACGGCGGCCGCTTCCTGGCCGCCACCTGCGGACCCATACGGGTGGCCTCGATCTACGTTCCGAATGGGCGCGTCGTGGATTCGGAGTTCTACCTCCAGAAGCTCGAGTGGCTGGCCCGACTATCGGCCTGGCTGGACGACAACGATCCGTCAACTGAGCTCGCCATCTGTGGCGACTACAACGTCGCGCCCGACGACATCGACGTGTGGGATGTGAACGCTGTGCATGGCGCCACGCACGTTTCGCCACGGGAGCGGGCGGCCGTCGCGGAGCTGCGCGAGTGGGGGATGGTGGACATCGTTCGCCAGTTCCATCCCGAGCCGGGCTTCTTCAGTTGGTGGGACTACCGCGCCGGGCATTTCCACAAGAACTTCGGGATGCGAATCGACCACATCTATGTCTCCGCGCCGCTCGCCGCACGTGCGAGTGCCGCGGAGCGAGACCGCGAGGCGCGCAAGCCATCGACCTACCCCGGCATTCCCTCCGACCACGCCCCGCTCATCGTCGACTTCACGGACGCTTGATCGTGCAGCTCGCCGAGATGGCGGCCCGCATCCGCGCCGCGGATCCGCCTCCGTCGGGTGCCCTGCGCGTAACCCCCTATCTCATCGTCGACCACGGAGCGGCCGCGATCGACTGGTACCGCGAGGTCTTCGGCGCCGAGGAGGTCGTGCGCTGGACGGGCGCCGCGGGTCGCATTGCGCACGCCGAGCTCCGCATCGGTCTATCGTCGATCTTCATGGGTGATGAGCATCCGCACCTGGAGGAGATCGTCGCGCCGCCCCGCCTCGGTGGGACACCCGTCTACCTCGACATCGAGACGGACGAGGTCGCCGCCCTGTTCGATCGTGCCATTGCCGCCGGTGCCACACCGATCCGCCCTCCGACCGATCCGCAACTCGAGGTGCAGTCCGCAAAGGTCCGCGACCCGTTCGGCCATGTCTGGCTGATCACGTGCTCAGGCGGCGGACAAACGGCGTAGCGCGCCTGCAACCTCACGACCGGGTTGGGTGCGCGGCCAGGTGACCTTCACGGCACCAACGAAGGACCGGTACGCCTCGACGGCCTCTCGAAGGGCGGCGATGAAGCCAGGCGCTTCCGTCGGGGCGAAGCCGCCCTCGAACCAGATGCCGAGGATGTTCAGCGTCTTCGCCTTGCGGTCGAGGCGCGGCTCGATGCGCCCAACGAACCGGTCTCCGAACAGGATCGGCAGGACGTAATAGCCCCACTTACGCTTGGCAGCGGGGACGTAGACCTCCCACCGGTAGTCGAAGCCCCACAGCTCGCGAAGCAGGCGGCGGTCCCAGACGAGCGGGTCGAGTGGGGCGAGGAAGCTGACCGCCGGGACCGGCAGGCTCAGCGGATCGGCCGTGGCGTCGAGAATCGGCTCCTCGGCCGCGATGATGTAGCGCGGACCCTTCAGGCTCTCGACTTCGACCGGGAGCAGCTTGCCTTCGGCCACCAGCCGCGCGGTGCGTGCCACCCGCTCGACGGCTGAGCCGGCGCTGTACATCACCTCCGACTGGGTGCCGGTGGGCGTGGTCATCCCGGTCGCTCGAAATCGGCTCAGGAGCCGATGCGTCATGGCATGCTCCTCCGACTCCTTCAGCTTCAGCAGATCCGTCGGGACGAGTCGCTCCATGAGGTCGTAGTAGCGTCGGTTGCCGTCGCGCCTCGAGATGCCGATGCGCCCCGTGACGAAGAGGGCCTCCATCACGGCGCGGCTGGCCCGTGTCGGCGCCCACCACCAATCGACCGCGTGGGAGTGCTCGCTGAAGGCGGCGGTGGACAGGGGGCCATCGGCCTTCAGGCGGCGGAGGATGGCTTCGGCGACCGGCGCCTGATCCTTCAGGATCCCGTTGTCAAGCTCAGCGAGGTTGCGATGCCAGCTGACGCGGTAGTGGGGCAGCTCGTGCATCGGCAGCAGATTGAGGCTCTTGTTGTAGAGCTCGATCAGGCGGCGATCCGGCCCGTACAGCCACGCCTCGCACCACGCTCGTTCGTAGCCGGCCACTCGCGCGTGGAGCACCAGGTCGTGGTTGCGGGCGCCGGGCACCTCGAGCGGGTCGAACTGGAGGCTGCCGAGGCGCTCGACCGCCGTGAGGACCGATGCCGGCTCCGCTGGGAGGGCGCGCGGCGGCGCCAGGAGGTGCCGGTGGACGAGGAAACGCCGAGCGTGGCCGGTCGAGATCGTACGGGCTGTCATTGAGGCGATCCTAGTGGCGATTCCTGACGCAGTACGTCGGGAATCCGCGACGCGGCAGAAGAGGATCGGATGGCTGGCACTCGCACAGTCCGAGTGCCAATTGGTATGATCCTGCCCGCCATGGCCGTGAAGCGTGACTACTACGATGTGCTGGGTGTCGGCCGCGATGCCGATGACGCCGAGATCAAGCGTGCCTTTCGCCGTCTCGCGCAGCAGCAGCATCCCGATGTCGACAAGGCCGACGGTGCCGAGCAGCGCTTCAAGGAGCTCAACGAGGCGTACCGCGTGCTGACCGACCGTCAGCGCCGCTCCGCCTACGACATGTTCGGGCACGCCGGGGTCGAGGGCGCGACGGCGGGCGGCTCCGAGGGCTTCGGCGGCGGCTTCGGACCGTTCGGCGACATCTTCGACGCGTTCTTCGGCGGGGCGCCGGCCGGTGCGCGACGCCGCGGCCGTGTCGTGGCCGGCGCTGATCTCCGCTACGACCTGACGATCGAGTTCGCAGAGGCCGTGTTCGGTGTCACCAAGGAGATCAACTTTCCTACCCTGACGACCTGCGCGCACTGCGACGGCGCCGGTGGCGAGCCGGGGACCGAGCCGGAAACCTGTCCGGAGTGCAACGGCAGCGGCGAGAGGCGCCGCGTCGCGCAGACGATCCTGGGCCAGATGGTCAACATCGTCGCCTGTCCGCGATGCCGCGGAGAGGGTCGTATCATCGTCACGCCGTGCACGATCTGCGGCGGAGACGGCCGGACTCGCGAGGAGCGGACGGTGGCGATCAACATCCCGGCGGGGATCGACGACGGCCAACGCATCGCGCTCGAGGCGCAGGGCGAGGCCGGCCCGCGCGGCGGCCCGAACGGCGACCTGTACGTGGCGGTCAACGTTCGCGAGCATGCGCAGCTGGCTCGACGCGGCACGGAGCTCTACCACGAGCTGCCGATCACCTTCCCGCAGGCCGCCCTGGGTGCGACGCTCACCGTCCCCACCGTGGAGGGTGAGGACGAGGAGGTCGAGATTCCGGCCGGGGCACAGTCCGGCCACGAGATCCGTCTGCGCGGCAAGGGCGTCCCGCGGCTTCGCGGAGCGGGGCGCGGCGACCTTCACGTCATCGTGAACGTCGTGGTCCCGGGCAAGCTCTCGAAGCGCGAGCGCGAGCTGCTCCGCGAGCTTGGCGAGGTAAGCGGTCCGGCCGTGCTCCCGAAGGGCGGGGGCTCGGTCTTCGACCGACTGCGCGACCTGTTCACCTGATTGTCAAGCCGATGCGCTGGCTGGAGCTGAGCGTCGAGGCCGATGTCGAGGCGATCGAGGCGGTCAGCGAGATCCTTGGACGCATCGGCGACGGCACGGCCGTGCGTCCGACGCGACTCATTCGCGATCCGAACGACGAGCTTGCGGCGCGCGATGATCCGACCGCGCCCTACGTCATCACCGCGCACCTGGCCGACGCTCCGGACGCCGCGGATCGGGTGCAGACCACGGAGCGCGCGCTCTGGCACCTCCAGGCGTTCGGCCTGCGACCCGTTGGGCCGCTGCGCGTCCGAGCGGTCGATGATGCCGACTGGACCGATGCCTGGAAGGCGCACTACGTCGCGCAGCGCATCGGTCGCGTCGTGATCGTGCCCTCATGGGCAGAGGAAGAGCTCCATGCAGGCGAGGTCGCCCTCACCCTCGATCCCGGGATGGCATTCGGCACGGGCCTGCACCCCACCACCCGCGGCTGCCTGGAGCTGCTTCAAGCGATCGAGCCGATGCCGTCCACCCTCCTCGACGTTGGCTGCGGCTCGGGGATCCTTTCGCTGGCCGCCCTGCGAATGGGCGCGGCCCATGCGGTCGGGATCGACACCGATCCGCTGGCGGTGTCGGCGTCGCGCGAGAACGCCGAGCGGAACGGCCTTTCCGACCGATTCGAGGTTCGCGAGGGGACCCTGCCGGCCGTGCCCGCGGAGCGCTATCCCCTCGTCCTCGCCAACCTGGTCGCCGTGGTGCTCGTTGACCTGGCCCCGGCGCTCGCGGCACACCTCGAGCCTGGCGGGACGTTGCTCGCAAGCGGGATTATCGAGCCTCGCGCATCCGAGGTGATGGCTGCCATGGGCGCCGCGGGCCTCGGCGTCATCGCGCGGCGAGACGATGGCGAGTGGGTCAGCCTGCGGCTGGAGCACGCCGCATGACACTGCATCGGTTCTTCGTGGAGCCCAGCGCCATGACGGGAGAGCGCTTCCCCCTTCCGTCCGCCATCGAGCGGCAGGTGCTCAGGGTCCTGCGACTGGGCGCGGGCGATCGGATCGTTCTGCTCACGGGCGATGGCACGGAGGCGATCTGCGTGCTCGACGACAGCGGCGGGTGCGCCATCGACAAACGGCGAGCTGTCAGCAGCGAGCCGCGCCATCGGCTCACGATCGTCCAGTCGCTGCTCAAGGGCGATGCGCTGGAGGGGGTCGTGCAGCACGGAACCGAGATCGGCGTGGCTGCCTTCCAGCTCGTAGTCACTGAGCGTTGCATCGCTCGGGAGATCTCACCCCGCAAGCTCGCCCGCCTGCGCGTCATTGCTCGCGAGGCGGCGGAGCAGTCGGAACGCGGAATCGTGCCGCCCGTAGGGGCTCCCGTCGGGCTGTCTGAGGTGCTGACCCCCGGATCGGTCCTGCTGTATGAGCGCAACGACGGCGTTCGGCTTGCCGCGCTCGAGAATCCCTCCACGGTCATCATCGGTCCGGAGGGCGGCTTCAGTCCTGACGAGGTTTCTGCCGCGCACGAGGCCGGGGCAATCATTGCCGGACTCGGTCCGCGAATCCTACGATCGCCGACCGTGGGCGTCGCGGTCGCAGCGACGATCCTCTCGCGTACCGGCGACTTCGGTTAGGCTCACGCCATGCCCGATCGCGACCCCGACTGCCTCTTCTGCAGGATCGTTGCGGGCGAGATCCCGTCCGATCGCGTGCACGAAGACGACGAGGTCATCGCCTTCCGCGACATCGCGCCGAAGGCCCCGACCCACGTGCTCGTCATCCCGCGCCGTCATATTCCGGACGCGCACGCGGTGACCGATGCCGACGGCGCGCTGCTGGCGAAGCTGTTCGGCGTCGCGCGCCAGATCGCCGACGAGGCGGGTCTCGAGAAGGGCTATCGGTTGGTAACCAATGTGGGCCCCGAGGCCGGCCAGACCGTGTTCCATCTCCATTTCCACCTTCTCGGTGGTCGCCCGATGATCTGGCCGCCCGGCTGAGTCGGTTCGGTTCCGTCAGCGCGCTGCCTCGCTGGGCGGACGTATCAGGGTTCCAAGGCCGGAGTGTCGTGCGTGGAGGGCAGGCCGGAGCCCGAAGCGGGCGAGATGTGCTCCGCCATGTGCAGGTTGAAGCCCTGGAGCCCTGATGTGCCATTCTCGGAGCACACAAGAGGCTGAGGGCGGCCGCGATTGACCCTCATCGTCCCCGCTGGTACCCTGCATCGGCTTGCGTGCCCGGCGGGTCATAGCGCCATGCAACCGGCACGAAATTTCGAGGTGGGAAGGAGGCGAGACGTTTGGCAGAAGTCCGCGTGGGCGAGAACGAGACGTTCGAGAGCGCGTTGCGTCGATTCAACAAGAAGATCCAGCAGTCAGGAATCCTGGCTGAAGCACGACGCCGCGAGCACTTTGAGAAGCCCAGCGTGAAGCGAAAGCGCAAGGAAGCCAAGAAGCGAAAGGTAACCTCGCGCGCCTAGCCAGACGCCAGCCGCAAACCAGCCCAGCTCCGGCGCAAGGGAGGAATCCTCGAGACAGATGCCGCCGGAAGCCGATGCCGTCATGACCCTTTCCGAGCGGATCGAGTCCGCCATGCGTGATGCGATGCGCGCTCGTCATGAGCAGCGCACCCAGACGCTGCGCATGGCGATGGCGGCCGCTCATAACGACAAGATCGCGCGCGGCCGAGACCTTACTGATGAGGAGGTCGTCGACGTCCTGACCAGGCAGGTCAAGCAGCGCCGAGAGAGCATCGCCATGTACCGCGACGCCGGTCGCGAGGAGCGCGCCATGGCCGAGGAGGCAGAGGCCGCCATCCTTGCGGAGTTTCTCCCGCAGCAGCTCACCGAACACGAGGTCGAGTCACTGGCGCGTGCCGCCGTCGCCGAGACCGGCGCTGCGTCGCCGTCCGATCTCGGCCGGGTGATGGGCCAGCTTTCGCCGCAGACCAAGGGCCGCGCGGATGGACGGCTGGTGAGCGAGGTCGTCCGCCGGCTGCTGGCGGGGTAGGCGCAATGTTCATTCCCCGCACGCTCAGCGAGACCGGCAACGGAGCGAGTGCCCTGATCTGGCGTGCCGTCGCCGTGGCCGCCGCTGTCACCGCAGCGCTCTTCCTGATCCTCTCCGCCAACATCACGCTCGGCCAGGAGAACCTCGAGGCGGGCCAGGTGGCCGAGCGCGACATTCGCGCGCCGCGCGACGCAACCTTCGATTCGGACAGCGAGACCGAAGCCGCGCGCGATGCCGCCGCCGAGGCCGTCCAGGACGTGCCCGTGAACCTTGAGTCGCCGGCCGACAACCAGGAGGATCAGCTCAACGCGTTCGACATGCTGGCCCGCGGAGCGACCAGGATCCTGGACCTGAGAGACGGTGGCACGCTCGCCGCCGGGGAAGTCGGCGCGCGCTTCGCCACCGACGTGCCCGAGATCTCGCTCCAGCACCGAGAGCTGGTCGCCGAGATGTCGGTCCCGCGCTGGGAGGTGGTGGTGGCCGCCGCGCGGAGCGCGATCGAGTCGACGCTCGCCGTCTCGATCCGTGAGGACGAGCTTCTCGGCGTCCGCACCTCGGTGCGCGACCTCATCACGAACGATCTCGCCGACAACGAGCGCGACCTTGCCGGCGAACTCGCGGCATCCCTCATCGAACCGAACGTCGTCATCAGCGATGAGCTGACGCAGGACGCCAGGGACCAGGCCCGCGCGCAGGTCCCCGTGGTCGAGGTCGAGGTGCTGGCCAATGAAACGATCGTGGCCGAGGGCCGGCGCCTCACCGTTGGCGACATCGAGAAGCTGGAGGAGCTCGGCCTGACCCGGCCGCGCGTCCAGGCGGGCACGGTCGTCGGCAACGCGCTCATCGCCGCCCTCGTGGCATCCGTGCTGGTGGGCTTCCTCCTGCGCTTCGAGCCCGAGATCTGGCACCGAAACCGATCGGTGCTGCTCTTCTTCCTGGCCCTGGTGGTTTCCGCGGTCGCGATCCGAATCGCCGCCGACCGGACGCTGTGGGCCTTTGCCGTGCCGACCACGGCGACGGTGCTCCTCGTCGGCATCCTCCTGCGCAATTCCGCCGGGGCGGCGATGGCCGGTGGGCTGGCGGTGCTCGCAGGTGTCATGAACCGCGACGCGCTCGAGCTCGCCGTGTACGTCCTGGCCGGTGGCATCGTGGCGCTGCTGACGATCACGCGTGCCGAGCGCCTGAACGCCTTCGTCCGCGTCTTCGTCGCGCTCGCGATCACGAACATCGCCGTGGCCACCGCCTTCAGCCTGCTGGGGCAGCGCGACCTCGCGGCTGTGCTCCAACTCGCCGCCATCGGCCTGGTGAATGCGTTCCTGTCTGTCATCCTGGCGGTCGGCAGCTTCGCGATGCTCGGCAACGTCTTTGGGATCATGACCGTCTTCCAGCTCCTGGAGCTGGCGAACCCGTCGAACCGCCTCCTGCGCCGCCTCCTGCTCGAGACCCCCGGCACCTATCACCACAGCGTCATGGTCGGCAACCTGGCGGAGCGCGCGGCCGAGACGATCGGCGCCGATCCGCTGCTCGCCCGCGTGGCGGCGTATTACCACGACATCGGCAAGATGAAGAACCCCCTGGCGTTCATCGAGAACCAGGGCGGAGCGCACAACATCCACGACGATCTGTCCGCCGAGACGAGCGCCCGGATCATCAGCGCGCACATCCGCGACGGGATCGACCTCGGCTACGAGCACGGACTGCCCGTCCAGGTGATTGGCTACATTCCACAGCATCACGGGACGAGCGTGATGACGTTCTTCCACCAGAAGGCCCTGCGCGAGGTCGACGGCCGCGACGACCTCGTCAACGAAGGCGCCTATCGCTATCCGGGGCCAAAGCCCCAGAGCCGCGAGGCGGCGATCATCATGCTCGCCGACGGCGTGGAGGCCAGCGTTCGTTCGCTGGACGAGAAGGACGAGGAGAGCATCCGCTCGATGGTCGACCGGATCGTCGACACGCGCGTGGAGGATGGTCAGCTCGACGATGCCGAGCTGACGCTGAAGAACATCACTCAGATCAAGGGTGCCTTCGTCGGTCAGCTCCTCGGGATGTACCACTCCCGCATCAAGTATCCCGACAACGTGGTCCCGATGGACCAGCGCCGCGAGCAGGCCTGAGCCGAGTCCGGACTTGAGCCGCGGTTGCCCGGGCGACTACGATGGTCCGATCATGGGCTGCTCGGTCACCTTCCACGACCGCATCGGACCCGACCGCCTCGCCAACGCGGTCGAGCCACTCGGCGCCGATGCCGCCCTGGGCCTTCTCGAATCAGCCGTCTGCGAGACCGTCCGCCTCGCCTTCGGCGCGGAGGATGCGGAGGTCGAGCTGACGCTCTCGGGCGACAGCGAGATGGAGCGGCTCAACTTCGACCACATGGGCGAGCGCGGCCCGACCGACGTTCTCTCGTTCCCGCTTCACGAGTGGGCGCTCAACGGGCGCGAGTCGCATCTCACCGATGACGACGGCGTCTCGCCACCTGGACCGCTCCTGCTCGGCGACGTGGTGATTGACCTCGACCAGGCGCTACGGCAGGCGGCCGATGGCGACTGGGGTGTCGTCGAGGAGCTCGTCCTGCTCGCGATTCACGGCACACTCCACCTGCTGGGGCACGACCACGCCGAGATCGAGGAGGAGGAGCGCATGCGCCGGCTCGAGCACGACGTGCTCGGCGTGCTCCATCGACGCCACCACGAGATCGCCTGGCAACCCGGCTCCCTCTTCGACCGCTCAGGGCACGCCGTCACGACCAGCAGCTGACGCCGCGCCGGGGCACCGGCTCGTTGCGGCCCAAGGAGTTCGTTGCGATGTGCGGGTGGTGCACGTATCTACCGGGTTGGCGCGGAATCAGCCCAGGAGGTGCTGCTCGGTGCACAATTTGATCGGATTTCGGCCGATGCAGGCCGAATTGCGGCCGAGCTCGGTACTTAGTACCTAGCGTCATAAGTACATGCACGTAAGGAGCCGATCGCGTCTGGGGTATGCTTCCCTCCGAAAGGAGGGCGTTGCATGTCCAGACGCAGCCCGTTCGTCGTGGAGCTCGATGCCGATACTCGCCGAGCGCTTGAGTCGCGGGCGAGACGCTATACGTTGCCGTATCGAGAGGTCGTCCGGGCCCAGCTGGTCCTGCTGGCGGCAGACGGCCTCGATAACGACGACATCGCGTCCCGACTCAACACCCGGCGCGAGGTGGTCAGCAAGTGGCGCAAGCGCTTCTTCGAGGAGGGCCTGGCCGGC
>Ga0136633_1001745_pt1 | contig 15657 bp, 12 predicted proteins | sample AntDrymeUQ832206_2_FD_105494 | JGI IMG/M metagenome (GOLD analysis project Ga0136633, IMG submission 105494) | Polar desert sand microbial communities from Dry Valleys, Antarctica - metaG UQ83 (22.06) | ecosystem: Environmental > Terrestrial > Soil > Desert | place: Antarctica: Dry Valley...
ACAACAGGAGTGCATCGGGCGACGCCGTCGAGTTCGCCATTCATCAACAACTCACAATCGCCCGCTTTCTCGATCTCGACTTCGCCTGGTCCTTGGGTTGTCGATGCTTCGGCAGCGGTGAGTACCCAGATAGCACCTTCGATATCCCGGCAGATAGCCAATGGATACGAAGGCTCTTTCGCTAATACTCATGCCTGCGACATCGCTATCGATCTCTCTCACGCGGTCCAAAGATTCGGCGGTGGGATACGCAGCGTGACGCAAATCAACGAACCAGACCTGATCAAACGGTGACGCGTTTGCAATGGCTTTCATGTCCGGCATGAAGGCCGGGATGAAGAGCTCTCCTCCCCAGGGGTCTACAACGGCAAGGTGCATTTCGGTTGGTCGATTGTCACTGACCGAAGCGAGGGTCTCGCGGTACCGGTCAATCAGTCGCGACTTCTTGGTGATGGCTGTCGTTGCCTTGTCAGGGGCGATGGCTGTCGACCCGAAGAGTTTCTTCACCCTTCCCCATATGTCGCGCTCAGTGTCTTGGTCGACTGCCCGAATGACTTCGAGCCCAATCGTGACTCCATCATCGGCTTCGTACTGCCAGTCAAGACTCCATCCGCCTGTCCGTCGTCGAGCTGTACCCGCCGGCCCGGTCTGCCTCGACGTGCAGCTCCTGGCTGACACGCCCGATGGCCAACGCCTCGGTGAATTCCTTGGATGCAATGAACCGCGCAGCGCGAACCATCCCTTCTAATGGTCACATATCGAACTCGCCCATGCCAGCCAGATCGTGCTGTTTGGTCTGATGTCCTCGATGGCTGATTCAATGGGCGCTGGTTGGTAGTTGACGGGACGGGCCGATAGCACACGTGAATAGGTGATGGCTCCGGACTCCGTTGGCTGGAGCTGGTTCAGCGGGTCGATGATGAGATGGAGCTGTTCTTCCACAAGAGTCTCATGGCGTCTACCCATTTCTTGTCCTTGGGCAACTTTCTATCGACTTGCGATGACAGGTACCCGCACCGCCGAAGTGCCGTTCGGCGTGATTCTGGCGTCGGAGCGTTCTCGTCCGGCATCGGGTGATCGGGGTGGTGTTTTGGCCGTCATCCGGCCGCTGGGATACTTTGATCGTGATGCCATCGAAGGCTCGGAGGTGAACCAATGATCCGTGATCGCGAGGGCGACCACAGCGGTCGCTTCACACTCCCTGATGGCAGGGAGGCCTACGGCACAGTCTCTCTTGCGCCCAACAAGCCTCCGGTCGCAAACCTGCATCCGGACTCGCCGACACCAATCGGGCCGCAAGGGAGAGGATTCCCACAGGACACTCGCGTCGACCAACTCGTTAGTTACCTCTACTCGAACGAGGAGGTCATTCTCGGCGATGTGCATTTGTCGGAGTGGTTCCCCGACCGTTTCTCGGCATCAGCCCGTTGGGCGCTGATTGGCCTGGAACTCACGCGTGTACCCGAAGGACTGTGGAATTCTCTTCAGGTCCGCGCCACCGGAATCGAATCGCTGCTAGGAAACGCCATCGCTTCCACATCGTGGCCCACGAACATGGATCGGAGTCCCAACTCGCCTCCGTTGACCTTCTCAGCGGACCTTAACGCTGGAGCGAAATATGTAAGTGCCGTGGAAGACGTCACAGTGAGCGCCCGCTACGACCCCGCCTTCACCGCAGCAGATCCGTACAGATTCAACGTCAGCAACTATGCGACCGTTGAGGCGGAGTCCGCTACACCACTCACTGTCGATGCGTGGCTGCGAGATTGGATCAACCCTCTTGTAGGTGTCCTTAGTCTTGCGACTGGCGAACGGGAGGAGATCAACACGGTCTTCCTGACAGCGCCCGACCCGAACAGGGAGGAGGCGTCGCCTATCCCAGGCAGACTCACCGGCCAGCTCTTCGGTGCCGGAGTCCATCAGCGTGATCAGATTGCCGAACGGCGTACCCGGCGCGATGGCACGCCCCTTGTTCCCGTCTTTACGCTCGAACAGGCTCCCCCTCTGGCCGAATTGATCAGGACCTGGCTGAAGAACCTCGCTGACCAGGCCGCCGCGGCCCTGTACCGTCTCGCCCTCGATTCGTCACTTCCACCAAGCGTCCGATTCCTTCTATGTGCCCAGGCCGTCGAAGCGCTGGACTCGAGCAACCGCGCCATTGAGGAGAAGAGCGAATTCGATGCCCATGTCGAGCAGCGGAAGGCTGCCCTCCGCGCGACAGGCAAGATCGCGGACGAGCATCTCGACTCTGCCACCAAACAATTCATCACTAAGAATCTGATGCGGAGCCCCTACCGTCCACTCGCGAGCCGCCTTCAGCGCATGGTCAGCGCTCTCCCTGATCCCGAAACCCTCGCCGCGAACTGGCTCAAGAAGACTGAGACGTTGGGCAGCCACCTTGAATCACAGGATCGCACCAGCTACCCGCTGCACGAGCGACTCGCCTCCACACGCAACGTGCTCTCGCATGGGGATTCGATTCCGGCATCGGCGATCGTCCCCGCAATTCATATCCTCGAAACGCTGCTGCGGGGTCAGCTCCTGAGTCGCCTCGGCTTTGTCGGCGAGGCCCTTGAAACGGCTTACCAGCGGATGACTCGTCACCCGTAGACGTCCCCAGGTTTGGTCGACCTGAGCGGTTCAACGCGTCGCGGCGCGGCGGCCGTGTGATCCGCGCACCACCTCCTCGATGTGCCGATACTGAGCGGGTGGGCGATTGGGGTTGCATGGCACCTGAAGATGTGATCCGCGTGACCGACATCCAAACGGTTGTGCCCTGATCCAGTTCATTACCGACCAGCGGCCCACTCGTTCCGCCAATGGCATGATTGTGGCGTGTCGATCAATTTGACATCGATGCAAGTCGAACTCGCCGACAGCTGTTGGCAGGATGAACTCCGAGGACGAGCTGCCGCATTGCGGGAGGCGCCGGGGGTCACGGCCAAGCCGATTGAGCACATCGGCTCGACGACGACGCCCAGGCTCGACGCCAAGCCAACCATCGACATCGAGGTGTCCGTCGCCGATCTCCACAATCTCGACCGATATCGAGGGCCGGTCGAGCAGCTCGGCTACACACGCTGCGAACACAGCCTGGGAGACCTAGACCCCCGGTTCTTCGCGGCGCCGGAAGGGGCGGCCCACATCCACGTGTGCCACTCCGGGAACGAGTGGGAGCGACGATACCTGCTGTTCCGGGACGATCATAAGGCACGCACATGGACCCATTCACGCTTTGGCTCCTAGGCAGCGTCGTCGTCCCCGACGCGTACGAGCGCGTCGTGAACGCGCTCAACTCCAAGGCGGCTGAAGACCGCCTAGCAGAGCGCATCCTCGCGGATGCCGGTCGGTATCCCAAGCGTGTCTTCCGCCGCTGGTACCGGACGGAGGAGACATGGAAGGCCCTCGTCACCGGGGGTCAAGAGTCCTTCGACTCGCTCGTCCAGCGGCTGATCGCGGCGTCCGCCAACCGCCTCCTGGCCGGAGAGCTTCGTCACGAACAATCCGAGGCCATCGTGCGCGCTGCCGTCGCGGGCTTCGTAGGGAGCCTTGATCCATCCGATGCCGTCGCCGTAGCCGACCATCGCTCCGCTAAGAGGGACGCCCTAATCGACCAGAACGCAGAGCAACGCACGATCCGGCTACGCGACCATCTCGACGAGCGCTTCGACTCTGTGGAGAGGCAACTCGGGGCCGCCGCAGACTTCGACGCGCGGGTAGCTGCGTTGCCAGGACCGGCCCGACCGCTATTCGAAAGGCTTGGCGCGACGCGTGAGTCCACGCTGCTTCTGGACGTCGCTGCAGCGGACGTTCCACGCGAAGCGCTCGTCCAGCTGACAGCCGACCTCCCACCGTGGCTCCGCGACGCGAATGCAGCGACGTTGGTGGCCTCAGCCGAACTCTGTCGCTGCTACGGCGTACACCTCGGGGCTGGACGGCTATTCGAGCTTGCCGCGGACAGATCAGCCGACCGCGCGTACTACTACGCGCGGGCGGCGGTGGAACACGAGACGGTCGGAGACAGCGATCGGGCCAACGAACTGATTCGACAGGCGATGGCTCTCAGCACTGCTACGAGCGTAGAGGCCATCGCCGCGGCACTAGGGGAAGATCCGACGCGCGTGCTCGCCCTGCTCCCGGCTGACCAGGCTTTAGCCGAGCCCTACTTCGTATTGTTGCGTCTCTACGGCCTGCGCGCGACCGGCGCCTTCGCTGAGATCATCGGCTTCCTGACGTCAGCTCTCGAGCGCTACCCCGAGTCGCCCGGACTGATGATTGAGCTCGCTTGGGCGTACCTCCACCGCAGCCAAGCACCGACGACTACGAGTCGGACCGCGGACCGAGAACGGGCACTGGAGCTCGGCCTCGAGGCGCGACGGCTACGGCGCGCATGGAGGGCTGACGCTGCTGATGCCGCCCGCGTCGCCTGCCAGGCGGGCCTCGCGCTGGGCGAGTATGACCGCGTCATTCAGATCGGGATGGCACCGCCCGACGGAGAGGCGCTGCCAGCAGAGGCCTCCCATACGGAGGTGAGATTGTCCGTGGCTCAATCAGCTCTCGCTTCGGGCAAGACCGACATCCTCCGAACCGTCGTCGATCTTGTCCCCGATGGCTTCCATCGGGCGATCATCCAGGCGGAGATGTTGCTGCACACCGACGCCGACCCAGACGCTTTGCAGGCGGCATACGACGCCGTCTGGAACGAAGCCCAGGAGGAGGAGCACCGTGTTCTCTACTGGCTTTCGGGGTCGGCGGCTGGTGTCAATCTTCACGGCGCGGTCGAGATCAAAGAGCGTGCGGACGATGTGCCGATTCTCGTGGAAGCGCAGCAGCACGTCGCCAGAGGTGAGCACGAGGCTGCCGTCGCACTTCTGCGGCGAAGCCGCCGGACCGAGCACGCGACACGGCTCTTGGTTGGTGCACTCATTGGGGTCGATGACATCGACGGAGCCGTCGACGAACTCAAGGCTGCGGCGACCCGGTTCAACGACACGGCTCACCTGGTGCGAGCCGTCGAGGTTCTCAGGCGGGCGAACCGGCTTGATGAGGCCGCAGCTCTGGCTCAGGAGGCACTTCAACGTGTCCCGCGGACACTTAGCGATGCACGCGCGTTCCTACATGAGGTTGTCGTCGAGCGAGCGGGAACCGATTCCGCTTGGGGCGAGATGGCCCTGCGAAGCCGCGCCTGGATCGAGGACCTGGGCCTATCACCTCGAAACCGGTGGCACCTGGCGCTCGCGCTCTATCACGGTGGGGATCCGGAGAGCGCCTGGCGGACTCTCCAAGAGCCGCCGATACTCCAGCCGTCAACAGCGAATCAGGCGCGCCTCTGGACTGTCCTGGCTGCGCACGAATCACCGAGTCGAGAGCTCGCTGATGAGATCGTCGCGCTTGTCGACACCTATCCGGACGACAACGCGCTCGCCCAAGTCGCCGTGGGAATGTTCTTCGGTCGTGGCGACGGGGTCTGGGGCGAGGTTCGACCGGAGACGGTCAGCCGCTTTCAAGAACTGCTCGCGAGCCACGCCGTTGACTACGGATCGGATGAAGATGCGGCTATGTATGTCCTCACGGGCACCACGGAGGAGATGCTCGAGAAGCTGAAGCCGTCGCTTGAAGCGAACGCGCGAGCGATCGACGAGATGTCAGACAAGGTTCGCCAGGGTTGGCCTTACGGACTTCTTGCAGCCGCGGGGCACCGGCCCTATGCGGCGGCGTTGATTCATCGCGCTGCCGGCTGTCTGCCGATCGCAACGGCGGACCCAGTTCGGGTTGAGGCTGAAGTCGCAGCCGCTCGCGCGGCTCTCGGCAAGCCCGTCTCGCTCGACGTCAGCACGCTCGTGATGAACGGCTACATCCGGAGCTCATGGCCTGACCTGCGAGGGTCGTTCGCTCGGCTAGACCTGCCCCAGCCAGCGCACGTTGACATCGTTAGCACGGTCGAGGGCTTTCGCCGGCCGGTGCACGGGACGCTGTACTTCGATGCATCGGTGCAGGCTGTCCGTGGCGCTGACACAGATCCGGACATCCAAGCGCGACTGCTCGAGCATGGAGAGTGGGTTGCGGCCCAGGTAGGCGATCTCATCGTTGTGGACTGGCCGCGCCTAACAGCTCTCAGCGACGCACTCGATCACACGTTTCTGCCTTGGCTGTCCGCTCTCGACATGGCAAGAGCCCGGGGACTTCCTCTCTGGTGCGACGACCTCGGCGTGAGGACCCTCGCGGCGAGTGACAACGTACCAGCCTTCGGGACCGTGGCTCTCATTGCAGCCCTTGTTGAGACGTCGGCGATCGAGCCAGTTGCGGCACAGGGAGCGCTCCGCTCGTTGCGCGAGGCGTACGCAGTCGACCTCCCTCTGGACGCCGATTGGGTTCGTCTATCCGCCGCCTCCAACGAGTGGCGACCCGGGCCCAGCGCGTTCTACTTCGCCCGATCCGCTGCCTGGGTGGACTTCGAGAACGCTTACTGGCTCTGGTCAGAACTGGCGCAATCGGCTGCAGAGGCGGAGAGCATCCGTGTCGCTGGTTGGGTACATGCAGCGGCTTTCGGGCTCGCTGCTGCGGTGGATGCCGCGAGAGCGCCGCATGTGCTTGCAAGCATCGCCGCGAAGGGCATCGCCGTTGCGAACTTCGACCCAGAAGCGATCGCCGCATGTACAGCGCGGGTGCGCGAGGTTGCGATTGCAGCAGGTGTCCAGAATCCAGTGCCGACACTGATGAGGATTTTGCTTGAACATCTCACCGCGGCGGTCGGAGCAGAGGCCGCCGCACGGCTCATAATGTCTGAGCATCTCGCCGACAAGGATCGGGCCATCGTGCGCGATCTCGTATTCGGGATCACGCCGACTTCAGGACCGTCCGAGCCGTAAGGCTGGGAGCATTACAGCGCCGAGATGTCGTTGACGGCGCCTCAGCATGGCTACCCCGCCATTCGAGGAGCAGCCACTCAGACTGAACGCCACCTGAAGATAGGACTACCCCTAATCGCCGGCCACGAGCGCACAGAACAACGTCGCTACGAGCGGTGTGTGACCGCGCCCGAACTGGCATTAGGCTCGGTCGGGTAAGGCGCAGAGACCACGGAGCGTGGCCGGTTTCGGAGCTGCTTCGCATAGCGGTAGGTCCGGTCTACTGATGACAGACTGATGACAAACCGCCTGATACAGCCTGACATCCGCCATCATTCGTTAACAGCGGTTCCGATCCATAATGATGCCGATTATCGCTAATCCACGTCACAAATCGCTAGTCCGGCCCAACTAGTCGGGCTCATAACCCGACGAGCGCGACGGTCATGGCCAGTGTCTGCTTCCATCGGCGGTCGGCCTGGAAGGTCACCTTGCTCCAAGACAGCCCAGCGGCCGGTGGCCGTTTCCGGGAGCCCACAGGGCGAGTTGTGCTGCCCCATTGCCAGATCGCCGCAATAGTGTCTCCGAATTCGTGACGAGTTGTTCCGTCTGAGCCGACAGCCACCCAGCCTGCGCCGCTCCAGGTGACATCGTGAAGCGCTGGGATTCCCACCGGACCGGTCTCGACTTCGATTCCCACCCATGATTCCCCGTTGTTACTTGATGTCCAGGCTCTGGAATCGACGTGGTCGAGGTTGGACTGGCCGACTGCAACAAGAAGTTGGTCACTGCTGTCAAGAGCGTTCCATGTGGAGTCAACGGCGTCTTCTTCGTTGATTGTCAGCGAGCTCCAGGTGATGGCGTCGGTCGATGCCCAGAGTGCTGGGCGGTGGTCAATCCCGGATCTTGACAGAACGCCGATTGCATACAGAACGCCTTCGTGATTGACAACGTCCAAAAGAGGAATTCTCACGTTGTTCCCAGTTCGCCGTTTCGAGATCTACTCGGTCCCAAACGTCTCCATCGTCCGACGTCCACATGGCAGGAATCGAGGAGCCTTCACCCAACCATTCTTGACCGACGGCGACGAGTCCCGGACCACCTGCCACGACCGATTGAATCTCAATGCCACCAGAAAGCTCGGATGATTCCAGCTTGGCGCCTTGCTTCCAGGTGACGCCGTCGTCCGATGACCAGACCGCTCCTTGGGAAACAGACCGGCCCACCGCCACGAACACTTCATTCTTCGCGAACCAGACCACATCGCTCATCGCCGCGTCGCGAAACGTCGGATCGGTGGCGACTCGGGTCCACAATGACCCACCCCTTGACAGCCAAACGACCGCAGCGTCATCTTCGCTGACATCACGGCGGCCCCCGTCGACACCAACGGCCACAGCGCCTGATGGGCCCACGCCCAGTTCGACAACTACTTGATCGCCCATCCCGCCGAACAATTCCTCATCGTGGAACACGCGGACCCAACCAGCTTCAACGGCGGTTGGACTGCTGGAAGCCGAACTCACCACTGTGGGACTTGTCGTTCCTGATCCACCTGTATCAACGGACGTCTGTGTAGCTGTAATCCCGGAGGAAGTTGACGCGACACCGAAACCTGGACTGCAGGAACTAGTAACCAACAGCAGCGTCGGCTCATCGTCGACCGAAAGATCACGCCATTTGGACGATCAGAGATCGGGAAAAGTTCATGAAGTTCGGCCTCCGAGCTGGCTTCAACTTTCAACATGAGGCTTGCCGCGCCTACCTGCCCAAGCGACATCGAAGATCTTGTGGTGGTGGAACCAAGAAAGTTTCGATAGCGTTTTCAAGAGCATTATGCGTCGAAACCTGGCGATGGGTGCCCTCGCGGTTGGTCTCGTGGCGAGCTGCTCGTCTGCCGGTACGGCCCCGACCTTTGACGCGCAGTCGCCGACCGAAACCGCCACTTCCGCGGTCGAACCTCAGTCTTCAATGTCGGCTCCCGCGACCACGACAAGTTCGGTGGAGCCGTATCCGTTGCCTTCGTCGCAGTCACGAAATGAAGTCCCGTGGGACGAGGTCGGCGGAGGTTGGTATGTCGTTCTTTATGACTCGACTAATGCAAACCCAACCTCAGAGGCCGACTTCCGTCAAGGGCCGGTTGCGCTTTACCTGGTCGACGGGCACGGGAACCGATACGAGATAACCGCATGGTCTCCGGGTTCGGGACCGGACGGTCTGGTCGACGCCTGGAGCACCAAAGCACTGGTCGTAGGTCGCGGGGTAGATGGGGACGAGAGGATGTATCAAGTTGTCGACCTTGGTACGGGGGAAGCGACGCCGGTCTATTCGGTGGGCTTTCCAGAAAACAGCTATCACATCGACTGGGAGCTTTCTCTCACCCGCCCCAGTGCAGCGAACCTTGTTGTCTATAGCTCCGACGGAGTGTCTGAACGGCTTGACCGACGATCTCCGGATGGGCACTCGCTAGCGAACCTCTACACGGGGTCTTACGAGGGCGCCCTTGAGGCTCCACGCTGGCTCTACGGCCACGAGGGCACGTCCGTTTTGGTTTCGTCATCGAACGGTATCCGGAGGATCACCAATACCGGCAGCGATCTCGGTCGGCTATGGGTGCCGGCGGACAGTCGCTGTGATCCGGTTCGTTGGTGGGACGTCGACACTTTCCTAGGGGTTTGCTATTTAAGGGGCGACGCTGCGGCGCCGCACGATCCAATCGTGAACCCATATACGCATTACGGCCAGCTGTGGCTTCTGAAGACCGATGGTGCCTCGGGTGTTCCTTTGACCGGGCTCCCTCGACCGCCGCCAACTGTCAGCGACTTTGGCTTCCGCGACGCATGGCCGGGAAGCGAGACGACCTTGCTGCAATGGACTGGCGATTGCGGGGCAGCCAACATCGCTGCGTTGGAGGGTGACGGAGCCGCGACCTTCATAAATGTCTCCCTCCCACCGCTCTTCCCGGCGGGCGTCAAAATGGTTGATATCGTTGACTTGCAGATTGCCGCTCATATCTGGCAGAGCTGCGACGGATCCGGAGCCGGTCTATTTGCACTCGACGAGAACGGTGCTTACCTCCATGATTTAGTTCCCCTGGTAGGCGACGCGATAGGTGTAACGGGGGCCGTCGGACTCGCGAGCCTGGTTTCATAGCGAGCCTTGCCGTCAGCTGGTAGTGGCACCGCTGGAACACGCGGGATCGATGGACTTCACATTCGCAAAGGTGCAGGCACTTTGGCTGAACCAATGGCAGATGATCTCCGTCTAAAGATCATGATCGGACGACGTCGGCTTGTCATTGCCGTCGCCCTTGGGATTTTCCTTGCATGTGGGCCAGCCGTGGTGCCGACCACTGTTGACGCGCCCCGGCTTTCCGCTGTCAGTTCGGCTCCCGTGACGACCCTGATTGCCACGCCTCCGACCACTGCGCTGTCTCCTGCTGAGTGGCCACTCTGGCAACGATTCGATCCCGTGACTTTGTTGCCCCACCCGGAGACATCACCCATCGAGTTGGGTTATGCCGTTGTTGCTGGTCCAGATGAGCTGGTGGCGACGATCTATTTGCAGGATGTGCTGCCCGACAACACGATCACGACCGCGCTACGGGTCGTTGACGGTTCGACTGGCGAGGATGTCGTCCCGCTTGTTCGTCTAGAACATCTAGTCATGCCCATCTATCCGTTCGGGGGAAGCGATCGTCCACCGATACAATTCGATCCTCGAGGGAGCTCGGTGTACTGGGTCCACCCGGTCAACGCTCGCCAAGGCACCGGGGGGTGGAACCTCTTCAGATATCCGCTCGCTCCCGATCGCCAGCCGGAAGTGGTTCATCAATTTGCCGACGAATTCGAGCCTTGGGACTTTCGCGTGACTGAGGATGGGGTGGCGATCTTTGGCACCCAGGGGCTCGAGCCTCTCCTGATCTTCGTCAATGAATCAGGGAAGGTTGTCGCCGAAACTTTCTTGGAAGGGCTTACCGCTGTGACCGACGGCAACGCCAATGGTTCGGGCTTTGCCATCCCCGCTCTGGTTTGGGAACTCGAGGATTCGAGGCTGTACGTGGCTGGTGCAGCAGAGGATCGCCTTTGGGTCCTCGACTTGGAATCCGCAAGCTTGATTTCGCAAGCCGGCTTCGATGCGGGCTTTTCCTTGTCAACCGCGATGGCGCAATGGTTTCTCCCTACCGCTCAGGCGAAAGGTTCACACGGAGTCAGCCGTAATGCTGTCCTGTCTGCGGACAACCGGCATCTGTTCCTATCAGGAGCACGAACCAAGCTTGACGAGAACGGTTATGAACATCTCACTGGTCTCGGCCTGGTGGTGCTGGATACGACCAGCTTCGAAGTCATTGGCGGATTGGATCTGCCCGTCTCCGATGTGTCGCTCACGCCCGATGGACAACTGCTGTTTCTGACGGGGGTCACTGACCGAAACACGGTGGACCCACGGAACATTCAGGCTTCCGGTCTGTATGTAATAGACACGGCGACCATGAGCGTCCATGCCCATCTTCGACCGGAGGCGCTGGCGACGGTGAACGGGTTCGCTCCCGAGGAGGACCAGGCGATTGTTTCCTGGTGGGATGTAATCGCAGACACGAACAGCCTCACGAGTCTCCGCCTTCCCTCTTTGGAGGTATTGGCGGAACGGCCAGCAACGGGTCCGATCAATGTCGACGCTGGTCTGGTTCTCGTGCACATGCCTCTTCTCGAGGAGTGACCTAGGAACTCAGAGCGAACGGAAGAGGTCACTGGTTCCAGTCCAGCCCTTATTTCTAACGACGCCTTGCCGGGGATGGAAACCAAAAATATCCATCGATGCGAAACTCTCCGGTCTGCGACGACATCCAACCTCGGTGAATCTCCGGGCCCTCTCACTCTTGTTGGTCATTGGCCAATTGGCTGCTTGCGGCCCAAGCAGGGCATCCCTTCCCGCGGTCGATCTCTTCGAGCAGCCGGTTGCTGATGCGCCGGATCCTGTGGACCGGGCCGGAGCCGCCGCCAACTATGTCGAGTGCAGGTACGGCATCTCACAGGGTGGCTGGTCGGTGGACTTCGGACCATCGGGAAGTGGTTCTGACCCCGACGGCGCTCTTGCGCGTTTCCTCGATAGTGCGCACTTCGCTCTTCCTGCAAGGGGTTTCGTGGCCCAGGGGCAAGATCAGCATCGCGTGCTCTACACCTACTCGGTGGCTGGAGATCCCAAGACTGCTGTGATCGTTGCCGACGGCTCCAAGGTGCCGGTCGGTGTCGAAGATGGCTGGGGTGTCGAGACCTTCGCCAGTTGTGATCCGGCCGAGTTCGACCCATCCATCGACGATCAACTTGCAGTTGAAATCTGGCTGGACGCCGCCGGCAACCGTGTCCCCACTTTCACCATCACCTCTCGCCGCGGGCCGGCACACTGTGACTGGGAATCGGTCACCTTCCTACGGCTCGAACAGCGCCAGTACGTCAGCGACCCGCGTGGAGTCTTGGATGGCGTCGAGTTCGTTATCCCCTTCGACGACGACGTCGAACTCCCAGCTGATGCCACCGATACCGGCTATCGGCGCGACGGTCGGCAGCTTTGGATATCGGCGGATGGCTCGATTGCATATCTGGTTGCTGGCAACCGGGTCGAAGCCTGGCCTTCCTCGATCGATCCGGTCGCCTGCGCCTGACCACGGATGCTCGCACAAGGCAGACTTTGATCCGCATTTGGTCCGCGCGAGGATGCGAAATGATGATCGAGGCTGACATTGCCTGCGGAGAAAAGCCCCGATAGGTATTGAGGATTTCGATAGACCAGTGTTAAGTTCGGACTCCCGATATCCCTGACACGGAAGAGGCCACTGGTTCAAGTCCAGTAGGGCCCACGACCGAAAAGTCCTGCTACGACTGGGCTTTCTTCGAGGCACAGGGGCAGGGCGGGTCGGTGGTCGCCTTCGGCACTCCGTTGGCACTGCTGGATGGTGCGCTCGGTTCCGAGGACGCCAAGACGCGGCCCGGACACTCCGTGGTGACACAGTCGGAACGGCCGCCGAGACAATGCTCTCGTTCTGCACTACCGCCCGAGTAGCGCTCAAGGTGTTCTCCACGCGGGCTGGGATCGCCTCCACTCGTCAACAACCTGGGATCGATTTCGATCGGTTGATCGACTCCGACGACACGCTTTACATTGTCGGCACGGAAGACGTTCAGTCTGAGCTGCGGCCAATATTTGTGGGGCCGATCGACGCCCTGATTGTCCGGGTGGGGGAGCGGGTCCAGCAAGGACATCGCGCTCCCAAGCCACTGCTGTTGTTGCTCGACGAGGCGGCCAACTCGGCGCCGCTGACCGACCTGCCGAAATACGCGGCGACGCTCCGATCGAGAGACGTTCAGCTAGTCACCATCTTCCAGGAATTCGGGCAGTTTGTGAACCGATGGGGTAGAGATCACGCGCGAAGCATCCTCTCCAACCACGTCACCAGGGTGCTTCTCCCCGGAATGGCCGACACCGAACTCCTTGAGGAATTCTCCAAATTGATCGGTGAACGCCGGGTCGTCACGCCGACCGTCTCGCACGGCTCCGGAGGACAGTCCACTTCTGAAACCCACCGCTGGGAACGCCTCGCCCCCGTCGAAGAACTGCGCACCCTCCCCGAGGACACCGCGGTCGTCGTCTACAAGAATCACGCGGCGGCTCGCGTTTCGCTACGCCCTTACTACGACCAGACGCCTTGGAGGGAACTCGGCGGCTGGCTCGACCGAGCGGGGACGAACAAAGAAGGATGAGCAAAATGGAAATAGGAAGGTGATTCGTTGTGGGCCAAACAACATCGATCGGTTTGCGAATCGCGTCTCTGAGTCCTCGGAGCGGGAAAAGCGGCCCAGATCTGCTCGAACCTCCTTGCCTCACGATCGAAGCTTGCCGGACTCACCTCGATAGGTGGGGCCTTCTGACCTAGCGCACAAGGATCGCCTATCGCCTTCGAGATCCCTCAGCGGACCCACCCGACGAGACTACCGGAGCGACGGTCGGCATCCGCTCTTCATGGCATCACATCAAGTACTGCCCTCGGGCTTGGATGCCCAGGCATAGCGAGTCAGAGGACCACCTCCGCTGTGCCGGTGACCGGGAACCCGCAATGGTGGAGGACATCTGCAACGTCGACAGGGGTTTCAAGCCGCGACCGGCTGCCATACGAACCAACGATGAGGCGTCCCCCAGGTTCCGCCCAGCCGTAAAAGACGTTCCAGCCAGTGACACCAGAGATCTACCGGGCTCAGATCCAACAGGGAATAGACGAAAATCCACGGTCGGGCGGGCTCCCGTGTCCAAGCATCCGCCACCCAGAAGTTCTGTGCGTGCTGAGGTAGCCGCTGCTCTGCCAGATCGATAAGCCGGACGCCGAGATCCACTCCCTACGGAACGAGATGGATGCCCCTCTCCAGTGTCCATCCCACCACATCAGATAGCAGAAGACCGTTGGCGCAGCCCACATCGAGAAAGTCTCCGCTCTTTTCGACAGCACCGACCAGAGGTGACCGCTCCGCAACCCATCTCTCTCGACCACCGTGGATCCCGGACTGGGCAACTGGATCGTCCCCTTCGAGGTAGGCGGCTTCTAGCGACAGAGCCTGTGCCATGAACTCGGGATCAGGACGGACTATCGGCCAAGTTTCGCAAGCCTACGCACTAGTACGATCCCATCCCGTCGATCCCTCGAAATGGCAGGTGCGTTACATCGACCTGACCGGGCGGGAACGATCCAAGACCTTCCGCCGCCGGTTCGATGCCGACAAGTTTCTGATCCAGATTGAGGCACAGAAATATCAAGGTACATGGGTCAACCCGGATCAATCGGCCACGCGGCTCGAGGATTGGGCACAGCACTGGATGGCGACTCGAGTGAACCTCAAGCCCAAGACCGTCGCCAGCTACCAGTCCCTGCTGGGAGTCCACGTCCTCCCCCGTTTCGGCTCGGCTCCGCTCGATCGAATTCAACGAATCCAGATCGAGGCGTGGGTGGCCGACCTGGCCAGCAAGCTTTCACCGTCCCGCACCCGCCAGGCCCACCAAGTATTGAATGCCCTGCTCGACGCTGCCGTTCGAGCGCGCTTCCTCGCCGCCAACCCAGCTCATCGGGTGGCGCTGCCCCGAGCGAAGCAACGAGAGCAGCTGTTCCTCACTCCGGAGCAGGTTCTGCAGCTGAGCAAAGCAACGCCAGATCCTTTCCGGGCCCTGGTGTTGGTGATGGCCTATGGCGGTCTGAGGTGGGGCGAGGCGGTAGCCCTTCGGACCAAGCGAATCGAGGTCCTGAGAGGCGAGATTCGGGTGGCAGAAGCGATGGCCGAAATCTCCGGAGCACTCCACTTCGGGCCGACCAAGAACTACAAGGCTCGAACGGTCCGGATTCCGGAGTTTCTGCGCCAGGTGCTCAAGCATCAGATCGTGACATTCGCCAATCCCGGCCTCGACGGACTCCTCTTCCATGTAGCGAACGGTGCCCCGCTCCGACACTCGAACTTCAGCAAAACGTTTTTGCAGCCGGCGGTCGAGGCTGCCGGCCGGCCCAGAGAGCTGCGTATGCACGACCTTCGGCACACCGCCGCAGCCCTCATGATCAGCACCGGAGCCCATCCCGAAGCAATCAAACGCCAGCTCGGCCACTCCTCGATCAAGGTGACGATGGACGTCTATGGACACCTATTCCCATCCGATGCGGACAAACTGGCGTCTGCTCTCGACAACCTCTATCGAAATTCTCAGACCTTGAAGAACAAGGCTCTTTGTTTGCTCCGGGGGCGAGAGTCGAACTCGCAACCTACGGATTAACAGATGG
>Ga0136633_1001746_pt1 | contig 15653 bp, 18 predicted proteins | sample AntDrymeUQ832206_2_FD_105494 | JGI IMG/M metagenome (GOLD analysis project Ga0136633, IMG submission 105494) | Polar desert sand microbial communities from Dry Valleys, Antarctica - metaG UQ83 (22.06) | ecosystem: Environmental > Terrestrial > Soil > Desert | place: Antarctica: Dry Valley...
CGCCCAGGTGGCCGACGAGGTCGAGATGAACCCGCCCGACTTCCCCGGCATCGTCCGGGTCGCCGGCGAGCACGGCGTCACCCTCGTCTGATGGCCACGAGCCGCACCTACGTCAGCCCCAGGCGGGAGGCGCAGGCTGCGGCGACCAGGGACGCCATCCTCGAGGCGTTCGCCGACCAGCTCACCGACTCCGGCCGCGCCACGCTCTCCCCCAAGGAAGCCGCCGACCGCGCCGGGGTCTCCACTCGAACGGTGCACAACTACTTCCCCGATGCCGACGCCCAGATCATCGGGCTGGCCGAGTGGTTCGACCGTCGGATCCACCGGCAGCCGGTGGAAGTGGCCCAGGGCCCTGACGACCTCGCCCGCTATTTCCGCGACATCCACGCCAACGCCCTCAAGTCCCCGATCGCCCGAGCCCTCGCCGAGTTCCGCAGCCCGGTGTGGAACGAGGTCCGGGCCAGCGCACGGGCCGCCCGGCTCGACGCCATCCGCCGATCCGTGGCCGAAATCGGGGCGCCCAAGCGGGACACCGAGGATGCCACCGCCATGCTCCTCGCCCTCGCCGGCGCCGACACCTGTTGGCCGATGCACGAGGAGCACGGTCTACCGATCGAGCGCATCCCCGACACGATCGCCAACACCGTCCAACTGATCGTCGACCAACTGAAGACCAAGGCCCGCAAGGCTCGCTGACCCCCGGGCCTTCCCTGCCCCACCCCGGGCAAACAACGCTCTGCCCGCGCGCACCAGCGCTCGGGCCCACCAGAAAGGAACCCACCATGAACACCACCCTGCATGCCGTCGAGTCGCCACTGGCCGAGACGATGGAAGACTTCTTCCGGACCAAGACGTCCTGCGACGTCGCCGGCACGATGTCGTTCTTCTCGCCCGACCTCGCCACCTACACCGACGCCACCCTCGGCTGGCACATCGACAGCTTCGAGGCGCTCCAGGCCACCTTCGAGCAGTACATGCCCAACTGGGGTCCGCCGGCCCGCTCCTACTCGACCGGCACTTTCTCCAACGAGCACAGCGCGTTGATCCACATGGTCGACACGCCGGAGCTGTTCGGCGGCGAGCTCCGCATCCTCGCCGCAGTCGACTTCGTCGACGGCAAGATCGTCCGCTGGGTTGACTACTGGGACGCCACAGTGTTCGACGCCGACCTCTACGCTCAGTTGCGCACCCCCGCCAACGTGTTCCCAAACGACTTCAAGGACGACATCGTCGCCACCCAGGCCGCCCCCGAGCTGGTAGCCGTCGCCACGGCGCTGCAGTCGGCGTTCGCCGCCCGTGACGCCGAGGCTGCGACCGCTCTGCTGCATACCGACGTCGTTCTCGAGGACATGACGCTGCGGACCCGGCACCTCGGCCGGATCGAGACGTCCGCCCATCTGGTCCGTGTGCTGGCCGACGCCCCCTACGGGCAGGCCAGCGTGTTGCGGCACGTGGTCGGTGGCCGCCGCGGCGGCGGGTTCGAATGGACCGCCATCGACGGTCTTGTGGGCATGGCCGCCATTGAGCTCGACGTCGACGGCCTCATCACCCGGATCACTTCCGTCTACGACGGCCGCCAGGTCCCGGTCGAGCGCCGGACCTCGCTCCTCGGCGCCACCTTCGCGTCCTGAACGAAGGTCGGCACGCGACCACGCTCCCTCGTCAACCTTGGCGGGGTGTCTCACCTGCGTTGCGACCGCCGCACTGCCTCTTCGTCCGGAGGGAACACCGCCGGCAGAACCGATTCGACATGCGCGCCGGCGCCCCCAACGGGATTCGAACCCGTGCTGCCGCCTTGAAAGAGCGGTGTCCTGGGCCGCTAGACGATGGGGGCCTCCGGAGGGGCCACTGTAGATCGCCCCGTTCGCCTCGCCACCCCGACGAGCGAGGTTGACCAGCGTCGGCTCCGCCGGCGGGGCCATCCCTTGTTCCGACGCCCGTTCGGAAGAAGGCAGCCTTCAGCCTGACAGGACAACGCCTTCCTTGACGAGCGGGGGCGACACTGGTCCCCCCGACTGGGGCCTCGGCGCCTCGAAGCGCTTAGACGATCCCGAGGATTCTCAGAAGGACGACGATGACGAGGACGGCGATAATCACGTAGAGGACATACAGGACCTGGCCCTTCTCGGTCCGTTCTGCGCCCAACCTGTCCAGCCACTCAAGAGGATTCACGGTAGGAACCTATACCAGCGGCCCCCTGCCACCCCCAAGGGCTGCGGACCCCCGTCCAAAGAGCGGTGTCCTGGGCCGCTAGACGATGGGGGCCGAGCCCTGCGGGCGCCTCATCGTAGCTGCCACTCGGTACCACCGGTGGTGTCCCGCACTTCCACCCCGGCGGCCAGGATGCGGTCGCGGAGGTTGTCGGCATCGGCCCAGCGGCCATCGGTACGGGCCTGGCGGCGGGCCTCGAGTAGCGCTTCGACGAAAGGACCGACGAGCTGACGGGGGTCGCGCAGGCCGGTTTCGGCGGCTTCGCCGAGGCGGACGATCATCGCCCGCAGGGCCGCCCGCCCCCGGTCGAGCCGATCGGACTCGGTGGTGTCGCGGGACCAGTCGTGGAGCAGGTCGTCGAGATCCAGTGCCACCTTCACCGCCGCCGGAGCGTCGCCGGCCCGCAGTGACGTGTCGAAGGCGTGCTCGAAGCGGTCGATGTCGACGACCAGGGAGTCGACGCCCTCGACGACAACTGGCGCCGACGCAACAGACTGCCGGACGGCGCCCCCCGGTCCGGCGGTCACCAGTTCGGCGATCGGCAGGGTCGTCCCGGTCACGATGGCCGACATCTGGCCCTGGCGGCGCACGGTGACGGAGCCGAGGCCGGCGACGGTGGCGGTAGCAGCATCGAGGTCGAGGATGCAGGCGGTGTGCTCGTCGACGCCAAGGATGAAGAGGTCCGGCGGAAGGGCGGCCTCCAGCACTGAGAGCCGGCGCTCGCCCATGTAGCAGTACCGGGTGTCGTGGTTGCCGCCCTCGGCGTTGTTGAAGTGGGGCACGATCACCGCCGGCAGGCCGATCTCGCCTGTCAGGTTCAACCCCTCGAGCCACCGGACCCGGTCGCCCGCCTTGTAGATCTCATAGACGGGCAGGGCGAAGGGGCCGAGCGTGCACGCCGCCGCGCTGGCGAACGTCACGCACCCGCCGGTGCGCAGCTTCTGGGCCAGGATCGCCGGGACTTGGCTCGCCGCCCACTGGGCCACAGCGTAGGACGGGCTGCCCGGCCCCGAGAACACGTAGACCGCCTCCCGCAGACGTGCGAGCGCGGTCTCGTAAGCCAGCGGGTCGACGCCCTCGGCGGCACGGAACGAGGCGACCGACAGCTCGTGCTGCACGCTCTCCTTGAAGTAGGCCTGCGCCTTGGCCGAGATGTCGTCCGCGTTTTCCTGGAACCCGAACGGCGTGTCCAGCATGACCGCCGGGCCCGGCCCGACGCGGGCGAGCAGCTCCCGGTGCACCTTGCTCATCGTCGGGCTGGTCTCGCCCGATCCCATGATGACCAGCAAGCGGGGCATCCTGGCCACTCTAGAACGACCCGTGGAGAAGGTCGGCCAGCTCGATCGGGTGCTGGACGTGCAGGTCGTGGTCGCCCGGGGAGATCCACTCCACCCGCACGTTCGGGGCGGAGGTCACCAGCTCGTCGCCGATCACCCGCTTCTGGCGCTCCCAGTCGTCACCCGTGCCGGCCATCACGAGGAGTACGGAGGTGCCGAGCTTCGGGATGACCGTCGACGGGTGGTGCTCCCACAGGGCGCGCAGGATGCGCAGGTGGCGGTCGAGGGTGAGCCACGGCCGGATGGTCCCGTCGGGAAGGTGCTCGAAATTGGCCATGGTGGCGTCGACGCCCCAGTCCGACCACGTCGGGTGGCCGCTGCGGATCCACGCCTCGACGGATGCGGCCGGTGTGCCGATCAGCGGCGGCGGGGTCAGCGCCACCTTGCACTCCTCCCAGTCCGGCCACTGCCGGGCCAGCTCGAGCGCACCACCGTCGACGCCGACGACTCCGGCAATGCGGTCCGGCGCCCGGGACGCTAGGTCGACCACGATGTTCCCACCCGTCGACTGCCCGGCAATCACCGCAGTCTCGAAGCCGACCGCATCGAGGACCCCGAGCAGGTCGGCACCCATCGTCTGGAAGTCGTAGCCCACGTCGGGCTTGTCGCTCTGGCCGTGGCCGCGGAGATCGACCGTGGCGATCGGGTGGCCCAGCTCGTGCAGCCGTGCGGCAACGCCCTCCCAGGTCCGGCGGTTCGACGCCAGCCCGTGCACCAGGAGGTAGGGCACCGCCGCGCCGCCCTCCCAGGTGTCGACCTCCAGGGCCACACCGGTGTCCACGTCGACTCTCACGCCGCCGCCTCCCGCAACCGGTCGACGACGGTCAGGAGAGAGACGGACACCGACGGCGGCCGTCTCGACTCGACCCGGTCCCGGACCTGGGCGTCGAAATGCTCCACCATGAGGCGATAGGGATCGTCGTCGGGCGCAGCCAGCTCCTCGACCCGTCCGTCCGCATGGAGCAGCCGCCCGCGCTGACCGCCGGCCCCGGCGGCGAAGGCGTCGTCGACCAGGGCGGTTGCCTCCGTGCCGACCACTTCCAGGTGCTGGCGCTCGGGAGCCTCGAACGACGCGCTGAACCCGGCGGTGAAGCCCTCGCCGAAATCGAGCCAGCCACTGAAGGATGCGTCGACACCCGTATCGGCTTGCACTTCCACTGCGTCCACGGAGATCGGCGGCCGGCCGGCGGCGTCGATCAGCGGCGCGAGGCAGTACACGCCGACATCGAGCAGCGCTCCGCCTCCCATCTCCGGCCGCCACCGGTGATCGGACCGGTCGCGGTGGGTGAAGGTGAACGTCGATCGACCGAAACGCAGGTCGCCGAGGACGCCATTGGCGAGATGGTCGGCGAGCACGCCGGCACGCGGATGGAACGGGGTCATATAGGCCTCCATCAGCACGACGCCGGCGTCGTGGCAGGCGGCGACCATCGCCCGGGCCTCGGCGGCCGAGCAGGCCAGAGGCTTCTCGCACAGCACGTGCTTCCCGGCGTCTGCGGCCCGAAGCGTCCACTCGTGGTGGAGGCTGTTGGGCAACGGCAGGTAGACGGCCTCGACCGCAGGATCGGCCAGGAGCCGCTCGTATGGGCCGAAGCCATGCCCTGCCGCGTCACGGCTGGCCACGGCGACCACCTCCGACGTGGGGCTGGCGGCGAGCGCAGGAAGGACCGCCTTCCGGGCCACGAACGACCTCGCACCGAGCACGCCCCACCGCACGGCGCTCATGTGCCAGGCGCTGCGGGGGTTACGGCCACCGGAGCGCCCCCATCTGCCGCCGAACGGGTAGCCGCTTCGAGCACGGCCACGACCTCGCGCGACGAGCCGGGGGTGACGGCGAGCGGATCGCCGAGCAGAAGATGGTCGGCGAGGTTCCGATGGAAGGCGAACGGCTGGACGGGCGGTAGTGGCAGGCGAATCTCGGCCACGCCGGAGCCGCTCTGGTGGCGGCCGAGGACGAGGTCGACGGGTGCCTCGGCGTGGTGGGCAGGCTCCTGGACATATCCCAGGGCCGGGTCGAGCCGGTCGAACGTCACCGGGCGGTAGTGCCCAACCAGCGTGCCCTCAGTTCCCTGGACGTAGAACTTCGGCCGGCGGATGGCGGCGACATCGGAGGATACGAACTCGGCCTCCCGCCCGTCCTGCCACAGCATCCGCACCCGAAGCTGGTCGAGCTTGGTCACGTCGTGCCAGACCCGCTTGTGACCGACCGCGCTCACCGACGCCGGGCCGGCGCCGAACAGCTGGAGGATCCAGTCGATGTGATGGGAGCCCCAGTCGTACACCACACCGCCCGAGACGGTGTCCTGGGAGTGCCACGCCCTGCATGGATGCTCGAACCCGCCCACGAAGGTCTCCATGTTGAAGACCTCCCCGAGCATGCCGTCGTCGACGGCGCGCCGGACAGCCCGGAAGTCCTGGTCCCAGCGCCGGCTCTGGTTGACAGTGAGGACCAGACCCCTGGCAGTCGCCTCGGCGATCAACTCGTCTGCGTCGGCAACGGCCAGGCACAGCGGCTTCTCGAGCACGACGTGCTTCCCGGCTCTGAGCAGCGCCAGCGCCACGGCGGCGTGAGACACCGGGGGCAGGGCGACGATGGCGATGTCGACCGCGTCGTCGGCCGCGAGGTCCTCGATCGTGGCGTAGGCCCGAACCCCTGCGAAGTCGTGCTCGGCGGCCTTGCGGCGGTCGGCGTCGCGGTCGCAGGCGGCGACCAGCTCGAGCCCGGACGTGGCCGTGACCGCCGTGCCGTGGATGAACCCCATACCCCCGTAGGGCCCGTATCCGACGACGCCGACCCCCAGAGTCCGAGGCGGCGGTGCCGGGCGTGCGCTCGACCGCAGGGCCCTGCGCACGACCGTCGCCAGTCTCGGATCGGCCAGGGCATCGTCGGTGTTGCCCAGCCCGCTCACGAGGGTCCGCCCGCTGGCGACCATCGCCGGCCGCTCGACGAAGCGGTAGTTGACGGTCATCACCGGTCGGAACGAGTCGTCGGTCACCGCCAGCGGCGTAAAGGCGTCGACCAGCGCGAACTCGGGGTCGACCCGGGCCGTCAGCCCGTCGTCGGAATCCACGACCTGTGCCACGATCTCCCCAGGCGTCAGGCCTCCGACCATGGCGACGCCGTCGACCTCACAGCCAAGGGCCACGACGGCGGCCCCCTGGGGCACCGAGACGCGATCGGCGGCGGCACCCGGGCCGTCGAAGACCACGGCGGTCACGTCGGCCTCGCCGAGCCGGTTCCGCGCCGACTCCGGCTCGACGAATTCCACCCGGCCCTCCGATCCGACCAGGCGTTCAAGCGCATCCCGCCGGGACGGGGTCAGCCGGGTCGAGACAACGACAATGGTGTTCATACGGGCGCGTTCTCCAGGGCCTTGCCGCCGACAATGACGGATGATCGTGTATTCGGAACCGTAGGCGGCGTTGGGGGACGTCGCCGGTCGGGAATTACGCTCCGTCCATGCTCGGAGCCCTGGCCGCAACCGCCGCCGGCTACCTAATCGGCACCATCCCGTGCGCCGACGCCGCCGCCCGCCTGGCCACCGGCGGCGCCACCGACCTCCGCCACGCCGGCACCGGGAACCCCGGGGCGGTCAACGCCATGGCCGTGCTGGGCAAGCGGTGGGGATGGGGGATCCTCGCAACCGATGCGGCCAAGGGGGCACTGGCCTGTGCCGCCGGCCGGCGCCTCGGTGGCTCGACCGGGGCGCATGTGGCCGGCACCGCGGCCGTCGTCGGCCACTGCCTGCCGGTCTGGAACGGCTTTCGAGGGGGCAAAGGCGTGGCCGTGAGCCTGGGCCAGTGCACCGCCACCTTCCCGGCGTACCTGCCCATCGACCTCGGCGTGGCCTGGGCTGTGGGCCGGTGGAAGGGACGCACGTTCCCGGGCACGGTCGCAGCGTCCACCACCTGGGTGCTGGCCGGCGTGCTGTGGTGGCGCAAAGGCTGGCCCAACGCCTGGGGCCCGCAGCCGACAGCGGCGTTGCCGATCTCGGCGGCGGTCAGCAGCGCGGTGATCGCCTACAAGTTCCTGACTGCGGACATCCGGCCGTGATAGGGCTCGTCACGGACTCCAACGCCCAGCTTCCGGCCGAGCTGGCCGAGCGCTACGGCGTGGAGGTCGTGCCGCTGACCGTCGTTGTGGACGGCGTCGAGCACCTGGAGGGGGTCGACCTCGACGCAGACGACTTCTACGCCCGCTTCGCCATGGCACGGCCCACGGTCTCCACCGCCCAGCCCAGCCCCGGACGGTTCGCGGCCGCCTACGAGGCGGTGGCGGAACGGGGGGCGACGGAGATCCTCTCGGTCCACATCGGGTCGTCGGTGTCGGGGACGGTGAACGCCGCCCGGCTGGCCAGCCAGGTGTCGCCGGTTCCCGTCCGCATCGTCGACACCGGCACGGCATCGTTCGCCGTCTCGCTGTGCCTCTGGGAAGCCGCCGAGGCGGCCGCCGGCGGGGCGACGCTCGAGGAGGCCGCGACTGCCGCCGAGGGGCTGAGCGCCACCGTGGGCAACGTGTTCGTGGTCGGCCTCCTCGACGTCGCCCGAGCGGGGGGCCGCCTGGCCGGCGACGTCCACCGGACGCCGGCCACCATCCCAGTGCTGACCCTGTCGGGTGGCGTGATGACGGAGGTCGACCGCTGCTGCGGCCTCGAGCAGGTGGCGGGCGCCATGGCGAGCGCCATCCGGGCCGGCGGTCGATCGCTGCGCGTGGGCGTCGGCCTGTCGGACTCGGGGACGCTGCCGCTGGTGATCTCCCTCGAGGACCGCCTGCGCTCGGCCCCGGAGGTGTCGGAGCTCGTGCGCTACCGGGTCGGGCCGAGCGTGGGCGCCCACACCGGTCCGGGAACCGTGGGAGCGATGTTCGCCCCGAGATTCGGTCAGCGGTAGACGGTCACCGACGACTGGCCGACGTTGCTGGCGGCGTCGTACGTTCGGGCGGCCGCCGGCGGCATTCTTGCAAACCACTATCCGAGGCCCATGACACGGGCGGCCCAACTGCAATGACAACGCACACCCAACTACGGGTTCAGACCGACAGCGCCTCGATGATGTCGCCCTGGAGGTAGGTCAGGTAGTCGTAGACCGCGAACGCCGGGGCACGGGGATCGCGTGAGCTACGGGGGCGCTCGTCGCCCTCCTCGGTGACGTCCAGCCGGGTGCCAAGGACCAGACGGACGTGGTTGAGCGCCCGCATCCACGCTTGGAGCTGGTCCTCGTCCAGGTGGTCGGAGTCCGCCGTCTCCTCCAGCACGGCCAACGCACCGAGGTGGGACGCCAACAGCTCGTCGTGAACCAGCAGCCGGTACTCGGTCTGGCGGTCCTCGTCCTCGGGGTAGGCGACGGGAAAAAGGCGGCTCACTGCGCTGTCCTCCCCCTGCTGGGCCGTCGAAGCCTCCCGGACCAACAGCTCACGCAACTGCGGGCCGACCGACCGGAGCAGCTCGCGCTCGTCGGCCGGGATGCGCAGGTCGAACCCGCCGCCTCTCGAGCGCTTCACCCGCCTACGGATCATGAATCATGCTCCATCGTGGCCCACAGGCCGTGCTCGTGCAGGCGGAAGACGTCGAGCTCGGCCTTCTCCCGGGACCCGCTCGACACCACCGCCCTGCCCTTCTCGTGGACGTCGAGCATCAGCTTGGTGGCCTTCTCCAGGCTGTAGCCGAACAGCTTCTGGAAGACGAACGTGACGTAGCTCATGAGGTTGATGGGGTCGTTCCAGACGATCACGATCCACGGCCGGTCGGGGACGACGACGTCCTCGATCTCCGGCTCCTTGACCTCGACCGGGACGGCCGTCATTGCGCGTTGACGGCCACCTTCCACGGTTCCACGCTACCGCCGGCGGACTCTTCACCTGCCTGGGCGATCGGGACCGAGAAGGCCAGGTGAAGGCGGAGCACGGCCACCCAGACTGCGGTGGCGCCGGCGATATGGAACCCGACCAGGAGCGCCGGTACGCCGGTGAAGTACTGCACATAGCCCAGGACGCCCTGGGCGACCACGACGGCAAGGAGCACCTCACTCCGCCGCAGGATGCGCCCGTCGACCCCGGCCCGCCGCAGCCGCCAGAGGGTGACAAGGGTCACCGCCAGAAAGAGCATCACTGCGATGCCGTGGAGGCGGGCGACGTCAGGGAGGAGAAACGGCAATCGTTCCGCTTCCTCGTCACCCCCGTGGGGACCGGACGAGGTGACGATCGTGCCCAGAAAGATGGTCAGGGCGGCGGTGGCGACTTCGAGACGACCAAGGGCCAGGAGATCGGGCCCCACTGCGGGGCGCGTCGGCCCGGGGGAACGCCCGGCGCGGTGGAGGAGGACCACGGAGTTGGCGATGAGGACCATCGACAGCAGGAAGTGGGCCATGACGAAGCCCGGCTTGAGCTCGAACAGGACGGTGAGGCCGCCCAGCACGATCTGGCCGATCACCCCGCCCACCAGCCCGACCGACAACCACAGCAGGTCCCTGCGGCGCGGGCGCCTGACCAGTGAGCCCAACACCGCAAGCATCACGGCCACCGACACCAGCCCGGTGATCGTGCGGTTCACGAACTCGACCATGGCGTGGTACTCCCACGGGGCCACCAGCCGGTTCTCGGCGCAGGTGGGCCAATCGGGGCATCCCAGTCCCGAGCCGGTGAGCCGGACCGAGCCGCCGGTGACGACGATGAAGCAAAGGGCCAGCAGGGCGAAGAGCGTCACCCGGCGGTAGGCCGGCGGGGAGAGAGTCGGCAAGCGCATGTCTGACGGCGATGGTAGGGCGACAGCCCATGGCAGGCGCAATGCCGTGCGGGTTTGCCCGGCTCGTCAGGCCGGGTACGGGCCAGGTATGCCTGATGAGACCGAAGCCGAAGAGGTCGGACAGGAGAAGCAGGACCAGGTCCTGAAGCGGGAGGGGCTCGAAGCGGAGCTCATGCAGCAGGACCGGTCGGAGGAGGCGGAGAACATCGCCGCCGTGGAGACCGGGGAGGAGAACCTGTGAGGTCTCGAACCATGCGGGAGACGGCTCGTGAGCGACGGGAGCTGGCGGCCGACGCCGGCTTCGGACCCTTCTCCCTGACCAGCGTGCTGGCCGGGGTCCTGGTGGCCTACGGCGCTTTCGCCATCCTCGTCGGCCTGGCGGCCGCCGTCGTAGGCGCCACCGGCGACGACATCGACCTCGCCGGTGACTGGGAGCAGCTCGGGACCAACGGCGGCCTCGTGGTGGCCGTCCTCCTGCTCCTCTCCTACCTGTTCGGCGGTTACGTGGCCGGACGCATGGCCCGACGCAACGGACTTGCGCACGGCGTCGGCGTGCTCGTGCTCGGCGTGGTGATCGTGGGCGCCGTCGCCGCACTGGTCCGGTCCTCCGCCGACACCGACACCATCGCAGACAACCTGCGCTCCCTCGGCATCCCCACCACCGCCGACGAGTTCGGCGACGCCGGCACGGTTGCCGGGATCGCCTCGCTGATCGCCATCGTGCTCGGGTCGCTGCTCGGCGGGTCGCTCGGCGAGCGCTGGCACGCCCGACTCTTCGCCCGGGCCGTCGACCCCAACGTCGGCGCCCAGGGTGCCGCCGCCCGCCAGGCCGAGGAGGCCCGCAACGAGGCCAACCTGGCGCTGGCCCGCTCCGAGGGCCGGGTCCGTGCCCACGAGCTGGAGCGTGACCGGGACCGGGACCGCACGGTGGCGCAGGAACGGGCCCTCGACGACGAGCGCGATCGCACGTTGGAGATGCAGCGGGACAGGGACGGCGACCGCACCGTCGACCTGGACCGAGACCGCGACTTCGACCGCGGCCTCGAAGCAGCAGCCGCCGCCGGTGACGATCGACCCCGTTCGGGCGGGTCGATGCGCCCCAGGGTGCGGGGCGTCACCCGGCGCCGGTAGCGGTGCGTGCGTACTGGGTGAGGTAGAGCTCCCGGTACACACCGTCGCGTTCGACGAGCTCGGCGTGGGTCCCGCGCTCGACGATGACGCCGTCGTCGAGGACCAGGATCTGATCGGCGGCCTGGATGGTTGACAGCCGGTGGGCGATCACGAGTGAGGTCCGCCCGGCCAGCGCCTCGGCCAGGGCCTGCTGGATGAGCAGCTCGGTCTCGGAGTCCAGATGGGCGGTGGCTTCGTCGAGGATGACGATGGCCGGGCTCTTGAGCAGGACCCGGGCCAGGGCCAGCCGCTGTTTCTCGCCGCCGGAGAGCCGGTAGCCGCGCTCGCCGACGAGGGTGTCGTACCCGTCCGGCAGCCCGGCGATGAGGTCGTGGATACGGGCCGCCGTGCACACCGCCACGATCTCGTCGTCGGTGGCGTCGGTCTTGGCGTAACGCAGGTTGGCGGCCACTGTGTCGTGGAACATGTGGGCGTCCTGGGTGACCATCCCGATGGCCGCAGCCAGGGTCTCCGACGTGAGATGGCGGACGTCGTGCCCGTCGATGCGGACCGCCCCGGCGGTCACGTCGTACAACCGCGGCACGAGGTAGGACAGGGTCGTCTTGCCGGCGCCGGTCGGGCCGACGAGGGCGACCATCTGTCCCGGCTCGGCCACGAAGGAGATGCCCTTGAGGACCGTGCCCGAGGCGTTGTCCGACAGAGGGGCATTGGCGTCGGCCTCGAGGGAGGCGATCGACACGCTCGACGGCGCCGGGTAGCGAAACCACACGTCGTCGTACTCGATGCGGCCCCGGGGTTCGACGAGGTCATAGGCGCCCGGTGCGTTCTCGATGGCCTGGGTGGCGTCGAGGACCTCGAAGACCCGCTCGAAGCTCACGATCGACGTCATGATGTCGACCTGGGCATTGGTCAGCCGTGTCAGCGGGCTGTAGATCCTCGTGACGTAGACCGCGAGGGCGGCGAGGGTGCCCAGAGTGATGGTGCCCTCGATGACCAGGCGGGTGCCGAGCCAGTAGACGCCGACCGTGCCGGCCGCACCCAGCAGTGCCAGCGCGGAGAAGAACAGGCGGCCGTACATGGCGGTGCGGATGCCGATGTCGCGCACCCGGCCGGCCCGCTCGGCGAACTCGGCCGACTCCCGGCGGGGGTGGCCGAACAGCTTTACCAGCAGCGCGCCGGAGACGTTGAAGCGCTCGGTCATGCCCGCGTTCATGACTGCGTCGAGCTGGAAGGACTCCCGGGTCAGCTTCTGCATCTTGCGCCCGACCCGGCGGGCGGGCAGGAGGAAGACCGGCACCACGAGCAGGATGAGCAGGGTGAGCCGCCACTCGAGCTGGAACATGACGAACAGGGTGACGGTGAGGTCGAGGACGTTCTGCAGCACGCTGCCGAGCGTGCCCGTGAACGCCTGCTGGGCGCCCATGACGTCGTTGTTCATCCGGCTGATCAGCGAGCCCGTCTGGGTGCGGGTGAAGAAGGCCAGCGGCATGCCCTGCACGTGGTCGTAGAGGGCGGAGCGCAGGTCGAAGATCAGCCCCTCGGCGATGCGGGCCGAGAGCCAGCGCTGGAGAATGTTCAACGCCGCGTCGGCGAAGGCAAGCGACAGGGCCAGGAGGGCCAGACGGTCGAGGCCGCCGAGGCGCCGGGGGATGGCGTGGTGGTCGATGATGCTGCGGAAGACCAGCGGCGGGAGGATCCCGACGATCGACCCGGCCAGGATCGAGACGGCGAAGACGATCAGGAGCCGCCGGTAGGAGCGGGCGAAGGCCAGGACCCGGCGCAGCACGGCGCGGTCGACGGCCTTGCCGGCGACAAGGTCGGGATCCCGACCCATCCGGTGGTGGAAGCCGTACCCGTAGCCGCGCATGCCACGCAGAGGGTAGGCGCTGGCCCGCCGCTATCTCAGAGCAGCGCGAGCCCCACAGCCGCTGCCACCGCGCCCCCCGACCCGGGAGGTCAGCCCTCCGCCGAGGCCGCCGCCTTGGTGGTCTTCTTCGCCGGCGCCTTCTTCGCTTTGGCCGCCGGCGCCTGCCCGTCGCCGTTCACCGGCGCCGAATGATCGTGCACGTGGGCCTCGCCGGCGTGCTCGCTGTCGAAGTCCTCATGGGGATGGTGGCTGTGGCTGAGCGCGGCGTGGTCGTGCTCGTGGTCGTGGGTCGAGCTGAGGTGCTCGAAGCCACCGGTCATCTCCCGGAAGTTGTGGGTCACGTGGTAGTGCCGGTGGCTGTGGACGAGCGCCTCATGGTCGTGCGGGTCCCAGTTGCTCTCGTGGTTGGACATGTTCAGCTCCCTGTGTTCGGGTTGCACCATCATTGCTCGGCCCGGGCGTGCGATTCGGTTTTCGCCGCGTGGGTTCGGCGAGGGTCCCCCACTCCGCGTTCCCACCGGGGGGCGGGGTACCCGCTCGCGGAGCCACACAAACTCCTGGGCGACGGGATAGCGTGGAGCCGTGGTAGCGGCGACCGCGGCGTGGTTGGATGCGACAGAGCTCGAGGCCTGGCAGGCGTTCCTGCGCGCCAGTATCCGGCTGATGGAGCGGCTCGACGCCGAGTTGAGCGACCATGGCATCTCCCTGGCCGACTACGAGATTCTCGTCAACCTCTCGGGGGAGGCCGCAGGAGAACTGCGGATGACCGAACTGGCCGCCCGCACCCTCGTCTCCCGCAGCGGCCTCACCCGGCGCCTCGACCGCCTGGTCGATGCCGGCCTGGTGGAGCGGCGGAGCTGCCCCACGGACCGCCGGGGCGTCTTCGCCGTGCTCACCGAGGCCGGGCGCAGCCGTCTGGAGGCGTCGGCGCCAACCCACGTCGAGGGCGTCCGCCGGCACTTCATCTCCCAGCTGCATGGCCAGGACCTGCCGGCGCTGGCCGCGTCGCTGAACGCAGTCGTCGAGAGCTCGGTTACCGGCGAACCGCCCGACCAGCACTAACTGCCCGGCTGCGGGCCCGGCATCTCGACCGTCGCCCGAGGGACCAGCCTGATGTGGCAGTGCACGGCTCCGTCCGTCCGTCCTTCACGCTGAAGCTGCGCCACGAGATCGCGCGGTGGCCGGCCCGACAAGGCCGGCTCGCGTCCGTCGCTCCACCCCGTGGTGGGTACCATCGTGCCCTTGACCTGTCAACGGTTCTGCGACGGGTGAGCGTCGTCGCCGCCCGGTGGAGCGACCCGACACCGAGTCCAGCCTGAGCCGCCGGCGCTGGCCCCGCCGAACGGCGATCGGTCTGCTGACTGCGGCGGTCACGGTATGGGTGTCGCTGAACGCCTACGCGGCCACCAAGATCGCCCGCGGTGGCGACGACGCGCGGCAGGTGCCCGACCCCGGGTCCGTCGGGCTGGCGTTCGAGAACGTCATCTATGGCGACGGCCTGCCGGCCTGGTACATCGCCGGCGAGGCCGGGCGACCGGTGATCGTGGTGGTGCACGGCTACGGGGGCAACCGGACCGCCACCGTGGAGATCGGGCCGCCTCTGCACGCCCTGGGCTACGGCCTGCTGTTCGTGGACCTCAGCTACGTGTCCGGGGAGCGCCTCTACGGCGGGGGCCGGCGGGAGGCCGACGAGGTGACCGACGCCCTGCGCTGGGTCGACCAGACCGTGCACGCCCCCGCCGTCCTCCTGGGGTTCTCGGGCGGTGCGTTCGCGTCGCTGGCCGCCGTGGCCAGAGGGGCTCGACCGGCGGCCGTCGTCTCCGACAGCGGATTCACGGGCTTTCGCAGCGTCGTGGCCTTCCGCGCCCACGTGCCGGAAATCGTCACCAACCTTTTCCCGGTGCTTTACCCCATCGTGAGCGGAGGGGGGCACGCCATCGACGTGGCCCGCGAGCTCGACGGTCGTCCTTTCGGCTCCCCCGCCTTGATCATCCAGGGCACGGGCGACCGCACGACCCCGCCCTCCGACGCCCCCCGGCTGGCCCGCCTGACCGGTGGCCGCCTGTGGCAGCTGCCCGGCGTCGCCCACACCAAGGCCTTCGACACCGACCGCGCGGCCTACGTGGCGAGGGTCGACGAGTTCGTGCGCGCAACGGTCGGCTAGCCGGCCGCCGGGTCAGCCCGGCCCGAGCAGGGGAGGCAGACCGAGCGGGCGCGGGACGGCCGTGGTCGCGGTGGTCGCCGTGGTCGGGGTGGTCGTCGACGACGGCACGGTCGTGGGCGCGGCGGTCGTGGGCGCGGCGGTCGTGGGCGGTGTGGTGACGACGGGAGGCGCCGTCGTCGTCGGGGCGGTGGTCGCCACCGGCG
>Ga0136633_1001747_pt1 | contig 15650 bp, 15 predicted proteins | sample AntDrymeUQ832206_2_FD_105494 | JGI IMG/M metagenome (GOLD analysis project Ga0136633, IMG submission 105494) | Polar desert sand microbial communities from Dry Valleys, Antarctica - metaG UQ83 (22.06) | ecosystem: Environmental > Terrestrial > Soil > Desert | place: Antarctica: Dry Valley...
GAAGGCGGAGAAGGGCGAGTCGATGGGACGGGGCAGGCCGGCCACGTCGTCGCGGGGCTCGGGCGACGGGGCCAGGTCGATGACAGCGTCGAGGAGGAGCCGCACCCCGAAGTTGGTGAGGGCGGAGCCGAAGAACACCGGGGTGACCTCGCCCTTGCGGAAGCGCTCGGGGTCAGCGTGAGCACCCACCTCGTCGAGCAGGCTCAGCTCCTCGGCCGCCGCTGCCCAGGCCGGCCCCTCCACCTCGGCGGCATCGGCCGCTGACAGCTCCTCCTCGCCCGCCTCCGTGGCCCCCCGGGCGGTGCGGGTGAAGCGCACGTAGCGCCCGTCGCGCCGGTCGATCACCCCGCGGAAGTCCCCCGGGATGCCCACCGGCCAGGTCACGGGGGTGGGAACGATGGCCAGCTGCTTCTCCACCTGATCGAGCAGCTCCAACGGGTCGCGCCCGGGCCGGTCCCACTTGTTGATGAAGGTGAGCAACGGCAGGTTCCGCTCCCGGCACACCTCGAAGAGCTTGAGCGTCTGTGGCTCGATGCCCTTGGCGGCGTCGAGCACCATGATGGCGGCATCGGCGGCGGCCAGGACCCGATAGGTGTCCTCCGAGAAATCGCGGTGACCAGGTGTGTCCAGGAGGTTCAGCACACAGCCCCGGTAGGGGAACTGCAGCACCGTGGAGGTGATGGAGATCCCCCGCTTCTGCTCCATCTCCATCCAGTCGGAGGTGACGCGCCGCCGCTCGCCACGCGCCTTCACGGCGCCGGCCGACTGGAGGGCGCCGCCGTAGAGGAGGAACTTCTCCGTGAGGGTGGTCTTGCCCGCGTCCGGGTGGCTGATGATGGCGAAGGTGCGCCGGCGGGCGGCTTCCTCGGACGGCGTGGACATGCCTCCAGTGCAGTCGATCACGGGGACCGACGGCGAACCGAGCCACGACGCCGCAGGCCCTGGAGCACCGCCTCCGCGCTCAGCTCCAGCTCGGCCCGCACCGGAAGGGCGTGGTGATCGCCGTACACCCCCTCCACGATGTCGGCCGCCCGTGCCGCGGTGGTGACGTCGAGCACGTGGAACAGGATCTCGAGATCACGCCGGTCGGAGGGCCGGAACGCCGCCATCTTCATGGCGAGGAGGTGGCGCGGCGAGGCCACGGCGACCGCCAGTCCTGGCACCTCGAACACCACCGCCTCTGTGTCGCGGCTCGGGCCGGGCACCCAGGCGGCGGCCGAGTTGTTGAGCCACCTGGCGGGCAGGCCACGCTCCTCGGCCATGGCGGCCGCTTCGGCGGCGACCGAGGTCTCGGGTTGGAAGATGGCGTCGACATCCGCGGTGACTCGCCGGGTGTCGAACTCGATGGCGATGGCCGCGCCGCCGACGATGTACACGCTGGCGCTCACGCCTTTGGCCTGCAGTCGGCCGCCGAGCTCGGTGAGGAGCTCCGTGATCTCCACCACGGTGAGCTCGCGCTTGGGGGCCATCAGAGCGTTTCCAGGGCGCGTTCGTCGAGCCAGATCCCCTTGATCGACAGATCGATCGGCGTCCGTTGCATCGTGCGGGCGTCGAGGACGGGGTCGGCCGCGGGGAACCACCACGTGCGCAATGCCGGGACTCGGCTCCACGCGGGCGGATCGATGCCCCGGTGACGGCACTCACGGCTGAGGACCGCAGCGAGCAGCACGTCCCAGCGGTGATCCCCCGTGCTGGGCGGCTCGGCCAGGTACAGCGCCAGGTCGCGGTCTTCGTCGAGGTCACGGAAGTCACCGACGGCGCGGGTCAGCATCCGCAGGGCGAAGTCGGTGTCCCCGCGGTCGAGCTCCTCGCGGATCGCCTCCGCGGCATCGGCTGCCGTCATCCAGGTGCGAGTGGAGTGGCCAGGCCCCTGAGCGACGGCGACCCGCAGCTCGACATCCAAGGCGCGGAGAGTGGCCACCAGCATCGCCATCTCGGCGCGAGGGTGGCCGTGCTCGACGAGGCTGACCCACTGGCGGGTGGTCCCGGACGCATCGGCTAGCTGCGTCTGGGTCCACCCCCTCGCCACGCGCGCCGAACGAATGGACGCCCCGAGATCCTGAGCTGAGCGAACCGCTGGCATGCCGAAGCCTCCGACCTGATGGAACCGTTCGCTGCCATGCTATCGCCAGGCCAGAGGATCAGACGAACGTGGGGGTGACGCCGATGGCGTCGTAGACCGCTCGGATCAGACTGCTCGACCGGGGATCGCCGTTGAGGCCCTGCAGCATCTTGTTCATGACGTAGCCGAAGCCGATCCCGTGCTCCGGGTCGGTGAAGCCCACCGAGCCACCCGCCCCCGTGTGGCCGAATGACCGGGCGCCGCCGTAGGGGGCGAAGAGCGACGAGGTGAAGAAGCCGAGGCCAAAGGTGGTCTCGAACATCAGGCACTTGTCGGGGCCGGTGGTCTGCAGCTCCGATGCCTTGGCCACCTGCTCGGCGTTTAGGAGCGGCTCGGCCGGACCTCCCTCGACGGTGCCGGTGAGGCCGGCGTAGAAGCGGGCCAGCGACCGTGCGTTGGTGACGCCGTTGGCCGCGGGGATCTCCGCCGCCCGGATGGCCGGGTTGTTGAATCCGCCTTCCGCCGTGTTGAACACGAACGACGGAGCGCCGAGCGCCTTGCCGAGGATCGTGTCGGGGCCCATGAACTGGGCGATCAGCTCAGCCATGGCCGGGTCCTGGGCCGCGGTGAGCGACGCGTCGCCCCACTGCACGAGGGGCGCCACCCGCGCCTGCTGCTCGTCGGGCAGGCCGATCCAGAACTCGAGCCCCAGCGGCTCGGCGATCTCGTCGTGGAAGAAGGTGCCAAGGCTCTTGCCGGAGATGCGACGAACCACCTCGCCCACCAACCAGCCGTAGGTGGTGGCGTGGTAGCCGTGGGCCGTGCCCGGCTCCCACACCGGCGCCTGCTCCTCGAGGGCACGGATCATGGGATCCCAGGCCAGCGCCTCTTCGAGCGTGAGCTCGGCGTCCACGTAGGGCAGACCGGCCTTATGGCAGAGCAGCCACCGCACCGGGATGTCGCCCTTGCCGGCCGCCTTGAACTCGGGCCAGTACTGCGCCACCGGCGCGTCGATGTCGAGGTCGCCCCGTTGGGCCAACAGGTTGGCGCAGGCCGCGGTGGCGCCCTTGGTAGTGGAGAAGACCAGCTGCAGGCTGTCCTCGGTGTAGGGCGTGCCGGTGTCGCGATCGGCCACGCCGCCCCACAGGTCCACCACCTTGTGACCGCCGACGTAGACCGACGTCGCCGCCCCCACCTCACCGTGCTGGTCGAAGTTGGCCCGGAACGCCTCCGCCACGCCTTCGAACCCGCTCTCGACAGCTCCACCGATCTCGGTCACGACATCCCCCTCTTGTTACGTCCGCCCAGGCTGGCACGCCGGCGGCAGTCATTGCACACCGCGTGCAAGGACTCGGGCGTTTAGGCTGGGGGCGAGTGCACTGCCAGCCACTGCCTCAGGTCCTCCGGCGGCCGCGGTGGTGAGAACAGGAAGCCCTGCACGAGGTCGCAGCCCATGGCGCGGAGCACCTCCAGCTGCGGGCGCGTCTCCACCCCCTCGGCCACCACGAGGAGGCCGAGGGCCTGGGCCATCACGATCACCGCGGTGGCGATCACTAGGTCGTCGCCCCCGTCGCCCAGGCCGGCCACGAAGCTCTGGTCGAGCTTCAGGCAGTCGACCGGGAGACGCTTGAGGTAGGACAGCGACGAATAGCCGGTGCCAAAGCCGTCCACGCTCACACCGAAGCCGCGCGAGCCCAGACCCGCGAGGAGTCGGGCGGACTGCACGTCGTCCTCCACCAGCGCGTCCTCAGTGAGCTCCACCCGCAACAGGGTGGGGTCGGCACCCGCGGCCGCGACGGCAGCATCGATCCGGTCGAGCAGGCGGGCATCGGCCAGCTGGCGCGGCGCCAGGTTCACGGCCATCCAGCGGCGTCCCCATCCGTCGCTGCGACTCCAGCGGTCGAGCTGGCTGCAGGCCTCGACGAAGGCCCACTCCCCCAGGTCGGCCAGCAAGCCACTGTCGCCGGCGACGGGGAGGAAGGCGGAGGGCTCGAGCAGGCCCCGCCTCGGATGCTCCCAGCGGATGAGCGCCTCCACGCCCACGACCGATTGGTCGCCCAGGCGCAGGACGGGCTGATAGTGGAGCACGAGCTCGTCTCCTTCAAGGGCACGTCGTAGCTCGTTCTCGGTCTGCAGGCGGGTGGCCGCCCGGGAGCGCATCTCATCGTCGAAGAGCTCGAAGCGATGGCGCCCGAGATCCTTGGCCCGGTACATGGCGGCGTCGGCGTCACGCAACAGGCCCGCGGCCACTTCAGGACCACTGCTGGCACCCAGTGCAATGCCAATGCTCACCGTGGCGGCGAGGTCGGTGCTCAGCACCTGCATCGGCTCGGAGACCGCCGCGGAGAGCCGCTCCGCCATCTCCGTCACGGCATCGAGGTCGCCGACATCAGGGCAGACCACCACGAACTCATCACCCCCGAAGCGTCCCACCGTGTCGCCCGGACGCACGTGGGTGCGCAGCCGCTCGGCCACCAGGCACAGCACGGTGTCGCCGGCCGCGTGGCCGAACCCGTCGTTGATCACCTTGAACCGGTCCAGGTCGCAGACGAGGACGGCCACCTGGGTGCCGGTGGCCTGGGCGTCCTCGAGGGCCCGCTCCAGACGGTCGAGCACGAGCACCCGGGTCGGGAGGGCGGTGAGGGCATCGTGGAGCGCGCTGTGCCGGAGATCTGCCTCGAGCGAGGCCCGAACCCGTCGCTCCTCGGTGATGTCGTCGAACACCACATACGTGGTGGGTTCGGGTGTCGGCAGCAACGTGGCGCTGGCGCGTATCCACACGACGGCGCCATCGTGTCGTTGCACCCGCAGCTCAGCAGGACGACCGGGGCTGTCGGCGAAGGTGCCCGCCATCACCGCCAGGGCCATGGCGACATCGTCCGGGTGGATGAGGTCGAGGAACGCCTCTCGCTGAACCCCAACAGGATCGCGCCCGATGAGGGCCGCGCCGGCTCGGTTCATGCGGAGGATCGTGCCGTCGCCCCCCACCAGGGCCACCCCCGAATGCGTGTGGTCGAAGGCGTACTCCAGGAAACCCATGTCACCCACGCGCCCAAGTCTGCCGTTCCCCGACGGTTCGTGCGCTCAGGTCACGAGGCGACCCCAGGCCGGAATCGGCGAATCGTGGCGCCCAGCTCCTGGGCGATCAGCACCAGGAAGAACATGGCGACCGACACGCCAGCCATGGTGGCCCCGGCCGCCGTGCCGTGGTGGAAGCTGAGGAGCAGACCCAAGCTCACGGCCACCCACCCGAGGGCGACGCCGACCAACATGCAGAGCCACACCCGCCGGACCAGCAGGGCGGCAGTGGCCGGTGGGCCCACCAGCAGACCGAAGACGAGCAGCGTGCCCACGGCCTGGAAGGACGACACGATGGCGACTGCGATCAGGGCCAGCAGTGCCAGGTGGGCGGCACCCGGGCGGAGGCCGAGGCTGCCGGCCTTGGCCTCGTTGAAGGAGAGGGCCAGGAAGGCCCGGTAGCCCAAAACGCTGCCCACGACCACGAAGAGCGCGGCAACGGCCTGCACCCGCACGTCGGCCCACGTGACGCCGAGTATGTCTCCGAAGAGGAGGCCCTGGACATCCCGGGTGAAGGACCGGCTCTTCGAGATGATGATCACGCCGAGGGCGAGCATCCCCACGAACAGCAACCCCACCGCGGTGTCATCCGCGAGGCCCGATCGCCGGTTGACGAAGCTGATGCCCACCACCATCACGCCGGCCGTGAGCAATGCCCCCAGCGTCAGGTTGAACCCCCACAGGACCGCCAGGGCCATCCCCGGGATCACGCCGTGGGCCAGCGCATCACCGAGGAAGCTGAGACTGCGCAGCACCACCCACGTGCCGACCACCGACGAGGCGACCACCGCCAGCATCCCGGCCAGCAGCGCTCGCTGCATGAACTCAGGCTCGAAGGGGTCGAGGACCCAGTGCACCATCAAGCCATCTCAGCAGGTCATCCCAGCGCCATCGCGATCCGCTCGGCGTTGGCCCGGACCATCCCGATGTAGGTGTCGCCATCCCCACCCTTCTCGCCGAGGGACTCGCTGAACAGCTCCACCACCTCGACGTCGCTGCCCTCCGCGGCCAGCGCATCGGCCAGGCGGGAGGGCGAGGAGGTGTCGGCGAAGAGGGCCGGCACGTCGCGCTCCTCGATCTGGTTCACGAGGTCGGTGAGGTCGGCGGCGCTCGGCTCGGCCAGGGTCGAACCACCTGGGATGATGGCCCCGAGCACCTCGAAGTCGTAGCGGTCGGCGAAGTAGCCGAACACCTCGTGGTTGGTGAGGAGCACCCGGCGCTCGGGGGCGATGTCAGCGAGGAGGGCCACCACCTCGGCGTCGAGAGCGTCGAGAGCGACCAGGTAGGCGTCCACCCGCTCCTGGTACGCCGGCGTGTCCAACTCCGGGATCTGCTCCGCCAGCTCATCCGCGATCAGCTCGGCGGCTTGGCGCATGCGCACCGGGTCAGTGAACAGGTGCGGATCCTGCACGCCCTCCTCGAAGTCGATGGGCTCGATGGCGTCGGTCGCCGCCACCACGACGACCCCGTCGGCTTCGGCCGCCTCGATCGTGTCGCTGAGGCCCTCCTCGAAGCGGAGGCCGTTCACGACCAGCACGTCCGCCTCGCGCATGGCGGCGGCCTGCCGCGCGGAGGCGGCGAAGTCGTGCGGATCGCTGTTGGGCGGCATGATCACCTCGACCTCGGCGTCGTCGCCGACCAGGTTCCGCACCACGTCGCCCAGGATGTTGGTCGTCACCACCACCTTGGCGTCGGTGAGGACCGCCGAGCGGCCGGCGTCCTGCGCATCGCTGACGCAGGCGGCCAGGGCCATCAGCAGCCCACCCGCGGTGGCCACCTTCCGAAAGACAAGAACGGTTCTCATCATCTGGCACGATAGGAACATTGGTTATCATTCGCAAATCGCTGCTGTCACCGCCACCGACCTCGTGCTGAGCTACGGCCCCCGCACCGTCCTCGACGCCGCCTCCTTCACGGTGCCCGACGGAGCCGTCACCGCGCTCATCGGCCCCAACGGCTCCGGGAAGTCCACCGTGCTCAACGCCGTGGCCGGGCTGCTGACGCCCCGCTCCGGCCAGCTCGACATCCCGGCCCGGCACCGTCGCGGCGGGGTCGCCTACGTGCTGCAGGCCACCCACGCCAACGAGCACCTACCGCTCACCGTGCGGGAAACGGTCACGATGGGCCGCTACGCCACCGCCGGACCCCTTCGGCGACTGCGGGCCGAGGACCGCTCGGCGGTCAACGAGGCCATGGAGGCCCTCGCCATCACGGACCTCGCCAGCCGGCCGCTGCGCGAGCTGTCCGGCGGGCAACGGCAGCGGGCCTTCGTGGCGCAAGGCCTGGCCCAAGGCGCCAGCGTGCTTCTGCTCGACGAGCCCATCACCGGCCTCGACATCGTGTCGCGGCAACACATCCTCGACGCCATCAGCGAGGAGCGAGCCGCCGGGAGAGCTGTGATGGTCTCCACCCACGACCTCGGCGACGCCGCGGCGGCCGACCACCTGCTGCTGCTGGCCGGACGGGTCGTGGCCAGCGGATCTCCTACCGAGGTGCTCACCGAGGCCAACCTGGTGACGGCCTACGGTGGGCACCTCCTCCGGGTTGGCGAGCAGACTCTGATCCTTGACGACCACCCTCACCACTGATGAACGATGATCTCCACGCCACCGCCGGCGAGCGCCTCCGCGCCGACGACCAGCGTTACACGAGCCAGCGGCGCGCTTTGGTGGAGCTGCTCCTCGAGATCGACCAGCCCCTCACCATCCCGCAGCTGCTCAGGCGCCAGCCGGGCCTGGCCCAGAGCTCGGCCTACCGGAACCTGGCGGTGCTTGAGCGGGCCGGTGTGGTCCACCGGATCGTGACCTCCGACGAGTTCGCTCGCTACGAACTGACCGAGGACCTCACCCGCCACCATCACCACCTCATCTGCTCGTCATGCGGCGACGTCACCGACTTTGAGGTGTCGGATGCGATCGAGCACGACCTCGAGACGGCGCTGGCCAAGGTGGCCAGGCGCACCGGGTTCCGGGTGAGCGCGCACCGCCTCGACCTGGTCGGCACCTGCCCCACCTGCGCGTGAGGCGCCTCCGGCAGGGGGTGCCCGGTGGCGGGCTGCTGCTCCTTAGCGGCGGCTGTGCCAACCGCGGCCTGGCCTCCGCGCCCACCTCGTCGCCCGGAACGGCGACGTGGGTGGCCGTGGGAGCGGCGGCCGCCGCCGCCGCCCTTGTCCTGGGCGCGCTGATCGTTCTCCCGGCCCGGCGGCCGGGCGGCTCGGCGTTCGCCGCCGGGCTCCTGGCGGTCCAGGCCGGTGCCGTGGTGGTGGGCGGCGCCATCATCCTCGGCGCCGCCCTGCGCAGCGAGCACCTGGTGACGCGCCCGCCCGACGCCGAGCAGGCGGCGAGCCTCCTTCGCCTCACCGGGCTCGACGGCGGCGACACCGGATTCTTCCGCCTGCTCGCCGTGGTCACCGTGGTCCTCGGCGGCCTGCTGGTGGTGGTGCTCTCACTGGCGGCGCGGTGTGCCGCTGACGTCGACCCGGTCGAGCGAGGCATCGCGACCGCGGTACTCGCCGTGGAGGTCGTACTGTCCCTTCTCACCACCATCCTGGTGGTGCTCGGCGAGCGCAGCCTGCCCTTCACGCTCACCGCCGCCGCCCTACCCCTCCTGGTGGCCGCCGTGGTCACCGTATGGCCCCGATCGGGGTACAACGGTCGCCATGGCTGACGACGCCCTCCACACAGACCTCTTCATCGGTGGCCGCTGGCGCCCCGCCGACAGCGGGGAGCGCTTCGACGTGATCGACCCCGGCACAGAGGAGGTGATCGCCAGCGTGGCCAACGCCGGCGCCACCGATGCCCGCGCCGCCGCCGCGGCCGCCGCGGAGGCTCAGCGGGGCTGGGCGGCCCGGGCTCCGCGCGAACGGGCCGAGGTCCTCCGACGGTCGTGGGAGATGCTGATGGAGCGGGCCGACGACCTCGCTCGTCTCATCACGCTGGAGAATGGCAAGGTGCTGGCCGAGGCCAAGGGTGAGATCACCTACGCGGCCGAGTTCTTCCGCTGGTTCAGCGAGGAGGCCGTGCGCCTCACCGGGGAGCTCGGTACCGCACCCAGCGGCACCAACCGGATCCTGGTGGTGCACCAGTCCGTGGGGGTGGCCTACCTCGTGACACCCTGGAACTTCCCGGCCGCCATGGCCACCCGAAAGATCGCGCCGGCGCTGGCCGCCGGCTGCGCCGTGGTGCTCAAGCCGGCCACCCTCACGCCGCTCACGGCGCTGGCGGTGGTCGCTGTGCTGCAGGAGGCCGGCGTGCCCGACGGCGTGGTCAACGTGGTGCCCGGCAGGAGCGCCAGCACCATCACCGCCGCCGTGCTTGAGCACGAGCGGGTGCGGAAGCTGTCCTTCACCGGGAGCACCGAGGTAGGCAAGAAGCTCATCGTGCAGGCAGCCGACCGGGTGCTCAACGTGTCGATGGAGCTGGGGGGCAACGCCCCGTTCATCGTGCTGGCCGACGCCGACCTCGACGCCGCCGTCGAGGGAGCCATGATCGCCAAGATGCGCCACAACGGCGAGACCTGCACGGCCGCCAACCGCTTCTACGTGGAGGCGCCGGTGGCCGGGGCCTTCGCCGACAAGCTGGCCGAGGCCATGAGCGCGCTGCCCACCGGTCACGGCCTCATCGCCGGCAACCGGCTCGGCCCGCTCGTCGACGCCGATGCGCGCGCCAAGGTGGCCGAGCTGGTCGGCGGCGCCGTGGCGGCCGGAGCCCGCGCCCTCGTCGGCGGCGAGGTGCCCGAGGGACCCGGCTTCTACTACCCGGCCACCGTCCTCACTGGCGTGGCGGCCGACAACCCGATCCTCGCCGAGGAGATCTTCGGTCCGGTGGCGCCGATCGTGGCGGTGGCCGACGCGGAGGAGGCGGTGCGCCTCGCCAACAGCAGCACCATGGGCCTCGTGTCCTACCTCTACACCGGCGACCTGGCCAAGGGGCTGCGACTGGCCGAGGCGCTCGAGTCGGGCATGGTCGGCCTCAACAAGGGCATCGTGTCCGACCCAGCCGCACCTTTCGGGGGCGTGAAGGAGTCGGGCCTGGGCCGAGAGGGCGGCCACGAGGGGATGCTCGACTACACCGAGACGAAGTACATCGCCACCGACTGGTAGTCGTCGTCGCTCACCTGCGGCGAGACCCCACGCCCACCGCCGCAACCCCGTTGGCTATCCTCGGAGCATGTGCGCCTCTTGCGTCGCTTCCGCTACGCCGATGATCACCGTCGGACTGGCGGTCATGCGACGGGATGCGCTTACCGCTTGGGTGCGGTCGAAGCTCGACCGCTCCGATCACCAGCCCTTGGGATCGTCGGGGGCGAACCGCTCCCAGCCGGATTCCGCCGGGTCGGATGACGGCGCCGAACCTGCCGAACCGGGCGCCGGCTCGATGGTGTCCTCCTCCTCCGGCGGCTGAACCACCTCGGCCGCGGCCGGAGCCGGCCGGAGAGTCGATCCCCGCGTGATCACGAAGGCGGCCAGGGCGGTGGTGATGGGGACGGCGGCCACCAACCCGATGGAGCCGACGAGCGTCCGCACGATCTCCACGGCCACCAGCTCGCCCTCAGCGACGGTGCCCAGGCTGCGCCCGGCCTGGGTGAAGATCAGCAGCAGCGGGAGGGAGGCTCCGGCGTAGGCCAGCACCAGGGTGTTCACCGTCGACGCGATGTGGTCGCGCCCGATGACCACCGCCGAGGCGTAGAGCCGACGGGCGCTGTAGGCCGGGTTGGCCTCGTGGAGCTGCCACACCGCCGACACCTGCGTGACGGTGACGTCGTCGAGCACGCCCAGGCTGCCGATGATGATCCCGGCCAGCACCAGGCCCTTCACGTCCACGTCGGCCGACGCGATGGTGAGGTAGAAGGCGTCCTCCGAGGAGAACCCAGTGAACTGGGACAGGCCCGAGAAGAGCGCCGCCAGCACCGCCGTCAGCCCGAGCGCCGCGAACGTGCCGATCAGGGCGACCGTGATCATCTCGGTGATGCCGTGCGTGAGGTACAGCGCCACGATGGCGATGACCGCCGCTCCCGCCAGGGCCACCGCGGTGGGGTCGTGCCCGTCCAGGATCGACGGAAACATGAAGGCCACCATCACCACGCCGGTGACGCCGAGAGCGACGAGCGCACGTAGGCCCTGGAACCGCCCGAGGGCCACCACCGCCACCGCGAACAGGCCAGCCAGGAGAAGCAGCGGCGTCCTCCGTTGGAAGTCGTTGAAGTAGTACTGGAAAGCGGGGTCGTTGTCCGCCTGGTAGCCGAGGGTCACTCGATCGCCCTCCTCGAAGTGCACCGTCGCCTCGAGGATGGACGTCTGAAAGCTCGCCACGGTGCCAGCGGTGGGGCCGCTGGTGACCTCGAAGCCCACGTCGGTGCAGCGAATGCCGTCCACCTCGGCAGTACCGGCGCAGGCCACCTCGCCCGTCTCCGTGATGGTGGCGTCGACGATCTCCGCGTTGAGGCCCAGCTCCGCGGCCAGCTCCGGCCGGTCTCCTTCGGGACGGAGCAGGACCATGCCCACCAGCGCAACCAGCGCCACGACGCACACGACCGCACCCAGGAGGCGACGGGTCTGCACGGACGTGAGCGTCGCCCCGCCATTGTCGTGATGGTGGGTGTGGGCCACGGGGGGAGTCTGGCCGACCGGACGGCGCGAGACTCGCACCGTGCCCGCGCCGCCGATCGATCAGGCCACCCTCGACACCGCCGTGGCCCTGCTCCGGGCGACCGGGGAACGCACCCTGCGCTGGTTCCGCGCCGCCGACCTGACGGTCGAGCGAAAGGGGGACGGCACGCCGGTGACGGCGGCCGACAAGGATGCCGAGCGCTTCCTCCGGGAGCAGCTAGCCGACGCCTTCCCCGGCGACGCCCTGCTGGGAGAGGAGGAGGCCCCTACTGCCGGCACCACCGGGCGGCGCTGGATCATCGACCCCATCGACGGCACCAAGGCCTTCACCTGCGGCGTGCCGCTGTACTCGAACCTGCTCGCCCTCGAGGACGAGCACGGCATCGCCGTCGGCGTGGTCAACCTGCCGGCCCTCGGGGAGACGGTGTGGGCGGGCCGAGGTCTGGGCTGTTGGTCGGAGCGGGGGCCGGCCCGGGTCAGCGCCCAACCGACGCTGGACGGTGCCTACGTGATGTCGAGCTCGTTCAGCCACTGGGCGCCCGGACGGGTCGCGGCTCTGGAGGGGGCCGGGGCGCGGCTGCGCACGTGGGGCGATGGCTACGGCTTCGCACTGGCCGCCACGGGACGGGTGGCGGCGATGGTCGATCCGGCGGTGGAGCCCTACGACATCGGGCCGATGCCGGTGCTCTTCGCCGAGGCAGGCGGGCGCTTCACCGACGTCGCCGGCAGAGCCACCATCGAGAGCGGCAGCGGCGTGGCCAGCAACGGCCACGTGCACGACGAGCTGCTCACACTCCTCCAGGACAGCTGAGCGGTCACAACCAGCCGACGCGTTTGAAGCGGCGGTAGAGCATGAAGCAGATGCCGAGCATGACCGCCAGGACGACGAAGTAGCCGAAGCGGGTCTCGAGCTCGGGCATGTGCTGGAAGTTCATGCCGTAGACGGCGCCCACCACCGTGGGGAAGCCGCCGATGGCCAGCCAGGCGGAGATGGTGCGCATGTCGTCGTTCTGGCGCACGGTCACCTGGGCCAGGTTGGCGTCGAGGGCTTCCGAGAGCAGATCTCGCGCGTGAGCGACCGCGCTCACCGCTCGCGTGAGGTGGTCCTCCACATCGCGGAAGTACGAGGCCAGCTCGGGGTGGGCGCCGGGGAGCTGACCGGCGGCCAGGCGGCCCAGCGGATCGAGGAGCGGCTCGGTGTTCCGGTAGAAGTTGAGCACCTCGCGCTTGAGCTTGAAGATGCGTTCACTGGGGTCGAAGCCACGGGGGCGGTCGACGGCGAAGACGGCGTCCTCGATCTCGGCCATGTCATTGTCGAGGCCATCGATCACCGGCGCGTAGTCGTCCACCACATGGTCGATGACGGCGTGGAGAACGGCCATGGGGCCGCAACGGATGCGGGAGAGATCGGATTCGATGGTGCGGCGCACATCCGCGAGAGCGCTGGCCTCGCCGTGGCGGACCGACACCACGTAGCTTTCGCCGACGAACAGCTGCAGCTCGGCGAAAGCCACCAGCTCGGTCGCGTCATCGTACCGGGCCGTCTTGAGCACCACGAAGAGGTCGCCGTCATACACCTCGAGCTTCGGGCGCTGGTGCGCGGCGATGGCGTCCTCGACGGCCAGCTCGTGCAGCCCGAACTCTTCCCGCACCGCCTCGAACTCGTCCGGGGACGGTTCGTGCAGACCCACCCACACGAACGAATCGGGTTCCTTCGACGCCTCGAGGGCATCGACGAGGGGCAGGTCCCCGTCCCGGCGCTTGCCATTCGTGTAAACGGCGCAGTCGACGATCACGACGCCATCATCCCGCACGCGTGGCAGGCTCGGCCGCCATGGAACCCGCCGCCCACGTCGACCACCTCCGCGCCGACAGCGCCGCCCTCCTCGCCGCCCACCGCGACGATCCCGTGGCGCCGGCCTGGGAGGGCCTCGGATGGGATCGCACCGTGCTCCTCGCCCACACCGCCAACGTGCATGGGTGGGTGCGGGCTCAGCTGCTGCTCGGCCCGAGCGAGCGCATCCGGTTCAGCACCGTCGAGCGGGCGCCCGAGGGCGACGAGCTCCCCGCTTGGTTCGAGGCGGGAACGACCGAGCTGGCGGAGCTGTTGACCGCCATGGACCTGGAGGCCACCTGGCCGACGTGGGCGGGCCCGCAACCAGGCACGTTCTTCGCTCGCCGCATGGCCCAGGAGACGGCGGTTCACCGCTGGGACGCGACGGGCGGCGCCATCGACGCCGACATCGCGGTGGACGGGGTGGATGAGCTGCTCGAGCTGTTCGCCCCTCGGATCCCGGCCGACAAGCTGGCGGGCGCCGCCGGCACCATCCACCTCCACGCCACCGATGCCGAGGGCGAGTGGCTCGTCCGCTTCGGACCTGAGGGCATTGCCTTCGAGCACGGGCACGCCAAGGGCGACGTCGCGCTGCGTGGCACCGCTGCCGACCTGCTGCTCTGGACCTGGAACCGCGTGCCGGTGGACGACCGCTTCGAGGTCTTCGGAGATCGGGCCCTCCTCGACACCTGGCGCAGCGCCGTCACCTTCTAGCTACGGGATCGGCGCTCCGAGGGGGCTGCCCCCGCTCCCGCCGCGGGGGTCCACGCCGCCGGCAGGTGCTTGATCCCGTTGATGAAGTTCGACTGCAGCCGCTCGGGCTCGCCCACGGCCCGGATGTCGGGCATCCGCTGGAAGAGCTCCTTGAACATCACCGTGATCTCCCGGCGAGCCAGGTGAGCACCGAGGCAGAAGTGCGGGCCGGGGCCACCGAAGCCAAGATGGTCGTTCGGTGTGCGACCGAGGTCGAACCGGAACGGATCCTCGAAGACGGCGGCATCACGGTTGGCCGAGGCGTACCAGAGCACGACCTTGTCCCCGGTGTTGAAGATCTGGTCGCCGATCTGTACGCCATCCTCAGTACAGGTACGGCGGAAGTGGATCACCGGGGTGGCCCAGCGCACGATCTCCTCCACCGCCGTGGGCGCCATCGCATCGACGTCCGTCATCCAGCGCTGCCGCTCCTCTGGGTACTGGGTGAGGGCGAGAAGGCCGTGGGAGATGGCGTTGCGGGTCGTCTCGTTGCCGGCCACCACCAGCAGGATGAAGAACGAGGCCATCTCCGCCGGCGTCAAGGTCTCGCCGTCCACCTCGGTGGTGACAAGGGCGGTGGTGACGTCGTCCTGCGGGTCCTTCACCCGGGCCTCAGCCAGCTCGGTGATGAGCAGGCTGAGGTCTTGGGCCGCCGTCAGGAGCGCGGCCATGATCCCGGCCTCCGTCTGGTCGGGCACGTACTCGGCGTCACCCAGGCCGAGGATGACGTTGGTGCGGTCGAAGATGAACCGCTCCTGGCTGCGCGGGATCCCCATCATGTCGACGATGATCCGCAGCGGCAGGGTGGCGGCGATGTCGGTGACGAAGTCTCCCTCACCCCGCTCGATGACGTCGTCGACGATGCCGGCCGCGGTGGCCTCCACGTCTCCCTTCATCTGGTCGAGCTGACGAGGGGTGAAGCCGCGGGACACGATCCTGCGCATCCGGGCGTGCTTGGGATCGTCCATGTTGATCATCGAGCCGAGGAACTCGAGGAACTCGGTGGGCATGTCGGGGATGTTGGTGCCCTGGCCCGAGCAGAACACGGCCGACCGCTTGCTCGCCTCGAGCACGTCGGCGTGGCGGGTGAGGGAGTAGTAGCCGGGTCCGGGCGGGAACATCTCCGACACGATCGGTTCGTCGAAGAACCGGATCGGGTCCTGCTCCCGCAGCGTGAGGAAGGCGCCCTCCCGCTCGTCGAGGGGTCGGGCCCAGAACAGTGGGTCCGACAGGTCGATCTCGTCGAGGGTCAACGCGTGGCTCGGCTCCATGTCGCCAAACTAGACCGCTCGGTCAAGTGGATGCGACGCCTCCGC
>Ga0136633_1001748_pt1 | contig 15649 bp, 10 predicted proteins | sample AntDrymeUQ832206_2_FD_105494 | JGI IMG/M metagenome (GOLD analysis project Ga0136633, IMG submission 105494) | Polar desert sand microbial communities from Dry Valleys, Antarctica - metaG UQ83 (22.06) | ecosystem: Environmental > Terrestrial > Soil > Desert | place: Antarctica: Dry Valley...
CTATCAAGTCACTGCTCGCTCGGTTGGCAATGCTCGTGGTGGTCTTCAGCCAGGTCGACAGATCAAGAGCAAGGCACGAAGCCCGTGGCTGTGAGGGTCAGACCCGCTGTGACCACCACGAGAACATCATCATCGCAGAGGCCGTGGCGGGCCTCGGGGTCGACGGTGGAGATGGTCCGATCCTTGGCCACGCCCCGAACGATGCGGAACACACCGTCGGTGCCGGGCGCCACGTCCTGGCCGGCGACGAGGGCGAGCAATTCGGCGGCGTCGGCCGCCGGGCCGACCAGCACGTGGCCGTCCAGGGTGGCCAGGGCGGCGTGGGCGTCTCGGACCAAGGCGTCGACCAGGGCGTCACGGGCGGCGGCGTCGTCCCAGTCACAGGGAGGCTTGCCGATGGTGGCGTAGTCGTCGTCGCGGCGCAGGGCGGCTCGAATTTCGGCGGCCAGGGCGGCCGGCACCGTGGCCAGCACCTTGCGGATGGCGGCCCGCAGCTGGGTGACGGTGTCCTGGGTGGCCACGGCGTCATAGAGGGCGGTGGAGTCGAGCACTCGGGCCCGGCCCTTGAGTGCCCCAGCCTGGCGCGCCGGGATCAAGGTGTCCTCATGGAGGCGGTAGGGCCGATCCGAGGCCCGCAGGCGGTTTCGCATTCCCACCAGCAAGGTGGGATGGAAGGACTCGGCCCCCGTGGTCAGCCCCGCGGCCGCCTGCCAGCGCAGGTCGAAGGCCAGGCGATCACATGCCTCACGATCTGACAGGCCCTCGAAGCTCTGCAGCAGCATGACCGTGGCCACCGTGCGGGCCGGGATGGTCGGTCGGCCCCGGGGCGTGGCCACGAACAGGTCGGCGAAGTAGTCGTCGGGGAACAGCCGGTGCCCCTCTTCGGCCAGCAGGCGGTAGAGCGAACCGGACTTCAGCCGGTCACCCAGCACCAGTGCAGCGTCTTCGAAGTGACCCTGCTTCACCGCAGCCCCAATCGCCATAGGGAATTCTCCTGCCAGATCGTCGCACGGTGGCGGATCCCCCCGGCGACTAGATCAGCAGTCTCCTAGGGGAGGACCCCACTCGATCGGCTGCAGCTCATCGTTGACGTGATCCGCGCCCATGTTCTCCGCCAGACCTGCACGGGTCACGTCGAAGACCGGGCTGCGCTGGAATCGCTCCTGGGCAGGCTGCCGGACTGGTGCCACCTTGTGCGGGACCCGGATATCGCCTGCCGCCTCGTAGGTCAGCGCACCAGCCGGCGGAGGCCCTCGGCGACCTGCTCGATCGTGCCGGCCTCGGCGGCAATCCCCATGACGAAATCGTAGACGTCGTCGTTCGACGCCCGATGTGCGGCGACGCCGTTCAGCTCCAGGAACACGGCGGTGGACAGCCAGCCGAGACGCTTGTTCCCGTCGATCAGCGGATGGCTCTTGACGACCGACTGCAGCAGCGAGGCCGCCTTGGTCCAGATGTCGGGGTAAGCGTCCTCGCCGAACACCGTCGTCTGTGGCCGGGCCGCAGCGGAGCCGAGCAGGCCCATGTCCCGGATCGGCGGCGGATTGCCGAGGAGCATCCGAGCCAGGTCGACGAGGTCCTCGACATCGAGGTACTCAACGTCGGCGTCACTCACCGAGTCGTCGGAGGGCCTCGGCATGCACGTCCATAACTCGCCTTGCTGCGGCCGACACCCGGTCGCGGTGACGGCCGTGGACGACGTACTCACGGACCGCTCGGCGCGCCGCCTCTTGCATGGAGATGCCCTCGGCCTCGGCCCGCTCGCGAAGCGCAGCGTGCTCGTCCTCGGTGAGACGCAGTGTCATGGCCATCCGGTGATGGTATCATTCTGATACCATCAACCGCTACATCAGACCGGCGAGCCGGTAGCACGAGGGACCCGGCCACGGCCACGTTGAGGCTCGACCCCTGCCCCACCATGGGGATCTCGACGACCTCGTCAATCAGGTCCCATGCCTCCGCCGGCACGCCGTGGTGCTCATGTCCGAGCAGGACGACGGTGCGCGTCCGAGCCGCTGCCAGCCTGGTGAGCGGCGTTGCGTCCTCTGCGAGCTCGACGGCGACGATCCGACTCGTCTCGAGCTGTTCCCTGGTCCAGCTCAGCTTCGACCTCCGCACCCAGTGGACGTGAGGCCGGCGAGGCAGGGTGTCTCCCCTGTCGAGCGCCCGGTGATAGTGGTCCGTGCTGGGCACGGCCATGCAGGCGCCGACGGCGTCGCAGGTGCGAAGCAGTGTCCCGAGGTTCGCCTCGTACGCCACCCACAGCGGGGCGACGATCAGCTGGTCCCAGCAGCCGTGTTGGCGCCGGCGGCGCTGCTCACGCAGGTCCGTCCGGCGGGTCTTGTCGCCGGGTGTCACCGGCGGGAGAAGCAACTCCTCGTCATGTGCATTCTGGACGCTCTTGGCGGCGGCGTCGGGCCATCGACAGGCCCACGCGGGCAACTGAAAGGACAAGCTACGCCGCTGGGCGCGTGTCCGCCTCATGACAAGCCGCTACCGGATACCCAAAGTTTGCCGATAATCGGTTGACATCGTCCCCAGAATGCCTACTATCGATGTCCATGGCACGCATACACATCGTCGAAACAAAGCTCCGGGGAACAGCCCCGTTGAGCGTCGGCGCGTACCCGTGCCTGCCCGGTCTGTCACTCGATGAGCGACAGGCGGCTGGTCGGGAAGCCGGGAATACCGGCAGTACCGACGTTCGCTGGTAGCTGACGCTCCTTCGTTCGCTCCGCATCCTCATCGTTGACGCGCACCCCGTCATGCGCGTGTTCACTCGGGCTCGAGCCAGTGGTGGCGCCGCGGTCTCCAACACCGATGGCCGGGGGTTCGACACCTTCCGAGCCTGCTCTTACGCGCCGGACTTCCGATCGAACATCGGCAATCCGGACATCAGCATCTTGACAACTGCAGAGCATCGTCGTCGGGGCCATTTCCCTATGGCCCCGCATGGGTCGGTCGCGCCATGGGGCGCAGCTGGCGGTAATCCAGCCGTCTTTCCGACACAGGGGGTTCGATTCCTCTCCGACCCACGAACAACCATGCGCGTCACGCCTGACAGGTAGGGCACCGGGCTCTTACCCCGGAGAAGACTGGGTTCGAGGCCCAGGGCGCGCACGCATACACGCCGCCGTAGCTCAGCCGGTCAGAGCGACTGCCTGTCGAGCAGAAGGCCACGGGTTCGAGTCCCGAACGTCGGAACACGCGTCGCTCGAAGAGCGGCTCGGGCCGTAGGCCCGAACTGCGTGCTTCCGGGGCGAGCAGTCGGTGGCGCCACTCGTCGACGTAGTCCAATGGAGAGGGCACCGGCCTACGAAGCCGGAGGGTGCAGGTTCGACCCCTGCCGTCGACGCTCCATCGCATCAAGTAGCTCGTCGTAGCTCAGTGGAGAGAGCACCGCCCTCCGAAGGCGGGCGTCGCACGTTCGAATCGTGCCGGCGAGGCCGACCCAGCCCGGCTCTAGGTGCAGCCCAAGGAAGGGATCCGGCCGGATCAGGAGCCCGGTTGCTAGCCGGGTACGGGGTCACGCCCGTGCGAGTTCGAGTCTCGCCCTTCCGCCGCTGCCGAGGAAGCGACCCGGCTGGATCAGGAGCCTGTCTCGAAAACAGGTACGGGTCTCACGGCCCCTGGGCGTTCGAGTCGCCCCGCTTCCGCTCTCGCCGCGATCGTCAAGTGGTCATGACGCCGGGTTCTCATCCCGGAAGCCGGGGTTCGACTCCCCGTCGCGGTACGCAATCGATGCCAGGTGGTCCAGTGGCACGGACGTCCGGTTGTTACCCGGAAGACGAGCGTTCAACCCGCTCTCTGGCAGCCACCGCCCGGTGGCCGCGAGCATCAAGGCACGCGGCTGCAACCGCGACACGTAGGTGAGAGTCCTGCCCGGGCGTCCACGTGGTCGTCGTTCAACGGACAAGGATCCCGGCACGCCACGCCGGGGACGAGGGCGGCTGGTCTCACCTTCGCTTCGCTCCGATTCGCTCGCCGCTTCGTTCGATTCCCTCCGACCACACTGAGGCACAACTACACCGAGAGGAGGTGTCCACCATGCCCATCACCATCAACCCCAAGCTCGTCTCCTGGGCGAGCGACATCGAGCCCGACACCATCCGTCAGGCCGAAAAAACCGCTCGCCTGCCCATCGTGGAGGGCCACGTGGCCCTCATGCCCGACGCCCACGTGGGCATCGGCGCAACCGTGGGCTCGGTGATCCCGACCAAGGGCGCCGTCATCCCGTCGGCGGTCGGTGTCGACATCGGCTGCGGCATGATCGCCGCCGAGCTTGACGTTACCGAGGACCAGCTGCCCGACAACCTCGAGCCGCTCCTCGGCCGCATCGAGCGGGCCGTGCCCGCCGGCGTCGGCAAGGGCCACGACAAGGCCGGCAACGCCGCCGGTACGTGGCTCTCGAACCACCGTCCTGCGACGTCACTGTCGGCGGCACAGGCCGACAAGGCGGCCAAGCAGTTCGGCACGCTGGGCTCGGGCAACCACTTCTTCGAGCTGTGCATCGATGAGCGGGGCCGGGTGTGGGTCGTCCTGCACTCGGGCAGCCGGGGCATCGGCAACCAGTTGGCCCAAATGCACATCGCCAAGGCCCGGCGTCTGGCCAAGGAGGCCGCCCTCAGCCTGGAGGATCCCGACCTGGCCTGGTTCGTCCAGGGCACGCCGGAGTTCAAGGCATACGTCACCGACATGGGTTGGGCCCAGGACTACGCCAAGGCCAACCGCAACTCGATGATGGACCGGGCTCTGGTCGAGGTGCTGCGCTTCATCGGCACCGGCAAGGAGACCCGGCGCATCAACTGCCACCACAACTTCACCCAGCAGGAGGTCCACGGCGGCAAGGAGCTCTGGGTGACCCGCAAGGGCGCCATCCGGGCCGACGTCGGCGACCTCGGCGTCATCCCAGGGTCGATGGGCACCCGCAGCTACATCGTCGAGGGCAAGGGCAACGAGGCGAGCTGGACGTCGTGCAGCCACGGCGCCGGCCGTCGCTACAGCCGGACCAAGGCCCGCAAGCTGTTCACCAGCGCCGACCTGGCCACGGCCATGGCCGGGAAGGTGTGGCTATCGGATCGGGCCGGCGCCCTCCTCGACGAGATCCCCGCCGCCTACAAGGACATCGATCAGGTCATGGCCGACCAGGCCGACCTGGTCACCATCCTGCACACCCTGCATCAGGTCCTGAACTACAAGGGGACTTGAGGCAGCCTGCAGTACCCGGTCCCGCCCGACGTGCCCACCTCGGGCGGGACCACCCTGCCGGTGAGGTCCTGAGGGTAAGGACGCTCGCGTCGTAACCGAGAAAGAGCGGGTTCGATCCCCGCCGCCGGCCCTACTCGCCCGCTGCGCAGACCAGGGGTTCCTTCGTATCGCACACGAATGCCCGACAAGGGCGTGTCCTCAGGTCGACGGGTTCCCGGGCGGGTTCACATGGTCCTGAAGCTCTCACGGTGGAGCGGCCGGTTGAAGCCCGGCAGGAGCAGGTTCGAGCACTGCCGGGACCACCAGCTCGAGGGGCATGAGCCGAGCCTCGGAACACGCCCGCCTCGCAGAGGCGTTCGGGCCCCAGGCCCGAAATGCGTGCTTCCGAGGCGAGCCAGACGGAGACGGCACCGCGCTGATACCGCGGGACGACGTGGTTCGACTCCACGCTGCCCTACCTGCAATTCGCGACGAGTAGGTCAGTGGCCAGACCGCCTCTCTTACAAAGAGGATGCCGGAGGTTCGACTCCTCCCTCGTCGACTGTGGCCGAAGTAGAAGTGGACGACACGCCGGGACGTGGCCCCGGAAGAAGCCGGTTCGAGTCCGGCCGGTCACCCCATCACCATCGTTGCGGGGGATCTGGCGATCAGCGGGGTCTCATTCGCCCTGCGCGCGGGTTCGATCCCCGCCCCCGCCACCAGCCACAGAAACACCAGGGCCGGTAGCGCAACTGGAAGCGTGACTCCCTTGCAAGGAGGAGGGTGCGGGTTCGACTCCCGCTCGGTCCACCAATGCTGACGTAGCCCAACAGGGAGAGGCACGGCGCTCAGACCGCCGCCAGTGTCGGTTCGAATCCGACCGTCAGTACCAGCAACTGGATGTGGCGCAATGGGAGCGCACCGGCCCTGGGAGCCGGGGGTTGGGAGTTCGAGTCTCTCCATCCAGACCGATGCGAGGTAGTGCAACCGGCACCACGCCTGGCTCTGAACCAGGAAATCCGGGTTCGAATCCTGGCCTCGCAGCCAAACGACGATGCTCCGCAGCCGAGTCGGCCTGATGCGCAGGCGGGGGTTCCTTCGCCTCTTAAGCGGGTGGTTGCGGGTTCGAATCCCGCCGCCCGGCACCACATCCACCTCAAACCAGGCCGGGCGTAGCTCAACGGTAGAGCACCTTGTGTCCTCCGCCGTCTGGTTCCCAGGCCGACTCGATCACCGGTCAGCTGCGAAGGACGGGCTTCCTTCCTTGGTGAGGGGCGCCACGGGCAACGTGCGCCCGCCGTTCGACTCGGCACCGCTCGTCCGCCCTGTTCCCTGACCGGACCATCTCCATCAACCCTGCAAAGGAGCACCGCCATGACCAAGTTCTCGGGCACCCGCCGCCGCCCGCTGCGGGCCAACCTCATCGCGTCCGTACGCACCACGAGCCGGCGCACCCTCACCCACGAGGGTGGCCTGGCGTTCGTGCGCGACGCCGAGTCGGAGCTGTTTCTCCTCGCCGCCACCAACATGGTCGGCGAGGACACCTTCTACGAGCGCGCCTCCGACCGCGACGCCCGCTTCGTCGCCCTGGTCCATCACGTGACCGCCATCAACCCGGCGTTCGTCGCCGGCCTCGCTCCGTACCTACGGACGACGCTGCTGATGCGTTCGGCCGCGGTCGTGATGGCGGCCGAGTACGTGGCCGCCGGCGGCTCGCACGGCCGCGCCGTCGTCGACGGCGTGCTCCAGCGCGCCGACGAGCCGGCCGAGCTGCTCGGCTACTGGCTCACGACGCATGGTCGCAACGTGCCAATGGCCGTCAAGCGCGGCGTGGCCGACGCGGCCCGCCGCCTCTACAACGAGCGCGCCGCCCTGCGCTACGACGGCCTGTCGCGCCAGGTCCGCATGGCCGACGTGATCGAGCTGACCCATCCTCAGCCGCGTGACGACCGCCAGTCGGCCCTGTTCCGCTGGCTGCTCGACCGTCGCCACCACGACGACGCGGTGGCCACCGGCGATCGCCTGCCTGTGCTCGCCGCCGCGGCCGCCCTCGACACCGTCCCGGCAGAGGACCGTCGATCGGTCCTGCGCTATCGGGGCCCGGTCGCGCTGGCCGAGGCCGGCTTCTCGTGGGAGCGCCTGTCGGGCTGGCTGCCCAGCGGCATGGACGCCGAGGCGTGGGCCTCGGTCATCCCGTCGATGGGCGTGATGGCCCTGGTCCGCAACCTGCGCAACTTCGACGAGGCCGGCATCGACCATGCCGTCGTCGACGCCGTCATCGCCAAGATCACGGACCCCGACCAGGTGGCCAAGGCCCGGCTCTTCCCCTACCAGGTGTGGGCGGCATACAAGCACGCGCCGTCGGACAACTGGAAGCGAGCCCTCGGCCGCACCCTCGACCTCACGGTCGCCAACATCCCAACGCTCGACCGCACCCTCGTGGTGATCGATACCTCGTCGTCCATGACGGCGCCGGTGTCGGGCCGATCGAAGCTGTCGCGGGTGGAGGTGGCCTCGGTCATGGCGATGGCCACGGCCCGGCGGTCCACCGACGTCGACGTCGTCATCTTCGGCGACCGGAACCGCCGCCTGCGCGAGCTGGCCGGCATGTCGGTCCTGGCCGGCGTGGCCAAGGTGGTCGGCCTGGTGGGCTCGGTGGGCCACTCGACGTTCGGCCACACCGCCATCGCCCGCCACTTCGACCCGAACCGCCACCGGCGGGTCGTCATCTTCACCGACGATCAGCAGCACGACTCGGGCCGAGTCCGGCTCGACCACGTGCCGCTGATCTACACGTTCGATCTGGCCGGCTACCGCCCGTCCGCCCTGCCGGCGGGCCAGGGTGGCCGCTACACGCTCGGCGGCTTCACCGACGCCACCTTCACAGTGATGAAGGTGCTGGAGGACGGCCGCGACGCCGGCTGGCCGTTCATGGCGTGAACTTACGCGCGGCTCGACTCCGGGCCGCTGCAAGTGGCGCCCAGATGACGACGACTACGAGAAGGGTCATGGCCGGCGTCGTGGTGGCGGCGACGCCGGCCGCGCGTGCATGGCCCGTCTCCTGGAGGCGTCGGTGGAGCTGGATGGGGAAATCCTCATCGAGGAAATCCGCACCGAGTACCAGGACACCTCTTGGACTGCTGGCGGCAAGTGAGCGGCAACGTGAGCCGCATAGCGAACAGCGGCGAGGACCTGGTCCCGGGTCAGGTCCTACGCCTCTTGAACAGCCTCGACGCTGTCACCTGAGCCGATCGCCCCGACCACGGTGGCGACATCTATGCGGGTACCGGCGAGGCAGGGCTTGCCGAATCGGACACTTGGGTCCATCGAGGTCCCTGGGTAGACCTGCTGTCGGCGCTCACCGAAACCCGCGCTACCGCCTCATCGAAAGTCGCGCTCGAGGACATGCCCCGTGGGAAGGGTTAGCGACGCTTCGGTGACGGCCGCTCGGGTGCGTCGTTGAGCTGGCTGAGCGGCTGGGTGAGGGCCTGGTGCTCACGAAGACGCCAGCTCGGCCCGGCAGGACGTGCTGCGGAGGGTGGGCCCGCACGCACCGGACCGCGGCCACGGTGCGGCATCCCCCCACGACCTCGCCGGCTGCGGCGTCCTCGACGTGGCCAGTGCCGAGAGTTCTGGGCCTTCGAGTTCAAGCGCCGGGGAGCCGGCGTGACACCGTGCCGGGGGCGCTCGAGATCGACGCTGCGAGGGGCGACGCGAGCGACGGGCTCAGGCCGGGCGGCCCAGCGGCAGAAACGCGCCCGAGGGGCTTCCGGGCGAGCCGGAAGCCCCTCGTCGCCGGGGTGGGGGGTCGGTCAGACGGAGTCGCCGGGAGCGAGGACAAAGTCGTACGAGCAGGTGGCGAACGAGCGCCCGCCGGCGCCGAGGTGACGCTCGAGCTTGGTGATCAGCGGCGCCTTCACCGCGCCGACGACGTCACAGTCGATCCACGGGTCGCCCTCGAAGTAGATCTGCGTCGTCAACGGGCCAGCGTGCTCGTGGCTGAGGAGGAAGTGGATGTGGCCGGGACGGTATGCGGGCCGGCCCAGGGCGGCGAGCAGGATCCCAGTGGCACCGGACTTCGGGATCTCGTAGGGCTCGGGCACGACGGTCTCGAACTCGAACCGGCCGTCGGCGTCGGTGGTCAGACGGCCGCGGAGGTTGTACTCGGGCACGCCCGGGCTGAAGTGGGAGTACTCGCCCGCGCCGTTGGCCTGCCACAAGTCCAGGGTGGCGCCGGCAAGCGGGGAGCCGTCGGTCGAGCGCACCGTGCCGGAGAACAGCAGCGTGTCCCCCGGCTCGTCCGCACGCTTCGGCATCACGAACGGTCGCTCCAGCAGCGGCGCTTCGGGCACGTAGAACGGTCCCTCGACGTTGCTCTCGGTGCCGACCCCGGCCGCGTTGACGTTGTCGACCGTGGTCGACAGGAAGACGTCGAGCATCATCGGCAGCTCGAACCCCTGGTTACCCGCCAGGGTCAGCCACTCGGTGGCCGCCCGGTACTCGTCCCACGTGACCCGGTGCTTCTCGATGATCCCCGTGAGGGCGGCGATCACATCGCTGAAGATGGCCTCCACCCGGGCGTTCGTGGTCGACCTCGTCTCGCTTGTCATGGTCATCATGGGCTCCTCGTCGTCTGGAATGCTCAACTGACTCTCTGAGCATGCGGGACGGCAGCAGCCGGGCACATGGGGCAGAACCGACACCTTCCGTCGCCCGGGCCCCATCTAAGGGAACGGGCTAGGACGCCGTCAGTCCGTGGGCGGTGCGAGCGGCGAAGGCGACCAGCTCCGACCGGGTGCGCAGACCCGCCTTGACGGCAATATTGGCGACGTGGCGCTCGACCGTGCGCGGGGACATGAAGAGCCGTGCGGCGATCTCCTTGTTGGCGAGCCCCTCGGCCAGGAGCGTGAGCACCTCGCCCTCTCGCTCGGTGACCCCGATCCGGCGGAGGGCGCTCGGAACCTGTGAGCTCTGGCGGCGGCGGGGCACCGGGGCCCCGGCCTTGCCCAGGAGCGAACGGGTCGCCGTCACCAGCCGGTCCTGCCCGAGCTCCTCGAAGCACACGAGCGCCTCTCGCAGCCACGTCGCCGGGTCACCCCAGCCGTCGGCGATCGCCGCCTCCGCCGTCAGGCGACGGGCGAGCTGACGGAACCACGTGCCGGGGGCGATCTCGGCGTAACCGGCGGCGGCGAGGCGCTCAGCGCCGTCCTTATCACCCTTGCGCCCGGCCAGTACCGCCTCGGCGCAGTGGACAAACCCCCGGTTCAAGACGTGGACCAGGGCGCCCGAGGCCCGGACCTCGGAGCAGGCGTCCTCGCCGGCGCCCTGGATCGCCTGCACGAGGGCCCACAGGCCCCGCTCGGGCATCGGGGCGCCAACCGACCGGCGGAGGATCTCCATGCCGGCGTCGAACTCGGCCACGGCCCGCCCGCGGTCCTCGACGATGAGCGACGAGACGCCGCGGGCGACCATCCAGGCCACACCCGCGATGTCGGGCTCGCCACCGGCCAGCGCCAGCGCCGCCTCGACTCGGGCTTCCATCTCGTCGTGCCGGCCCCGCCACCCGAGCGTCGCCCCCTCGATCAACAGGGTGAGGGCTCGCAGCGACTGCATGCGGAAGCGGCGCGCCAGCTCACCGCTGCGGCTCGCGGATGCGAACGCCTCGTCGAGCTCGAACCGGTCGAGGTGGCAGAGGGCCCCCAGCATCTCGATGTGCGCGGCAACGGCGAGCGCGCCGTTGGCCAGGGCGAGGGCCAGGGCTGAGTCGAGACGACCACCGTCGAGGCTCCGGAAGACGTCGATGGTGCCGAGCTCGTATAGCGCCCTGACCCGCCAGACCTCGAGCCCATGCTCGTCGGCGGTGGCCAGCGCCCGGCCGAAGGCCTCCTCCGCCAGTTCGACGTCGTGCACCCGGGCGGCCCTGCCGATCACCTCGAGCGCCTCGCACCTCACCTCGTGCAGGTCGAACCGCTCGGCGGCCGTGCGAGCGCCGTCCGCCAGCTCGCTTGCAAGCTCCACATCGCCCCGCCCCAGGGCGACGACGGCGCCGATGGCGTCGATCGAGGCCGAAAGCTCGCGATCGTGGGCCAGCTGCGCGGCGCCGTGAGCCTGCCGGGCATGCTCCTCGGCCGCGTCCCAGCGCCCCACGCCCGCCGCGGCACGGGCCAGCCACAGGTGCACGCGACCGACGCGCCCCGGCGGAGCCGCCTGCGCCTGGAGCGCCGCCACCAACCTGGTGCCGACGTCGAGCGCCTGATCGACCTTCCCGGACAGCGACAGGGATTCGCAGAGCGCCTCGGCGGCGTCGGCCGCCAGCGCCGGGACCTCGTGGGCGAGGCCGGCGGCCCGACTGAAGGCCTCCTCGGCGCTGGCCAGCGCGCCCCGGGAGCGTGAGCGCCGGCCCGACTCGAGCAGGAGCGCAGCGGCGCGGGGCCCGTCGCCGGCCCGCTCGGCGAGGCGGCCTCCGAGGTCGCACCAGTCGCCCGGCAGCCCGGGATGCGCAGCTTCGATGGCGTCGAGGGCGGTGCGGGCCAGCAAGGCCCACTCAATGGGGAGCAGGCGCTGGATGACGGCGTCGCGTGTGAGGGAGTGCCGGAAGCGGAAAGCTCCCGCCGCCGAGGGCTCGGCGACCAGCAGCTGGGCGTCCACTGCGGCCCGGAGGGCGGCGAGCACCTGTTTCTCGGACAGTCCGGTGACGGCCGGCAGCAAGGTCCAGTCGAATCGCCGCCCGAGGACCGCAGCGGCCACGAGCACCTCCGCCGCCTCCCCCATGGGTCGCAGGCGGCCGTCGACGCTCTCCCGGAAGGTCCTCGGCACATCGGGTACGAGCGCCCCTTGCACCGTCCATCCATCATGGTTTCGACGCAAGGCGCCCGAGCCGACGGCGCCGGCGAGCAGCTCTTCGATGAAGAAGGGCGGCCCGTCGGCGTTCTTCGAGAGCAGGACGCCCACCGAGTCGGGGAGATCGTGCGCCGAGAGACAGGCGAGGGCCATCGCTGTTATGTCGGCCGGTGTCAACCGCGACAGCGTGATCATCGACGCCGTGCGCCGGGCGGCGAGGGCGTGGGCGACACCGAGAGCCGCGGTTGCCTCCTCCGAGCGAACGGTGCACAGGCCCACTACTGGTTCCGAGAGCAGGTTCTCGGCCAGGTACTCGACGATCGACAGCGTCTCGGGATCGGCCCACTGGAGGTCGTCGAGCACGAGCAGGCACCCGTGGCCCTGCCCCACGGCACGGAGCAGCCGCAGGACCGCCTCCGCCAGCACGACGATCGAGTCGTCGGCGGTGCCGCCATCGCCCTGGCGCCACTCGGGGACGAGGCGGGCCAAGGCTCCGTGGAACGGCCCGAGCTCAGGAAGGTCGGCCGGGCCCTGGTCACGGAAGTAGGAGAAGAGGGCTTCGCTCAGGGGACGGAAGGCGACGGTGCTGTGGGGGATGGTCGCCCGTCCGGACAGGACGCTGAAGCGACCTTGGCGCGCGCGGTTGACCGCCTCCTGGGCCAGGCGGGACTTGCCGATCCCCGCCTCCCCCACAACGAAGAGGACCCCGCCGCGCGACGACTCGGCCGCGCCGGCCAGGGCGTCGCAGATCTCGCTTAGCTCGTCGTCCCGCCCGATCAGGGACGGGCACAGGACCCCCCGCACCGCCCCAGTATGGGCGCGGCGTCGCCGGCCTGCCCGTTGCATGGGGGCGCAGGCGAGCGGAGATGTCGGCTGTCCCTCATGCCCGACCCGTGCTCGATCGTGCAGGCTTCGGCCACCAAGTCGTCAACGGAAAGAGGAGGGACCATGCCCACCATCGCAGCGATCCACCACGTCTCGGTCACCGTGACCGACATCGAGCGCAGTGTCGCCTGGTACGGCGACCTGCTCGGGCTCGAGAAGATGATGGAAGAGAAGCACCCCGACGGCGGCGGCTACGCCATCGTCCTCGGCAAGCCCGACTGGTCGTTGTGCATCGGCCTGCACGTCCACGATGCCAACGGGTCCGAGCGGTTCTCCGAGGCAAGGACCGGCCTCGACCACGTGAGCTTCCTCGTCTCCAGCCGGGCCGAGCTCGAGGCCTGGGAGGCACGACTGACCAGCTTCGGCGTCGAGCACTCCCCCATCAACGACGAGCTGGAGGGCTTCGCCGTCCTGGTGTTCCGCGACCCCGACAACATCCAGCTGGAGTTCATGTCGATGGGCTGACGCCCGGCACCGCCGGGGCGACGGGTGGTGCTAGGTGGAATCGGTCCTGCGGGTGGTGGATCACCCTGCATATCTACGCACCTGCGTTGTTCTTGCCTCCTCAGGCCGGTGTCGCCGGTCGACCCTAACGACTGATTGCCCCATGGCCTTGGTCGTCGGGCACCAGCCCGGACGAACGGCGCATTGGTACCGAGGGGCGGACCCTTCGCCTCATCGCTCGTGCGGTCCCGGGCCTTGACTGCAACACTGGCGGGATGGAGCTGGCACCCGGTGTCACCATCGACGATGCGGTGCTCGAGGCGTTCTGTCAGAGAAACGGCGTTCACCGGCTGGGCCTCTTCGGCTCTGCGCTTCGTGGCGAGCTGCGCCCAGACAGCGACATCGATCTCCTCGTCGAGTTCGAGCCCGGACGGGTCCCTGGTCTGCTCCTGCTGGCCGGTCTTGAACTCGAGCTGGCCGAGCTGCTCGGCCGGGAAGTCGATCTCCGCACGCCCGGCGACTTGAGCCGCCACATCCGGGATGCCGTGTCCGCAGGTGCGCGCGTGCTGTATGCCGCCGCCTGAGGACGTCGTCCGAGTCGCCCACCTACGAGAGGCGGGCGAAAAGGCGCTCCGGTACTCCCAAGGGACGTCCCGCAAGTCACTCCAGGACGACGAGATCCTCCGGCTGGCATTGACCAAGCTCGTCGAAATCGTGGGCGAGCGGCGAAGCAGGTCAGCGAATCGACACGCCGCGCCCATCCGTCGGTCCCCTGGTCAGCGGCGGCTCGCATGCGCGACCGCCTGGTCCATCACTACTTCGACATCGACCTGGACGTGCTCTGGGCGACGATCACGACTGATCTCCCGGCTCTTCTTTCCTCGCTCCCGCATGAGGACGACCGTCCGGCTTGACTCCCTGATCACCTGGCGAACGGCCGAACGCCTTACCGACGATCTCGGCTGCACGGGCGTCCGCGCCGGGCATGAGGTGGCTGTAGATCTTCAGCGTCGTCGAGGTGTCCCGGTGGCCGGCCGGGCTGACACCGTGGTGATGGCCTCGCCGGCGTCGAGAAGGAGCGACGCCTGGAGGTGGCGGAGGTCGTGCAGGCGAGCATCTACGCCCACCTCCCGGCACAGCCGGCGCCAGGCCTGACCGATTCGATTCGGCGGCAGTGGCTCGCTGCTTCCCGGGGACCGAGGGAAGACGAAGTCGTCGGTCGAGAACACCACGCCGGCCGCGTCGGCGAGCTCCTTGGCGCTGTCTCGCTGGGCTCGGAGCATGCGCGCCGTCTCGCCGTCGATCCGGATCCAGCGCAGCGCGTGGGTCTTGGTGTCGTACATGGTGCGCCGGCCTTCCAGGTCGAGGACGGCCCGCCGGATGACCACCCGGGCCGCGTCGCCGTCGAGGTCGACGTCGGACCACTTGAGGGCGCAGACCTCCCCCCACCGGCAGCCGGTCGCTGCGACGATCCGAAACACGATGGCGTTCTCGGGGTTCCTTGACGCCGCAGCGCGGTCGAGCACACGGAGAACGTCGACGACAGTGGGGGGCACCGTCTCTATCGAGTGCACCCGGGGCGGCGTGGCCCGCTCGATTGGGTTGCGGTCGAGCCAGCCCCAGCGCACAGCCTGGGCGAAGGCGGCACGCAACACGGTGTGGAACCGCAGCACCGTGGCCGGCTTCCGGCTCGTCTGCCTGGCGAGGAACCGGTAGAGGTCATCGACAACTTTCGGCGTGACTTTCGCGAGTGGCTGCGCCAGGAACCCGGGCGGGAGCTGGCGGACGAGCCGGCGGTACCCGTAGAGCGTCGACGGTGAGCGGCCGACGTTCTCGATGTGCTCCAGCCACGCATCGAGCAGCTCGGCGACCGAGCACTTCTTCGGTTCCACGACGCCGCCGTCGACCTCGGTGACTAGAACGGCGAGCGCACTCGACGCCTGGCGCCTTCGTCCCCCGGAACGTCCGTGTTCGGTATTGCTTCCGGCCGGTGAGCGGGTCGGCTCCGGCAAACGCCCGCAGCTCCCAGTAGCCCGGGCGCTTCCCTCGCATCGACCCCTTCACCGCCGGCTCCCGATGGGCCACCGCCTCGCCATGAGGGGACAACCAGTTTTCTAAGGCAATTTCTGGGAGCGGTTCTCAGGATGCAACGCTCTGAACAGCACTTTTGTGGGTCTTCTGCTCGATCCGTGGGCGCCTGAGTAGACCTTCCGTCGGCTGCACGCCGCCTCTATCGGCCTACCTGGTAGGTGCATCCCCAGCAGGTGTCGCCTTGAACAGACCAGAGGGCATC
>Ga0136633_1001749_pt1 | contig 15647 bp, 14 predicted proteins | sample AntDrymeUQ832206_2_FD_105494 | JGI IMG/M metagenome (GOLD analysis project Ga0136633, IMG submission 105494) | Polar desert sand microbial communities from Dry Valleys, Antarctica - metaG UQ83 (22.06) | ecosystem: Environmental > Terrestrial > Soil > Desert | place: Antarctica: Dry Valley...
GACGGCGCGGGCGAAGCCGGCGTTCTCGCTCAGAAAGCCGTAGCCCGGATGGATGGCGGTGGCCCCCGTCCGCTCCGCGGCGTCGAGGATGTCCTCGACCGACAGGTAGGAGCCGATCTGCGCGGCGACGTCGCATACCTCGGCGTGAAGCGAGCCGCTGTCGGCTTGGGTGCGCACGGCGACGCTGCGCATCCCCAGCCCGTGGACGGTCCGTGCGACGCGCACGACGATCTCGCCCCGGTTGGCGATCAGGACGATCACGGGCGCCGCCAATCCACGGGGCCGGCCACGAGCGTGTGCGAGCCGAGCGGGCGCCCCAGCGTCCGGGCGGCGGCGTCTGCCGCTTCGAGCAGCCTCGCCAGCTCGATCCCCGTTCCCACGCCCATCTCGTGCAGCATCGACACGAGGTCTTCTGTCGCAATGTTGCCCGTGGCGCCGGCGGGGACGGGGCAGCCGCCGAGCTCGCCGAAGCTCGACTCGAAGGAGGTGCATCCCGCCTGCAGCGCGGCCAGGGCGTTGGCCAGGCCCTGCCCGCGCGTGTTGTGGAAGTGGGCCGTGAGCTCGACACGGTCGCCGAGCTCCTCCGCGGCCCGGGTGAAGAAGCCCGTGACCTGGGCGGGGTTGGCCATGCCGGTCGTGTCGCCGAAGCCGACCTCCGTGGCGCCGGCGTCGGCGAGCGCAAGCGCAAGCTCCATGACGCGGTCTTCTGCCACCACACCCTCGTAGGGACAGCCGAAGCTCGTCGCGAGGATCGCGGTGCGGCGCAGGCCCGCTTCGGCGGCGCGGCCCAGTACCCGCTCGAGGCCCGCCAGCGACTCCCCGACCGTGCGGTTGACGTTCTTGGCGTTGTGCGTCTGAGACGCGGAGAGAAAGACGCTCACGGCGTCGAAGTGCTCACGGACCTCCAGCGCCGCGTCGAGCCCGCGATCGTTCGCAATCAGCACGGAGCGCTCGACTGCCGCCGGGACGTCGATTTGCATCAGGACCTCGCGCGCGTCGGCGAGCTGGGGGATGACGTCTGCGCGGACGAACGCGGTGACCTCAAGGCGCTGCAGGCCCGTACGGCCGAGCAGCTCGATCAGGCGCACCTTGTCGGCGGTCGGGATGATCTCCGGCTCGTTCTGAAAGCCGTCCCGTGGCCCGACCTCGCGGATCCGGACGCTGCGCGGGAGCCCGAGCACCGTCAGGCCCCAAGAGCCCGCGCGATGACGATCTGCTGGACCTCGTCGGTGCCCTCCCCGATCGTCAGGATCTTCGCGTCGCGGTAGAAGCGGCAGACGGGGTATTCCTCGATGTAGCCGTAGCCCCCGTGGATCTGCACGGCCTCCTCGGCGGCGCGGACCGCCAGGCGCCCCGTCTTGAGCTTGGCCTGCGCGGCGGTGAGGCCGAAGCTCCGGCCCTGGTCCTTCTCCCAGGCGGCCTTGTAGGTCAAAAGCCGGGCCGCCTCGATCTCGGTGGCGATGTCGGCGAGCTTGGCCTGGATGGCCTGGAACTTCGAGATCGGCTGGCCGAAGGCCCGGCGCTGCTTGGCGTAGGCGAGCGCCTCGTCGAGGGCGCCCTGGGCGAGACCGACGCCCATCGCCGCGACGCCGATGCGACCGATGTCGAGGATCTGCAGGAACTGCTTGAGGCCCTGGCCGCGCGGACCGAGGAGGTTCGCCTCGCAGACCTCCACGTCGCTGAACGTCAGCGGTCGCGTGTCGGACGCGTTCCAGCCCATCTTGCGGTACGGGGCGCCCTGCTCGTAGCCCGGAGTGCCGTTCTCCACGATCAGGTTCGAGATCTCCTTGCGTGATCCGTCCTGCGCCGTCGATGCCGTGATCGCGACGTGGCCCGACAGCTCCGTGCCCGCGTTGGTGATGAACTGCTTGGCGCCGTTGATCGTCCAGGTGCCGTCGTGCAGGGTCGCGCGGGTCTGCACGTTGGCGGCGTCCGAGCCCGCCTCGGGCTCGGTCAGGCCGAAGGCGCCGAGCCTGCGGCCTGCGGTGAGGTCTGGCAGCAGGCGCTCCTTCTGCTCGGGAGTGCCGAAGAGGTAGACGGGCTGGGTGCCCAGCGACGTGTGCGCGCACATCGTGATCGCGACGCTCGAGTCGACCCGGGTGAGCTCTTCGACGGCGAGCGCGTACTGCAGCGAAGTGCCGCCCGCACCGCCAACGGCCTCGGGAAAGGGGATCCCCATCCACCCGAGCGCGCCCATCTTCCTGACCAGGTCCGTGGGAAACGTCTTGGTCCGGTCGAGGTGCTCGGCCACGGGAGCGACCTCGTGAAGGGCGAAGTCACGGACGGTGTCGCGCAGAGCCCGGTCCTCGTCCGGGAGGTCGAAGAACATCTACCGCACGATACCGAACCGACGTTCGAATTTCGAACGAGGGTTCGGTATCGTGGCCAGGTGGCTTCCCGCACCACCGGCCGGACCAGACAGGTCGCACGACCGGCGCCGGCGCCGACGCGTCCGGCGCTGAAGGTCCGCTACGAGATCCGCCGCGGCGAGCTCCTCGGGGCCGCCGCGGGAGTGTTCGCCGATCACGGGTACGACTCGACCTCGATGGCCCAGCTGGCCAACCAGGTGGGCCTGGCCGCGGGCGGCATCTACCACTACTTCGCCGGCAAGGAGCAGCTGCTCGTCGCGATCTGCGACGAGCTCGTGGACCCGCTCCTGGCTCGGGCCCGCGAGGTCGTCGCCGCGGAGCAGCCGCCGAGCGAACAGCTCGGCACGCTCGTGGGCCTCTGGGTCTTTCACGTCGTGGAGCACCGCGACCACATGCTCGTCTTCCAGCAGAAGCGCCACGCCATCGAGCACGGTGCGCAGTGGCGCGGCGTGCGACGCTCGCGCAAGGAGTTCGAGCGCCTCGTCGAGGACGTCCTCGTCCGGGCCGCCCCGCACCTCGATCGCCGACTCGCGCTCGCCGCGCTGCTCGGCATGGTCAACCACACCGCCCAGTGGTACGACCCGCGCGGGCGCCTGGACTCCTCCGAGATCGCCGCGGGCTACGTCGAGCTGCTGCTCGGGGGGGCGGCGGCCGAGTGATGCGCGCCCACCCGCACTACCCTCGGCCAGATGCCCACTTCGCCGAGCGATCCCAAGTTCTGGCGCCTGCTCTCCACCGTCGCGCTCGTGGTCGCGGTTCTCGGGCTCGTCCTATCGGCCTCGTTCGGCTGGATCGCGTTCCTGCTCAGCGGTCTCTTCTTCGTCGTCGAGCTCATTCTCGCGCGGCGCGCGGAGTCCTAGCTGCTAGTACGCGCCAGCGGCGAGAATCGCGAGCGCGAGCCGCGGGAACCGCCCGGCGCGAGCCGCACGTTCGACGCGGCCAAGCCGGCAAACGTGCGGGGCCTCGGCGGTGTCATCCGGCCGGCGCCGCTCGCACCGACCCGCGCTGTGGATTCACTGAAGCTAGGTCAGGGCGCGTACCACGGCGTCGGCGGTCAGGCGGCCGTGAAGCGTGAGCACCGCGCGGCCGTCGCGCAGCTCGAGCGCGCCGTCACGCTCCAGCCGCTGGGCCGCGACAAGTCCTGCCGGGGCGAGAAGACCGAGATCCAGGCCCTCGGCGAGGCGCACCTCGAGCATGATCCGCTCGAAGCGCCGGGTGGCCGCGCTCAAGAGCTCGCTGCCGGCGGCCGGGGACGCGCCCGCGGCCAGGCGCCGCGCGTAGGCCGAGGGGTGCTTGACGTTCCACCAGCGCTTGCCGGCGACGTGCGAGTGGGCGCCGGGCCCGATCCCCCACCAGTCGTGCGAGCGCCAGTAGCCCAGGTTGTGGCGACAGCGGGCCGCCGGGTTCGCGGCGTGATTGGCCACCTCGTACCAGTCGAGCCCGGCGGCGGACAACGCAGCGTCGGCCTCTGCCTGGCGGTCGGCCATCGCGTCGGGGTCGGGGGGCACGAGCTCCCCCCGTCGCACACGCGCGAACAGCGCCGTGCCCGGCTCGATCTCCAGGCCGTAGGCGCTCACGTGGTCCGGGGCCACGGCCAGCGCGGCCTCGAGCGTCATCGCCCAGTCGGCGGAGCGCTCGCCCGGGGTGCCGTAGATGAGGTCGAGCGAGATCTGCTCGAACCCCGCGGCGCGCGCGGCGCGTACCGCGGCCTCGGCCCTTCCGGGCGTGTGGACGCGGTCCAGCGTGGCCAGGACGTGCGGCGCCGCGTGTTGCATCCCGATCGAGACGCGGGTGAAGCCGCCCGCGCGCAGCGCCGCGAACACACGCTCGTCGACCGACTCCGGATTGGCTTCCGTCGTGATCTCGGCACCGTCCGCGAGCCCGAAGCGCTCGCGGACGCCGTCGAGGATCGCCGCGAGGTCCCCGGGCGGCAGGAGGGTGGGGGTGCCTCCGCCGAAGAAGACGGTCGCGACGGGACGCACGTCGCAACCGAGCGCAGTGGCGGCGAGGTCGAGCTCCTGCAGCGCGGCGGCGGCGAAGCCGGTGCGGTCGCCGCCGCCCGGCAGCTCGGCCGCCGTGTAGGTGTTGAAGTCGCAGTAGCCGCAGCGCGCCGCGCAGAACGGCACGTGGACGTAGAGGCCCAGCGGGGGCAAGCGCCCAGTGTGACGCGCTAGCCTGCCGCGCCATGCGGCTCCGACGGCCGGTGGCCGCGCTCGTGTCGATTCTCGTGGTGCTCGCCGCGGGCTGCGGCGGAGATGCCGAGGAGAAGAACGCCTACGTCGACGACGTGCAGGTCGCCCAGCGCGCCTTCGTCGTTCGCTTCGAGCAGGTGCGCAAGCGCCTTACGCCGACGAGCACGATCGCCCAGGATCGTACGAGCCTCGGGGACTTCGCCACGGCCACCGCTACCTTCGTCGCCGCGCTCGGGAAGATCGAGCCGCCCGTCGAGGTGCGAGACGAGCATCGCGGCCTCGTTCGTGCTGTCGCGGACTACCAGGAGCAGGTCGAGCGAGCGCGCGCCAAGCTGCGCGACGGCTCGGCCCCGGCACGGGCACGGGTCCGCACCGATCTCTCCTCCAGCGTGGAGGGCACCCAAGCGAAGATCACCGAGGCCATCGGGCGGATCAACGCCGGGTTGCGGGACTGAGAAGCGCGGCGCTCGGCCGCCTCATCGGGCCGCCGCGGACAGGCCTTGCCGCCGTCCCGCCGCTGGGTGGTGTACCTTCCTGGCGCACACAGGACAAAGCCGAATCCGTGTCGCAGGGGCACGGAGCGGGGGACCCAGAAGCACGGGGCGAATCGGCCATGAGGCCGTAGCGCTGCTCTTTCAGCGCGAGCCCGACAGCTAACCCCGTAGGCGGACGAAAGAGAGAACCGTTGATCCGCCGTACCCACGCGCTCGTCTGCGCAAGCGCCCTATTGTTCGTAGGCCTCGGGTCGTCTGCCGTGGCCGCCGGCCCCGGCGGCGCCGGCGTCCCCGACCGCCCGCGCGTAGCTTCCGTGGCGTGCGCGACGGGCGAGGTCTGGGCCTGCCGGCCGGGCGCGGTGCTCGAGGTGGGCGGCTCCGGGCTCGACGCCGTCAAGGCCGTGGTCCTCCTGGGGAGGCGCGGACCGGGCGACGACCAGCGCGTCGCCGTGACGAAATCGTCTCCCGAGAAGCTCAGCGCCGTGCTTCCCGCGCGCGCACGCACGGGCCGCATCAAGCTCGCCAGTCCGGTCGGCAACACGATTCCCGCCCGCAAGCTCAGGGTGCTGAGCGCCCCGCCTCCGGTGGTTCCAGAACCCGAGAGCGGCCCGATCGCGCTGAAGCCGGGCGAGTCGCTGTACGCGGGCTCACGCAAGCAGGCCGTCTTCGGTGTGGACCTCGCCGCTCCCGGTTCGGTCGAGGCCTACCACCTCGACACGGGGACGATGGTCCGCTCCTGGCCGATGCCGGCCGGGCCCGGGGAGGTCCGCTGGGACGGAACCGTCGACGGCCGGCCGGTCCCGGACGGCCGCTACGCCTTCCGCCTGGCCGGTGGCGCGACCGCCCGCGCCGCACAGGCCGTGAGCGACCCCATCGTGGTCCACGACGCCGTCTTCCCGATCGCGGGCAAGCACGACCTTGGGCAGAGCGAGACGAACAACTTCGGCGGTGGGCGCAACCACGGCGGCCAGGACATGTTCGCCAAATGCGGCACGCCGCTGGTCGCCGCCCGCGCGGGGAAGATCCTGATGGAACGCTTTCAGGCACGGGCGGGCAATTACGTCGTCGTTCAGGATCCCACGGGCCAGTCGTACGTCTACATGCACATGCGCGACCGGTCGCTGGTGCCCAAGGACGGCCTCGTCAGGGCCGGCCAGACGATCGGCTACGTCGGGGTGACCGGCCGGACGAGCGGCTGCCACCTGCACTTCGAGCTGTGGACGGCTCCCGGCTGGTTCACCGGCGGCAAGGCCATCGATCCGCTGCCCGAGCTTACGCGCTGGGACGCCTTCCGCTGATCAGCGCGTAAGCTGATCTGAGGTGTTGCGACGCTCGCAGTAGGCATCGTGCCCGGCCTCGCGGCCGACTGTCCCGCTCTCAGCTCAAAGGACCTCTTCGCCCCATGAACACCACACGCGTGCGCATCCTCGTGATCGGCCTTCTCGCTCTCCTCGTCGTCGCGGTGGTCATCACGGTGACCTCCAGCGGCGGGAGCGAGGCTCCCGCCAGCGGCGGGTCGGGCGTCGACCGCGCCTACACCGCCGACATGATCCCGCATCACCGCTCGGCGGTCGAGATGGCCGAGATCGCCAAGGACCGGTCCGAGCGGCCCGAGATCCAGCGTCTCGCCGACGACATCATCCGCTCCCAGTCCACGGAGATCGGCCAGATGCGCGGCATCGAGACGCGGCTGGCCGACGCGGGCGCCAAGAAGGGCTCGCTCGGCGCGGCGCATTCGATGAAGGGTATGGGCAACGAGGCCTCGCTCAAGACGGCCGAGCCGTTTGACCGCGCGTTCATCGACATGATGCTCCCGCACCACCAGAGTGCGATCGAGATGTCGCGCGTGGAGCTCGCCGAAGGCAGCGACGACGAGACCAAGGAGCTTGCGACCGCGATCATCGCCGCTCAGGCGAAGGAGATCGAGCAGATGAACAGCTACCGGAAGGCCTGGTTCGGCTCGGCGTCTCCGTCTGGCGGCGTTCCGCCCGAGAAGTGAACCCCTTCTGGCTCTGGACGCAGGCGCTCATCGTCGTCTTCGTGCTGGCGGGCATCGTGATCGCCATCACGAAGCTGGTCTGAGAACCCCTCCTGAGCGGACTACCGGGAGCCGCGCAGTAGCTTCTTGAGCCCCCGCGGCCTGGGCTCGGGCATCGCCGGGGCCGGCGGCAGCGGCTTCCCGGTCAGGACCGCGTCGGGGACCTCGCGCCCCAGCCACAGGGCCTGCTCGCCGTATCCCGCCGCGACCAGCTCGGCCCGGATCGACGGCCGGCGCTGCTCGGCGGAGTGCGCGTCGGAGGCGATGATCTGGGCGAGGCCCTCGCGCACCAGGCGATCGCCGAACTCCTGCACCAGCCGCCCGAAGCGGCCGACCAGCGACCCCGCGGTGACCTGTCCGAGCATTCCTTGGCTGATCAGCCGCTCGTAGGCCTCGGGGTTGCGTTGAAAAGCGGGGCAGCGCTCGGTATGGGCGAGCACGATCTCGTGGCCCCGGGAGCGCAGAAGCCCCAGCAACGTCTCGAAGCCGGCGGCCGTCGGGGACAGCGGGCACTCGACGAGCAGGTGGGAGCCCGCGGGGCCGCCCAGTCGCAGGTTGACGAGCTCGGCTTGAGTGAGCTCCGCGGCGCGCGTCATCGCGATCTCCCCACCCGTGTAGAGCTCGAGCGGGATCTGCTCGTGGGCCAGGGCGGTCTTGAGGAGCCGCGCGCCCTCGACGATCGCGGCGGCCGTGTTGCCCGGATAGTCCCACGAGACATGCGGCGTGGCGACGATCGCCGAGGTCCCCGAGGCTACGGCCGCGCGAGCCAGCGCGAGCGCCTCGCCGAGGTCGGCGGGCCCGTCGTCGATGCCGGGAAGGATGTGGCAGTGGATGTCGATCACGGGGCGGCGAAGGGTAGAGTGCCGCCGGTGTTCAGCTCGATCGTCGTCGGCACGGACGGCTCTCAGACGGCGCGCCGCGCCGTGGCCCAGGCCGTGGACCTCGCCAAGGGGCTCGGGGCGAGCCTCGAGATCGTCTGCGCCTACGAGCCCGTCTCCCCCGGGCGCCTGCGCGAGGAGCGTGGCACCGCTCCGGCCGACATGCAGTGGATGGTCAACGCGCGCGAGGACGTCGAGGCGACGCTGCGAGAGGCGGCCGAGCAGGCCGAGCTCGAGGGGGTCGAGACGGTCACTCACGCGCGCCAGGGCGACCCGGCCGACGCGATCCTCGACGTCGCCGAGGAGCGCGGCGCCGACCTGGTCGTCGTCGGCAACCGCGGCATGACCGGCGCCAAGCGCTTTCTGCTCGGCTCCGTGCCGAACAAGGTCTCCCACCACGCGCCCTGCTCCGTCCTGATCATCCGGACGGCCTGAGGCGACCGTCCGCTCAGCCGAAGCCGGGCGGCGGTGGCGGTGAGGGCGACGCCTCGGGTGCAGGTGGCGGCAAGGGTGCCGGGCGCCGCACGGGTGGTCCCGCACGGGTCGCCGTCTCCGCGTCGAGCAGGCCGGACCCATAGCGGCGTTCGCGGCCCGGGGCGCCGAGGTCGCGCGCCGTGGCCTCCAGGCGCTTCTCCACCGCGGCCGGCGTCGGGTCGGGCCCGACGACCCCCGAGGCGATCACGAGCGCCGCGGTCGCCGAGACGTGCGGCGCGGCCATCGACGTCCCCTCGAAGCGGTCCGGAACCCCGAACGAGCGTTTGCCGCGGCTCACGAAGGTCAGCTGGAAGATGTCGCGGAGGGTGTCGTCGGACGGATCGCAGCGGGGGTCGTCAGGAAGCTCGGCGTCCGAGCCGCCACCCGGAGCCACGAGATCGAGGTCGCGGCCGACGTTGGAGAAGGACGACAGGCACCCGTGTTCCGTCGTGGCCCCGACCGAGATCGTGTGAGGCGCGCGGGCGGGCAGCACGACCCGGTCGCCACCGGCGTTGCCCGCCGCCGCGACGACTGTGGCGCCTTGAGAATGGGCGAACGCGATCGCCTTGACGACGTTGCGGACCTCCGAGGCGGCGATGTCCGCCGAGAATTCGATCGAGACGTTGATGACGTCGGCGCCGCGCGCCGCTGCCCAGCGGATGCCACGGGCGATGTCGGTCGATGAGCCCTCGTCGTGGCGGTCGAGCACTCGCACGGGCATGATCTTCACGCCATAGGCAAGACCCGTCAGAGAGATGCCGTTGTTCGTCGCCTCGGCGATCGTCGAGGCCACATGGGTGCCGTGCCCCGATACGTCGTCGGGGTACGGATCGTCGTCGACGAAGTCGTAGCCGCGCACGAAGCGGAAGCTCTGCAGGTCGGGGGAACGACGAAACGGCGGACGGCTGCGGTAGGCGACTCCCGAATCGACCACGGCGACCACGACGCCGGCGCCGCCGGGCCGGCGAGCCGCGATCAGGTTCGCCCAGGCACCGAGGGCGTCGACGCCGTAGGGCCCCGTGAAGTTCCACTGATCCTGCTGCCAGCCGCCGGGAGTGACGCCTTTTCCCGGATCGTTCGGGACGAACGCCGTCGCACGGCCGATGGGTTCCAGACGTGGAGTCGCCGCCGCGGAGGCGGCATGAGCAAGGAGGGTCGCGACGAGCGCGGTGAGCAGACAGGGCTTCAGCACGTGCGATCCTCAGACCTACGATGACACCGAACGCCGCGGCGCACGCCGACGAGGCGGGGATGCGGCTTGCGTTGCAGGAGGCGGGTCGCGCGCTGGAACACGACGACGTGCCGATCGGTGCGGTTGTCGTGCGCTGGGCCGACGGCGACGTGATCGGCGCGGGCCACAACGAGCGCGAGCGGCGCGAGGACCCGACAGCCCACGCCGAGATCCTCGCCCTGCGCGCCGCCGCGGCCGCGGGCGGCTCCTGGCGGGTCCTCGAGGCGACCCTCTACGTGACGCTCGAGCCCTGCGCGATGTGCGCGGGGGCGATCGTCCTCTCGCGGATCCCGCGCGTCGTCTTCGGTTGCGCCGATCCCAAGGCGGGCGCGGCGGGCTCCGTGCTCGACGTGTTGGGCACGCCGCAGCTCAACCATCGCCCCGAGGTCGTGGGAGGCGTGCTGGAGCCGGACTGCGCGGAGCTGCTGCGGAGCTTCTTCCGGGTGCGGCGAGAGCCGCGCGGGGCGGGGCGGCCGTCCTAGTCAGCCGACGGCACGACGACGAGCTACCCGCCACGATCGGCGATCTCGGTCCTCGTCACGCGGCACTTGAGCGTCGCGGCGTACTGACTATGGCCCGACGCGCAGGACGACGACGCGATTCGGTGGATATGTTCGGCATCTCTGCGACGCGACTGGAGGAGCAGCAGAAGACTCAGCCGGGGTTCGTGGTCCATGCGAACGGCCCCATCGACGGTGGCTGGGGCGTTACCGAGGTGTGGGAAGCCCAGGAGAACTGGGACTCCTGGTATGAGGGGACGATCAAGCCGAACCTGCCCGAGGGAATGGAGCCGCGGATCACGACCCGCGAGCTGCACTACGTCCTGCAGCTCGCGGCGACGCAGCTGCGTCTGCTTCCAGGCGGAAGCAGTAGCCCACGCTTGGGCGGTCGCTGCGTGATCCACCACGCCACACACTTCCGCCGTTCCCGTCTTCGGCGCGACGCGTGCTCTATAGCACCGAAACCAAATTGGAACCCGGGCCTCGTGGCGCCTCGCCCCGGGAACGACGAAAGCCCTACGGGACCACCCCGCCGAAGGACGGGCGGTTGCTCCTCGGGTACACCAGCCCTGGCCGCGCCAACGCGCTTGCCTCCGGCCGGCTCAGCGGTTAGCGTCAAGCGACATTCGGGCGACACGGCTGCCCGATCGTCCGGTCGAGGGTGAAGGCGGTGACTCAACGGGTGGCTACGGCGATTGACGAAACGGTGACCGTGCTGTTCACAGATCTCGTAGGGTCGACCGAGTTGTCGAGCCGCGTCGGCCCTGCCCCGGCCGACGAGTTGCGGCGTGAGCACTTCGGCCTGATTCGCGCCGCCCTCGACGGCGGCGGTGGGCGAGAGGTCAAGAACCTCGGCGACGGCCTGATGATCGTCTTCCCGAGCGTCGGCGCGGCCGTGAACGCGGCAATCTCGATGCAGCAGCGCCTCGATCAACGCAATCGGCGCGCCGAGCACCGCCTCGAGGTACGCATCGGGATCGCTCTCGGCGACGCAACCTGTGAGGACGGCGACTACTTCGGCCCGCCCATCGTGGAAGCAGCGCGCTTGTGCGCACGTGCGGCAAGCGGTCAGATCGTCATCACCGAGATGGTGCGGATGATGGTCGGCGGCGGCCGCGGCTACGCGTTCAGCTGCCTCGGTGCGGTCGAGCTCAAGGGGCTTCCGGAGCCGGTGGCGACGCACGAGGTCCACTGGAAACCGCTCGGCGTCGAGAACGACGCCGTCCCGCTCCCACCGCGCCTGCGCGGCGTGCCCGAAGTCAGCTACGTCGGCCGCGAGCGCGAGCGCGAAGCCCTCGCGAATGCCTACGAGGAGGTCAAGGGCGCCGCGCGCCAGATCGTGCTGCTGTCGGGCGAACCCGGCATCGGCAAGACACGTTTGGCCACCTACGCAGCCACGACCGCCTACGCCTCAGGCGCCGGCGTGCTGTACGGGCGCTGCGACGAGGATCTCGGGATCCCCTATCAACCGTGGATCGAGGCAATCGGCGAATACATCGAGAGCGGGCCAAAGGCGGTCATCGAGGCCCACGTCGAAACGCACGGCAGCGAACTGCGTCGCCTCATCCCGCACCTTGCCCGGCGTGTCCGGGACCTTCCCGACCCGCACGTGACCGATCGTCAGACCGAGCGCCACCTGCTGTTTGCCGCGATGCTGGGGCTGCTCGAGGAGGCAGCGCGTGAGCGGCCCCTGGTTCTCGTGCTGGACGACCTGCACTGGGCCGACAAGCCGTCGCTCGCCCTGCTGCGCCACGTCGCGCTGTCGGCAGCGGACCTGCCCATCCTCGTCATCGGGACTTTCCGCAGCTCCGTGGTCGATCGGTCCCACGACCTGAACGATCTGTTGGCCGACCTGCGCCGGGAGAATCGCGTGACTCGCGTGGCCATGACCGGCCTCACGGTTCCCGAGATCGCCTCCCTCCTAGAGTCGGTGACCGGCCATGAGCTGTCCGACGAAGGTGCGGCGCTGGCGGTGGAGCTTCAACGCGAGACCGAGGGCAATCCGTTCTTCGTGGCAGAGGTGCTGCGCTACTTGCTCGATACCGGCGGGGTCGCGCAAGGACCCGACGGGCGCTGGGGGCTCACCGCGCCGCTGGGCGAGCTCGGGGTGCCCGACAGCGTCCGCGAGGTCATCGGGCAGCGCATCGACCGCCTGGGCGCCGACGCCCGTCGCGCCCTGTCGGCGGCCGCCGTGATCGGACGAGATTTCGACCTGGATCTCCTCCGGCGCGTCACGGGCGACAACGAGGATGATCTGCTCGACCTGCTCGAGCAGGCGGTTGGAGCGCTCGTCCTCGTCGAGGACGCCGCGCGTCCCGGCGCCTTCGCGTTCGTGCACGCGCTCATCGAGCACGTCCTGTATGAGGATCTCGGCCGCACGCGGCGCGGCCGGCTGCACGTGAAGGCGGCCGAGGCGCTCGAGGAGGTCTGCGCAACGCGGCCGCACGAGCGGCTGGGCGAGCTCGCGTACCACTGGGGCAAGACCAGCGCCACGGAGAAAGCGGTGAAAGCCGCCGCCCGGGCCGGGCGGCACGCCTTCGAGCAGCTCGCGCCGGACGAGGCCGCGCGCTGGTACGACAAGGCGCTGGCGCTCCATGAAGGCCTCCCCACCTGCGACGAGCACGAACGTTGCGAGCTGCTGATCGGCCTCGGAGAAGCGCAGCGCCACGCTGGCGACCCCGGGTTCCGCCAGACGCTCATGGACGCCGCCCGTCTCGCCGAGAGCAGGGGGGAATCCGATCAGCTCGCCCGTGCGGCATTGGCGGTCAGCCGCAGCTTCACCGGCTCTATCGGCAAGCCCGACGAGGAGAAGGTCGCCGTCGTCGAGGCGGCCGCCGCCGCGCTGCCCGCCGACCATCCGCTGCGCGCCCGCATCCTGTCCGTGCTGGCGATGGAGCTGGCGTTCTCGGCCGACTTCGATCGCAGGCGCGCGCTCGCGGACGAAGGGCTCACCCTCGCGCGCCGCAGCGGTGACGCGACCGCTCTTTGCCAGGTGCTGCTCGCCCACACCTTCGCGACGTGGTCACCCGACACCGTGAAGGAGCGGCTGCGCCACACCGCCGAGCTCGTCTCGCTGGCGGAGACCACCGATGACCCGATCCTGTGCTTTCTGGCCGCCGGCCGTCGCCAGGCGGTGCTAGAGGTCGGCGACATCGCCGAGATGGATGCGTCGCTTGAGCGGATGCGCCGCCTGGCCGACGCGGTCCCAAACCCCGAGATCCGCTGGCTGCTGCTCTTCTCGCAGTCGCGACGTGCGCTGCTGGCGGGGAACATCGAGGACGCCGAGGCGCTCGCGCTGCAGGCGTTCGAGTGTGCTTCGGTCAGCGGGCAGGCGGACGCGCTCGCCCTCTTCGGCGCACAGATCGTCGCTGTCAGGTGGGAGCAGGGCCGGCTGGGGGAGCTCACGGAGCTGATCGCAAAGGCGGTCGAGGAGAACCCGTCGCTGCCGATATTCCGCGCCTGGCATGCGCTCGCGCTATGCGAGCAGGGCAGAGACGACGAGGCCCGGGCGCTTCTCCACGAGTGCGCCGCCGGCGGCTTCGCCGACGTCCCGGTGAACGTCACCTGGACGAGCACCTTCGCGGTGTGGTCTGAGGTCGTCGCGCACCTGGGCGAACAGGAGGTCGCGGCGACCTTATACGCTCACGTCAGCGGCGTGGAGCACCTCCTAGCCACCGCCGCGGTGGTCTTCTGGGGGTCGATGGCGCGCTACTCGGGACTGCTCGCGACGACCCTCGGGCGCTACGACGACGCCGAGCGGGCGTTCGAGGTCGCCGAGGAGGTCCACGAGAAGATCGCCGCGCCGATCTACGTCGCCCGCACCCGCCTGGGCCTGGCCGAGGCATTGACCCGCCGCGGGGGGGCAAATGACGCCACCCGCGCGCAGGAACTGCTCGGACAGGCCCTAGAAGCTGCACGAGCGCACGGCTGCGCCGCGCTCGAGGCCCGGGCCGAGGGGCTCCTCGGCGCCTGCTCCACGCAGCGGATAGCGTCCCAAGGATGGACTTCCGGACGCTGACGTACGAGGTCGACGACCGGGTCGCACGGATCACGCTCGACCGGCCCGCGCGCGGCAACGGCATCACGCCGAAGCTCGTCGGGGAGCTCGTCGCTGCGGTCGAGCAGGCCGATCTCGATCCCGCTGTGCACGTGATGGCGCTCTCGGGCAACGGCCGCGGGTTCTGCGGCGGCTACGACCTCGTCGACAGCGCCGAGGGGATAGCCGAGGACCGGACCGGTCGTGCCCTGCCCGGCTCCCCTCTGGATCCCATGGTGATGGCGGCCAACCACGACCCCGCCGGGACGTGGGACCCCACGGTGGACTTCGCGATGATGCACCGCAACGTCCGCGGTTTCATGTCGCTGATGAGCTCCGACAAGCCCGTTGTGTGCAAGGTGCACGGCTTCTGCGTGGCCGGCGGAACCGACCTCGCGCTGTGCGCAGATCTCGTGGTGATCGCAGACGACGCTCGCATCGGCTACCCGCCGGCGCGCGTGTGGGGCTCGCCCACGACAGGGCTGTGGGCGCAGCGGCTCGGTGCCCAGCGCGCCGCGCGCCTGTTGTACACCGGTGACACGCTCACCGGTGTACAAGCAGTCGAATGGGGCCTCGCCGTCGAGTCGGCCCCACCGGAGGAGCTCGACGCGCGCACGGAGGCCCTCGTCCAACGGATCGCGCTGATGCCGGTCAACCAACTGCGGATGATGAAACTTGTCGTTACGCAGTCGCTGCACAGCGCGGAACTCCACGCCGCGCAGGTGCTCGGGACGCTGCTCGACGGCGCTGCGCGTCACACGGCGGAGGGCTTCGCCTTCCAGAAGCGCGCGGCTCGTGACGGCTTCAAGGCCGCCGTTCGCGAGCGCGACGCGCCGTTCGAGGCTTAGACCGGCAGACTCAGCGGCGGGTCGCGCATGGGGCAGCGCGGCAAGCGACGAACGATCATCGCGATCGCCGCCGCCCGCGAGCTCGCCGGCTTCTGCTGGGCGGTCGGTAGCGGCTCCGTCGACAGCTCGTGCCACACACCTGATCTTGGTGCGGGAGCGCGGCGTTCACCCTTCTCAGACCTCGGACAGGAATCGGCGGGTCGCCTCGTTAGCAATGCTGCTCGCGCGATGCCGTCCGATGGGCGAGCATCGTTATATCGCCGCACCTCTCGCACCCGACAGAACGCAAGGTCTCTGAGATCGTCGGAGACGTCGCTTCGGCGGTGGGGACGGGCTTGTTCGCGGGCGCGGCGGGGACGGCCGCGATGACGATCGCGGCGCTGCGGCGCACTTCACCGTCGTGTGGGGCTCATCGCAGATGATGTTGCCGGTGCTCGACGTGGCTCGGCCGCCGTGGGAGAGTCCCCCGCTCGAGCTGACCGTCGACGCGTTCCACCACGCCGTCTACGCCGCGGCGACCAGCATGGCGTTCGCCGCGCTCCAGCGGGGTTCCGCGTGAGCGCGACCGTCGCCGACCACCTGCTCGA
>Ga0136633_1001751_pt1 | contig 15639 bp, 11 predicted proteins | sample AntDrymeUQ832206_2_FD_105494 | JGI IMG/M metagenome (GOLD analysis project Ga0136633, IMG submission 105494) | Polar desert sand microbial communities from Dry Valleys, Antarctica - metaG UQ83 (22.06) | ecosystem: Environmental > Terrestrial > Soil > Desert | place: Antarctica: Dry Valley...
AGCACGTTCAAGGTGAGGTTGTCGCGGATCAGATAACCGACGACCACTTCCATCGTGACCGCGGCGGCGACACTGGCCCACACGGGCAGTCGCGAGGCCGCGACAAAGCCGCCGATCATCGCGCCGATATCACTGAGCGAATTCAGGATGCTGTCGCCGAAGTAATCCAGGGCCATGGTCGATTCGCGATAGCGGGTGATCACCAGATCCGTGTTCTCGAGGATCTCCCAGCCGCCCTCGAGGACGACGGCCAGGATCAACCGCAGGCCGATGGGCAACCGCCCGCTCATGAGCCACAGGAGACCGTAGAACCCCAGGCCATGGATCACGTGCGAGAACGTGTACCAGTCGGCGACATGCTGAGAGTTGCCCGCGCTGACCACGTGCGCGTGCCACAGCGAGACGTACCCGCAGCGGCAGATCGGCGTGCGGCCCATGAACAGCAGCACGAGCCCGGTCGCCGCCAACAGGGCGCCCACCGCCGCCACCGTCCGGGTGCTGCCCACGGTGCGGAAAGACGATGCGAACCGCGTGTGCTCGGGCACGGCACCTACTATGCCCCAGGGGCGACGCGGGCGAAATGGCGAGCGGCTTGCAGTAGTCCGCTGGGTGACGCATCTGGAGTGGATGGCCGCTATCGGCGCGCTGCTGCTGTTCATGGCGCTGTCGTCCGCGCTCGTCCGCCGACTGCCGCTGACCACCGCCATGGTCTACCTCGGTGTTGGGGCCCTGGTTGGCCCCGCCGGCTTCGGGCTGCTGGCCATCGACCTCAGGGCGTCGCCGTCGTGGTTCCTGCGCCTGACCGAGTTCGCGGTGATCGCCTCGCTGTATGTGGGCGGCCTGAAGCTGCGATTGCCTTTCGGCGACCTCGCCTGGCGGGCGCCGCTGCGCCTGGCTGGTCCTGCCATGCTCGTGACCATCGCCGGGCTTGCCGCCCTGTTGCACGTCGCGGCGGGGTGGGCCTGGCCGGTGGCCATGCTGGCGGCGGCGATCCTGGCGCCGACCGACCCCGTGCTGGCGGGTGAGGTTGCCGTGGACGAGGCAGGTGACCAGGACCGGATGCGCTACGGCTTGTCGGGCGAAGCCGGGCTGAACGACGGCACGGCGTTCCCGTTCGTGGTGTTCGGCCTGTCGTGGCTCACCTCGGGTGCCCTGGGCGACTGGGTCGGACCCTGGGCGCTCTCGCGGCTGCTTTGGGCGGTGCCGGCCGGGCTGGGCGTCGGCTACGTCCTCGGGCGGGGCGTCGGACGGCTGGGCATCCAACTGCGCCACTGGCAGCGCGACCTCCACGCCCCCAGTGATTTCCTGGGCCTGGCCGTCATCGTCCTCAGCTACACGGCGGCCGAGACGGTGCACGCCTGGGGTTTCCTGGCGGCCTTCGCGGCGGGCGTCGGCATGCGGCACGCCGAGCGGCAGGTCGCCCACGACGGTCCGCACCCCGACCACGCCCACGGGGACCAGGACAGCGCGCCTCCCGCCGAAGATCTGGTGCCGGGGCAGCCGAAGGAGCAGGACCTCGCCCACCCGGCGATCGCAGCGGGCGTGCTGGTGAACGAGACGCTGGTCTTCGGCGACACGCTGGAACGGCTGCTCGAAGTGGTGCTCGTCATCCTCGTGGGTGTGCTGCTGGCTACACACGCCAGTGCGTTCGGTCTGGCCATCGCCGCGGCGTTGTTTCTGGTGGTGCGGCCGGTGGCCGTGCACATGGCCCTGATGGGGGCCCCATTGTCGGTGGTGCAACGCTGGTTGCTCGGCTGGTTCGGCATTCGCGGCATCGGCAGCCTGTATTACCTGGCGTATGCGCTGGGTCATGGCCTGTCCGGACCCGACGCGCTGGCCGTGACCGATCTCGTGGTCACCACCGTCGCGGCAAGCATCGTCCTGCACGGCGTCACCGGGCAGCCCCTGATGTCCCGGTACGAGGCTCGGTTCACGGCAGGCGGGCGGCAACCGCCCGCGCCCGCCTGAGTCTGCCCAGGACCCGGCACGCGAGGCCGGTTCCCCCGTACCCGGTAGACTGTCATGTGCCTTTCTCACACCTCGGGCTGCATCCCAGCCTCACGCGCGCCCTCAAGGATCTCGGTTTCACGCGTCCGACCCCCATCCAGTCCGATGCCATCGGCCCAGCCCTCGCCGGCCGCGACGTGCTCGCCTGCGCAGCAACCGGCAGCGGCAAGACTGCCGCCTTCCTGCTGCCCATCCTGCACAAGCTGATCGCCCAGCCGCGTGGCACCACCCGCGCGCTGGTGCTCACCCCGACGCGCGAGCTGGCGGCGCAGATCCTCGAGGATCTGAACACCTTCGCCGTCCACACGCCAATCAGCGCTGCCGCCGTGTTCGGTGGCGTCGGCATGGGGCCGCAGGAGCACGCCTTTCGTCGCGGCGTCGACGTGATCGTGGCCACCCCGGGCCGGCTGCTCGATCATTTCCGGTCCCCGTACGCGAAGTTGGCTGGGCTCGAGTTTCTCGTCCTCGACGAGGCGGACCGCATGCTGGACATGGGCTTCCTGCCCGACATCAAGCGAATACTCAAGCACCTGCCCGGCAAGCGCCAGACCCTGTTCTTCAGCGCGACGATGCCCGCGCCGATCATCAGTCTGACCCGGGATCTGCTGGACAACCCGGCGACCATCAACCTGGCGAGGCAGGCCGCCCCTGCGGTGGGCATCACGCAGGCCATCTACCCGGTGTCGCAGGACCTCAAGGGGGCTCTGCTGGTGGAGCTGCTCAAGCGCGGCGTGATGACGCAGGCGCTCGTGTTCACCCGCACCAAGCACCGAGCCGACCGTGTCACGGCGTACCTGGAACGACAGGGCGTGAAGGCGGCGCGGATTCACGGCAATCGATCGCAGGCGCAGCGGACGCTGGCCCTGGCCGGGTTCAAGAGCGGGGAGTACCCGGTGCTGGTCGCCACCGACATCGCCGCGCGCGGCATCGACGTCTCCGAGCTGGGCCATGTGGTGAACTTCGACGTGCCGGTTGCTGCCGAGGACTACATCCACCGCGTCGGGCGTACGGGACGCGCCGAGGCGACCGGCGAGGCGTTCACGTTCGTCTCGCGCGACGAGGAGGACGAGTGGCAGCAGATCGAGAAGGTCGTGGGCAAGCGGCTGCCGCGCGTGCAGTTGCCTGACTTCGATTACGCGGCGCGGCCCGAGGCGCGCCTCGAGATTCCGATCGCCGAGCGGATTGCGGCAATCCGCAAGCGCAAGGCCGAGGAACGGGCACGGGCCCAGGCCAAGGCCACGGCGCGCGCCGCCCGCCCCGCCGGCAGCGTGCGGGGCGCCGCGACCGGCCCGGTGAGCCGGCCTGGCCAGGGCCGGCCCGCGGCATCCGGACAGGGCGGGGGCGCGTCGCGGCCGCCAAGCGCGCCGTCCTCTCCGCGCTCGGCGCCAGCCATGCACGCGCGCCCGTCCGGCGGAGGCGGCCGCCCCGGTGGCGGACGTCCAGGTGGCAGCCCAGGTGGCAGCCCAGGCGGCGCGGCTGGGGGCCGCGGCCCCGGACGCCGTACGCGCTAGGTCGCGGCGAGGCGCGCACAGGTACGGCATCGATCCCCTATGCTGGGCGCATGCCACACCGACTCGGTCATGCGCCGCGCTTCACGTGGCGCCAACCGTTCCTGCGTCGGCCCGCCTCGCGTCTCCGCGCTGTCGTGGTGGCCGCGTTCTGCATCGTCGTGGCGATGACGACGCGGCCTGGCGCCGACGGCGCGCCGGCGACACCATGGATCGTCGCGCATCGTGGCGCATCGGCATACGCGCCTGAGAACACGTTGTCGGCCTTTGTGTTGGCCGCAGAACAGGGCGCCACCTTCGTCGAGTTCGATCTGCAGCGCACCAAGGATGGCGCGCTGGTCCTGCTGCACGACCTCACGCTCGAACGCACGACCGATGTCGAGGACGTCTTCCCCGATCGCGCCACACCGGTGGTGGTGGAAGGCCAGACGCGGCGACAATGGCCGCTGGCCGACTTCACCCTGGCCGAGGTCCGGCGCCTCGATGCCGGCCGGTGGTTCGACGTCAGATTCGCTGGCACGCGCGTTCCGACCCTGGCGGAGGCAATCGCCGCCTTGCGTGGCCGCTCAGGCTTGTTCATCGAGCTCAAGGCGCCGGACCGCTACCCGGGCATCGAGGCGGCCCTGCTCGAGCAATTGCGGGCCGCGAAACTGGATGCGCCGTGGGCCGACCCCCGAACGCCGGTGCTCCTGCAGTCGTTCACCGTGAGCAGCCTGCAGATCCTCACCCGCGACCTGCGCACGACCTTGCCAGTGCACCTGTTGTTCGGTCCTGCCGATGCCGCGCGCTGGACGTCGGATCTGGGACTGACCGACGCGCGGACCTTCGCCACTGGACTCAGCCCGGACAAACGGGTGCTGCGCGCCGACCCGACCCTGACGGCGAGAGCGCGCGCCCGCGGCATGCCGGTCACGCCGTACACGTTCCGCGCCGCGGCGGTCGGGGCCTACGCCGACGTCGCGGCCGAAATGCGCGAAGCCATTGCCCAGGGCGCGGCCGGAGTGATCACCGACAACCCGGACCAGGCGCCTCCGCGTCGCTAGCGAGATGCGGCCGGCGTGCCTCGCGGCACGAGGCCGTCAGGTGCGGCTCCCGGCGCCGCTATCGCACGAGCACGTATTCACCGTGGTCGCCGTGGCGCCGGAACGAAACGGCCTCGTATCCTGCCGCAAAGAGCGCCGTGAACTGTGCTCGCGTCTTGAGTCGCCAGTCCAGCGCGAGGCCGGGCGCCTCCAGCAGCATGCTGGCGAATCGGGCTGGCACAGGGACGCGTACGACAGGCGCATCGAGCGTATGTGCGGCGGGCTCGTACACGTCCCACCCACCCCGCCGGACGACGGTCCCGGCGGCCACGCCCTCGTCGTGAGCGGCGCGTGCCACCCGTGGTGACCGGATCGGCGCGCCCGACGGATCGAGCGTCCAGGTGGCGACGAAGCGATCGGTGGGCGCGCCACGGTGCAGGTCACTGGTCGAGTCACCGTACACGTGCTCGGCGTACTCGTCGGCGATGGCCCCGAGTTTCACGAGGTTGAGGTGTGCGTTGAGGCTTTGGAGCGGGTCGTAGGTCCACTGGAGGCGCGAGTAGCCGCGTGCCGCCACCCGCCTGGCCTGCTCCAACTTCAGCCGCGTGCCGAGCCCGGAACTGCGAAGCGCTTCGTCCACCCCGGTCATGTGCGACCAGTGCAGCCGCCGCCCATGACGGTCGCCAGGGACCGAGAACGCAAAGCCCAGCATCTCCGCCTCGCCAAACGCCCCGAGCAACAGCGCCCCGGACTTGACCAGCGCCACCATCAGCAGCACGGGGCTGACGTCGATGTCCTCACAGCCCCAGACGCGCCGCTCCATGTCCTGGACCAGCCGAATGTCCTGGACCGTCGTCAATTCGCGAAACGTCACCGGCGAGTCAGCGTGCAGGCGGAGTGAGTCGTCCTCAGGCGTCATACAGACACAGGATAGGGGAACAACGGCACCCGCGCCCCGGCACCCGCGCCCCGCTGTACGATCCCTGCATGTCGACCGCGGGCACGCCCACGACCACGCGTACGCTCGATGCGGCGGCGCCCGTGCGATTGTCGTCAATCGAGGTGCGTCTCATCACGCTGACGCTCGTCCGGCCGTTCGAAACCAGCTTTGGCCGGGTCGACGCGCGGGTGGTCCCCCTCATCCGGATGGTGGCCGACGGCGTGGAGGGATGGGGGGAGGTCGTGGCCGACACGCAACCCCTGTTCGGTGCGGAGACCATCACGACGGCGCGGCACGTCCTGGCCGACTGCTTCATCCCGGCGCTGCTCAACCGACCCCTCTCCGCGGTCACCGACGTCGCAGCAGCACTGCGGCGCTTCAAGGGCCACCAGATGGCGAAGGCCGGACTCGAACTCGCCTTCATGGACCTGGCGGCGCGCAGTCGCGGCATCTCGATCCGCGAGGCCATTGGCGGCACACGGACGGCGGTGCCGGTGGGCGTCAGTCTCGGCATCGAGCAGACGATCCCGATACTCGTCGATCAGGTGCTTGCGCACGTCGCACAGGGGTATCAGCGCATCAAGCTGAAGATCAAGCCGGGCTGGGACCTCGACGTCGTCGGCGCGGTACGTGACGCGTACCCGAAAGGCTGGTTGTCGGTCGATGCCAACACCGCGTACACGCTGGCCGACACGGAGCACCTCCGGCAACTCGACGCCTTCGATCTGCTGATGATCGAGCAGCCGCTTGCACACGACGACATGGTCGACCATGCGGCGCTGCAGCGTGCCCTCCGCAGCGACATCTGCCTCGACGAATCGATCCCGCACGCACGCGCCGCCGCGCACGCGCTGGCGCTCGGCAGCTGTCGCCTGATCAACATCAAGATCGGCCGGGTGGGTGGGTATACGGAGGCCCTCGGCATCCACGACACGTGCCAGACGCGCGGCGTGCCGGTGTGGTGCGGCGGCATGCTCGAATGCGGCATCGGCCGCGCCCACAATCTGGCGTTGGCCAGCTTGCCGAACTTCTCACTGCCCGGCGACATCTCGGCGAGCAAGCGCTATTGGCACCGCGACGTGATCACGTCGCCCTTCGACGTCGCGGCCGACGGCACCGTGGCCGTGCCGAGTGGACCGGGCATCGGCGTCACGATCGACCACGACTTCCTCGAGTCGATCACCATCGATCATCAGCAGTTCACGGCCTGACGCGGCAGCGCGCCGCGCCCGGCCTTCCGCCGGTCAGCGGCTAGAGGTGGGCGTCAATCTCGAGCAGCAGCGCCGCCGCCAGGGCCGAACGGTCCGGCAGCGACGCGATCTCCACGTGCTCGTGACGCGCGTGTGCGCCGTCACCGATGGCGCCAAGGCCATCCAGGGTCGGCACGCCGAGCGCCGCGCAGAAGTTGCCGTCGGAGGCACCACCGGTCGCGCCTTCGCGCACGTCCAGGCCGATGCGTGCGCCGGCCGCCCGGGCCAACCCGAACAAGCGCTGCACGTGTGGGCCGCGCTCCAGCGGCGGGCGATCGAAGCCCCCCTGCCATGTCAGCCGCACCCGGGCATCGGTCGGCGTCATCGCAGAGAAGGCCTCTTCGACGCGCCGTTGTTCGGCCGCCCCGGCCACGCGTACGTCCACGTCGGCCCGCGCGTACTCGGCGACGACGTTGCCGCGGGTTCCGCCGGCGATGACGCCCACATTGATCGTCGTGCCACGGTCAGGCGCCTGCAACCGGTCGAGCCACAGCACCTGCCGGGCAAGCTCCGCGATCGCCGAGGCCCCATCGGCTGGTGCGATCCCGGCATGGGCCGACACGCCCTGCAGGTCGAGACGGAAGCTGCCGACGCCCTTGCGTGACGTCTTGAGGACACCACCTGCGAGCGCCGGCTCGAAGACGAGCACGGCGGCACTGGCACGCGCTTCTTCCTCGATCAGGGCCCGCGACGATTCGCTGCCGACCTCTTCGTCGGTGGTGTACAGGAAGCGCACGCGCAGGTCTCGCAGGTGCGGCGCAGCGACGGCCGCGGCCAGGATGGCAATCACCAGGCCCGCCTTCATGTCGAAGACTCCCGGTCCACGCAGGCGGCCATCGGCGATCTCGAGAGGCATCTCCGCCAACGTGCCGACCGGCCAGACCGTGTCGAAATGCCCGAGCAGCAGCACCTGCCGCGTGCCAGTGCCGAGCGTGGCGCGCAGGTGTGTGCCGGCCCCTGTCCGCGGCAGCCGCTCCACCGCGGCACCGGCGTCGCGGAGCAGGCCGGCGATGGCCTCGCCGCAACGGTCGAGGGACGTGACATCGCCGCTCGGCGATTCGAGGCACACCAGACGGCCGATGGTGTCCACCATCCAGTCGCGCCGGCCGGCACAGGTGGCCCTCAGCGGGAGCCTCTGATCTGTCATGCGGTGGGTTCCGAGAGGGCAGGGTGTCTCCGCCGCCATGCACCGGCGCGCGGTGATGGCGTCGGGAAACGACCGCTACAGGATACGCAAGCGGGCAAGCGGCGCCAGCCGGCCATTGACCATCACCAGTTGTACGCGGCGCACGTGGCCGATCTCGGCCACCGGTGAGCCGTCCACCACGACCAGGTCCGCCGCCGCACCGGCCCGCAGCTGTCCCAGTGGACCGCCGTCGGCGCCGAGAAACGCCGCGGCCGTGCTCGTGGCTGCCGCCAACGCCTCGGCGGGTGCCAGGCCCGATGCGACCAGGAGCTCGAGTTCACGCCAGGGGGCCTGGCCACGGCCCGCGTGCGGGACCTCGGTGTGGCCCCCCATCACCAGCCGCGCGCCATTGTCGTGCAGTCGGCGCACCAGCTGCTGCATCCGCGCGAACCCTGCGGCGCGTTGCGTCGCCGTCAACAGGCTGCCCTTGGGCACGGCATCGCCGGGCCGTGCCTCGAACACCGCCAGCGTGGGGTCCACAAACGGCCGCGTCCGGGCCACGGTCTCGTACAGGCGCCGCGCCTCCGGGCCATTGAGGTCGGCTTCGGCAAAGAGCGAATACCGCCCGTCGCGCCTCGCGCCGTTGTCGGCCAGCACGGCCTGGCGATACCGCTCGGCCTGCATCGGCGAGGCGATGCTCGTGCCGAACGAGGTGATGTGTTCGACGCCTGTCAGCCCGGCGCTCAGCAGATCGCGGGCGTCGAGGATTTCGAGGTGCGCGGTGCTCGGCACGCCTCGGTCCCGGCAGGCGTCGACGACGGCCAGCGCGCTCGCCAGCGGCAGCCGGAAGTAGATCTTGATCGCGCGCGCGCCCTGGTCGACCGCCCTGTTGACCTGCCGCCGTGCTTCCTCCGGGTCGCGGGCGACAACCGCGTCTGCCGGGTACGCAGGGCCTTCGCCATCGATGTGCGGGCCGGTCAGGAACATGCGCGGGCCGGGGAGGCGCTCGGCGGCGATGCGGCGGCGCAGTGGCTCGTGCACCTCGATCCACTCGCCAGGGTCGCGAAACGACGTGATGCCATGCGCCAACTGCCGCAGCGCCATCGCCGGGTCGTCTTCGATGTGGAAGTGGAGATCGATCAGTCCTGGCAGCACGGTCGCATCGTCGAAACGTGTGACCCTGCTGCCGACAGGGACCGCCACATCGACGGCCCGGCCGGCGTCGACGATGCGGTCGTCGCGGATCACGAGGCGGGCGCCGTCGTCAACGGCGAGACGCACGCCATCGAACAGGCGCGGCACCTCCAGCACCTGTGTCTCGGCCACTGTCTGCGCGACGCCGGGACGCGTCGCCCCGATCAGGGCCGCCGCCGTGGCCAGCCCGCCTGTCAGCAGATCACGCCTCGTCGGCGTGGCGTGCGGGGTCATCGGTCGAGCCCGGCGGTGGAGTAGCGAGACGCCGCCATCACACTGGCTACACTTCCCTGACGATCCCGGCGCGGGTCGCTGGCGTGTTACGGACCAGGGTGAGCATGGCCACGAGCGCGACCAGCGGCAGGACACTGGCGCCAATCATGATTGGCGCAAACGAGTAGCGATCGCTGACCCAGCCGGTGATGGCGATCGCGCAGATCGTGCCCAGGCCGGCGCCGGAGCCGCCCAGGCCGCTCACCGACGCGACCGATGGCGAGGCGAACAGGTCGGCGGGCAGGTTCAGGATGACGGTGGAGAAGGCCGCGTAGGCGAAGGTGGACACCGCGAAGCAGGCGATGATCGCAGGCAACGTGTCGACGTAGATGGTCGGCACGAGCAGCGTCATGCCGATGGCGCCGATGACGCCAATGGCCTTGCGCGCCGCGCCGACCGACCAGCCGCGCGCGATCAACCAGCTCGACACGCCCCCGCCGAAGAAGTTGCCGGCATCGGCGGCGAGAAACGGCACCCAGAACGCCAGCAGCCCTTCCTGGACGCTGAAGCCGCGGCTCACCAGGTAGATGGCAAACCAGTCCGTGATGAAGAACCACACCGGATCGGTGAAGGTCTTGGACAGGATGTACCCCCACGTCTGCGGCAGACGCAGCAGCGTGCCGTAGGGCAGCGCCTCGGTGCCGGCGTGTTCGGCCGGGTCCACCTCCTCGCGGTCGCGCAGGATCATCGCGCGTTCCTCGTCGGTGATGAGGGGATGATCTTCAGGCTTGCGGTAGAACGCCAGGAACAGCGCCAGCCAGACCAGGCCCAGGCTGCCGGTGATGACAAACGCCGGGCGCCAGCTGCCGAAGGTGGCGTAGAGGGAGAGCACCAGCCAGGGAGCGATGGCGGCACCGACCGACGAACCGCTGTCAAACAGCGCGATGGCCCAGCCCGACTCGCGGCGTGGGAACCACTCAGACACCGCCTTGGTGGCGCCGGGCCAGTTGCCGGCCTCACCGAGTCCGAGCGCGAACCGTGCGCCCATGAACGAGCCGAGGCCTGTGGCCATCGCGGTGGCCATCGCCGCCACCGAGTACCAGGCCACCCCCAGCGACAAGCCGCGGCGCGTGCCGAGGCGGTCGATCACGCGCCCCGCGATCGTCTGCCCGATGGTGTACGCCACGCGGAAGGCGATCAGGACCTGCGCAAAGTCGGAGTTGGTCCAACCGTAGACCTTCTTGAGCTCCGGTGCGAGGACGCTCAACGTCTGGCGGTCGATGTAGTTGACGACCGTGGACAGGAAGAGCAGCCCACCGATGTACCACCGAAGCCCACGTACGCGCCGCGCCACCGTATGACTCCCGCGAAATCGTCCCGACAGGGGAAAGCGCGTGAAGCTTACCGCAATGCCGACATATGCTTGACTGCCCATGGCGTTCCGGTCCGTTGGTCCCATGTTGAAGCGCGTCGCCGTGGCGACGTTCGTCGTCCTACTGTGCAGCACGTCGCCACAGGCCCAGGTGCCGGCCAGCGACGCGGCCGCGTCGCGCCCGACTGCCGCGGACGACGGCCCCCCGGTGCGACTGGTGCTGCTTGTCGCCGTTGACCAGTTCAGGCCCGATTACCTCTCCAGATTCGGACCGCCCAGTGCCGGTCTGCAGACGTTGTTGACGCAGGGCGCGGTGTTCACCGACGCCTACCTCGAGCACGCCGTCACGGTCACCGCGGTCGGTCACTCGACGATGCTGACCGGCGCCACGCCGGCGGTGAGCGGGATCATCGAGAACGTCTGGTACGAGCGATCCACCAGGTCCACCGTCGAAAGCATCACCGACCGTGACGTGCAGATCGTCGGCGGCACCGGGTCGGCAGGCATCGGCGCATCGCCGCGGCGGCTGCTGGTGCCCACGCTCGGCGATCAGATCAAGCTGGCGTCGGCGTCGGCCGTCGGTACACCGCACGCGCCGCGGGTGGTGGGCATTTCCCTGAAGGACCGGAGCGCCATCTTGCCCGCGGGTCATGCGGCCGACGCGGCATATTTCTTCAGGAGCGGCCGGTTCGTCACCAGCTCGTACTACCGCGCGGCGTTGCCGCAGTGGGTCGAGGAGATCAATGCTCGCCGGATCCCGGAGGCCTATGCGGGCAAGCGGTGGGCGTTCGAGGGCGGTGAGCGGCCCTACCCGGCGACACCGGGGGCGGCGCTGGACACCGCGGTCACGGCCAGTCCGGCCGGCAACGACCTGGTGGTGGCGATGGCCACAGCCGCGCTGGAACACGAGCAACTGGGTCAGCGCGGCGTCACCGACGTGCTGACGGTGAGCTTCTCGTCCAACGACTCGGTGGGCCATGCCTACGGTCCGGAATCGCCGGAGGTGCGCGACATCACGCGGCAGACCGATCGACAGGTGCAGGCGCTGCTGGACGAGGTCGAGCGTCGGGTGGGGCTTGGCCGGACGCTGGTCGCATTCACCACCGACCATGGGGTGGCGCCCCTACCGGAGACAGCTGCGGGCCTGCGCATCCCGGGCGGTCGTTTTCAGACCAGCACCCTGTCGGTGGCGGTGGAAACGGCGCTCGAAGAAAAATTTGGCGCCGGGCCCTGGGTCACGCGTGGAGCGCTGCCGTCCCTCTATCTCGACCACGATCTGGTCGCCAGTCGCGGCGTCGAGCCTGCCGAGGTCCGTCGCGTGGCGGCGGCTGCGGCTGCGACCGTTCCGCACGTGGCGCGCGTGTACACGCGCGACGCGATCCTGTCGGGCTCGGTGTCGCGCGACCTCATCTCGGAGCGGGTGACCCGGGCCTACCACCGCGAGCGGTCCGGTGACCTCCACGTGATACTCGACCCGCACTGGACCACTGCTGCCGTGGGCACCAGCCACGGCACGCCGTACGGGTACGACGCGCACATCCCGCTGATTCTGATGGGCCCGGGCATTGTCCCCGGTACCTATCGCGACCGCGTCGCGCTGAACGATCTGGCACCCACCCTGGCCGCTGTCCTCGGCGTGGAAGCTCCATCCGGGTCGCAGGGACGGGTCCTGGCCGAAGCGCTGCAGCGTGCCCCGGTCGGGGCTGGCCCGGCGTCGACGCACACGCCGACAGGGTCTCCTGGCTCGGCCACCGCATCGAAGGGGACGCCGTGATCGCCGTCTCGGGCGCGGTCGTGCTGCACGAGCGCGAACTGGAGGAGCGTTTCATTCGGGCGTCTGGCCCTGGCGGGCAGAACGTGAACAAAGTCTCCACCGCTGTGCAGCTGCGTGTCGATGTCGGCGCGACCAGCCTGCCGGGACCGGTCAAGGCCCGATTGATCCGGTTGGCAGGTGGTCGCGTCACGACCGACGGGGTCCTGGTGATCGAGGCACGCGAGTACAGGACGCAGGCCCAAAACCGTGTCGCCGCGCGGGAACGCCTGCGGGCGCTCCTCGAACAGGCCGCCACCCCACCTCGTCCGCGTCGCGCGACGGCGCCGACGCGCGCCTCGAAGACCCGACGGCTGGACGCCAAGCAGAAGCGCGCGGACCTCAAGCGTGACCGCCGCTCCGCTTCCGACGACTAGCCACATCGTCCTGCGCGTGGAAGAGATTCCGACAGGCGGTACAGCCTCGGGACCAAAACTGTCGGTGCCAACGCGACAGAGCATTTTGGCCGGCCTGTTCGGTCGTCAAACTTCGTGCGTTCATTGGCTTCTGTCGTAGATCTGACGGTAAAACACGGCCTTTGTGTTATTTATTGCAACAGACGGGCGCCCGCTCTGGAGAGCGAGCGTGACGATTTGCCGTCACTACGCACGTTTTTGCACGGCGGGCGTGGTCCAGCCAACGTAAAGTCCCAAGACAGGTGTCTTGGCCTGATGCTTGCTATTAGGTTGGTGGGTTCACGTCGGTCGTGAGCCCTCCCGAAATGCAGAACGCGAGTCACACCGGGGCTGCGGTCCAGGCCCCGAGCACCCCCGAGGTGCGTGTCCGCGCACTGCCTGCCGGCGCGGGTCCGACACACGTCGGACTCGACCTGACAGGGCGCTGAGTCTCGCCGCGAGCGCGGAGAGAGCAAGCGTTGTCTGCGTCGCCTGCAGTTGAGCTGGGAGGGCAGGAACGGTGAACCAGGAGCTCGTTGTCATGTTGCTGCCTTCCCGTCCCCCCTCGATCGTGCGCCCGGGCAGCCTGGTGCTTCTCGCGCCTACGATGGCGGAAGTGCCCCAAAATTTCCTTCGCGTCGACGTCGATCCGACCCGTCACGCGACAGTGCTCGCCAATCTGCAGCGGCTGCGGGGCCAAACGTACCTGCGTGACGGTGCCATCACGTCGGAAGATCTGACATCGGATGGTTGCCACGTGCAGGGGGCCGACTCGCTGAGCTGGCACGTGGCCTCGCTTCGCGAAGACGGCAGCGTCGCCGCCTGCGCTCGGCTTCGCACGCACCGTGCCGACAGCGCGCCCGGCGCGCTCGGGGTCTGGTCGTCCGCCCTGGCCCGGAGCGCAGCCTGGTCCGATCGCCTGTGGAGCGCCATCGAGGCCGATTTGACCCTCGCGCGGCTTCGCGGCGTGCATTACGTGGAATTCGGCGGGTGGGCCGTCGGCGACGAATGGCGCCGGACGACGATGGCCGTGACCACGGCGATGGCCACGTACGCACTCGGGGAATGCGTCGGCGGGTTCGTTGGTGTCACCACGGCCACCGTGCGCCACTGCTCGTCGCGTATGATGCGCAAGCTCGGCGGGCATTCCTTCACGGCCGAGGGCGTGACGGTGCCGTCGTACTTCGACCCGCAGTACGGCTGCGAGATGGAACTGCTCCGATTCGACTCGAAGTTGCCCGCGCAGCGCTACGGGCCGATGGTCGGGCATGTCGTGGGGTCGTTGCTGGACGTGCCCGTGCTCTGCGCCAGCCGTGCCATCGACGCGTGGTCGGCCGTGAGCCACCGCAGTCTGTCCGGGCGTGCCCGCTACACGCCCGTCGAGCGACTCGTGCCGTGTCTCACCGCAGAGGACCTCGCGGTCGCCTGACCCCCCGCATGCCGACGCCGACCGCGATCCCGCCCACTGCACGAGATGCCTGGATCGCAATCGTCGGCGCCCCCCATGTAATCGACGATCGGGCCGCCACCGAACTGGCCGCCACGGCGACATTTGCGACAAGCGTCGCGGTGCCGCTCATCGTCCGCCCCGAAACACATGCGCAGGTGCAGGAGTGCGTGCGCGTGGCGTCCGCCCACGGCATACCCCTGTATCCGGTGAGCAGCGGTCTGAACTGGGGCTACGGCTCCCGCGTCCCGGCCTCCGACGGCAACGTCATCCTCGACCTGGGTCGCATGCGGCGCATCGTCGACTTCAACGAGGCACTCGCCTACGTGACCGTGGAGCCGGGCGTCACGCAGCAGCAGCTGTTCGAGTTCCTGCAGGCGCAGGGATCAGGCCTGTGGATGGATGCCACCGGGACCAGTCCCGCCGCCAGCCTCATCGGCAACACGATGGAGCGTGGCTTCGGCCACACTCCCTACGGCGACCATTTCGCGCATGTCTGCGCCCTCCAGGTCGTGCTGGGCGACGGATCCTGCGTGGAAACCGGCTTTGCCCGCTACGGCGCCGCCCCAAGCGCCCCCATCTACCGCTGGGGCCTTGGACCCGTCCTGGACGGGCTGTTCACCCAGTCCAACTTCGGCATCGTCACCCGCATGACGATCTGGCTGATGCCGGCGCCGGAATACTTCCAGGCGTATTTTTTCCGCTGTGACCGTGAGGGCGACCTCGGCCGGGCCATCGATGCGCTCCGTCCCCTCAAACTGTCGGGCACGTTGCGCAGCGCTGTGCATGTCGGCAACGACTACAAGGTGCTGAACGGCCTGCAGCAGTACCCCTGGGAGGCCATGGGTGGGCGCACGCCGCTGACGCCCGAGGACATGCCTCCCTTTCGGCGCCGGCTGAGGATCGGGCTGTGGAACGGATCGGGCGGGCTCTACGGGACGCGTGCCCAGGTGGCCGCGGACCGCGACCTTGTGCGGAAGCAATTGAAGGGGGTCACCGGTCGGCTGGAGTTCCTCGACGATGCGCGGCTGGCGCTGGCCAGGCGCTTCTCGCTGCCGTACCGGATGTTGACGGGGTGGGACGTGTCGGCGGCATTGGCGCTGCTCGAGCCGGTCTATGGCCTGATGCAGGGGGTGCCGACAGCCCAGCCGTTGGCGTCGGCCTACTGGCGCAAGCGTGCACCGCCGCCAACGGAGATGCATCCGGACCGGGACCGGTGTGGGCTGCTGTGGTGCGCGCCGGTCGCGCCGCTTGACGGCGGCCACGCCGAGCGGCTATCGTCCATCGCCTGTGCCACGCTCCTGTCGCACGGGTTCGAGCCGCTCATCTCCATCTCGCTGGTCACGGAACGGGCC
>Ga0136633_1001752_pt1 | contig 15633 bp, 13 predicted proteins | sample AntDrymeUQ832206_2_FD_105494 | JGI IMG/M metagenome (GOLD analysis project Ga0136633, IMG submission 105494) | Polar desert sand microbial communities from Dry Valleys, Antarctica - metaG UQ83 (22.06) | ecosystem: Environmental > Terrestrial > Soil > Desert | place: Antarctica: Dry Valley...
CCGGCTCGGTGCTCTCGCTCCTGCTTGCCGGTCGCGACCCGCACCGAGCCTTGACGGCCTGCCGGCAGGGCCTCCGCTGCGCTCCGGCGGGGTCCGGTAGGCCGGCTCGGTGCTCTCGCTCCTAGGTTTGGTGCCATGTCGTCGCCTGCGCCCCTCCGTCTGCCCGACGGGTTCCGCTTCGGCGTGGCCACGTCGGCGTTCCAGACCGAGGGCGGGCTGAACGGTCCCGGCGAGCCCGCCAACGACTGGCTGGAGTGGGAGCGATCCGGCCGCGTCGCGCCGTCCGGCACGGCCCTCTCGTTCTGGGACCGGTACGAGGACCACCTCGACCGTGCCGTGGCCGCCGGGTGCGACGCCTTCCGCCTGTCGTTGGAGTGGGCCCGGTGCGAACCGGTCGAGGGGCGGTACGACGAGGCGGCATTCGACCGGTACGGCGCCATCCTCGCCGCCTGTCACGAGCGCGGCCTGCGCCCGACCGTCTGCCTTCACCACTTCACCCACCCCCGCTGGCTGGGGTCGGACTTCTGGCTCGGACTCGACAGTCCGCCGCGGTTCGCCACGTGGGTGGCCGCGGCAGTCGACCGGCTGGGCGGGGCGTGCCGCAACTGGCTCACGCTCAACGAGATCAACGGCTACGCGGTCCAGGCCTACGTCCTCGGCACCCTCCCGCCCGGTCGGATGCTGGCCCACGGAGACCTCGTCCGTGCCCTCGACCACCTTCTCACCGCCCACGTCCTGGCCCACGCCGCCATCCACCGGCGCCAGCCCGAGGCGGTGGTGTCGACCGACAACCATGCCTCGTCGCTGTACGAGCTCGACCGCATGCTCCTCGACGTGCTGGTCGCTCCCGGAGAGGGCGTGGCCCGCACAGACCTGCGCCAATGGCTTGCGCACCGGCGCGAGGAACAGCATCTGGCCCTGGGTGGCACCGGCCGGGCCGACGCGCCGATCCAACGCCTTACCCGGTCGATCCTGCCGCTCGACCAGGCCCTGCCCCGCGCCGTCGCCGCGGTGTACGACGGTCCACACGAGCGGCCGCTCGACCTCGTGTCGGTGAACTATTACGACCCGGTGGCCGCCGACCACCTGCGCCCGCCCGGCCACCGCACCGCGGGAGGGCGGACGTGGAAGCCGGTCGGCAGGCAGTGGGACATGGCCGTCCATCCCGAGGGCATGGTCGGATACCTCCGCCTCAACGCGGTGGCCGGCCTCGACGTCGAGATCTCCGAGAACGGGCTCTGCAACCGGGTCCTGCGAGGGCGGGGATGGCCCCGCGGCGACGGATGGGACCGGGCCTGTTCGCTGCGGGCCCACCTCAAGGCCATGGTCGCGGCCATCGACGAGGGCATACCGGTAACCGGCTACTTCCACTGGACCCTGGGCGATTGCTACGAGTGGGGCTCCTACGAGCCCCGCTTCGGCCTGTACGGCGTCGACCGGGAGCGGGGGGCCCGGTGGAGCGACCTCGACTCGATGGGCGTCGACGCCGCCGGCGCCTACCGCCGCCTGGCCGAAGGCCTGCGGGCCGGCGACCGCTCGGTGCTCTGACGGCCGTCGGTCCTCAGCCCTTGCACATGGCCAGCAGCCTGCTCACCGTCGCCCAGTTGCGCACGGTTGCCGACGACCGGGCGTTGATGGCGCCGCCGGCCCGGGACAGCTCGACGGCCAGCACGCTGCGACCGAGGCCGTCGGGAGTGCGCAGGTACAGCGTGCTCCCCACCACCGTCGCCTCGTCGCTGCTGCCCTTGGCCCGCGCCCGCTCGACGGCCGAGGCGATGCCATCCACCTCGTCGGCCCCCAGCTCCTCCATCCGGAACACTGCGTGGAGGCTCTTGGGACTCGCCTCGTGGGGATAGGGGTTGGCGGCCACTACCTGCGCCAGCGCGTCGCAGGTCAGCACCACCACCCTGGGCTGCACGGCGAGCGCATCGGCGATGGCGCGCTCCATGGCGCCCGCAACCGAGTTGAGGTCCTGGTCACCGGTGGTGAACACCACGTTGCCGCTCTGGATGTAGGTGGCCACGTCGGTGTGGCCCAACGAGGCCACGACCGTGCGCAGACCGGCCATGGCCATTTTGTTGTGGCCGCCGACATTGATACCCCGTAGGAGGGCGACGTGGGTGGGCACTGCCCTCCTCGCTAAAGCCGGTCGAGAAGTTTCGCCTTCTTGACCTCGAACTCGGCCTGGGAGATAACGCCCCGCTGGCGCAGCTCCTCCAGCTTCTCGAGTTGCTCGAGGGGCGACAGCTCCCGGCGACCGGCCATGCGGTCGGCGTCGCGGGCCTGGGCCGCCTCGATAGCCCGGTGGATCTCGTTCTGGATGTCCTGGGGGTTGGCAAAATGCCCGAAGTGCGACTGGCCCCGTTCGCCACCCGACTCCACCAGCAGGTCGCCGGCGTGCAACATGCGCTGGAAGAGGGACTGGGTGAAGCTGACGTCGTTCACCCGCTCGAGCGGGATCTCCTTGCCGTGCCTCGACACCACCCCCTTGCGGTAGATGAGCCGGTCGGTGGTGAGGACGAAATCGGTGGTGATCCACTGCGCATACCGGACGAGGAAGAACAAGAGCGCCACGACGGCGAGGGCCAGGGCGGGGAAGAGAACGAAGTCCGAGACGTCGGCCTGGGCGACGTAGATGGCGAGGACAAGGGACGCGAGGAGAGCGAACGCAGGTCCGAAGAGGAAGAACCAGTGGGGCCGGAGGTCGACGATGATCTCCTCGGCGTCGTTCAGGTACTTCTTCGGAAAGGCCATGCCAGGAGGAATCTACCGGTAGACCTTGCGCCGGTACACGGAATGCGCGGAGGCGACCCGGTCGAGGAAGAGGAACCCGTCGAGGTGGTCGAGCTCGTGCAGGAGCGCCCGGGCCTCGAAGGCGTCGGCCTCGACGAGGCGTTCGGCGCCGTCGACCCCGATGCCCCGAACGACGACGTGGGAGGCGCGGGCGACGTCGCCCGTGAGGTCGGGGATGCTGAGGCAGCCCTCGCGGGCCAGGGCGGGCGCCTCGGCTGACAGCAGCTCCGGGTCGAAAAGGACGAGCTCGCCGGCGCACGAGCGGGCCTTGCGATGGCCGGTCACGTCGATGGCGAAGGCCCGCAGGCCGACGCCGATCTGCGGGGCGGCCAGGCCCACGCATGCCGGTCGGTCCCGCATCGTGTCGAGCAGGTCGGTGGCCAGGGCCAGTGCATCGAGGTCGATCGTGCCCACCTTGGCCGACGGACGCTGGAGGAAGGGGTCGGGCAGTGTCACCACGGACCGGACGGCCATCAGGCCTTCCCGCTCAGAGGATGTCGGCCTCGGAGGGATGCAGCCGGCACGTCACCCCCAGCTCGCCGGCCGTGACGTCGAGCAGGCGGCCGAACTCCTGCGGGTCGGCGCCGGGCGGGAGCGTGACCTCGAGAAGCATGGTGTACACGGGGCTGGCCGGCGTGCCCACGACCCGGGTGCTCAGGTCGACGATGTTGACGTGCTGTGCCGCCAGCAGCGAGGCCACCCCGTGCACGATGCCGGGGTGGTCGGCACCGTAGACCGAGACCGTCCACGACTCGTCGTCGCCGTCCGGCGATGCGCTCTCCACAGGTTCGGCGGCGGGACGGACGGTCACCACCAGGTCAAGGTGAGCCGCCGGACCCGCCAGGGCGGACTCCAACTCGCTCCCGCCGACACCGGGGGGGGCGTGGACCACCAGCATCATGGCGAACTGACCCCGCAGGATGGTCATCGAGCTGTCTTCGAGGTTGCACCCGAGCGCCGCGAAGGCCCCGGTGACCGCGGCCACGATGCCGGGACGGTCGACCCCCACGGCCGTGACCGCGAAGTGGCTCACCGGTTGGACCGGCCTCCCGGGCCGGTCAAGCGAACAGCCGGAGCTGCGAGAGCCGGCCCACTGCATCGTCCCACGACGACAGCCGCCGGGCCTTCAGGACCGACGAGGCCTGGTTGTACGGCCGGTCGAGGAGCCACGAGTCGCAAACGTCGGCCAGCAGCTCGGCTTCGGTGGGATTGTCCTCGATGGTGGCATCGGCCCCGAGACGCCGAGCCACCGCCGACTTGGTTCCCACTGTGGTGTGATGGACCTCCTCCACCGGCAACCGGTGACGGGCCAGCCAGGCACCGGTGGCCGTTGCAAGGTGCGGAGGCCGGGCGGTGATCCCCACCAGATCCCAGCCGGCGGCCCGCAGCTCACGGAGGGCCGCGGCCACACCGTCACACACCGGAGCCGCGGTGTAGAGGCCGGGATCGGCGAACGTCTCGTCGAGGAAGGCCGAGAACCGGTCCTGGGGGACGCCCAGGCGCAACAGGCGAAGGTCATAGCTGCGCCACGTGGACGGATGGCTGGCCACGCCGAAGCGGTCGGCGATGCGGGCGGCCACGCTGGGGCCGAGGTCGCACAGCACACCGTCGAGATCGAGACCGCAGAGCATCGTGTCCCCAGGCTATCCGTGCCCTGAGACAGTGCTCCTTCCCGCCCTCTCACGCTGCCCACCATCCACCATCCTGTCTCACCCCGACTGTACGTTCGATCGGGTGAGCACCACGTACGTCCCCTCCGACCTGTTGAGCGGGTTGAGCCCGGCCCAGCTGGAGGCGGTGACCACGCCGGGCCAGCCGCTCTGCATCCTGGCGGGCGCCGGGTCGGGCAAGACGCGCGTGCTCACCCGGCGCATCGCGTGGAGGGTGGCCGAGGGCCAGGCCCTCGCGTCCCACGTCCTCGCCCTCACCTTCACCCGCCGCGCCGCCGACGAGCTGTCGACCCGTCTCGGCGCGCTGGGCGTGCGCGAGCACGTCGCCGCGGGCACGTTCCACGCCATCGCGTACGCCCAGCTCCGCCGGCGGTGGGCCGACTCGGGAGAGCGCCCGCCGGCGCTGCTCGACCGCAAGACGCGGGTGCTGCTGCGGCTGCTGCCCGCCCGGCGGTCACCGTCCGACCCGGGACCCGCCGAGCTGGCCGGTGAGATCGAGTGGGCCCAGGCCCGCATGGTGTCGCCCGCCGGGTACGAGGCGGCGGTCGCCGCTGCGGGTCGGAAGCCGCCGATGCCCGCCGCCGCGGTGGCTGCCATCTACGAGCGCTACCAGCAGGAGAAGCAACGCCAGCACCTGGTCGATTTCGACGACCTGCTCCTGGCCTGCGCGCAGGCCTTCGAGACCGATCCCGCCTTCGCCGCCACCCAGCGCTGGCGCTTCCGGCACCTGTTCGTCGACGAGTTCCAGGATGTCAACCCCCTGCAGTTCCGCCTGCTCGAAGCGATTCGCGACGGGCGCGACGACCTCTGCGTCGTCGGCGACCCCCGCCAGGCCATCTACTCCTGGAACGGCGCCGATCCCCGCTATCTCACCGAGTTCGGCAGCCGCTTCGTTGGCGCCACCATCGTCCACCTCGACGACAACCACCGTTCCTCGCCCCAGGTCGTGGCCGTCGCCAACGCCGTGCTCGACGGGATCGGCGGCCACCCGCTCCGGGCGCCCGGCGCCGACGGTCCCCTGCCCACCGTCACCGCCTACACCAGCGATGCCGAGGAAGGCCGCTGCGTGGTCCGGGCCCTGCGCCGTTGGGGTGGTGGCGGGCGCTGGTCCGACCTCGCGGTGCTGGCCCGCACCCACGCCCAACTCGTCGTCTTCGAGGACCTGCTGAAGGCGGCCGGCATTCCCTACCGGTTACGGGGGGCGTCAGCCTTTCTCGACCAGCCGGCCGTGCGGGAGACGATCGCCGGGCTGCGCCGCCGGCCGGGGGCCCCGCTGGCCGCATCGCTCCCCGATCTCGATGTCGCAGCGCGGGAGGCGGCCGACGGAGGCGAGCGGGGGGCCGACCTCGACGTGCTGGCCCGCCAGGCCCGTGAGTTCCTGGCCCTCGACCCCACGGGTTCGGTCGGCGGGTTCGTGGCCTGGCTCACCGCTCGGCTGGCCCGCGAGGAGCCGGCCTGCTCGGGCCAGGCCGTCGACCTCGCCACCATCCATGCCGCCAAGGGTCTGGAGTGGCCGGTGGTCTTCGTGGTCGGGTTCGAACAGGGTCTGCTTCCCATCGGCCATGCGACCACGCCCGAGGCGCGGGCCGAGGAGCGCCGGCTGCTCTACGTCGCCGTCACCCGGGCCGAGCGGGAGCTGCACTTCTCCTGGGCCGAACGGCGCACCTTCGGATCCGGAACCATGGCCCGGTCACCGTCGCCCTGGCTGGAGGCCATCGAGGACGCCATCCGTGCGCTCGAGCACGCAGCCGCCCCCGCCGGCGACGCGTGGCGCAGCACGGTTGCCGAAGGCCGGGCCCAACTGCGGTCCACCGCCGGTGGGCGCCGAGGCCCCCGCGCCGGGGAGAGGGCCGATCCCACCGTGCTGCAGGCGCTCCGGTCGTGGCGCGCCACCACGGCCCTGGCCTCGGGCGTGCCCGCGTTCGTGGTCTTCCACGACACCACGCTGGCTGCGGTGGCAGAGGCCCGCCCCCGTGACCGGTCCTCGCTGCTTGCCCTTCCGGGCATGGGCCCGGTGAAGGCCGACCGCTATGGCGAGGCGCTGCTCGCAGTCGTCGCATCGGCTGCCGCCGCCCGTTGACAGCAGGCCCTATCGGCGCGACAACGAGTCATGCGCTCCTATCTGTGGCCGGAGGATGGTTGGCCCTATCCCGACAGCAAGGGGGAGCTGCCTGACCTCGACTCGAACATCGACGAGGACGCCATGGTCCTCCGGGGCATGGGCCCGAAGCTGTTCGAGTTCCTCGACCCCCTCGAGCGTCAGGTGATCACCGCCCACTACGGGCTCGACGGCGCGCCGCCCCGCACCATGAAGGAGCTCCACCACGAGATGGACCTCCCCCGCACCGAACTGCGGGAGATCCTCGCCGCCGGCCTGGCCAAGCTGAGAGCCAGCCTGGCCGAGTAACCGACGGCGGAACAGAGGCCAGGTAGCCCTTCCGGCCTACTGGTCGATGAAGTCGACCAGTAGGGGCGCGTGGTCCGAGGGCAGCTTGCCCTTCCGGGCCTGGCGGTCGATGAGGGCCCACGTCGCCCTGTCGGCGAGCGCCTTGGTGGCGAGGAGGAGGTCGATGCGCAGCCCTCGTCCCTGGTGGAAGTCGCCGGCCCGGTAGTCCCACCACGAGTACACGCCGGAATCCGGATAGATCCGGCGGAAGACATCGGACAGTCCCCAGTCAATGAGAGCGGCGACCGCCTCCCGCTCAGGGGGGCTGATGTGGGTTCCGCCGTGCAGCTTGGCCGGGTCCCAGACGTCGCGGTCGTCAGGGGCGACGTTGAAGTCCCCGCAGACCACCATGTCGGCGGTCGGGTCAGAGGTGGTGCCGATGTGGCGATGCAGTCGGTCCAGCCACGCCAGCTTGGCCTCGTAGTGCTCGGTGCCCACCTGGCGCCCGTTCGGCACATAGACGGTGCCCACCCGCACGCCGCCGCACGTGGCCCACAGCAGCCGCGCCTCGGCCGACTCGTCCTCGGCCTGGTCGCAGAAGCCGGCCACGACGTCGTCGAGACCGACCCGGCTCACGATGGCCACCCCGTTCCACCGGCCCTCGCCGCAGTGGGCCGACTCGTACCCGAGGGCGGAGAAGGCGAGGGCGGGAAAGGCGCTGTCGGCCAGCTTGGTCTCCTGCATGCACAGGACGTCGGGCTGGGCGTAGGCCAGCCACTCCTCGACCTTGGGCAGGCGGATCTTCAGAGAGTTGACGTTCCAGGTGGCGATGCGCATGACCGCCCCGACTCTAGAACCGCACCGAGTGAGCAGAAATTGTCGTAGGACGACAGTTCTTGCTCACTCGACGGTCTTCGCCGCCTTCTTGGCCCGCTTGGCCACCTTCTTCGCCGGCGCCGGCGCCGGCGCCGGCTCGGCGACGACCGCCGCCGCCTTCTTCCGGGACCGGGTGGCCTTCTTGGCCGGCTCCTCCGCCACGACAGGCTCGGCCGCCTTCTTGCGCGACCGGGTGGCCTTCCTGGGTGGCTCCTCCTCGACGACGACCGGGGCGGCTGCCTTCTTCCGGGCCCGCTTGGCCGGTATGGAAGCCTCCGGCTCCGGCTCGGGGGCGGTGCGGACGGTGCTCCGGCGGGGTCGAGCGGCCTTCGGTTCGGCGAGGGGCTCGGGCTCGGCGACGACCACCTCGGCCGCCGGGACCTCGGGCGACGGAGCCGGCACCTTGCGGCTGCGGCGGGCCTTGGCCGGCGGGGGTGCCGCCGCCTCCGGCTCGGGCCCAACCTCGACGACGGCGGGCTCCGGCTCGGGGGGGACGACGCTGCGGGACCGGCGGGGGCGGGGCGGCGCCATCCTGGGCACCGGCATCTCGGCACTCATGGCCGGCGCCGGCCCCACGCCGGCCGGCGCCGCCTTCCGCGACCGTCGGGAGCGCTTGGCCGGAACCGGCTCCGCTTCGGGCTCCGCGGGGCGGGCGTCGATGTCGTAGGCGGGCACGTCCACCGGCACGTCGACCGGCTGGGCGCCGACGTCGATCTCGGCCTCGACGGTCTCCTCGGTGGGAGCCCCGGCCACCTTGGCCAGGCCGGGCAGGGCCAGTTCGATGCCGCGGCGGGGCGGGTCGAGGGCCTGGATGACGAAGCTGCGCACCTCGCCCTTGATGAGCACCTCCTTGGCGCTGCGGGGCGGCGGGTCACCCAGGCCCGATACCGGCGCGTAGCAGCGGGCGCCGCCGGCGGTGACGAAGGCCCCGTGCGACGTGAACCCCTCGACCGTGCCTTCCACCTCGGTGCCCAGCGGGTGGTCGGCAATAAAGGTGATGAAGGGGAGGGGCTCGTTGACCGCCTCGGGCGTGGCCGTGACTTCGACGCTGGAACGACCCCGGCGGCGGCTCCCCCGCTTCGCCGCCTTGGGCGTATCGGGGTCGATGGCCTCGGCGGTTGCCTCGGCGATGGCCGCCCTCGTCGGCTCGGGGCGGACCACGGCAGCGGCTGCGGTGCGCTTGCGGGCCCGGTCGGCGTCGCGGGTGGCGACCCGGCTCTTGGGACCGCGCACCGGCGTGCGGGGGGTGAAGATCCACCCCACGCCGGGCACCGGCTTGCCGCCGACCAGCCGGCCCTCCTCGAACAACCAGAGGTACTCGCCGTGGAACTCCTGGAAGGAGTCGTTCGACAGGACGTCGGCATCGATGCGGTCGGCGATGCGCAGCAGGAACCCGTCGCCCCGGCCTATGGCTCCGGCAGGCGGGGACACGATCTCCCCCGCCTCCTCGGCCTCCTCGAAGACCTTGCGCTCCGACTCGTCGATGCGGTAGCCGAACGAGGCGTCGACGACCACGATGATCTCGTCGTTCGGTCGCTCGGAGTGGAACGCCCGGACGGCCTCGTCGAGTTGGGCCAGGCTGGGCGTGCTGCGACCCTCGGTGGCCAGGTTCGATCCGTCCACGACCACGCGACGGCCAGTGTCCGGACGCGGTGCGCCAGTAGGTGACATGTCGCAATCAGTCAAGCATTCCGCACGGCGCGAACGTGCGATCCTGCGGGCTAGAGGCCGTCGAACGCCCCGGTGAGGAGGTTGGCCAACTGCTGCTGGTGCACGGTGAGGATGCCCGTGGCCGGGCTGGCGGACTCTGGCCGGCTGACGTGGCGCAGGGTGTAGTCGCCTCGGAGGAGACGGTGCAGGCGGCCGTGCACGAAGGTCCAGGGGCCCATGTTCTCGGGCTCCTCCTGGAGCCACACGACGTCGTGGGCCGCCGGATAGCGGGAGATGGTGTCGAGCACGAGCATCTCCGGCCAGGGGTACAGCTGCTCGAGGCGCACGACGGCGACCGGGAGGCCGTGGGTGTCGCGGTGGGCCATAGCGTCGTAGGCCACCTTGCCGGAGGCGAGGATCACCCGGGTGACGGCCGAGGGGTCGGGGACGCCCGGGTCGTCGAGGACCTCCCTGAACCGGCCGGTGACCAACTCGTCGACGGGCGACCGGGCGTGGCGGGCCCGCAGCAGCGACTTGGGGGTGAGGACGACGAGGGGGCGGCGCACCGAGCGGCGGACCTGGCGGCGCAGCAGGTGGAAGTACTGGGCCGCAGTGGTGGGGTTGACCACCTGGAGGTTGTCACCCGCGCAGAGGGTGAGGAACCGCTCCACCCGGGCCGAGGAGTGCTCGGGGCCCTGGCCTTCATAGCCGTGCGGCAGCAACAGGACGAGTCCCGACGCCTGGCCCCATTTCCCGTGGCCGGCGGTGATGAACTGGTCGATGATGATCTGCGCGCCGTTGGCGAAGTCGCCGAACTGGGCCTCCCAGGCGACGAGGGCGTCGGTGTGCACCGTGGAGTAGCCGTACTCGAAGCCGAGGGCGGCGTACTCCGACAGCAACGAGTCGTACAGCCACAGCTTCCCGCCACCCTGGGAGAGGCCCGACAGCGGCAGCCACTCGTTGCCGGTCTCGAAGTCGACAAGGACCTGGTGTCGCTGGGAGAACGTCCCCCGCCGGGAGTCCTGCCCGGAGAGCCGGACGTCGGTGCCCTCCACCAGCAGCGACCCGAAGGCCAGGGCTTCCGCCATCGACCAGTCCGCCTGGCCCTCGTCGTAGAGCTGGCGGCGGGCGTCGAGGGTGCGGGCCAGCTTGGGGTGGACGGCGAACCCGTCCGGCGGCTGGTTCATGGCCGTCGCCACCCGGTCGAGCACATCGCGTGCCACCCCGGTGTCAACGGACAGGAGCGCCCCTGGAACCTCGGGGGGCGCAGTGTCGGCCGGTGCCGACGGCGACGGCGGGGTGGAGTGGCGGGTCTCCTCCAACGCCACCTGCATGCGGGCCAGGAAGTCGTCGAGAGCCCGTTCGGCCTCCTCGAGGGTGATGTCGCCCCGGCGGACGAGCGTCTCGGTGTAGAGCTTGCGCACCGACCGCCGGGCCTCGATCCGCTTGTACATGAGGGGCTGGGTGAAGGACGGGTCGTCGCCCTCGTTGTGACCGTGGCGGCGATAGCAGACCATGTCGATCACCACGTCCTTGTGGAACCGCTGGCGGAAGCCGAAGGCCAGCCGGGCGACCCGCACGACCGCCTCGGGGTCGTCGCCGTTGACGTGAAAGATCGGCGCCTGCACCATCTTGGCGATGTCCGTGGCGTAGACCGACGAGCGGGCCTCGGCCGGCGCAGTGGTGAAGCCGAGTTGGTTGTTGACGACGACGTGGTTCGTCCCGCCGACCCTGTAGCCCCGCAGGGCCGACAGGTTGAGCGTCTCGGCCACCACGCCCTGGCCGGCGAAAGCGGCGTCGCCGTGGATCACGAGGGGCAGGACGGAGAACGCCTCGGGGTCGTCGATCAGATCCTGCCGGGCCCGCACCATGCCCTCGACCACCGGGTTGACGGCCTCCAGGTGCGACGGGTTCGACGCAAGGGTCACTGGCAGGCTCACGCCCGAGCGCCCGACGAACTTGCCGGCCGCGCCCAGGTGGTACTTCACGTCACCCGTGCCCTGGGTGGTGGACGGGTCGAGGTCGCCCTCGAACTCCCGGAAAATCTGGCGGTACGACTTGCCCACGATGTTGGCGAGCAGGTTGAGGCGGCCGCGATGGGCCATGCCGAGCACCGCGTCCTGGTAGCCGGCGGACGCGGCCTGGTCGAGGACCTCGTCGACGAGGGGGATCAGGCTCTCCGCGCCCTCGAGACCAAAGCGCTTGTGCCCCGTGTACTTGGTGTGCAGGAACCGCTCGAACGCCTCCGCCGCGTTCAGCCGGTCGAGGATATGGAGCTGCTCGGCGGTGCTGAGCGTGGTGGTGACGCCCTCCACCTGCTGCTGGATCCAGTGCTTCTGGTCGGGCTCCTGGATGTGCATGTACTCGACGCCGATCCGCCGGCAGTAGGCGTCGCGCAGGACGCCGAGCAGGTCGCCCAGGAGCATCGACCGCTGGCCGGCCACACCGTCGACGAAGAACTCGCGCTCCAGGTCCCAGATGGTCAGGCCGTAGGTGGCGGGGTCGAGCTCCGGATGGGTGCGGGGCTCCTTCCACGCCAGGGGGTCGAGGTCGGCGATGAGGTGGCCGCGGACCCGGTACATGTTCATGAGGGTCTGGACGTGGACCTGCTTCTCCCGCTGGACGTCGCCGCCACTCATGACGTCAGTGAGCGGGTTCGAATCCCGCCGCCACCTGACCGACTCGTACGGGACGCCGAGCGACCGGAAGACCTCGTCGTAAAAGCCGTCGGCGCCGAGGAGCAGTTGCTCCACGCGCTGGAGGTAGAGCCCGGACTCAGCCCCCTGGATAACCCGATGATCGTAGGTGGAGGTGAGGGTCAGCACCTTGCCGATGCCCAACTGAGCCATGACCTGGGGGTCGGCGCCGGCGTACTCGGCCGGCCATCCGAGGGCGCCCACGCCGACGATCACGCTCTGGCCGGGCATCAGGCGGGGCACCGAGGAGACGGTGCCGAGCGTGCCCGGGTTGGTGAGGGTCATGGTCACGCCGGCGAAGTCGTCGGGGGCGATCTTGTTGTTGCGTACCCGGCGGACGACGTCCTCGTACGCGGCGTGGAAGCCGGCGAAGTCGAGGGTGTCGGCGGCGCGGATGCAGGGGACGAGCAGCGTCCGCGACCCGTCGGCCCGGGGCACGTCGATGGCCAGGCCCAGGCCCACCTGGTCGGGGCGGGCCACCGCCCCGCTCCCGGCCGCTCCGGCCTGGCCCGCTCCCTGGCCGTTGTCGCCCGCCATGTAGATCGACCGCATGGCGGGCACCGCAGCCACCGCTCGGACGGCGGCGTAGCCGATGAGGTGGGTGAAGCTGACCTTGTTGCCGCCGATGCGGGCCAGATGGCCGTTGAGGACCTTGCGGTTGACCTCCAGGAGGCGGGCGGGTACCGCCCTTGCGCTGGTGGCCGTGGGGACGGCGAGGCTGGCCTCCATGTTGGCCACGAGGCGGGCGGAGGCACCCCGGAGCGGCTCGAGGTCGAGCGCAGGTGCGGCCGGCTTTGGAACCGGCCTCGCAGGCGGAGGGGCCGGTTCCATCCCAGGCCCGACTATCGTCTCCACCGCCGGGGCCGGGAGTTCTCCGTCGCGGCGGTAGTCGGCGAAGAAGTCGCGCCAGCTCTCGGTGACCGACATGGGGTCGGCCCGGTACTGGTCGTACATCTCGTCGACCAGCCAGGCGTTGGGCCCGAAGCTCGCCTGTGGCGCCTGTGCCATCTGATCGAGTCTACCGGCACCCCCTTGGTGGCCAGACCGGGCTACGCTCTGCCCACATGCCGGGCGTTGTCACAGCCGGCCGCGTGGTGGATGACCGCTACCGCCTCATCGACGTACTCGACGAAGGCGGGATGGGGATCCTGTGGCGGGCCGAAGATCTCATCTCCGAGCGGTTCGTCACCGTCAAGGAGCTGCGGTTTCCCGACCCCCTGGATCACATGCAGCGGCGCGCCCTGGCGGCCCGGGTCCGCCGGGAGGCCAGGGCCATGGCCGCGGTCGAACACCCCGGCCTGGCCCGCATCATCGATGTCGTCGACGACGGTGACCGGCCGTGGGTCGTCACCGAGCTGATCGAGGCGCCCACGCTCGACCAGGTGGTGCGGCGCGACGGCCCCCTCGACCCCGAGCACACCGCCCTTCTGGGCATCCGGCTGCTCGACGTGCTCGTGGCCGCCACCGGCCAGGAGATGGTCCACCGCTTCCTCCAGCCGTCGAAGGTCTTCGTCGGCCCCAACGGCGACGTGCGCCTCACCGACTTCGGCATCTCGTCGCTCATCGGCGACCCCACCGTCGCCCGCAGCGGCGCAGTGGGCGGCGTGTCGTTCATGTCGCCGGAGCAGGCGGGCACCACCGAGGCCGACATCTGGTCGCTCGGCGCCCTGCTGTACTACGCAGTCGAGGGGGTACCGCCGTTCGACGGCGGGGACTCCGCCGCCATTCTCGAAGCTGTCGCCTCTGATCCGCCCCGGCCGGTCACCGCCGCCGGGCCGCTGGCCCGGGCGCTTGAGGTTAGCCTGCAGAAGGACCCGTCCGAGCGCCCGTCGCCCGACGAGCTGCGGTCCCTGCTGGAGGTGGCGGCCGGCCCGCTGGCGCCCCAACCCGAGCCGGAACCCGACGTCGACGACCACACCATCCTCTGGGCCGACGACGAGCCTGCGAGCGAGCCCCCGATGGACCTGGTCGCCGTCGCCACCAACGGTTCAGGCCCGGCCGGCGCCCACGCCGTGGGACCGGAGGCAGAAGCGGGGGTTGAGGTTGAGGCGGAGCCCGAGGCCGAGCGTCCTCCCCCGCCGCCGCTGCCTCCCAGAGTCGCCCTGGAACGAATGTTCTTCCCGGACCCGGGCAGCCCACCCGCGGTGTTCACCCTCTCCGAGGAGCACCGTGAGCCGGCGCCGCCGTGGCCAGTGCCCCGGCGGCGGAGCCACTGGGTGACCTTTGTCTGCGCTGCGGTCACCCTCGTGCTCATGGCCATCCTCTTCACCAACGGGCGGGAGATATTCACCCGCAACGGGCGCACGGCGCGGATCATCGCCTCGGTCGACTGGTCGGAGTACGTCGACCCGGACACTGGCTTCCGCATCGACTACCCCACCGACTGGCGGGTCACGAAGGATGGTCAGTACACCGACTTCCGCCACCCGGACGCCGCGGCTGCGCTGCGCGTCGTCGTACAGGACTCCAACTCCCGGTCTCCCGAGGCGGCGTGGCTCGAGCTCGAGCGCCGCTTCCGGGCCGAGCAGCAGAGCTACAGCCGTATTCGGCTCGAGCCCACGGAGTTCCGCCGGTTCGCGGCAGCCGAGTGGGAATTCACCTACACCCGGCAGAACGTCCAGCTCCACAACTTCGACCTGGGCGTGGTGACCGGCACCAAGGCCTTCACCCTCAACTTCGAGTCTCGCCAAACCAACTGGTCGGTGGTGCAAGCCTTCATGGAACGGTTCGAGTCGTCGTTCCAGCCGCCTGAGACCTAGCTACTTCAACCTGAAATAGTCGGCCCCGAAATGGCCCCTGACCTGCGGTGTTGCAATCCGGGCCGGACGTGAAGCGGCTCGAATGTCGCCGGGAGGGCCGGAGGGGCTTGTTCCGTAGGGGTTTCTGACCCCTCGTGGCCTGACCATCGAGGCGGCGTACTCCCACCGTTCGCTGTGGGTCGTTCGCCTGCACCGCTCCGGGGCCTGGGCGTGGCGCACCCGGATGAGCCCGAGAGCCACCTTGATCCGGTGTGAAGTGTATGGTTGTCCGCGCACATGGTCGAGCCACGCCGGAACCACTACCTTCCTCCGTCGGTGGACGACGCCACCGAGGCGGCCCTCGACGCCGCCGTCGTCTCCCTCGGGGAGCGTCGCCACTTCGGCCATGACGTCGATAGCGCCACCAGCCTGCACCTGCTGGCCAGCCTCATCGCCGAGGCGGAGCGGCGCCTGGGGGCTGCGGTGGCCGACGCCCGGGGCCAGGGCTGCTCCTGGGCCCAGATCGCAGACCTCCTCGGCGTGACCCGGGCCAGCGCCTGGCAGCGCTTCGCCGGGCAGGCCGAGGCGACGCCTCCCGCAACGACGACGGACTGAAGGATAGAGAAGCTCAAACCGTTGCAACACAACGGTTTCCGCTCCTGAGGATCCACCCGTTTCGGCCCTGAATGTCGTCAGGATGGCCTCAACCCCTTATCGCAGAAGGGATTGAGACCATCGTGATCCGTACTATCAGCCCCCAGCCGACGCTGTGGGAGTCGGTCATCCCCCAGTGCCTCATGGGCCTGCCCGGGGATCTGGCTGAG
>Ga0136633_1001753_pt1 | contig 15620 bp, 9 predicted proteins | sample AntDrymeUQ832206_2_FD_105494 | JGI IMG/M metagenome (GOLD analysis project Ga0136633, IMG submission 105494) | Polar desert sand microbial communities from Dry Valleys, Antarctica - metaG UQ83 (22.06) | ecosystem: Environmental > Terrestrial > Soil > Desert | place: Antarctica: Dry Valley...
CCTGCAATTGGGCTCGAAGTACCTCGATCTCGCGCCGTCGCAGCGACAACTCACCCACGACCCGGCTCCGTGCCTGCTCGACATCCTCGCGCTCAGCGCGAGCCTCTTCTGCCGCCTTGCGTGCAGCGGCCGCAGCGCCAGCGGCATTCTTCAGTTCCTTGTTCGCAACCTGCGACTCCGCCCGCGCCGTACGCAGATCGCCGCCAAGACTCTCGGTCTTACCGCGGAGACCCTTGAGTTCGCTTTCCATTGCGCTCAGCTGTTCACGGAGTTGCGCGCGCTGGCCTTCCACGCGCTTGAGTGCGTCCCCCTGCTTTCGCCGATCCCGCTTGAGATCACGCACTTCGGACTCAAGCGTCGACATCTTGACACCTTGATCGCGACGCTCCCTCCGCTTCGCGCCGCGTGTCTGAGTTGATCCTGATGCGATTGCTGAAGGCTCGGCAGCCTCCGGTGGGTCATGAGCGACTAGGCAGAGAAGCTCGAAGAAAGCGCGTTCGTCTGGCAATTCAAGCCCGCGAGCCCACAACGTCGTTCCAAGCCGTTGCGCGTTTCGCTGAGGCTCGATTCCTAGCACGTCCCGCAAGCCCTGGGCGGTGAATATCGCCTTCGATTCAATGGCCCCGACGACGGACGATCCCTCATCGTCCCCGGCCTCTATCTCGAGCCACGCCTCCCGCACCGAGTCCGTCATCTCATGCGATGGAAAACGAAGCAGTGCTTGCACGAGCACGGCACGGCTTGCCGCAACCGTTGCTGGTTTCATTTTCAGGAATGGTCTGAGCGGCGGGGGGACGTGAGGGCAGGCCAATGGGCGGTTGCACCTGCGCCCGTGATCGCTTACTGCCCTTGCAGCCAACCCGACCGCGGGTGCGAGCAGAAGCTCAAGCGCACTGTCGGACGGAGTCGCACGGCCGTCCTCGGCGCCCGTCGCGAGACCCAACAGTTGCTCAACCACGCCGGATTCCACAAGCGGGCCTTCCCCGTCGGCCCCCGGAGTCTCGTTATACGTTTCGGCGTCACGCGAATCATCGGGCGATTCGTCCTCAGCCGCCGCCTCCCACGCGATCCCCTCAGGAGTATCCTCGTTCACGGGCTCGCTGCGAACGCGCAGCTGTCCCGGAACGGACACTTCGCGCAGTCGGGCGTCGTCGGCTTACAGACGAGCGCCCCAAAGTCGAGAAGGGCGTAGTTGAACTCGGCGGTCGGTCCACGATCGCCTGCGAGGCGGTAGATCTCAAGGCGTATCCGCCACGCGCCAAGGTCGCGCGCCCCGGTCAGCCGCGAAATGATCCGCTTCGTGTTTGCATCGAGGAGGACCGTCGGGACGCCGAAGGCGAAGCAGCGGACCGACGACGCGACATAGTCACCCACTCCAGTCAGGGCACGCAGCGACGCTTCGTCGGAAGGAACACGTCCCGCGTGGCGCTCAACAAGCTCATCGGCGACTGTGATGACATTCTCCGCACGCCAGCGCAGCCCGAGCGGCGCCAATACTCGGCGCACGGCGTCACGCCGCTTCCGCACAGCTCCGGGCGTCGGAGCGAGTCTCACCAGTTCGCTGTACTTTCCTGCCACCGCGTCGGCCCGCGTCCTTCGGAGACACAGCTCCGCGAGGAAGATCCGCCACGGATCGCGCTCTTTCCGCCATGGAAACTCGCGATGGTGTTGCCTGTGCCAATCAGCCAGCTTCGAGGCGAAGTCGGCCGAGGAGGAGGCAGGGCGGCGTGGCGCGGTGAGCGCGACTTTCGCCGCGTGCGCAACCGCTTCAGCGAGGGCCGGAGGAACGGCGTTGCCGATCTGCCGGAACTGCGTCGTTGGGTGCCCGGCGAAGCGGAACCAATCCGGAAACGTTTGCACCCGGGCGGCTTCGCGGATCGAAAGCGTTCTGTGCTGTTCCGGGTGGATGTACCAGTAACCGTCACGAGCGATGTGAGCGGTAATCGTCCTGCTCAGATCGTCCCAGACCAGACGCTTGTATTTGTCGCCAAAGATGTCGGAGCGGTATCGCTGAAGTCGCCTCGGTAGATCCTTGTATGTGCCGCCGGGCTTCAGAAGCCGGAACGCCTCCTCGTCGTCCTTGCGGACACCGCGGGTCCAGTGGTCGTAGATCAGCGATCGCTCGTGGCGAGGAACTCCACGACGAGCGTCGTGCTGAAAAGGTGTTGAGGGACCGGCGTAGTCGAGTTCAAGACGACTCGCGCCCCCCGCGACGCGCGGGAGATCCCCGATTGCATCACGCAACGTTGGTCGGTTGCGCCGTTCGCGAGGCCACGAGAACGGACGTGATCTCGTACCGACGACAAAGAGGCGAGCCCGGTGTTGCGGCACGCCATACCGATAGGCATCCAGTACACGCGCGTGCGGCTCATACCCGCACTCGCGCAGTGCTTGCATGACTCCGAGGAGCACGGCGCCGTCGTTCCACCTGGCCACGTCGGGCACGTTCTCCAGGAGCACGATCGACGGCCGAAGGTGTTCGACGACCTCGATGAAGCTGCGCCACAGCTCCGCGCGCCGATCGGACGGCTCCCGCTTGCCGGTCGCAACAAGGCTGCGGAGCTTCGAGCTACCAGCGCGCGAGAACGGTTGGCAGGGAGGACCTCCGGCTACGACATCCGCCCTTCGAAGTCCGCGAGCCGTCATGAAGTCGATGAACCGCGAAGTGTCAGCGAGATCGCCACAGAACGTGAGCGGCCCCAGATTCGCCTCGTGCGTCTTCAGAGCCGAGGGATCCGAGTCAGCGGCCGCGACGACGGAGAATCCGGCACGCGCGAGGCCGAGGCTGAGCCCTCCAGCCCCGCAGAAGAGATCGACCGCCCACGGCCGGGGTTGCCCCTTCAGCCACCGTCTTGCGGCGGCCGGATCAGCGGGCGGGCTTGCGACGCGTCTGGGCGGTTCAAGAACGTGGCCGCGTTGATTGGGAAGCGCGAGAGGATCGTCAGCCCACCTCCCCGCGGTCCGTGTAGCTGTCATTGATGTCAAAAGGTATCGCTGGCCCCGGCGAACGCAAGAGGTGGTGCGCACCTTTGTCTCCGACACGACCGGTGGCCACTTCTGGCTCATAAGATCTGTCCGTGGAGGCTTCGACGGTGGCCACGGGCAAGCCGCATAGGCGGCGGGGCCGCGATCTCCAAGGTAACAACCTGCTCTACCACTACTTCCAGAAGAGACTTCTGGAGGAAAACCCGGAGCAGTTCAAGGAGGTCGTGCGCGGACTGATACTCGGGCTCGGCGTGTGGCTGCCAACATCAGCCTACGAGCGGTTCCCGCTCCTTGTGCCCTACGCCGCCCGCGATGCCGCCTGCCGTGGCGATAAGCGCCGCGGAATTCCTGACCAGTGGGGAGCCCCGGACGCGACAGGTCGTTTCCGAGACGACAACAGCCTCATCAAGGGCATACCACGAAGCTTGATCGTGACGAACCCCTCGAACAGCATCGTCAACGGCAGCCGGATTGGCACCGGATTCGTCGCGGCCCATGTCTGGCGGAAGCTGAGAGACGGCTCCGATGCACCGAAGAACGAGTCGACTTACTCGTTCCTCCCGAACCTCGTCTGGCTACCAGCACAGCTTGCGAAACTCACCGATCGCGAGGGTGCGTTCGCGCAGACGTGCTTCAGGCCATCTCAATTGCGCTTTACCGGAAGGTGCCGCTCAAGCCGCAACTCGCGGCGTTTGTCGCACCGATCTGGGAGAAACTTCCCCTGCGAGATGAGGTCGCAGAGATCGACGTACCGCTCGATCACGTGAACTTCTTTCTTTTCGAGAAGCCATGGCTCGACCGGAGGCGCCGCACGCTGCGCGTGGTGCAGGAGGCCATGTCAACCATCGTCGCTGGCCAGCCGTTCGAGGCGAAGGTCGTCTCCAGTCGTTACGGCAATGGCCTACGCGATCTCGAAGGCGTGGCCGTGGCGCCCCTTCGGCAACGGGAGGACGTCGGGCTCGAGAGCATTGTGCTCTAGCTCGAGGAGGGGCTTGGCGATCTGATCCTTGTTGATCGGATCGACGCCGACGAGCGTCAGGAACCCGGCCTCTTCTTCGGCGAGCACCTGCCAGCGCCGCCCGCGCCAGCGGACGCCTTGGCCCGTTTCGAAGAACTGACTCGATCTGAGTTCCATCTGCCCCCCGGAGAAGTGACCGAGTTCACGAATCAGAAAGGACTGCGCCCTTCAAGTCCATAACCTCCGCGTGCGATCTTATGTTGCCCGTCCTCCGGGCCGAACGCGGGGAGTAGGGTGCTGCGCGGGCGATCGCCGCCAGCGTCCACGGCACCTTCCCCGCGCGCCGCTGCCTACCCCCACAGCCGGCGTTCCAGTCCGGACGCGTGCGCGACAGGGCGCCCGAGTGCGGCGCGAATGGTTGTTTCGGTCCCACAGACGACCATCGATTTTCGGGCGCGGGTAACAGCGGTGTACAGCAGCTCCCTGGTCAGGATGCGGGAGCTCGGGTCGGGGAGTAGCACGGCGACCGTGTCTACCTGCGACCCCTGGCTCTTGTGGATCGTCAGCGCGTGGACGGTGTCGACGGCGTCGAGCCGGGTCGGGCTGATCTCGACGAGCCCGCCCTGGCGCTCGAAGACGGCGCTCTTGCCGCCGCCCTCGCGGGCGACGATGACGCCGGTGTCACCGTTGTAGAGCCGCAGGCCGTAGTCGTTCTGCGTCACGAGCAGCGGCCTGCCGACGTACCACGCGTCCTCGGCGAAGCGGTCGAGCTCGTTGGCGAGCCAGCTCTCGACGACGGCGTTCCAGGTGGCGACGCCGTACGGCCCGCGGCGGTGGGCGCAGAGGAGGCGGAACGAGCCGAGCGCAGCCATCGCGGCGGCGGCGTCGCCCGCGCGGGCCGCCTCGACGATGCGCCGTCCGGCGGCGACGGCGATCTGACGGACGGGGCGAAGCGCCTCCCGCGCGTCGAGCTCGGCGATGTCGACGTCAATCCACCGGACGTCGTCGTGGCCGGCGCGCAGGATGGCGAGCCCGGCCTCGGCGTCCCCGCCGCGCACAGCCTCGGCCAGGTCGGCGATTGCGCCGGCGAAGCGGTGAACGCGGCGGAGGACGACGATCCCGTCGCCGATCGCGCCGGACGGCGGCTCGGTCGCGGGCACCGCCTGCCGTGCGACCTCGGCGAGGCGGGAGCGAGCCGGCTCGCGCATCAGCAGCGCGTCGGCGGCCGGGCCGACGACGTCGCCGAGCACGGCGCCGGCCTCGACGGAGGCGAGCTGCTTCGGGTCGCCGATGAGGATCAGCCGCGCGTCGCCGCGCACCGCCTCTAGCAGGCGCGCCGTCATCGAGAGCGACACCATCGAGGTCTCATCGACGACGACGACGTCGTGGGGCAGTTGGTTGCGGCGGTCGTGCCGGAAGCGGTTGGCGCTGCCTGCGCGCCGGCCGAGCAGCCGGTGGAGGGTCGACGCCCTCGTCTCGAGCAGCCGCGCCCGTTCCCGCTCGCTCAGTTCAAGCGCCGAGGCTTCCTCGTGCACGGCTTCCTCCAGCCGCACGGCGGCCTTCCCGGTCGGTGCGGCGAGGGCGACGAGCGGCGTCGGCGCACCGGCGGCGTCGGCCTGCTCGTCGAGGAGAACGAGGATGCGCGTGACGGTGGTCGTTTTGCCGGTGCCGGGGCCGCCGCCAACGACGGCGAGGCGGCGCAGCACGCATGTCGCGGCTGCGAGGCGCTGAAGGTCGGGCTCGTCTCCGTCGAACAGCTGTGCCAGCCCGTCGGCGAGCACGACCGCGTCGACCGCGCCAGCGGGCTCGTTGCGGGAGAGGAGGTCGGCGGCTACAGAGCGCTCGTCTCGCCAGTAGCGGTCGAGGTAGAGCGTCGTGCCGACGAGGCGGAGGGGCCGATCCTCACCGTCGTCCTCGCCGGCGGCGACGAGCGGGCTCGAAGCGAGGCCGTCGATCCACGCCTCAGGGTCCGGCCACGGCAGCGCTGGCAGGTCGACGGGCGCGTCGAGGTCGATGGTCGCGGTGGTGCCGATCGTGGCGAGGTCGACGCAGACTGATCCGAGCCGAGGTGCACGCACGGCCAGCGCGGCCGCGAGCAGTGTGCGCTCGCCCTCCTCCTGCGCGAGCTGCGCGAGGCGGAGGGCGACGTGGACGTCGGCGGCGGCCAGAACTCCCGCCTCGTTGAAGGCGCGCAAAGCGCCAGTTGCGCGACGGACGTAGCGGGTGTCGTGGAGGTCGACTGTGTCGAGCGCGCTCACGTCAACCTCCTCCACGGTCGAGCAGGTCGCTCAAAGCCGCGACGAGTGGGGCCGGTGGCCGCCAGGCGAAGACCCCGCACGGCTGCCCGTCGACCCGGGGTGTGCCGGGGCCCGTCATCCCGCGCAGGAACAGGTAGAGAACGCCGGCGAGGTGCCGCTCCGCGTCGTAGCCGGGAAGCCGCCCGCGCAGGTAGCGGTGCAGCGCGGCGAGGTAGAGCAGGGCCTGCAGCGGGTAGTGCGCGCGTTCCATCGCCTCCGCGAGTGCGGACGGCCGGTAGTGCCAGGCGCTCAGCTGCTCTCCCTCTGCGCCGAGCCAGTTGCTCTTGTAGTCGACGAGGGCGAAGCGGGCGGAGCCGTCCTCGCGGCGGGTGCGGACGACGAGATCGAGCGTCCCAGTTAGGTAGCCACGCAGATCCCAGCCGACGAGCGGGTCGCGTAGGCGGACGGCGTAGCCGACCAGCGGGTCGTCGGCTGGCAGGTGCGTCTCGAGCAGCGCGGCGACGTCGCTGAGGGCGAGCGTGCCCGTCGGCGTATCGCCGCCGACGAGCGGTAGCTCGAAGCCGAGCTCGTCGAGGCGGTCGCTCGCCTCCACGTCGCGGAGCCGGGTCTCATCCAGCAACGGCCCGAGCGGCGTCTCGATCGCGCCGACGAGCCCCGCGATCGCGGCCTCCGTGTCGCCGATGTCGACGTCGTGGCGGCGTCGCTGCTCGGCCAGGCGCGCGGCGAGCTCAGCGCCGAGTTCGGCGCTCGCGAAATCCGTCGCCTCCAGGACGCGGTGGACGAGGTCGCCGATGTCGGCGCCGCCTGGCATGGCGGCGAGCGGCGCAGGTGCCGATCGCAGGCGCTGCTCCTCGGCGTCGGTCGACGTCGCCGCGTCGGCCGCCGCCGCGGTGGGAAGCAGCTCGTCGTCGAGGACGTCGACCTCGGGCTCCGTCGCCACCGGCTCCTCCCGCGCGCCGGAGACGATGCCGCTGTACGAGACGCGTCGCCAGCGCGCGTCGAGGGTGCGCTCGAAGCTGCCCGCGTCGAGCTCGACGGCCCGGCGCGGCTCGCCTGCCCAGCGCGGGCCTGCCGGCGCCTCGACCCTCTCGACGGCGATCCTGCCCGGGCAGTGGGCGGCGAGCGTCTCGAGGCGTGCGGCGACCTCGTCGTCGTCCGGCGTGTGCGTTCCCTCAGCAGCGACGACGCCGTCGGCGTCGCGCGCGAAGAGGAGGCGCCCGAGCGATGAGTTGTGGCATTGCCACGCGCCGGCCCACCAGACGGTTGCTTGGTGCATCGTGCGGGTGAGCGCGACGTAAAGGAGACGTAGGTCCTCCCCGCGTTGCTCGCGGTCGCGGAGTCGACGGTGGTGGGCAATGTCGGGGCCGTACTTGCCGCCCACGTCGATCGTCCAGACGTCGTCGTTCTGGTCGTCGTGGTAGGCGGGCGGATCGTTGTCGTCGATGTAGCCGGGCTGCCAGGCGAACGGGTGGTAGACAATCGGAAACTCGAGGCCCTTGCTGCGATGGATGGTCAGTACCTGCACCGCCTCGGCATCGGAGTCGAGCCGCAGCGCGCGATCCTCGTCGGCGCTGTCGCGGTCGGCGCCGGCGATTCGCTGCCGCAGCCACGCGGTAAGCGAGGAGACGCCGAGCTGCTGCTCGGTAGCGGCGGTGTGCAGGAGCTGGCCGACGTGGCCGAGGTCGGTCAGCCGGCGCTCGCCTCCCAGCCGTGCGAGTACTCGGCGAGGCACCGCCTCGGTCGCCGAGAGCGAGTCGAGCAGCGCCGCCACTCCGCGGGCGCGGAGGAGGCCGGCCCAGCGGTGCAGCTTCGCGTGCAGCTTCTCCCAGGCTGGCTCGTCGGCGGCGGCCATCTGTTCCGCGCTCCAGCCGAGGAAGGAGGTGAGCGCGGCCGACCGGGCACGGGCGCTCGAGACCGGTCGCTCGACCGCCTCGAGAAGGCGCAGCCACTCGTCCGCGGCCGGGCTGGCGAAGACACTGCCGGCGCCGTTGATCACGGCCGGGACGCCGGCGCGCTCGAGCGCGTCGTCCACGAGCGCTGCCAGCTTGTTGGTGGGGACGAGCACGGCGACGTGGCGCGGCCGGACCGGCTCCCGCCGGGACTCCGAGCCGTCCGCGGCGCGGGCGACGAGGATCGCGGAGGAGGACAGGACGCGAACCACGTCGGCCGCCAGGTCGTCCGCGATCAGGGCCTCCGACGCCGGCTTCGACGCGTATCCCTTCGCTGTCAGCGGGACGAGCCCGTCGGCGCGGTGCAGGATCCGCACCCGCAGCGGGGCGGTCGCCGGTGCGTCGACCAGCCGCGGCTCGCGGTTCGCGTCCGCCGCGCGGACGGGCCGGTGGACGATGCCATCGTGGCCGAGCTGGGCGCCGTCGAGGAGCGCGTCGAGGGCATCGATCAACCCCTGGTCGCTGCGCCAGTTCGTCGCCAGCGTGGCCTTGTCGGCGGCGCTGTCGGCGGCGCTGAGGTAGGCGTAGACGTCGGCTCCGCGGAAGGAGTACACGGCCTGCTTCGGGTCGCCGATCAGGATCAGCGTCGCCTCTCCTTCGCCGAAGGCGCGGCGCATGATCTCCCACTGGATCGGGTCGGTGTCCTGGAACTCGTCGACGAGAGCGACGCGGTAACGCTCGCGCAGCTTCGCGCAAGCGACGGCGCCGTGCTCCTCGTCGGCGAGCGTGTTCCTGAGCCGGGTGAGCAGGTCGTCGTAGGTCATCACCCCGCTCCATCGCTTGCGCGCCTCGACCTCGTCCCGGACCGCCTGGGCGAGACGACGCCGCATCGCCCACGTCTGCGCCTCGTCTCCCTGGCGCCGCTCGACCGGCTCGAGTCGGGCGAGCGGGTTGCCGACCGCGGCACGGCCGATCCGGAGGGCCTCGGCCCGGTCGAACGGCGGCCACGCGACGCGGTGGAAGCGGCGCACGTAGAGGTCGTCGACGACCTCCTCGACGAGATCGGAGAGATCCTCGACGAACGTCACGTCGCGCTCGACGTCGCCGGCGACCCCGAGTCCGGCCAGGACGTGCTGGCAGAAGCCGTGCGTGGTAGCGATCGTGGCGGCGTCGAAGCCCGAGACCGCGTCGGCTAGCCGGCGCCTCCGCTGATCCACCTCGGCGTCGGGGCCGTCGGCGAGCAGCTGGAGCACCCCGTCCTCCGCGGGTGGCTCGACGCCAGCGAGCGCGCGTGCGAGTCCCAACTCGGCGCTCACAAGCCGGTCCCGTACCCGCTCGCGCAGCTCGCCGGTCGCCATTCGCGTGAAGGTCACGACCAGGAGCTGCGCCGGCGGAACGCCGTCGGCGACGAGCCGGGCGACCAGCGCGGCGACCGCAAACGTCTTCCCTGTACCGGCGCTCGCCTCGAGCAGCGTCACGCCCCGGGGAAGCGGTCCGCAGAGATCGAATTCCCTCATCACGCTCGGCGGGCTCACCGGTCTATCAGCTCCTCGCGGGCGCGAAGACCCTCCCAAAGACGGCGCGCATACCGTCCCGCCCGCGTCGGCTCGTCGAGTGCCCAGCCCTCGCCTTGCTCGTCGTCGCGCGGCGGTTCCTCGAACAGCTCGGCGACCGCCCGCTTTCCGCCGAGCACGAGCCGGTGCTCCGGCTCCGCATCCTCCTTCGGAAAGTTCCAGTCGGACGTCCATTCTTTCTCGGCAGCCGCCCGTGCGTCCTTGCCGGCGGCGACCGCGGCGGCGTACGCGGCCGAGGTCCTGCAGTAGAGCGGCAGCGGCTCGCGCATCCCGCGCTCGAAGAGGTCGACCAGGACGGCAAGGTCGCGCAGGGCCTCCGCCCGGCGCGCTTCCAGAGCGTCGGGCAGACGGATGCGTGCGACGGTGACCTCGTGCCCCCTTGTCCCGTCCGCGCGGCGCCGGCCGAGCGTGACCGCCTCGTAGGCCGTCGCCGGGCGCGCGGCGGCGAGCGCGATCAGGTACACCCACGCGGTCAGGCGGTGCCTCGGCGCGACCCGCGAGTAGGTCAAGGCGGCAACGAGGTCCCCGCGGACGCCGGGCACCGTCCCGACCAGCGTGCGACCTTCCGCTAGCTCCACCCTCACGTCGACGGAGGCGCTAGCCTCGGACGCCGGGACGTAGTCCGCCGCCGCCGCAACGAGCTGCTCGACCACCGGATAGACGCCCGCGAGCACCGACTCCGCCAGCAGGTCCGGTGGCAGTTCCCCACGGGCGATCTCGGCCGCGATCGACGCATCCTTGTCTGCACCCGCGAGCCGGGCCTCGAGCAGCCGCTCCCCGACGCTCCACTTCTCCAGCGCGTTCAACTCGACGGACAGCGCGTCGTCCAGGTCGTCGTCGCGCGCGGCGCCGCCGATGCCGAGCCGCCGGCGAAGGAACGCCCGCACCGGGTGCTGCACGAACCTCACGAGCTGGTCGAGCTCGATCACGGATGCCTCCTCGGGCGGCAGCGGCCCGGCGAGGAACGGTGGCGCGCCGGCGCGGTCGCCCGCCAGGGCCCGCGCACCGTCGAGCGCCACCCGGTCGAAACTCCACGTCCGCTCGGGGACGAGCGCTCCCGAGGCGAAGTTGCGCAGGTCGAACGGCTGCAGCGGGTGCTCGACGACGACCCGCTCGCGCGTCGTCGCCGCGTCGGGAAAGCGGGCGGTGCGATCGACGACGTCGAGTAGCTCGCCGAGCGGGACCGCTGGCGGCCACCGCAGGTTCGTTCGCTCATCCCGGGCCGCGTACGTGATCACGAGGTGGTCGGTCGCGGCCAGCACCGCGTCCAAGAGCAGCTGGCGGTCTTCGCTGCGGGCGTCGCGGTCGCCAACATGCGGATCCACGAGCAGCAGGTCGTCCCCGTCGCGCGCCGTCTGCCGGGGGAAGACGCCATCGTCCAGTCCCATTAGGCAGACGACCCGATGCGGCACCGACCGCATCGGCACGAGCGTGCAGATGGTGAGGTGGCCGGTGCGGAAGCTCGCTCGTGTCGGCCTGCCGCGGAGCCGGTCGGCCAGCAGCGCGCGGACCTCGGGCAGCGCCAGCGCCGTCTGCGTGACCGCGCCGGCCGTCGTGCCCTCGGCGACGACCTCCTCCAGCAGGCGGCCGAGCTGGACGCGCTGCCAGGCCTCCGGGCCGGGGGCGGCGGTCAGGCTGTCCGCGGCCTCGCCGATCGCCGCCGCCCAGGCGTCGAGCGCCATCGGCTCGGCGAACGCGTCCACGATGGTGCGCAGGCGCTGGAGAAACTCGGCGAACCGGCCCGCGAGATCGATGTCGCCGCTGCCGACGTCGTCGAGTGGCAGCACGCCCTCAAACAGCCGCTGTCCCTCCTCCGCCATCGCCACGCCGACCAGCACGCGATCCCAGCCCGCCTGCCACGTGTTGGCCGGCAGCCGGTCGAGCCGGTACGGCGCACGCTGCGCCGCATCGAGGCCCCAGCGCACGCCGCCATCACGCGCCCACTGGGCGATCCGTGCGAGGTCATCGTCGTCGAGGCGGAAGCGCCGGCGGACCGGCGCCCGCCCCGCCAAGTCGAGCACCTGCGACGCGGTCAGCCGACCGCCGGCGAGGTCGAGCAGCTGGGCGGCGACGCCGAGCACCGGGTTGGTCTGGCGCAGCGAGCGGTCGGCGAGGCGCACGTGCAGATCGATCCGCTTAGTGCCGGTCGGCAGCGCGTCGTCCTCCTCGTCTCCCGCCGTTGCCGCCCCGAAGGTCGCGTGGATGAGCGGCGCGAACACCTCGATGTCGGGACACATGACCACGATGTCGCGTGGCTCCAGCGTCGGGTCGTCGGCGAGCAGGTGGAGGATCGCGTCGCGCACCACCTCGACCTGGCGGGCGCGGCCGTGGCATGCATGCACCTGCAGGCTCCGGTCCTCCGGCTCCAGCAGCGCGCGCTCGTCGCCGGCTTCGGGGAGCGGCAGGCCCGGCGGAGCGCGGTCGGCGCGAACGTCGGCCTGAATGCGGCCGAGCAGCGTGGGCCGCCGTTCCTCGACGACGAGGTGATCGTGAACGACGGCGTCTGGGTGCGCTGCGAGGACGAGCTGCATCTCGCGGGCGTCCTGTCCCCAGGAGGCGAGCAGCGGGTTCTGCGGAAGCGCCGCGGTCACATCCTCGTCTCGGCGCACGATCCGTGGGCGGTCCGCGATCATGGAGCGGGCACGGGCCCAAAGCTCCGCTGAGGGATGCAGCAGGAAGAGGTGCACGTCCCGCGAGGCCGCGAGCGCGTGCAGGACCTGGAGGTAGCTGGCCGGCAGGCGTGTCAGACCGAAGAGGGATATGCGCGCGGGCAGGTCGACGAGCGTCGGATCTGCGCGCAGCCGCGCGCAGGCGTCTTCCAGCCGCTCGGCGGGGCTCGGCTCGCCGACCCGTGCGCGCAGCCGCCTCCATAACTCCGACTGCCAGCCGTCGTCGCCGCCGTCCACCCAAGCGCGCTGCATCGCCGGCCGATGGACGGCATAACGGTCGTAGAGATCGGCGACGTGACGCACAGTGCTCAGCCGGCGCGCGCGCCGGGACGCGTCCACGCCGGCTCCCGCCCCGCCGAGGTGCGCCGCCAGCGGCGCCAACCAGGGCTCGCCGAGCGACGCCTCGACCACGTCGAGCAGCGGCCAGACCGAGCGCGCCGGCAGCCACGGATCGGCCTCGCGGTCGATGCCGACGGCCGTGGCGACGGCTCCGTTGACGAGCCGGCCCGGGAACGGGAATTCGACGTTCGCGCAGACGCCGTCGGCACGGCCCGCCGAGGCGCCTAGCACGGCCGACAACCGCTGCGTCAGCCAGCGTTCCACGCCGCGCGTCGGCACGGCGACGACCTCGGCCTGCATCGGGTCGCCCAGCGGTGAGCGAACGACCGCACCGAGCGCACTGACAAGACCGTCCGCTCGTTCCGCTCGGTGGATGTAGAACACGCTTGTGATCCTCTCTCATGTGGCCCCCGGTGAGGGCCGTGTGACCTGCCTCAGCCGCTCGCGACGACGGTGCCCCAGAGGCGCGTGCAGTAGTAACAGCCTGGCTCCGACTGATCGACCGACTTCGTGACTATCCCGCGCTCGCCGCGGTAGGTCAGCTGCGAGGCTGGCTCGCGGAGTCCGCTCACGTAGACCATGAACTCGGTGGCGCCCAGCGAGGCGACGACTCCGTTCACGGAGATGATGGCCGGGCTGGTGCCGGCCAGAGCGTCGCGGTCGACGCCATAGATGCGGCGGTCGGCGTCTCGCTGGTCAGGGCTCATTCGGTCGCGGGCGATCTCGTCCTGGTTCAAGACCTCGGGCAGGCAGACCAGGCAGCGGCTGCCATCGCAGAAGACGACGCGACCGCCGTAGACCAAGTCGTCGCCCTCCCCGGCGGTGTCAGTGGCCAGGTCGAAGTAGGGCTAGGCGTAGCGGGCGCACAGCTCGGTCAGCTCGAGGCGGTGGAGGTCGCGGTCGAGACAGCCGAAGACGACGTCGGCGCGACCCACGACGGGCTCGGTCGCCGCGTCTGAGACCTTGCCGTCGACGCAGACGACCGCCGCGTCCGGCTTCACCGCCTTGATCGTCCGCTCGGCGATGGCCACCTTCTATGCCTGCGTCCGCTCCCTGGGGACGCCGACGTCTGTCCCCACGTCCCCCGCTCGCGTCAGGAAGTCCTGTACCACACAATTGTTCAGCCCGCAACTACTGCCGTCAGGCTTCGTCCCCAATTCCCTCTTCGTCAAAGGGCAAGAGCCCTGCGAGCCGGCTGACTTCGGATTGGGCTGTTGGGCGCCGTGGGTGGTTCGAGCCCTGTGACTGTGCGGCGTTGAGGGGGTCATGGGGTAGCCCAATCTGCTGGTCCGTTCTCGCGGAAATGGGCTGTTGCGTGTTGCCGGCTGCGGATGTCGTGCAGGACTTTTTCGCCCCTCCGACCATCGATCCACGATCAAGCTTGGGTCGGTGTGGCCTTTCCGCCAGATCACGACATCGGGTGTGCCAGCGGCGGCGGCCGTCAAGAGGCCCGGTAGGCTCGACCTAAAGTGATCTAGTGGTTTGACCGGCAACGTTTGGCGGTTTCGATAGAGGGTCCTCTGCTTCGCCGTCGAAGGACCACTCCCGACCGGTCAGCGAGCGGGAGGGGACAATGGCGGCGCGGGTGGAGCTTCGGGAGATCACGAACGAGGAGGGCAACCGTCTGCTGCGGATCATCCGCCGCGGCAGTGGCTCGGTCGTCACCTGGCGGCGAGCGCAGATCGTCCTGCTGGCGGCGCAGGGGATGCCGCCGAGCAGGAGCGGCGAGGTCGTCTTCAGCGACCCGGACACGGTGCGCGAGGTGATCCACAACTTCAACCGCGACGGCTTCGAGGCCCTGTACCCGCGCTACCGGGGCGGCCGGCCGCGTACCTTCACCCTGCCGGAGCGACAAACGATCAAGCGCATCGCGCTGTCCCTGCCCACCGACCTGGGCCAGCCCTTCGCGACCTGGAGCCTGGCCAAGCTCGCCGACTACCTGGTCGCCGAGGGGGTGGTGACGGACATCTCCCACGAGGGGCTTCGCCAGCTCCTGCGCGAGGAGGACGTCAGCTTTCAAGCCCTGAGGAGCTGGAAGCGCTCGAACGACCCGGCCTTCGAGGCGAAGAAGAACCGCATCCTCGCTCTCTACGCGATCGCCGACGGGCTCGTGCAGCCGGGGCCCGACGATCCAGCGGTTGTCGTCTGCCTGGACGAGTTCGGCCCGCTCAACCTGCAGCCGCAGCTGGGCGGCAAGGCATGGGCGCCGCGCGCGAAGCCGAAGCGGATCCGCGCCACCTACACCCGTCCGCACGGCGTCCGGCATCTGCTCAGCGCGCTCGACGTCGGCTCCGACCTGCTGATTTGCCACCTCGAGCAGCGCAAGACACGGGTCGAGTTTCTCGCCTTCTGCAAGACGATCCGCGCCCGCTATCCGAACGAGCTGCGGCTCGCCTTCGTGCTCGACAACTTCTCCGTCCACAAGGGCGAGGAGGTGCGCACGTGGGCGGCGGACAACAACGTCGAGCTCGCCTACACGCCCCACTACGCCTCCTGGCTCAACCGGATCGAGCCCCAGTTCAAGGGGCTCCGCTACTTCTGCCTGGCCGGCACCGACCACCCCGACCACGAGACCCAGGCCCGGCTGATCGCCGACTACGTCGACTGGCGTAACGATCACCGCGACAACCCCAAGCTCCGGCACCTAACCCGACGACAGCTTCTACGGAAAACCGTCCACATCAACACGGCGAACGTTGCGTGATGCTCCACTAGTCCTCGCGGCAACGAGTCATGGGCAAAGATCAGCCAACGCGTGACCGTCTTGCGCTTCAACTGAGGAGTCGCGGCCGAAATGTTGCGCGGGTTCGATTCCCGCCGCCTCTATCAGGATCGCTCACTCACGTCGAGCCGTCGCCCGCCGAACGAGCGGAAAGCCCCTCGAGCAGCCGCGTGAACTCGAGCGGGAAGAGGAACTTCGAGGACGGGCTCGCGCCGAGGGCCTTCAG
>Ga0136633_1001754_pt1 | contig 15615 bp, 12 predicted proteins | sample AntDrymeUQ832206_2_FD_105494 | JGI IMG/M metagenome (GOLD analysis project Ga0136633, IMG submission 105494) | Polar desert sand microbial communities from Dry Valleys, Antarctica - metaG UQ83 (22.06) | ecosystem: Environmental > Terrestrial > Soil > Desert | place: Antarctica: Dry Valley...
CGACAACGTCGAGATGACCGTCGAGCTCATCACCCCGATCGCCCTCGAGGTCGGCCAGCGGTTCGCCATCCGCGAGGGTGGCAAGACCGTCGGCGCCGGCGCCATCGTCACGATCACGGAGTAGGCGAATGGCCAAGGTCGAGGCGCGTCCCACGCTCCAGCTCGCCTGCACCGAGTGCAAGGAGCGGACGTACACCACCCGCAAGAACAAGAAGAACGATCCGAACCGGATCGAGCTCAAGAAGTACTGTCCTCGCTGCCGGCGTCATACTCTCCATCGAGAAGCGAAATAGCCGCCGACCGCAGGGGCGTAGCTCAATTGGCAGAGCACCGGTCTCCAAAACCGGCGGTTGTAGGTTCGAGTCCTATCGCCCCTGCCACTATCCTCAGGCGCATGGCTCGCATGGCTCGCATGGGCGTCGCCTGCGCCTTCGGAGCACTAACCACAAGAACGCTAATACTTGAGAGAAGACCCACGACGTGACCCGCCTCCGCCGCTTCATCGATGAAGCGTGGTCCGAGCTGAAGAAGGTGACCTGGCCCACGCGGGTGCAGGTCCGCAACCTCACGGTGCTCGTGTTCACGATCAGCCTGGTGGTGGGCATCTACATCACCCTGCTGGACGCCATCTTCCAACAGGCCATCGGGCTGCTGACCTAGGACAACGATGATGACCGAACCGACGACCGAGACGACCGAAACGACCGCGACCACCGCCGCCGGCAAGCGGTGGTACGTGATCCACACGTACTCGGGCTACGAGAACAAGGTCAAGGCGAACCTCGAGCACCGCATCGAATCGATGGGCATGGAGGACAAGATCTTCCAGGTGCTCGTCCCGATGGAGGACGAGATCGAGATCCGCCAGGGCCAGCGGCACACCGTCCAGAAGAAGGTCTATCCGGGTTATGTGCTGGTTGAGATGATCCTCGACCCGGACAGCTGGTTCGTCGTGCGCAACACGCCGGGAGTCACGAGCTTCGTCGGCGGCGCCAACATCCCGGGTGTCCGCAGCGAGCCCATCCCGCTCGACGAGAACGAGGTCAAGCAGATCCTGCGCCACATGGGCGTCGAGACCCCCAAGTACCGCGTCGCGTTCACGAAGGGGCAGAGCGTCCGGGTCACCGACGGGCCGTTCGCCGAGTTCATCGGCACGGTCGACGAGGTCAACCCCGAGCGCAACAAGGTCAAGGTCCTCGTGAGCATCTTCGGCCGCGAGACACCGGTCGAACTCGACTTTTTGCAGGTCGAGAAGCTCTAGGAAAGGAACGCCCGCCCCGTGGCCAAGAAGATCCGCATCGTCCTTACGCTCCAGCTGCCCGCCGGCAAGGCGACGCCTGCGCCGCCCGTCGGCACGGCGCTCGGCCCGCACGGCATCAACATCATCGAGTTCACGAAGTCGTACAACGAGAAGACCGCCGACAAGGTCGGCCAGGTCATCCCGGCCCAGATCACCGTCTTCGAGGACCGCTCGTTCACCTTCATCCTCAAGACCCCGCCCGCGGCAGACCTCCTGCGCAAGGCAGCCGGGCTCGAGAAGGGCTCGATGACGCCCCGTCGGGAGATGGTCGGACGGGTCACGAAGGACCAGGTCCGCGAGATCGCCGCTGTCAAGATGAGCGACCTCAACGCCAACGACGTCGACGCCGCAGCGAAGCAGGTCGAAGGCACCGCCCGCAGCATGGGTATCGAAGTCGTCGGCTAGGCCGACCGCACACCTCGGCGTCACGAGGCAGGCCGGGAGCGCCGGCCGCAAGAAAGGATCAGCCACCATGGCGCACGGCAAGAAGTACCTCGACGCCGCGAAGCTCGTCGACAACGATCGGCTCTACCCGCCGCAGGAGGCCGCCGAGCTCGTCAAGCAGACGACGAGCGTCAACTTCGACGCGACGGTCGAGGCGCACCTCCGGCTCGGCATCGATCCCCGCCACGCGGACCAGATGGTCCGGGGCACGGTCGTGCTGCCCCACGGCACGGGCAAGGTTGTCCGGGTGGCGGTGTTCGCCCAGGGCGAGAAGGCCCAGGAGGCGCTCCGCGCCGGCGCCGACGAGGTCGGTGCCGAGGATCTCGTGAAGAAGGTCGAGGCCGGCTGGCTCGAGTTCGACGTCGCGCTCGCGACGCCCGACACGATGGGAATGGTCGGCAAGCTCGGCAAGATCCTCGGCCGCAAGGGCCTCATGCCGAACCCGAAGGCCGGCACGATCACGTTCGACCTCGAGCGGGCCGTGAAGGAAGTCAAGGGCGGTCGGGTCGAATTCAAGGTCGACAAGGCCGGGATCGTCCACACGGTCGTCGGCAAGAGCAGCTTCGAGGCGACGGCTCTCGTCGAGAACCTCGCGACGCTCGTCGACGCGATCAACCGGGCCAAGCCCGCGGGATCGAAGGGCCAGTACATTCGGACTCTGACGATCGCCAGCACGATGGGTCCGGGGATCAAGCTGGACGTGCCGGCGGTGCTTGCCGCGGCGACGTAGAATGCACCGCCCGGGTCCACTCCCGGGCACCAACGACGCGGCTCGCCGAGAGGCCCGCCGCCTGAGAGAAGACGGACCAAGCCAAAGACAGCCTGTGCCCGCGGACCGGGCCTCGACTGAAAGGTCGGGAACGGTCGGGGCTTGATCGGCCGGAACGGATCGGTTGGCCCCGCGAGGGGCCAACCGGGGACGACGGCCGGCACGCCGAGGCAGGACCCGCGCCGCTCCACCCTCCACGGTGAGCGTCGCCCTGCGAGCTGGCAGGCCTTCGGGCCCCGTCGCAGGGGAGTTCCGTCCGGATCCGGACGGACCGCCCACCGCCGCGCGCCGGCTGCGCGCCGAGCAAGGAGGGTTCATGCCCACCGATGCGAAACGGGAGACGGTCGCCGAGCTGCGCGAGGAGCTCGCTCGCAGCCGGACGATGATCGTCTCCGAGTACCGCGGTCTCACCGTGCGTGAGATCGCCGAGATCCGACGCGCGCTGCGCAAGCAGGACGTGTCGTACCGGGTCGTCAAGAATCGTCTCATGTTGATCGCGGCGAAGGAGACGGTGGGGGAGGCCCTCGGCCCACTCCTCACCGGCCCGACGGCGATCGCGTTCGGGACGGACGAGGCGTCCACGGCAAAGGCCGTCATCGACGCCACCCGGCCATACAAGATCGTCCGGATCACCGGCGGCATCCTCGGCGATAAGGCGATCGACGCGGACGGGGTCACCCGCCTGGCGACCCTTCCACCACGGGAGGTCCTCCTGGCCCAGCTGGCCGGCGCGATCCAGTCGCCGACGGCGATCCTCGCGTCATTGCTCGGGGCGAACGTGCGCAACCTCGGCTATGCCCTCGCCCAGCTCCGTGACCAGAAGGCCGCCGCGGGCGCCTGAGTCGACTCCCCCCACCAACAACACGGCCGGCCGGACCGGCCAAGAACAACCAAGGAGTTCCTTCCGATGGCAGTGAAAAAGACCCAGGACGACGTTCTCGAGGCGATCGACAAGATGACCGTGCTCGAGCTGTCCGAATTCATCAAGCGGTTCGAAGAGCGATACGGCGTCAGCGCGGCCGCACCGGTCGCCGCGGCGGCGGCTCCGGCCGGCGGCGCAGCTGCGGGCGGCGGAGCAGCCCCGGCGGCTGTCGAGGAGCAGACCGAGTTCAGCGCCGTCCTCCTCGAGGTCGGACCGAACAAGATCCCCGTGATCAAGGTCGTCCGCGAGCTCACCCAGCTCGGTCTCAAGGAGGCCAAGGACCTCGTCGACGCGGCCCCGAAGCCCGTCAAGGAGGGTGTTACCCGCGAAGAAGCCGACAAGATCAAGGCCGCTCTCGAGGAGCAGGGCGCCAAGGTCGAGATCAAGTAGCCCATCGCCCGGCCGCCCAGGCCTTCGTTGCCACCTCCGCTCCCTCGCTCATGCACGTCGAGTGCGCTCGCTCGGGTGCTCGGTGTCGCCTTGGCCCGGACGGTCGGATCGACGGGCTTCAGGACCCCACCGGCAGGCCCGCCGGGCTTCCGTCGCGTAACCTGAGACGACACCCGCACCGGTTTCGGAGGGGAGGCGGCGGGAGCCGCTTCTCCTACTTGACAAATCGCAAACTCGCGGTATCCTACTCCTTCTGTGAGCGCGGCACCCCTCTTTCCCCTCCTCCTCCGTCAAGGAGCGGTAGTTCATGCTGTCTGCTGAGTCGTCCAGCCCGGCCCTGGCCGTGCGCAAGCGCTACGCACGGATCCCCGAAGTCCTCCCGATCCCCAACCTCATCGAGCTCCAGCTCGACTCCTTCACCTGGTTCGTGGAGAAGGGCCTCCGGGAACTGTTCGACGAGATCAGCCCGATCAAGGACTTCACCGGCAAGGTCATGGAGCTCCAGTTCCTCGACTACGAGTTCGGGGCACCGAAGTACACCGAGCAGGAGTGCCGGACCAAGGACCTGACGTTCAGCAAGCCGCTCTACGTCAACGTCGAGCTCCTCATCAAGGAGACCGGCGAGATCCAGCGCCAGCGCGTCTACATGGGCGACTACCCCTGGATGACCAACCAGGGCACGTTCGTGATCAACGGCGCGGAGCGGGTCGTCGTCAGCCAGCTCGTGCGATCCCCGGGCGTCTATTACAGCGAGGTCGAGGATCCCACCTCCGGCCGCATGCTCTACTCGGCCAAGGTGATCCCGAACCGCGGCGCGTGGCTCGAGTTCGAGACGAACAACAAGGACCAGCTCTGGGTCAAGGTGGACCGCAAGCGGAAGATCGCGGCCACGACGCTGCTCCGCGCGGTCGGCTACGAGCAGAACGACGAGATCGCCGCACTGTTCTCAGCGGTCGACCTCGATCCCGAGCATCCCTACATCGCCCAGACGCTCGACAAGGACCTGACGCGCACCCAGCAGGAAGCGCTGATCGAGGTCTACAAGAAGCTGCGCCCGGGCGATCCGCCCACCGGTGACAACGCCCGCCAGCTGGTCGAGAGCCTGTTCTTCAACTTCCGCCGCTACGACCTCGGGCGTGTCGGTCGCTACAAGTTCAACAAGAAGCTCGACCCGGTCTGCGGCCGGATGGGCATCGAGCTGCCGCGCGAGCACCGGACGATCACCCGCGAGGACATCGCCGCGATCGTCGGCCAGCTCGTCGAGCTCAACCGCGGGCTCGGCCAGAAGGACGACATCGACCACCTCGGCAATCGCCGCATCCGGGCGAACGGCGAGCTTATCCAGAACGCCTTCCGGATCGGCCTTCTCCGGATGGAGCGGGTCGTCCGCGAGCGCATGACGATCCAGGAGATCGACAAGGCCACCCCGAACGCCCTGATCAACATCCGGCCGGTCGTGGCCGCGATGAAGGAGTTCTTCGGCGGCAGCCAGCTCTCCCAGTTCATGGACCAGACCAACCCGCTCGCCGAGCTCACCTCGAAGCGCCGTCTCTCGGCCCTCGGCCCGGGCGGCCTGTCGCGTGAGCGCGCCGGCTTCGACGTCCGCGACGTCCACCACAGCCACTACGGCCGGATCTGCCCGATCGAGACCCCGGAGGGCCCGAACATCGGGCTGATCGGCTCGCTCGCGACGTACGGCCGAATCAACAGCTACGGGTTCATCGAGACGCCGTACCGCCGCGTGAAGCGGACGGTCGCCTGGGACGACAAGAACCTCACCACGTACGAGGCCGGCGCGGACCTCGTGGCGAAGGGCGGCTCGGTCGTCCTCAAGAAGGGCCAGCCGTTCAACGCCGATGCGGCCGCGGAGCTCAAGAAGCAGAAGGCCAACGCGTTCCCGATGCGGCCCATCGTGACCGCCGAGATCGAGTACCTCCCGGCCGACGAGGAGGAGGAGCACCACGTCGCCCAGGCGAACTCCCGCCTCGACGCGGAGGGCCACTTCCTCGACGAGCGGATCCCGTCCCGCTATCGCGACACGTTCCCCGAGGTCCGCGCGGACCAGATCGAGTACATGGACGTCTCGCCGAAGCAGGTCGTCTCGGTCGCCACGGCCCTCATCCCGTTCCTCGAGCACGACGATGCGAACCGGGCCCTGATGGGCTCGAACATGCAGCGTCAGGCCGTGCCGCTCGTCGAGCCGGAGTCGCCGATCGTCGGGACCGGGATGGAGGAGCGCGCCGCGCGCGACTCCGGCCAGGTCCTCGTCGCGACCCGCGGCGGCGTCGTCACGAGCGTGACGGCGGAGCGGATCCAGATCGAGACCGACACGGGCGAGCTCGACGAGCACCGCCTCCAGAAGTTCGTCCGCAGCAACCAGGGGACCTGCATCAACCAGCGCCCGATCGTGGACGTCGGCGCACGGGTCGTCGACGGCCAGCCGATCGCCGACTCGTCATCGACGCAGCAGGGTGAGCTCGCCCTCGGGCGCAACGTGCTCGTGGCGTTCATGAGCTGGGAGGGCGGCAACTACGAGGACGCGATCGTTATCAGCGACCGCCTCGTCAAGGACGACCTCTTCACGAGCATCCACATCGAGAAGCACGAGATCGAGTCGCGTGACACGAAGCTCGGCCCCGAGGAGATCACCCGCGACATCCCGAACGTCGGCGAGGAGTCCCTCAAGGACCTCGACGAGGAGGGGATCGTCTACATCGGGGCAGAGGTCCGGCCCGGCGATATCCTCGTCGGCAAGATCACCCCGAAGGGCGAGACGGAGCTGACCGCGGAGGAGCGCCTGCTGCGGGCGATCTTCGGCGAGAAGGCCCGCGAGGTGAAGGACAGCTCCCTCCGCCTGCCCCACGGCGAGCGCGGCAAGGTGGTCGAGGTCCGCGAGTTCCGTCGCGAGCTGAACGACGACCTCCAGCCCGGCGTCAATCGTCTCGTCCGGGTCTCGGTCGCCCAGAAGCGCAAGATCAGCGTCGGCGACAAGATGGCCGGCCGCCACGGCAACAAGGGCGTGATCGCGAAGATCCTGCCCCAGGAAGACATGCCGTTCCTGCCGGACGGCACCCCCGTCGACATCATCCTCAACCCGCTCGGCGTCCCGAGCCGCATGAACATCGGCCAGATCCTCGAGACCCATCTGGGCTGGGCGCTCCACGAGAAGGGCGAGAAGGCCGCGACTGCCGTCTTCGACGGGGCGACCGAGCAGGAGATCCAGAAGGAGCTCAAGGAAGCCGGTCTGCCCATTGACGGCAAGATCGAGCTGCGCGATGGCCGGACCGGCGAGGCGTTCGACCGGCACATCACCGTCGGCTACATCTACATGCTGAAGCTCCACCACCTCGTCGAGGACAAGATCCACGCCCGCTCGACGGGCCCGTACAGCCTCATCACCCAGCAGCCGCTCGGCGGCAAGGCCCAGTTCGGTGGCCAGCGGTTCGGCGAGATGGAGGTCTGGGCGCTCGAGGCGTATGGCGCCGCGAACATCCTCCAGGAGCTGCTCACCGTGAAGTCGGACGACGTCCTCGGGCGCGTCCAGACGTACGAAGCGATTGTCAAGGGCGAGGAGATCCAGCCGCCCCGCGTCCCCGAATCGTTCAAGGTGCTCATCAAGGAGCTCCGGAGCCTCGGCCTCAACGCCGAGATCCTCGACCAGAACGACGAGGAAATTCCGCTCGCCGAGGACGATTCCTCGGGCTATCTCTTGCCAGATCTCGGCGGGATCAACCTCGCCGGGTTCGAGGACTGACCCTCTACCCGCACCGCCGGCTCATGGCCGGACCGGCGGTGCTCGCACTCACGTCGCATCGCGTCGCCGAGCCAGGCGGTGGCGCGGAGGAGAACCATGCTCGAAGTCAATAACTTCAGCGCGATCCGCATCTCGCTCGCCAGCCCCGACCAGATCCGCGAGTGGTCCAAGGGCGAGGTGACGAAGCCGGAGACGATCAACTACCGCACGCTCAAGCCGGAGAAGGACGGCCTCTTCGACGAGCGGATCTTCGGTCCCACGAAGGACTGGGAGTGCTACTGCGGCAAGTACAAGCGGATTCGCTACAAGGGCATCATCTGCGACAAGTGCGGCGTCGAGGTCACCCGCTCGAAGGTCCGCCGGGAGCGGATGGGCCACATCCAGCTGGCCAGCCCGGTCAGCCACATCTGGTACTTCAAGGGCACCCCGTCTCGCCTCGGGATCCTGCTCGACATCAGCCCCCGCAACCTCGAGCGGATCCTCTATTTCGCGCTGTACATCGTCACCCACGTCGACGAGGACGCCCGGAAGCGGGCGCTCCTGCAGCTCGAGGAGGAGGCCGAGGGCCGCGGTGGCAAGTCCGGCCAGCGCCTGACCGAGCTCGAGGACGAGCTGCGCACGGCGATGAACAAGACCAAGGACGAGCTCAACGTGGAGCTTGCCCGCACGAAGGAGAACCTCGAGGGCCAGCGGACCACGCGGACCGAGGAGGTCGTCGCGGTCGCCCAGGAGATCGAGGCGCGACTCGCCGAGCTCAAGTCCGGCGTCGCCGAGGACACGATCGCGTTCGGCCCGACCGGCGAGGTCGTCGTCGCTGCAGGCGACAAGGGCGGCCGCGAGGCAACCGCCCGCCTGCGGAAGATCGTCGGCGCTCACACGGAGGAGGTCAACGCCGAGATTCAGCAGCGGGAGAAGGACGAGGAGCGCGCCGTCGAGCAGAAGATCGAAGACCTCCGGGCGGGGATCGACGACACGCTGCGAGGCGAGAAGGACAAGCTCCACGAGCAGGCCCAGGGCCTGAAGGACGAGCTGCGCAAGGTCCGCGACGAGATCGAGGGCCTCAAGCCGATGCAGACGCTCGGCGAGAACGAGTACCGCAGCCTCGACGAGAAGTACAACGCGCCCGGCCGCCCGCGCCTCTTCAGCGCCGGCATGGGCGCCGAGGCCGTCCGCGACATCATCAGCCGGATGGAGCTCGAGGAGCTCGCACGCACCCTCCACGTCGAGGTCCGGACGAGCTCCGGACAGCGCCGCAAGAAGGCGATCAAGCGCCTTCGCCTGATCGAGGCGTTCCGCCGCTCCGGCACCCGGCCGGACTGGATGATCCTGTCCGTCCTGCCGGTCATCCCGCCGGACCTTCGGCCGATGGTCCAGCTCGACGGCGGCCGCTTCGCGACCTCCGACCTCAACGACCTGTACCGCCGGGTGATCAACCGGAACAACCGGCTCAAGCGACTGCTCGAGCTCGGCGCGCCGGAGATCATCATCCGCAACGAGAAGCGGATGCTCCAGGAGGCGTGCGACGCCCTGATCGACAACGGCCGCCGTGGCCGGGCGATCGCGGGCACCGGCAACCACCGGCTCAAGAGCCTGTCCGACATGCTCAAGGGCAAGCAGGGCCGGTTCCGCCAGAACCTGCTCGGCAAGCGCGTCGACTACTCGGGCCGGTCGGTCATCGTCGTCGGGCCGGAGCTCAAGCTCCACCAGTGCGGCCTGCCGAAGAAGATGGCCCTCGAGCTGTTCAAGCCGTTCGTCATGCGCCAGCTCGTCGAGAAGGGCTTTGCCCACAACATCAAGAGCGCCAAGCGAATCGTCGAGCGCGTCCGGCCCGAGGTCTGGGACGTCCTCGAGGAAGTCATCAAGGACCACCCGGTCCTGCTGAACCGCGCGCCCACCCTCCATCGCCTCGGCATCCAGGCGTTCATGCCTGTCCTCGTCGAGGGCTCGGCCATCCAGATCCACCCGCTTGTCTGCACGGCGTTCAACGCCGACTTCGACGGCGACCAGATGGCCGTCCACGTTCCGCTCAGCTCCGCCGCCCAGGAAGAGGCGCGGACGATGATGCTCTCGACCGCCAACCTCCTCTCGCCCGCCGACGGGAGCCCGGTCGTGGCGCCGACCCAGGACATGGTCCTTGGCTGCTACTACCTCACGATGGACGGCCCGGCGAGCCGCTCGAAGAAGCCGATCCGCCTGTTCTCATCGGAGGACGAGGCGATCCTGGCCTTTCAGCTCCGGACCGTGACTCTTCACGAGCCGGTCGAGGCCGAGGTCCGGACCTGGGACGAGGAGCTCGGTGCCCTCCGTCCGCAGCGAATCAAGACCACGGTCGGGCGGGTGATCTTCAACCAGGTCCTCCCAGACCGGCTGCGCTACTCGAACGCGATGATGAAGCGGGCGGAGCTCAAGCGCCTCGTCGACGAGTGCTATCGAACGCTCGGCGCCGAGGAGACCGCCCACCTCGTGGACGGCATCAAGGACGTCGGCTTCGAGTTCGCGACCCGCGGCGGGCTGACGATCGGACTGTTCGACATCGAGGTCCCCAAGAACAAGGCCGAGGCACTCCGCGCGGCCGACGCGAGCGTGGCCGAGATCGACCGCCAGTTCCAGCGTGGCCTGATCACCGACGACGAGCGCTACGAGCAGGTTGTCGGCGTCTGGCAGGACACGACTGCCCGGATGTCGGACGACATGATGAAGGGGCTCGACCCGTTCGGCCCGGTCACGATGATGACCGCCTCCGGCGCCCGCGGAAACAAGGGCAACATCGGCCAGCTCGGCGCGATGCGCGGCCTGATGGCCGACCCGTCGGGCCGGATCATCGACGTCCCCGTGCGGAGCAACTTCCGCGAGGGGATGACCGTCCTCGAGTACTTCATCTCCACCCACGGCGCCCGCAAGGGCCTCGCGGACACCGCCCTCCGGACGGCCGACTCCGGATACCTCACCCGGCGCCTCGTCGACGTGGCGCAGGACGTCATCACGCGCGAGGACGACTGCGGGACGGAGGAGGGGAGCTGGATCACCCGGGCCGAGTCGGCCGACGAGGCCGGCGCGTTCCAGAGGCGGCTCGTTGGCCGGCTCTCGGCCGCGCCGATCCGCGACGCGCGGGGCAAGGGCAAGAAGGCCGACCCTGAGGCGCCGCTCATCGTGGATCGCAACGAGCTCATCACCGAGGAGCTGGCGGTCGCGATCGACGCGGCCGGCATCGACGAGCTTCTCGTCCGCTCACCGCTCACCTGCGAGGCCCGCTACGGCGTCTGCCGGGCGTGCTACGGCCGCAACCTCGCGACCGGCGAGATGGTCGGTTCGGGTGAGGCGGTCGGGATCATCGCCGCTCAGTCGATCGGCGAGCCCGGTACCCAGCTCACGATGCGGACGTTCCACACCGGCGGTGTGGCAGGACTCGACATCACAGCGGGCCTGCCGCGCGTCGAGGAGCTGTTCGAGGCCCGGATCCCGAAGGGCAAGGCGGAGATCAGCCACATCGACGGCGTCGCCGAGATTCTCCGGAGCGACACCGGCACGAAGGTGAAGGTCACGAGCCGGGAGTCGTATGACACGACCCTCCCGGTGCCGGCCGGCGCCGAGATGCTGGCCGCCCCCGGCGACCTCGTCGAGGCCGGCCAGGTGACCGCCCGCTCCACGGCCGCCGACGGCTCGGTGGTCGAGGTCAGCGCTCCGGTCCGCGGCTTCCTCGTCAAGGACAAGGAGGGCCTCATCGTTCGCGCGGAGGACATCGTCGAGCGGGAGTACACGATCCCGCACAACGCGAAGATCCTCGTCGAGAACGGCCAGGAGGTCCGCGCCGGTGACGCGATCACAGACGGCCCCATCAACCCGCAGGAATACCTCGACACGCGGGGCAAGGACGCGGTCCAGCGCTACCTGGTGAAGGAAGTCCAGAAGGTCTATCGAAGCCAGGGCGTGACGATCAACGACAAGCACATCGAGATCATCGTCCGCCAGATGCTCCGCAAGGTGCGGATCGACCAGCCGGGCGACGTCGACCTCCTGCCGACCGAGCTGATCGACCGGCTCGACTTCGAGCAGGCCAACAACCGGGTCCTGTCCGAGGGCGGCGAGCCCGCGACGGCCCAGACGGTCCTTCTCGGGGTGACGAAGGCGTCGCTCAACACCTCCAGCTTCCTCGCCGCGGCCTCCTTCCAGGAGACGACAAGGGTGCTCACCGAGGCCGCGATCAACGGGGCCAAGGACCACCTCATCGGGCTCAAGGAGAACGTCATCATCGGCAAGCTCATCCCCGCCGGGACGGGCGCGCCGGCAAACGTCGCGGCGCGCAAGGAGCGCGAGCGGCGGGCGGCCATCGAGGCGCTAGCCGGCGAGGCGATCGAGGACGGCGGCTCCGAGTACAACCCGTTCCTCGAGGACGGCACCCCGCGCGGGGTGGAGGACGAGGCCGCGGGCCTCGCCCTGGCCGCGACGATCGCCGGCGCCGGCGACGACGAGGCCGAGCTCGCCAACCCGTTCGCCGGCGCCGACGGGGCGACGGCATCGGACGACGGAGCGGACGGCAATCCGTTCCTCAGGGAGGGCAAGGAAGAGCCGGCGACGACGCCGGAATCCTGACCCTTTCCGGCAGCTCCGGACGGCGCCTTCGGTGCCCGTCCGGAGGCCGTCGGACGTTTGACACTCCGTTCGAGCCGCTGCTAAACTCCGCGTTCGTGGCCTCGGGAGGGGTCTCGCCGTCGGCACGTGCCGATGACCCATTGGAACCCAGCCACTGACCAGGTCCCAGCCTGGTGCCCCTGGCGACCGTTCGATCCGCGGATCGGCGGCCCGGCCGGCGGGCCCGACGGACCTGTTGCCGACCGATCACCACTCGACCGACAACCGAAAGGAAGCGTCTTCGTGCCGACGATCAACCAGCTCGTGCGCCACGGCCGCAAGCCCAAGATCGCGAAGATCAAGGCGCCGGCCATGCGCAAGAACTGGAACAGCCTTGGCCAGCGCGTTGTGCCGGTCCCGGGCTCCCCCCAGAAGCGAGGGGTCTGCCTCCAGGTGCGCACGATGACGCCGAAGAAGCCGAACTCCGCGCTGCGCAAGATCGCCCGCGTCCGGCTGACCAACGGGATGGAGGTCACCGCCTACATCCCGGGCATCGGGCACAACCTCCAGGAGCACTCGGTCGTGCTCGTTCGGGGCGGCAAGGTCCGCGACCTCCCGTCGGTCAAGTACCACATCATCCGCGGCACGCTCGACGCGGCCGGCGTCCGCGACCGGAAGCAGGGTCGGAGCAAGTACGGCGCGAAGGCGGCCGGCTCGACCGGCGGGAAGGCCTAGCATGCCTCGCCGCCACAGCGTCGCCCGCAAGACGAAGTACCAGCTGATTCCGGCCAACCGGACGACCGCGCGCTTCACCGCGAAGCTGATGACGAGCGGCAAGCGCAACCTGTCGGACCGGATCCTCCGCCAGGCGCTCGCGCGCGCGGAGGCGTCGGCGCGACGGCCGGGTCTCGAGGTCCTCGAGGCCGCGCTCCGCAACGCGACCCCGATCATCGAGGTCAAGCCGCGTCGCGTGGGTGGCGCCACCTACCAGGTCCCGGTCGAGATCCGGGGCGACCGCCGTCTGTCGCTCGGGGTCCGCTGGCTCGTCCAGGCGGCCCGCAAGCGGAACGGCAAGAGCATGAGCGAGAAGCTGGCCGCCGAGTTCGTCGACGCGATGAACGGCCTTGGCGCTGCGGTCAAGCGGCGCGAGGACACCCACAAGATGGCCGAGGCCAACAAGGCCTTCAGCCATTTCAAGTGGTAGGCGCAGGGAAGTAGGACGATCGTGGCACGACAGGTTCCGCTGGCACGCACGCGGAACATTGGAATCATCGCCCACATCGACGCGGGCAAGACGACCGTCACTGAGCGGATCCTCTTCTACACGAAGAAGATCTACAAGCTCGGCGAGGTCCATGAGGGCGCCGCCACGATGGACTGGATGCCCCAGGAGCAGGAGCGCGGCATCACGATCACTGCCGCGGCGACGACCTGTTTCTGGGACGAACATCGCATCAACATCATCGATACGCCCGGGCACGTGGACTTTACGGTTGAGGTCGAGCGGAGCCTTCGGGTGCTCGACGGCGCGATCGTCGTCTTCGATGGGGTCGCCGGCGTCGAGCCCCAGTCCGAGACGGTCTGGCGCCAGGCGGACCGCTACGGCGTGCCCCGCTTCTGCTTCATCAACAAGCTCGACCGAACCGGCGCCGATTTCTGGCGCTGCGTCGACTCGATCAAGGACCGCCTCGGCGCCCGCGCCATCCCGATCCAGATCCCGATCGGACGCGAGGACAAGTTCCAGGGCGTCATCGACCTCGTCGAGATGAAGGCGATCTACTACCGCGACGACCTCGGTAACCAGATCGATGTCATCGACATCCCGGCCGAGCTCGCCGCCGAGGCGCAGGAGCACCGCCACCGGATGATCGAGGCCGTCGCCGAGATGGACGACGAGCTGACCCACAAGTACCTCGAGGGCGAAGAGCTCACCGTGGCCGAGATCAAGCGCGGTCTCCGGCTCGGTTCCCTGACCACGAAGATCATCCCCGTGCTGACCGGCTCGGCGCTCAAGAACAAGGGCGTCCAGAAGATGCTCGATGCGGTCGTCGACTACCTGCCCTCGCCGCTCGACGTGCCGCCGATGATCGGGCTGGACCCGAAAACGGGCTCCCAGATCATTCGCACGCCGTCGGACAGCGAGCCGTTCAGCGCGCTCGCCTTCAAGATCGCGGCCGACCCGTTCGTCGGCAAGCTCGCTTTCTTCCGGGTCTACTCGGGCACGCTCAAGGCGGGGTCGTACGTGTACAACCCCGGCAAGGACAAGCGCGAGCGGATCGGGCGCATCCTCCAGATGCACGCGAACCACCGCGAGGAGATCGACCAGGTGTACGCCGGCGATATTGCCGCGGCGGTCGGCCTGAAGGACACCTTCACAGGCGACACGCTGACCGACCCCGGCCACCCGATCATCCTCGAGAACATCTCGTTCCCCGAGCCGGTCATCGAGGTGAAGATCGAGCCGAAGACGAAGGCCGATCAGGACAAGCTCGCGCTTGCCCTCCAGCGCCTCGCCGAGGAGGACCCGACCTTCCGGGTCAAGACGGATCCCGAGACCTCAGAGACCCTGATCGCCGGGATGGGCGAGCTGCACCTCGACGTGCTCGTCGATCGGATGATCCGCGAGTTCAAGGTCGCGGCCAACATCGGCAAGCCGCAGGTGTCCTATCGCGAGACGATCCGGCGGGCAGCCGAGGGCAACGGCCGCTTCGTTCGCCAGACGGGTGGCAAGGGCCAGTACGGGCATGCGGTCATCAAGCTCGAGCCGGCCGAGAAGGGCGCGGGGTACACGTTCGTCGACAAGATCGTCGGTGGCACGATCCCGCGTGAATTCATCAAGCCGGTCGATCAGGGGATCCGCGAGGCGCTCCTCACGGGCATCTACGCCGGGTTCCCGGTCGTCGACGTCAAGGTGACCCTGTTCGACGGGTCGTTCCACGACGTCGACTCCTCGGAGATGGCGTTCAAGATCGCGGGCTCGATGGCCATCAAGGACGCCTTTGCCAAGGCCGACCCGGCCATCCTCGAACCGATCATGAAGGTCGAGGTCCTCATGCCCGAGGAGTTCATGGGGGACGTGATCGGCGACCTCAACAGCCGCCGAGGCCAGATCGAGGGAATGGAAGCACGCGGTTCCACCCAGGTCGTGCGTGCGTTCGTCCCGCTGGCCCAGATGTTCGGGTACGTCACCGACCTCCGCAGCATGTCGCAGGGTCGCGCAACGTCGTCGATGGAATTCAGTCACTACGCCGAGGTGCCGGGCAACCTGGCCTCGGAACTCGTCCAGAAGTCCAAGGTTTAGCAGGAAGCCGGGAGCAGCCCAGATGGCCAAGAAGAAGTTCGAGCGCACCAAGCCGCACGTGAACATCGGCACGATCGGCCACATCGACCACGGCAAGACGAGCCTGACCGCGGCGATCACGAAGTACCTCGCGATGAAGGGCGGCTCGGAGTACCGCGCGTTCGAC
>Ga0136633_1001755_pt1 | contig 15611 bp, 10 predicted proteins | sample AntDrymeUQ832206_2_FD_105494 | JGI IMG/M metagenome (GOLD analysis project Ga0136633, IMG submission 105494) | Polar desert sand microbial communities from Dry Valleys, Antarctica - metaG UQ83 (22.06) | ecosystem: Environmental > Terrestrial > Soil > Desert | place: Antarctica: Dry Valley...
CGCCCAGGTCCACCTCGCCGACGCGATCGAGGCGCTGGTCCTGCGGTCGCAGCGGTCGCTGTCGGAGGACCGCGGACCCAAGGCCGCCTACCGCTGAGGCCGGAGGAGCGCTGCGGGTCTTGTGGCCTCCCAGGGCGGTTTCGCTCAGATGGGAGAGCGTCTGCTCGTGCAATCGCCGACGCGGATCGGTAAAGATGCCGCCACGGCTAAGTTCAACTCGGGGGAAACAGGTGTCAAAGCATCAGGAGCAGATCATCGAGGCTGCCAAGGGCAGGATCGACGAGCAGATCCTCGGCGCGGCGTTCGCCAAACCACGCGGCGCCACGACGGCGGGCGCCGGCGGGGGGATGATCACCTCGGAGATCGGCCGTCGCATGGCGGGCAAGCAGCACGGCGGGGCCGAGGAGGCGGGCATCGCCGTCGGCAACCCGGGCGCCGTCGCGGTCACGCCGACCAGCCTCGTGACGATGCAGGTGAAGGTCAGCGCCCTGGGCGCCGTCAAGGAGGTGACCGAGGTGCTGAGCATCGTCGCGCTCGCCGAGGTGGATTCGCTCGAGGTCAAGCGCATGGGCCTGGCCGGCGTGATGGAGATCAACGCCCGCGGGGGCTCCTTCAAGCTCGAAGGCAAGGCCGGCGATATGAAGGAGTTCGCCGAAGCCTTCGACCGTGCCAAGGCGTCGGCCTGACGGCCGACTCAGCGGGTCCTCGACGAGGCGCGTTATGGCGCTCGATGACGGCAGATCTCAGCTCACACGAGCCGAAGCAGAGCGGCCAAAACATTCCTCCGCATCGCTACACTGCCGCCTCCCAGGGCGATTAGCTCAGCTGGGAGAGCGCCGCCTCGACAAGGCGGAGGTCACTGGTTCGAGCCCAGTATCGCCCACCTCTCGAAAGCCTCGGTAATCCCGGGGCTTTCGCTTTTCTGGAGGCTTGCGCGACACCGGGCCTTCGGACGAATCTCACCGCTGGTGCCCACTGGTCCCCAAACCGACCTCCACGGCAGTGACACTCTCGCGGCGGGAGGATCCCCCACGTAGAGGAGCATCGCGCCGACGAGCTATGCGGCCGTGGCTCGCAGGTAGGCGAGCACCGCGAGCACTCGGCGGTGGTCGTCGCCCCCGGCCGGAAGGCCGAGTTTCATCAGCACGTTGCGCACGTGGGTCTCGACCGTGCGGTCGGTCAGCACGAGCCGGCGGGCGATGCCGGCGTTGCTGAGCCCCTGGGCGACGTGGTCGAGGATCTCGCGCTCGCGGTCGGTCAGATCGCTAAGTGGGTCGTCGGCCCGGTTAGGTGAGATCAGCGCGGAGACGACCTCGGGGTCGAGCGCGGAGCCGCCGGAGGCAACGCGTTCGGCGGCGCTGAGGAACTCGCTCACCTCGAAGACGCGGTCTTTGAGGAGGTATCCGAAGCCTCCCTGGCTCATGAGCTCGAGTATGTGCTCGGTCACGACGTGCTGGGAGAGGACGAGCACGCCGATGTCGGGATGCGTGCGGCGGATCTCGGCGGCGGCTCTCGTCCCCTCGTCGGAATGCGTCGGCGGCATGCGGACGTCGAGGACCACGAGGTCGGGCGCGAGGGCTTCGACTTCGGCCAACAGATCGACGGCGTCCCCGAACGTTCCCACCACCTCATGACCACCGTCGACGAACAGCCGCTCGAGCCCTTCGCGCAGGAGCACCTGGTCCTCCGCGATCACGAGTCGCACGGGAACTCCGCGGTGAGGACCGTGCCCTGATCGAGAGGGCTGTTGACGGAGAGGGTTCCGCCATGCGCATGAACCCGATCGGCGAGGCCGGTGATCCCAGTGCCACCGTTTGCCGAGGCGCCTCCGACGCCGTCGTCGCTGATGGTGAGCACCAGCCGGTCTGCCTCATGCGCGCTGCGCAGTGTCACCGTGGTCGCGCCTGCGTGCCGAGTGGCGTTGGTCAGGCCTTCACACGCCACGAAGTACGCGGCCGCCTCGATCCCGGGGGAGAACCGTTGCGCGGTCGCCTCGACCTCGACGGGCAGCCCTGCGCGGCCGGCCAGCTCGCGCAGCGCGGGGGCCAGGCCCTCGTCGAGCTGGGGAGGGCGCACCCCGCGAGCAAGTCCGCGCAGCTCGGCGACCGCGGTGCCCAGCTCACCGACGACATCATCGAGCGCGGAGGACGTCCCGTTGCCGTTGGGAGACAACTCGTGCTGGACGTGGCGCAGCGCAAGTCCGATGGAGACCAGGCGCTGCTGGGCCCCATCGTGCAGGTCGCGTTCGATGCGGCGGCGCTCCGCGTCGCCGGCTGCCACGATCCGGGCCCGAGAAGCGGAGACCTCATCGAGCTGGCGCCGGAGTTCGACGCGGAGCCGCGCGATCTCTATGGCCAGACCGGCGGCCTCCACGACGTTCGCGCGCAGCTCGGGCTGAGCGTCGAGCACGGGGTCGTGCACGATCCTCGCGAGCGGTACGCCCGCTCGCTGAACCGGCAGCTCCGCGCGGTCGCCCGCGTCCACGCGCGGCTCGCGGCCCGCTGGATCGACATAGGCGTCCGCCTGGGGCAGCCAGTAATGCACCTCAAGGGATGGATCCCCGAGGGCGGCCGCCAGCACCTGCTCGATGCCCTCCGGTTGGGCGTTGCCGGAGCGCAGGTCGGCGAGGAACGCGTTGACACGGCGGACGCCGTCGTATCGCGCACGGTGGAAGCGGCGATCGACGAGGTCCTGGACCTGGCCGCGAAGGGGACGGAAGGCCAGGGCGACGGCGAGCGTCGCCGCCGCCGTGGTCCATGACGAGCGGCCGCCGGCGGCGGTCGCCAACGCGACGGTGAGCACGGCATAGACCCCTAGCAGCAGGGCGCTCAGCGTGAGGTAGATCAGCGTGCGGTCCACGAGCTCATCGATCTCGTAGAGGCCATGGCGCAGGATCGGCACGGCAACCGCGACAGGGATCGCCGCGAGCATTACCACGAGGCTCACCTCGAGGGCCACGCGGTCGCCGTTCGTGATCAGAGCCTCGGCCAGGCACACGATGATCGTGACGGGAATGAGACACGATGCGTAGGCCAGCCAGCGCAGCTGGAGCCGTTCCGCGCCCGCGGCCCGGAACCACCGCGTGCGCAGCGCGAGCGCGCCGGCAACGAGCGTGAGCACGGCGCCCAGGAGCCCCACGGCCAGCAGCGGCCCCCCGATAGCGGAGGGGATTGCGGGCAGCGGCCGGTCGACCGAGGCGAACGGGGCGTCGAACGGACGGTCCGCGAATGCCGACACCACCAGGAGCAGCGCGAACGACCCGACACCCACGCGAGCGAGTGTTCGCCAGCGGCGGGACGGCATGATCCGGCCGTCCGGGAACACGAAGGCGATCGCCATTACCGGGACGTACAGCAGCGGCCAGCCGGCGCCCTCGACCAGCACCGCCCAATGGCCGCCTGCTGTGCCCGGGTGCTCGAGCACGGCGTAGGCCGCGAACGCACCCGCCAGCGCCATGATCGCCAGGACGACGCCGTTGGCCTGGAGCAAGTGGCCGATCCGGTGGCCTGGGCGCCTGAACTCGATAAGGACGCCGAGCACCGCGGATGACAGCGTGCATGCCGTAAACGCCGCCCAGGCCCACCAGGATTCGCCGTGGCGTCCGGCCAGCGCGTTGTAGACGGTCGCGAGCGCCACGACGCTGATGGTCAGCACGGCCAAGCATGACCAGGCGATGGTCGTCCGTCGCATCGCGGGATCGTCGCAGCGCGCGGGCGCGCAGACAACCGTGGTGGCGCGGAGCGCACAGATACGTGGCAGCGCTGAGAGAAGTCCAGTGCTCGTCCCGATGTGCCCTGGGCGCTCCTGCGCAAGCCTGGTCGCGTCAACCACCGCTCCCCAGGAGGAACACATGCCCACCGCCGCCCGCCCCCCGATCGACCTCGCCCCCGGCCCGCAGCCCCGGCCCGGCCTGGCACTGCTCCTCGCGATCCTCGCCATCCCCGGATCGACGATCGCCTGGGCCCTGCCCGCCGGCGGGTTCTGGATCGGCCTGCCGCTCGCCGTCGCCGCCATCGTGCTCGGACTGCGGGCTCGCCGCGACCGTGGCGCGGGCATCGGCAAAGCCACCGCCGCCATCGCCATCGCCAGCGCGCTCATCGCGTTCATGCTCGTCTGGACGATCGTGGACGCCCTGTGAGTAGCGCGCGGGCCGGTGCCATCGTCCTCGCCGCCCTGCGAGGTTCGCGACGCGACCGAACCGCCATTGCGCGCACGTCGGTGCGAGGCGTATGATCGCCCCGCGAGCGCCCGCCCCGGGCGCCTGCCGGACGACGGGGGTATGTCTGTGCGCAGGGAACTGTTGGTCGCGGTCATCGTCTCGGCGGTGCTGAGCAGTGCGATCTCGATCGGGATCATGCAGCTGGGATCCGAGGATGCGGTCGCGGGCGGCGCGACGCTGTCGCGCATCCTCAACGAGGAGAACGACACGCAGGTCCGCCTGGCCAAGCTCGACAAGCAGGTCAAGGAGATCGCCGGCAGCCTGGCCAAGGTCCGCTACGCGGTGGGTACCGATGCGGTCTTCGACACGCACAAGGGCCCGTACCTGTTGCTGACGGGGATCTATCAGTGCGTCGTGCACTCCGCGCAGTGCACCGGATGACCCGTCCCCGGGTGATCGACGCGTCCCGTTCCGCCGGCCGCCGTCCCGCTCACATGACGGCATACGAGCACCACCACTACAGGGGTACACCATGACCAGCAGGTTCATCCGCGCCTTCGCGCTCGCCGTCACCATCGTCTCCTGCCTCCCGGCTGCGGGGGTGGTCGCCGCGGGCTGGGCGCCGCTCGGGCCGCTCGCCGGCCCCACCAACGACGCCGTGCAGTCGGGCGTCACGCGCGACGCGTCCGGCGTCCTGCACGTCCTCTGGCAGCGTGGAGGCGACCTGCTCCATGCGGCCGTCGCGCCCGACGGAGCAATCGGCGCCCCCAACGCCCTTGTGACGGGCTGGTCGACGATGTCGACCCCCGACGTGGTCGCGGTCCCGGGCGGGCTGCTCGCGGTCTTCTCCGGGTTTCAGGGCGGCGGCATCGAGACCGACCTGAGCACCGCAGCGTCGACCGACGGGGGCGCGACGTGGGCGATCGACACCAGCAAGTTCAAGATGCTCTCCGACGCGCCGTCGCTCGCGGTCGGGCCCGACCTCACGCCCTTCATCGCGGCCGGGGCCCTGCAGGTGATCCGTGGCTTCGCCCGCCCCGGACAGGCCGGCGCCGACTCCCAGTTCTTCAACTTCCAGACCGCCCTCACGGGCGAATGCTGTGGCTACAGCCCCAACATCGAGCGCTCCGGATCGGGCCTGATGTGGCTGAGCTGGTACTCGTCGGCCTCCGCGGACAAGCGCGGGGTGTTCGTCCAGCAGGTCGACCCGGCCACTGGTGACCCCGCGGGCCCGGCCGCGCTCATGCCGGGCTCCACGACGGAGTTCGAGGGCAGTCTGGAGTCCGTTGCGCCCTACGGCCGCGTCGGGCTGGCGCCGCGCGCAGGATCAGCGGACATGTTCGCGGTCGCGGGCGGCGGCTACCCGACCCCGACGCGCCCACTGGTCTGGCGGGTCGGCAGCGACCGCGCCGTCAACCTCAGCCCGCGGTTCGGGAAGAAGGACCCCATCACAGCGATCACGGTCGCCCCGGGAGCGGGCGGCCGGATGTGGGTGGTCTGGTCCACGGGCGAGTTCGACGACGTGCGCATCCACGCCCGGCGGTCCAACGCCGCGGCGACCCGCTGGAGCGCCGAGACGGTCATCAAGCCGCCGAAGTACACGGTCAAGGTCCTCTACCTGGACGGGAACGAGGCTCCGGACGGAGGCCTGGACGTGGTAACGCATGGCGTCCCTCTCAACGGGCCGCCGAACTCGGCGCCCTACCTGACCCGCATGCTCCCGAGCCTCACGGTCACCGGCTCCCCCCTGCGGATCGACCGGAAGGACACCACCGCGGTGACCTTCCGCGTCACCGAGGCGTTCGCGGCCGTCAAGGGAGCAACCGTGACTATCGGCGGTCGTCATGGCCGGACCGACAGCAAGGGCCGCGTGACGATCAAGGTCGACGCACCGGCCAAGAAGGGCAAGCTGCGGGCCAAGGCCACGGCGCCGGGCTTCGCGCCGGGCCGCTTCCTGCTGAGCGTGGGCTAGCCCATGCGGCGCACCGGCTGTGCGGTGGCTCTCGCGCTGGTGTGCCTCAGCCCGTCGGGCGCCCGTGCGCAGTCTGCGGAGATCGACCTCGGACCGGGCAGCGCCCCGTCGGTGGCGATCGACGAGATCGACTACGCCCACATCGTGTGGAACGGACCCGACGGCGACGGCGCGGTGCGCTACTGCCGGCTGCCGCCGACTGCGGCAGCGTGCGACATCGACGTCACGATCGCCGCGCCGGGCGGGCCGGCGGGACGCCCCTTCGTGTTCACCGGCTCCGGTCTGCAGATCCTCACCTCTCGATCGGGGCTGCCGACCGGAGGCAGCGCCCTGCTCTACTCGGCAACCGACGGTGGCCGCGCCTTCTCCGGGCCGGTCGCGGTGGGCTCGATACCCGTCGCCGACGCCAAGTACGGCGCGGGGGCCGCCCTGTCGCTTGCGGGCGGCTCGGCCTACCAGCGGGCAGCGCTGGACGGCACGACGGCGGGCTCGTTCGCCGAGTTCCCCGACCAGGGCGCGCTCGCGGTCGATCTGCTGGGCGAGCGAGATCCGATCGTCGTGTTTCAGAACGGCGCCGGCATCAGCTTTCGCCGCCACTACGGCTTCGGCGATCCCAACGTCCCGACCGAATGGAGCCCGCTCACGGCGATTGCCGGCGAGAGCTTCCCCCGGCTGACGGGGCGCTACCTGCTGAGCTACGACGATCCCGTCGGCCTGCGCCTCCGGGAGCATCGATCCGGCGAGACGATCCGATCGCCCGGGCGCTTCGAGGAGGTCTCCGTCCTGCCCGAGAGCCAGGGGGCCGGCGTCAACTCCGACATGGCCTGGGGTACGGACGGCATCCTCCACGTGGTCTGGAGCCGTCAGACCCCGGACGGGCCGGCGCTCTACCGCGCGACCTCCGACCGCGGGACCGACTGGACGCGATCGGAGGTTCATCCGGCCTCGCCCACGCCGGTTGCGGACCCTCGCGTGGCCGCCGGGCGACGTGGGTCGTCGGTCGTGGCATGGGTGGCGCAGGGGGCGCCGGGGGGCGATGTCCTCGATGATGGCGGCGCAGAGTCTCCAGTCGAGGCCCACGTGGTCGTGCGGCGGACATCGGTTCGTGGGCCGGTCACGAAGGTCGACCGGCCGAACATCCGAGCGACGGGATTGGAGGTCACGCAGGGCATACAGACACGTGCGACGTTCTTCCTCGGCGGCGAGCTGCCTTCCGCCCGCGACCTCGCCGGCCTTCCACTCGGGCGGCCTTCGACCTACGAGGGCGTCGCCCTGGCCGAGGGTTCGCGCACGATCGTGCGGCTGTTCGGCAACACCGACAAGGACAGCGTCCGCGGCGTCAAGGCCGAGCTCTACGGCTTCCGCGACGGGCGCGCGCTCCCGGGCAGCCCCCTGCGGTCCGAGAGCGGAAGCAGGACCCTCGGTCGCAGCGCGTGCGCGTGCGTCCAGGAAGCCGATCGAGTCGATCCAAACGGCGCTTTCGAATTCACGCTGCCGAGCTCCTGGGCCAGCGGCAACATCACCCTGCGCGGCAAGCTCAACCGCCTCGCGGTGTCGCAACCCATTCAGGTTGGCAAGGGCGTTTCCAAGCTCTTCCCGCTCGGCGGTCCGAAGCCCACGATCGTGCGGCCGGCGATCCTCTGCCTGGCCGCAACCTGCGGATCCGACGACGCCTTTCAGCTGTCGGATGTCCGGTTCACCAAGACGGCGCGCATCTTCATCGCCCCGCTGCGCATGGTGCGTCCCGACTCGGAGACCGACCCCTACCGCCAGCCCGACCCTCAGTCCGTGTTCGACGCGGCGCTCAAGCTCCACCCGGGCGGTGAGCGCTACGTGGTGCTGCCCTACGTCGCCGACCTCGACGTGAGTACGGAGTACAAGCTCAAGCCGACCGACTGCAAGGACACCGAGAATCCCGGCGACTGCCGGCAGAACGCGTACTTCAACGCGGCGTTCCAGTACGCCTACCGGCACAAGACCGAGCACGACCTGCACATCGGCATCACCGCCGACGAGCGCGGATCCGCGGACAGCAGCCTCTACAACCTGCCACCCGGCAACCTGGATCCCACGATTCCCAACGAGCGCGAGGGGACGCCCGCCGGCTTCGTGAACATCGACCGCCCGGTCACGTCGGTCGCCCACGAGCTCGGGCACCTGATCGGGCGCGCCCACGCCGGCCGGAAGTGCAACGGCGGCGGCGACGAGTGGCCTCCGGACGACCGCGGTCTGATCGCCGGAGTCGGGTACGACCGGTACGGGATCTTCACGTCGCCGGCGCTGGGTCGCCCCCGCGGCCCGATCTTCGGCGGCGCAACCAAGCAGCCCGCGGAGTGGTTCGACGTCATGTCCTATTGCGCGGGGACCGGCGAGGGCGCCGATCTGAAGGCGTGGATGTCGGTCCGGGGCTGGGACTCCGAGCTGGCCGCCCTCCACCGATACGGCAAGCGCGTCGGGTTCGACCGCACGCGGCCCAATGTCGTCTCGCTGCCCAAGGGCGCCACCGCACGAGCGGCGTCGCTCGGCGGCATGCTCGCGGTGACGGCGTTCTCCGACGGGGCGGCCACGACGATCGAGTCCGTGACCCGGAGCGCAGCCCCGTCCCCGGCCGACCCGGGCTCGGAGACGTTCCTGGTGGGCCGTGGCGCCGACGGCGCCGAGCTGGCCCGGGTGGCGATGTCCGTGGGCACGGGTCACATCGAGGGCGGCAGCTCCTTCTCGACGATCACCGGGGCGGTCCCCGCGGCCGGCGTCACCTCGGTGGAGATCATCCGATCGGGCGCGGTCCTGGCTTCGCGCGCGGCGAGCGCGACGGCGCCCGCCGTCAAGGTGACCGCGCCCGGAAGCGGCGCCCGCGTGCCTGGGCGGGGCAACGTGGTCGTGCGCTGGCAGGCTTCGGATTCCGACGGTGACGCCCTGCAGGCCGCGGTTCTCTACTCACGCGACGACGGCCGGAGCTGGCGCACGGTCACGACGGCTCCCAGCACCGGGCGGGCAACCGTGCCCGCCACCTACTTCGCCGGCAGCCGCCGCGGCCGCGTCCGCGTCGTCGTCAACGACGGGTTCCACGAGACGGCGGCGACGTCCGCGCGCTTCCGCGCGGCCGGCAACCCACCCACGGTCCGGATCCTCGCCCCGGCGCGCGGCACGCGCGTGCGATCCGACACCACGGTCGCGCTCTCGGGCGAGGCAATCGCCGACTCCCTCAAATTGGTGACAGGGACGCGGCTGCGCTGGTTCGACGGCCAGCGGCGGCTGGGAACCGGAGAGCGCATCGCCGCCCGCGGCCTGCGGCCCGGCCGGCGGCGCATCCGCCTGGTGGCCACCGACGCGGCGGGCCGCAGCGCCACAGCGGTCACGTCGCTGAGGGTCGTGGCAGTGGATCCCGACTTCACCGTGCTGCGCGCTCCCCTGCGGCTCGCCAGGAGCGCTCGGCGACTGAGCTTCTCCGTTGCCGCCAGCGTGCCTTCTCGCCTGACGGTCGGCGTGGCGGGACGCCGGACGACGTTCCCGGTGGGGCGCTCGCCGCGGCGCGTCGCGGTCCGGGTGCCGCGCGGAAACAAGAAGCTCCAACTCGGGCTTCTGCTTCGCGCGGGCGGCCGCCAGACCGCGACGGCGATCGCCGTCGGGCGGAAGTAGGTCATGAAGCCCCGGAGCTCCATGAGAGACGTTTGGGTTGCCATTGGCGCCGTATGTGTCGGGATGATGAGCGCCGCCCCGGCCTCGGCGTCGTCGTATGCCAATGGCACGCCGATCACCATTGCCGACGGGGGCCCTGCCCCCGCCGCGGGCCAGCCCTTCGCGCCGGGTCCGGGTTCGCCCTACCCCTCGGAGATCGCCGTCGCGGGCACGGACGGCACGCTGACCCACGTCACCGTGACCCTGGGTGGGGTCTCCCACACGCGGCCGGACGATCTCGATGTCATGGTCGAGGGCCCCAACGGCCAGCGGGTCGTCTTGTTGTCGGACTCCGGCGAGACCAATCCGGTCTCGGGCTACACCGTGGCCTTCGACGATGCGGCCGCCTCGGCCGCCCCTGACAGCACCGAGTTGACCGCCGGGAGCTACAGGCCCACGAACAACTTCGGGGGATACGCCGAGTCGGGCGACGACGCGTTCGCTCCGGGCGCGCCCGGACCGCCGCGGGCGTCCGCGCTCGATGCAGCCTTTGGCGGCGTCAGCGCCAACGGCACGTGGAGGCTCTGGGTCGTCGACGACCGCCCGGACGAAACGGGATCCATTTCTCAGGGGTGGTCGATCACCGTCTCGACCACCGGTAGTGGGGGAGACACGGGCACCGGCGACGGTGTCCTCGACGACGGTCAAGCCGGTGCTGGTGGCGGGTCGCCCGACGCCGGCGGTCCGCCGCACGCCTTCTACACGGGTCCGAGCACCGTCGCTGCGCGGCGCCGGATCACCCTCGACGCGTCCGAGACGAGCAGCACCCCGGGCGCCGTGCTGCGCTGGGACGTCAACAGCGACGGCCGCACCGACGCCTCCTGCCGCGGTCCCCAGACCGAGCTGCAGACCGTGTTCACCGCCGCCGGGGACCGCAAGGTCAGCCTCACCGTGGCCGATCCGCAGGGACGCACCGACACGTTCAGCAGCCAGATCCGGGTCGGCGCCGCGGGCGCCCGTATCGCCGATCTCCCGCGGGTGAGGGCGTCGGATGTCTTCGTGTGCAAGGTCCCTTCCGAGGTCTCGGTCTACGAGGACCTGACGCCCTTCGGAGGGCCCCTGCCCGTGTGCTCGACGTCGGTTCAGTACGGCTCCATCGACGCGATCGGCTGTTTGCAGGAGGTCACCGACCCGGCGGCGATCCCGGCCGCCGAGGCCGCAATCTTCAGCCGGCTTGCCGAGGCTCGCCTGCTCGACGGGTTCAGGCCGAGCTTCCCGGGCGCCGGGGCGGCCCGGGCGATCTCGGCCCCCACGCCTCCGAGGCTCTCCGATGCGCCTTACCTGTCGACGTCGGCGGTGCGCATCAACGGGATCGACATCGTCCCGATCCGCGGTGGCGCCGTGCTCGTCGTCCCCAAGCGCGGATACGTCATCTCCTCCCAGGCGTACATGAGCGTCGCCGGCCACAACCTGGCCTGCCCCGGGACCTGCTCGGAGCTCGTGCTCTACCTCCCCGCGAAGTTCAAGCCATTCCGGCTCGGCGACTTCGAGGGGGACGGCCGGAAGATGGGCGGCCTGAAACTCAGGGGGGCGACCGTGGACATGGCGGCGCGGCGAGCTGACGTCCATCTGCGCCTCGAGCTGCCGCTGGGCGGCCGGCAGGAGCTGCTCACGGCCGAGGTCGACGCCCCGGCCACCAACGGCGGGGGGCTGCAGCTCGACGGGGCTGCGCTCCGCCTGCGGGACCCCGGCCGCTACGGGAATCTGTCGATCAGCGACGTCGCTGCCCGCTTCGGCAAGGAGGGGGGGCGCCCGGTGTGGCGGGGAACGGCGTCGGTCGCGTCTGTCGCCAACACCGGCCCGAACTGGAAGGTTCCGTCCGCCGAGTTCGTCCTCCGCGACGGGCAGCTCGGCCTTCGCGGATCGGGCGGTGGCGGCGATGCCGACTCGGTCGACGTTCGGTTGGACCGTGACGTGTTGTCCGGAGACATCGCGTTCCGGCTGCCCCCCGGGCCGCGGGGGCTGGCCGCCACCGTCGCCGGCGCCTTCACGCAGGAGCTCGACGGGGTCGGGCGGATCCGGCTGGACCACGCACGGGTCACGATCACCGGTCCGGGCGGGGTCGACGCCCGGTTCACCGACGCGAAGTTCGACATGCGGACGACCTTGAGCGCCCCGGGGATCCTTCCGGGCGGCACCGAGCTGGTATGGCGCGTCAGCGAGGCGTGGGTGGTCGGGCGGTTGCAAGACGATCTGCTGGCACCGGTCATCCCCGAGGGCATCATCCAACAGGGCCTCGAGCTCTCGTTCGTCCAGGACCCCCGATCGGCGACAGGGATGCTGCTCAACGGGTTCGAGGGCTACGCCACCGTGCAGCCCCCGCTGTGCATTCCCGGGGAATGCGTGGAACTCACCGGCGGCGCGGACCCTCACGGGTTCTTCGCCTGCGGGCGCCTGCAGTCCGGCTGGGCCGTCGTCGGTGTGGCCAGGCCATGGGGCCAGCGCGCACGGCTGATGGAGGGCTCGTGCGACTTCTCCGCCTATCGCCCACGGCGTACGCGCTTGGCACGCACGAGCGCCGCCGCGTTCCCGGTCACGCTGGGCGCCGACCTGCCCATCGCGCTCATCGCCGTCCACGGCGCCGACGCCCCGCCGATCGTGTCGATCTCGGGGCCCGGCGGCGCACACGCGGAGCTCCCCGCCGACGGCTCCACAGTCTCGAACGACCGCTTCCTCCTCTTCCGCAACCCCGCCGACAACACCACCTACATCGAGCTGCGCACCCCGGCGGCCGGGACGTGGACCGTCACCCCGACGGCCGGGTCGCCGGCGGTCACGGCCGTCGATCAGGCTGACGGCGTCGCCCCGCCGACGGTGACCGGGAAGGTGACCGGCAGCGGGCGGACCCGGACCCTGCGTTACAGGGTCACCGGGTTGGGTGAACAGACCGTGCGCTTCGCCCAGGCAGGTCCGGGGAGGCAGCCGATCGGCGTGGCCAAGGGGTCCCGCGGGACCATCGACTTCGTGGTGGCAGCCGGTAGACCCACAGCCCGCCGTGTGCTGGCGACGTCGGAGTTCGACGCCCGCGTGCGCTCGAGCACGATCGTGGCGAAGTTCACCGCGCCTGCTGTCCGCCGCCTGGCCGCCACTCGTCATGTTCGCGTCGACCGCGCTGCGAGCGCCGCGACCGTGCGCTGGACGCCCGTCCGAGGAGCATCGAAGTACGAGGTCTACGTGTCGCTCGAGGACGGCCGGCGTTTCATCCGGTCGACCTCCGCGACGCGCCGCGTCCTCCGGATCCGGCCGATCGGCAGCAGGGTGGGCGGGACGGTCCGCATTGCCGCGGTGCCGCGCACCGGCGTGTCCGGGCCGGCCCGCTCCGCTCGAATCAGGGCGCGTCCCACCAGACGCGATCTCGCGGGTCGCCGTACGGGGTGAGCGTCACCCGCGCGCCCTCAGCCCGCTGAGCAGGGCGACCGTCGCCGCGGCTACCAACTTGTCGACACCACGCTACGGGGACGTGACTGCCCGGGGACGTCGCCGAGGCGACGAACCGAACGGGTCTGATGTGGGTCCAAGGCGTGTATGCGCCCTCCTGACCCGGCGGTCTTCCCGTCCTCCTCGCCGATCCGATCTCCGGGCAACCGCGTCGTCCAGGGGGTGTTGCTGGGTGGTGGCGCCGCGTTGTTGGCGTTGACCGCCGGGGCCGACAGGGTCCCCTTCTACTGGACCCCGTTGATCCTTGGCCTCACGTATCTCGTGGCGGCGATCGTCGACGGCCCGCGTGGTGGGTACTGGGCGACAGCGCTGGGGCTGACGGGTTGGGGCCTTGCCGTTGTCTACGTCGGAGAAGCGCGGCCGACGGACATCGACACGGCTGGGGCGTATCTCGCCGGGGCCGGACTGGCCGGCGTGGTGGCCGCAGTGCTGCGCCGTCGGGGGTTCCTCATCAGCGATCTCGGGTTCGCCGTGACCGTGGCCCTGGGCGGTGTCACGCTTGCGCTCACGCCACAGGCGTCCGGAACGCTCGACGACGCGACGACTTATGCGATAGCGCTCGGGGCCGTGGGTGTCCTCAATGTGGCCGGCGGCGTGTACCAGATGGTCCGCGGGGAACGATCGGCGCCGACGCAGGCCTGAGGGGGGCGCTCACCGTCTCGCGATCGTCGCATCGGGCAGGAACGCCGCGACCGCAAACCAGAACTGCTGGTCATGGGTGAGGGGGCGTAAGCGCTCTCCCGCCAGCGGGCCGCGGATGGCGCGCCCCGTGATGTCCCAGGTGCTGCCGGTCTGCTGGTCTGCGAAGACGCCTGCTGCCGCCGGTGTGAAGGTGAGGGTTCGCGTGCCGGCGCGTGGATCGAACGCCGCCGCGGTTCCGATGTCCCGTGAGTCGGTGATGGTCCCCGCGTCCAACACGGAGAGGACCCCGCGCTTGAACAGCACGACATAGGGCTGAGAGCCGACACGCCCAGCTGCGACGCGGTGCCGCTGGAGGCGGCTGAACGGGATCACGGTCGCCGCGCCGGTGCTGCGGATCAGGACGACCCGTTCCTTCGGTGGCAACCGCCGGTCGGGTGCCCCGTCGAGTGCGAACGGTCGCTCGTTCGGGTCGGCTTCGTATCCCTCGTACGGGTTGCGGCCGTAGTCCCGGTCGAATCCTGTGTCCCGGGAGAGGACCGTCCCGTCCGGGTAGACCTGCTTGAAGTCCCGCCAGCTGAGCGTCTGGCTTGCGAGCTGCTCCAGGCGTTGGCCGGTCAAGGCCCCGACAAGTGCCTCGCCGCTGAACTGCTGCCACCAGCTCTCGGTCTGGCGATCCCACATCACGAGGTCCGAACGGCGCAGCTTCCCGGTGGTGCCGAAGGTCAGCTCGCGTCCGTCCAATCGCCGGTCGAAGACGACGCCGGAGTTGCAAAGCGGGCAGTAGGTCACCGCGATCGGACGCCCGGCGAGGCTGTCGTTGACGATCTCGTGCCACACGAGGATCTGGAGGGGGTAGGCGCGAGCCGCACCCCCTTGCTCGACGACCATCACGGGTTCGCGCTCGTCGAGGAAGCGATCGCCCTGCCCCTGTGTCACGACGTCCGGGGAGTCGATCGGCGGGATGCCGTCACGAGGTGGGCCTCCGTCCTGGAACTCGTCCAGTGAGACCGATCGGCGCGCGAAGTCGGTGCTCCAGCCCGGGAAGCGCGCTGCGCCCTCCGCCGCGTCGCGGGAGCCGCGCGCGGGGTCCGCCTTATCGCCTCCACAGGCGGCGAGCAGCAGGGTGGTTGCTGTGAGGAGGACCGCCGCGAGGGCTCGAGGTATCAACCCTCGAGCCCTCGCCGACATTGCCGCGCTCAGTCCCATTCTGTCGATGCGGCTCAGGTCGCCCCAGGCCGCGCGGCGCCCGCACGGCTGGCAGTGTGCTCATCGGCATCCGTCGAGGCGAAGCGGACGAGGAACGGGACCACGAGGAGGCCGTAGCCGAGGTGCGCGAACACCTCAAACGTCTGGTTCGGCCCCTCCTGGAACCACTCGAACACGATCCGGCCGAGAATCTGGAAGTTGACGAGGTACAGCAAGAGCCCGAACGCGGCGCCCATGCCCGCGAGACGCGCGGTTCCCTTGGCGAGCGGCGCGAGCGCCGCCAGCGCAGCGCCGAATGCGGCGGCGAGCGTCAGGTGAACGACCAGTCCGACGGCCGCGTTGATCGGTTGGGGATCGGGCTTGTCGGTGAAATAGAAGATGGTCGAGATGTCGTACAGCGGAGCAACGGCCGGTAGGCCTTGGCTGTCTGCGTACCACATGTTCGCCAGCAGGAAGAGCAGGCCGGCGAACGTGCCGCCGACGACGCCGTAGGTGATGCGTCGATCGAGATCCCGC